>ULNP01060654.1_pt1 | contig 12641 bp, 15 predicted proteins | sample 1951941 | NCBI WGS metagenome assembly ULNP01 (sample SAMEA4835579, study PRJEB28245) | human gut metagenome | biome: gut microbiome; material: fecal sample | place: Denmark | collected 2008
CTGCCCCCGTAAGATGCTGGATCAGCCGCAGTTATGGACAGGCTTCAAAGCAGCGTTGGAGGAGCCACAGAGAAAATCAGGCTGGCAGCAGGAAGATGGCGGTTGGCGGTATTATCTTGGCAACGGTCAGCCAGTCCGTAATGACTGGTACTGGCATGAGGGTAAGTGGTACTGGTTTGATGGCTCCGGTATGATGGTACATGACGTCTGGTACAAGTACAAGGATCATTGGTACTACCTGGGAGCAGACGGTGCTATGGTAACAGGCCAGCAGACCATAGACGGTAAGTGGTACATCATGGATACTGAGGGCCGGATGATTACAGAGCCGGTGACACTTACTCCGGATCAGGATGGGGCGCTGAGATGGCCAGGGCTGGCGGAGTGAAATACATATATTTTTGTCCATAAGTAAATAGCAATTTAAGTGCGGTAAAAAATAAATTCTCAAACGATTTATTCTATATCAATTCCATTAACCAGCGAGTTAATGATTTAAGTGTTGGAAATGCATCTATGATTTCTGATATAACATATATGATTAAGGATAAACGCATAAAAACAGGCTGCTTTGGCTTTGCAAATAGAACATACAGCGATGTTCCAGTCGAAGTCCCTAAATGGGGGTATGTCGAGTATTTTCAACATGCTGATGATTATGTTACTGTTCGACTGTATGCTGATTATAGTACCAACATATGGATTGCTCAATTCGTTCTAGGTGAATCCAAGTTTAAAATAGATTGGGTCAAAAAATGATTATTTCCAACTTGATGAAGTGATGGGTTCAGAGTTCCATCCACCCCAAATATACTGCCGTTTATTATCGTCAATAATTTCCATTGACGTAAATAGTCCAGTATTTTTTATGGTAAGCAGCCCTGTCCCGGTCATTGCATCTGGAATATTTTGCACTGTGTTTTTGCTAATTAAATAAACTTTTTGAGCATTCATATTCAGGGATTGATTTCTAAGATTATTGATATCACCAGAAAACTGTACCGCAGTCAAACCATTTTGAATAGCTTCGATATTGCTATTTACTTCTATAAAACTTTCACACAATTCACACTTTAAGTGTGCTATTATGGTATCAGTAAGAAGTATGTACAGCACTGGGAACACTGGTGTTCTTTTTTATGGAGGTGCCATGGATAAAGAAAAGAAAGATGATAACTCCAAAGATAATAAACCCATATGGAAATATAAGCACACGCCGCTGAGAGATCGAAAGACTTCCAGCGGCATTACTTTTTGGCCTGAAAAGATAGAAGGTGACAACGATGCTGACTAAAGGCAGGCATATGCTCTTTACGGATGTAGACCAGATCACAGATTCGAATATCATTCAAGTTTTGAATAAAGCATTTTGTGAACATGAGTGGAACGTCTTGGAAGAAATGTATCTGTTTGATTATGTAGCAGGCGATCAGCCAATTTTGCAAAGAAAAAAAGAAATTCGTGAAGAGATCAATGAACGGATGGTGATTAACATTGCTAACCGGATCAAAAATTTTAAAGTCGGGTATGAGTTCAGTAATCCTATTACCTATGTGCAGGCCGGAGAAGTACAGGCATTAAAAGGAAAACTGCATAAAATCCTTTCAAAATTATTTAAAAAGGATGAATCTATCAAAGATGACTATAGAATTACCGCATTAAATGAAATGCTCCGGGAGCAGAGTAAGTCATCAAAGGATATGTTACTGGCAGATAGCTTTAAAACCTGTGGGCTAGGATATCGACTGATAATGCCAAATGAAAACGAGAATGAATTTTCGTTATTCAGAATTGCGACATTAAATCCCATGCGAGCCTTTGTGGTCTACAAAAATGATGCCTTCCGTGAACCTATGCTTGGTGTTTCTTATTCAGTTATGGATAATGGTACCTATAAAATAGGTGCTTGGAGTAAGAAAAATTACTTTGAGCTCACAAGACCTGTAGGAATCAATGCAAGCTGTGCTTCTGAAATCAAAAAGAAGCCATGGGTATATGGAGAAATCCCTGTAATTGAATATGCGAATGAAAGAAATATTCTTGGAAACAGTTTCTCATGCTTTGAGTCGGTAATTTCTATTTTGGATGAGCTCAATACGGTAAATTCAGACCGTGCAAATGATATTGCTCAGTTCGTTCAGGCTTTGTTATGGTTTCATAATTGTGATCTAGATGATGGACAGAAGCAACAGCTCATTGATGGAAATGGATTGATTATTACTAAGAGTACCGGAGATGGAAGAGAAGCTAAAATCACCTATCTTACCCAGACTCTTAATCAATCGGAGATTCAGGCATATGTGGATTATTTGAAGCAGGAAGCTCAGGAAATTTCAGGCGTTCCAATGTTTGGAATTTCCACTGGAGGATCTACTGGGACAGCAACCAGCATGAGCAACGGTTATTCAGAGGCAGACTCCAGAGCGCAGACCAGCGAGCAGGAGTTTGAACAGTCTGAGCGCCGGGCACTCAAAGTAATGTTGGCAATCGCAAGACATAAAAAAGATCAGGACGATGCCGACATTGGCAGTTTACGTGTTTCTGACATTGGCATCAAATTTACCCGTAATAAAACTTACAATCTGACTGATAAGGTAAATGCATGGGCCACAATGTTAAAGAATGGAGCTGATCCGCTAAGGGCAACAGAGATTGCGTCTTTTACGACCGATACACAGCAATTTGCTATGGACAGCATGGAAATGATTAAAAAGATACAGGAGTCCTATGTAAAAGAAGGCCCTTCCGTAGCAACTGAAAATAAGCCTGATGTGGACAAGATCATGCAGGACAGCTCAGATCAGAAACTGAATAGTCCAGCAGCAAATTTATAAGCAAAGGCATCTCTTCGGAGGTGCTTTTTGTATGCGGCAGAGAAGTCGCTATAGAAATTTCGCAAGAATGTAACTTCGGAGATGAAGTAAAAGCGCAAAGACAGGCAGAGAAGCCTTAAAAACGCAGGAGGTTCAATATGAATTGGGAAACTTTATTGGGAAATGCCTACGTGGATGGCATGACAGATGAGGAAGCACAGGCAAAGTTTAATGAGCTTTATATGCCCCGTGCAGATCATGACAGAGAAATGCAAAAGAATAAGTCACTGATTGATGGCTATACATCGCAGCTTGCAGATGCAAAACGCAAAGAGCGCGAACGTATGTCTGAGGAAGACAGGAAGAAGGCGGAACAGAAGGATATCTTTGATGCAATGGAGAGCAAAAATAAGCAGTTGGAGAGAACGCTTAAAATCCGTGATCTGGAAGCCGAATATATGGAACGTGGCTTTGATAAGACCCTTGCACGGGAAACTGCTACTGCAATGTGTGATGGCGATACGGCAACAGTTTTAAGCAATGAAAAAATCTTTTCCGATAAAAAAGAAGCAGCACTTAAGGCTGCCTGGGAAAAAGAGTACCAGATTAACCCACCTGCAGGTAATGGGGCAGGCCGGGTAGATCTTTCAAAGCAGATTGCGGAGGCTCTCGATCGGGGAGATATGGTTGCATATGCTTCTCTGGTTCGTCAGCAGAGTGAAGCTAATACACGAAAATAATTTAGAAAGGCAGGAAAATACAATGGCAGATACATTTGCAATGAGCAATAATACCCCTAATTATAGTGGTATGTTATTTAACAAAGGAAATACTAAAACTCCGTTTTCAACTTTAATCGGTGTCAGACGGAAGATTACAAATCATACAGAGTTCGTTACAGGACAGGAGTTCGAGACTGCTCAGGGTGCGCAGCCCGAAATTTCAGAATCACAGTCTCTTACTGCGCCGGCGGCATCTGTGGTTACCAGAGCGCAAAAAACAAATGTTACGCAGATTTTTCAGGAGAGTGTAGGCATTTCATATGGAAAAATGTCTAATATGGGTACAATGTCTGGTGTTAATATTGCTGGTCAGCAGCCAAATCCACCAACAGAAGAAGACTTCCAGATTGCTGCAAAGATGGCAAAGATTGCACAGGATATTGAGTATACATTTATTAATGGTGTATACCAGAAGGCAACCAATGATACAACACCTAACAAGTCCAGAGGTCTGCTGACCGCAATTACTACTAACGTAATTGAAGCAGAAGGAAAGCCGCTTACTTTTCTTTTATTATGCGAAGCGTTAAAGTCTATCGAGGAAAACAATGGGTCTTTAGATGGCCTTATTATCGGGCTTGACTCCACTAGTCGTATGCAGCTTAATGCAGATGCTGTAGCTAATGGATTAACTATTGTAGAAAGTGGAAGAACAATCAATGGTATTTCGATTGACACTGTTTTAACACCTCTTGGCGTAGTCGGTGTTAGAGGCTTAAAGTATCTTCCTGGAGGAAGTGTAGTCATTTTTGACCCATCCGTAATGTATCCTGTTGAGCAACCTACCCCAGGTAAAGGCAATTTCTTCTTAGAGGAACTTGCAAAAACGGGTGCGGGAACCAAAAAGCAGATTTTTGGACAGATCGGTCTTGACCATGGGCCTGAATGGTATGCGGCTAAGATTACGGGTCTGTCTACTGAAATGCCAAAAGATACAGATCTTGCACGTAGAGTATATACTACTAATGCAGCCGCGGCTGCGAAAGCTTAAAGATATGGAGATGGGTGAATGGAGAACAGGATCTTAGAAGACATGCTTACATATTTAGGCGATGATGTGAGTGAATCAGATGTTCCCGTAATCCTTATTCTCATCCGCCGTGCAGTTAATAAAGTGTGTGCGAAGCGTTATCCTTTTGGATATACGGAAGATGAAAGGAACGTGGCAGTAGAGAGATATCAGAATACGATATTTGAGGCAGCAATCTATTACTGGGCGAAACAAGGAGCGGACGGAGAGAGTTCTCATAGTGAAAATTCTATTTCCCGCTCCTATGAGTCAGAAGATAGTCTGTACTATGATGTTGTTCCAATGATAAAGGTTCTTTAAGTAAAAGACGGTGCGTGTCTGGCTGTGCCTCCCGGCTGGATGCAGGGTATGTGCGTAAATTGGTGGAGGGCAAGCGCATAATTTGTTTGGGGAGCGATTAAAAAGATGAGAGTATTAAAACGCAATACGCAAAAGCTGTGGTATCAGCTATATGATTCACATATCCCGGTTTTTGAAACTGATCTTGAAGGAAATATTATTACAAATCCCATCACAGGTCAACCGTTGGAGTCGGGTGATTATACAGTTGGTTATACGGCGCCTATTGGATTTCGGGCAAATGTATCAGCAGCCCGTGGTGAGGCATCAACAGACCCTTTTGGAGTGGACACGAATTACGATAAAACACTTTGTACCTGTGCAATTCTTCCATTAGATGAATTATCAGTACTGTTTGTTGATAAGGCCCCTGTATATGACAAGTCGGGAAAACTGATTAACAAACCAGATTACAAGGTGGTAAAGGTGGCAAAAAGTCTTAATTCAGTACTTTATGCAATCAAAAAAATGACGGAGAATGGAGAGAATGGCTAAACATACAATCAGAGGCGAAATGTCCTCCAAAGGGATACAAAGCATTATTGACCAGCTACGGAATTATAAGCAGGAACTTCACGAAAAGACTGAATTGTTGTGCCAGAGGCTGGCAGAAGCCGGATTGACCGTAGCACAGGCAAAAGTCGGCGAATCTCCATTAGGAAAGACCATTTTACTGAGGATAGATATGGAGCCGTCAAAAACAGGATGCAAGGCTATGTTGTTTGCTTCAGGACAGACAAAATCAAATGATTATGGAAGTATAAATACACTTTTACTTGTTGAGTTTGGTGCAGGAGTGTTTTATAACCCATCAGATAATCCCAAAGCGGGAGAGTTGGGCTATGGGATTGGTACATTTCCTGGACAGGTTCATGCTTTCGAGGATGGCTGGTATTACTGGGGAGAAGATGAACAGTGGCACTATACACATGGTACAAAGGCAACGATGCCAATGTACAATGCATCTGTAACTATCCGGGAAAAGGTGGCTGAGATTGCAAAGGAGGTGTTTGGTTGATGCTTGACATTTCTTCATTGGTATATTCCAGATTAATCTATGATGAAGTAATGAAAAAACATCTTGGCGGTCATAGTACAACCCGAAAGGAAAGACCACCAGCGTTTCCTTATTTATATATGAAGGTATTAGGGCAGCCTACAACCAGTTCTTCTCTGCAAAATAAGCAATGTGCAATCCAGGCATCATTTGAAATAACTATTTATGATTCCGATTCGTCTACTAAAGCGAAGCAGCTTATTTTCCATGCAGCAGATTTAATGCAGGAAATGGGTTTTGCTATGAATTATGGTCCGGTGGAGATAGACCGGGCAAGTAATACAGAAGCTTATCGCTGGATGGCAAGATTCAGAAGAACTTATTGCGAAGGCGATATAATTTAACCATAGTTTAGATTTCATCATTTGAGATGGAGTCTTTTTTTATGTAATTAAAGGAGGGCTAGTATGCCAAAAGCAGTAGATTTAAGTACAGCTGGAATTAAGGTAGGGTATGCGATTGAGGAAACAGCAGGTCAGAAACCAACAAAGTTTACCAATATCCCTAATCCAAAATCAATTCCAGATACGAACCCGGAACCGTCCACATATGATGTTACTTCCTTAAATGATACAACGTGGAAACGTTATATTCAGGGACTTAAAGACATTGGTGGAGCATTAGCAATTACATTCGGAATGTCTCAGGTGTTTTTAGATTCATGGGATGATATTTGCACCAAATATGAAGAGGGAATTGCTACAAATAAGCGTATGTGGATGGAATTCTATCATCCGAAACTGGACAAAGCGTTTTTCTTCACCTGCGAACCGGATCGTCTGGGATTTCCAGCAGCAGAGGTAGATGGTGCATGGGATGGAAATGTAAATGTCACTCCAACTGGTGAAATTGGATGGGCGGACGCAGTAGAACCAACAGATGCAGCTTAAAGAATATAAGGAGGCGTTTTTATGAAGACACTTACAATTGGCGGAAAAGAATTTGTTTTAGAATTTTCCTTTGAGGCGGCACAGCACAAGGAATGTGTAAATAAGATTTTCAAGATGATCTCTGGTAGTTATCTGGGAGAGCAGGGACTGGCTAATGATCCAAATGATAAAACTGGAATGGCAAGAGCTCTGGTCAATGGAACTTCATCCATGTTTTCAGAAATTCCGGATACGGTTATCACTGCCTTTTATGCAGGCCTGATGGAGAACAATCCGGTTTTGAATAAGGTGGAAGCGAAGAAGCTTCTGAAAGCGTACTTTAAAGAGAATCCAGACCATGCTTCATTTTTCGATGCATATGAAATGATCCGGGAGTGTATGGAGGAAGATGGTTTTTTCAAACTGACCGGCCTGGACAGTGTGCAGGCAGCCATGAACAGGGCAGAGGAAGAGATGCAGAAGTCCACATCCGAAATGAGCGAAAATCAGTAAAAGAGGTAGATCTCTGTAAGATAATTCGGGAACAATACTTCCCCTATGCATTATCCATAGGCGTTCCATATGAGCTTTTTTGGCATTTGAATCCCAAGAAGCTGGAGCCATTTGTGAGAGCTCATGCTTTGAAAAGGCAGGAGCGTGTAGAGGAAATGTGGCTGATGGGACAGCATATTATGTCTGCTTTGGATGCGACGGTATGTAACTGTATGCCGTTTGTAAAACGTAGCCAGAAAGGCCAGTATTTAGAGGAGCCAATGCGGATTATTCCGCTTACAGAAGAAGAAAAGGCACAAAAAGAAGAAGAGGCATTAAAACAGGCAATAAGCTTTTTCGGAGCATTGGAACAGGAAACAAATCAGAAGGGCAAGTGATGAGCAGGTAATACATCACCTGCCCTTTTTTTATTTATAAAGGCAGGTGAAAGAATATGGGAGATGTAATTGACGAATTAAAAGTCCAGATAGATGCCAGTACAAAAAATGCGGATGCCAAACTAGATAAATTCATAGATCGGATGCTTAAACTTCAATCTGCGATTACAGGACTGGAAATGAGCAATGCCAGTGGCGTTGCATCTGGAATCAATCAGATTGCCAATGCTGTACAGAATTTCAATACAAGAAATAAGACCGCTGATTTTACCCGTATTGCCTCAGGTCTGAATAGAATTGCTGGGGTAGATGCTGTGGGAGTATCTAATACGGCCAGAGCTATGAAGACATTTGCCGATGGTATGTCTGATGTGGGAATGGTTAATATTGATGTGACCAAATTAAATGAAGCAGTATCTGTGGTTACGCGATTAGGTGGTAAAAATGCAGGAAATGCCGTCAATAACCTTCCTCAAATCACAAAACACCTCCAGCAGTTTGTTGTGGGAATGAATTCCGCAGGAGCCCTTTCTTTTGATTTTAATGGGCTTAATGATTTGGTGAATAATATTTCTAAGCTTGGAGGAAAGAAAGCAACACAGGCGGCATCAAACCTTAAGCCGATAAAAGAGCAGATTTTAAGATTTGTAAGCGGATTAAACGGGATAGGTGTGCTTAATTTTGATACAACAGGATTGTCCAATCTGGTTTCGTCTATCACTAAATTGGGCGGTAAAGGTGCTACAAATGCAATTCCAAATATTCAGCAATTAGGAACAGCATTAAGCCAGCTTATGTCTACGCTGTCCAAAGCGCCGGCTGTCAGCCAGAATCTGATCCAGATGACAAATGCGCTTGCAGCTCTTGCAGGCAACGGAAATAGGGTAGGAACGGCTGCCAATTCCGTATCAAAGGGATTAGGATTCTACTCGACAAGTGCCAAAAATGCCACAAAGCATAGCTTTAGTTTGGCTTCTGCGATTGGCAAAGTCTATGCTACATACTGGATGCTTTTTCGTGCATTAGGGCTGGTTAGAAAATCCATGGACATATCCTCTGACCTGACAGAGGTTCAGAATGTGGTTGATGTAACATTTGGTAATATGCGTAAGAGCATAGAAGATTTTGCAGATACTTCTCTTACGGCCTATGGTATGTCGGAGCTGATGGCAAAGAAAATTGCCAGCCGTTTTCAGGCTATGGGTATTGCTATGGGACTCACCCAGAAGAGAATGTCTGGAATGTCCATTGAACTGACAAAATTGGCAGCCGATATGGCATCCTTCTACAACGTATCTCAGGAAGAAGTGGCTAAAAGCTTACAGTCGATATTTACCGGTGAAACAGAGCCTATGCGTAAATATGGGCTTGATCTGTCCCAGACTACTTTAAAGGAATGGGCTTTAAATAATGGTTTAAATGCCAATATCAAATCCATGAGCATAGCTCAGAAGACTATGCTGCGCTATCAGTATGTAATGGCAAACAGCGCCCAGGTAATGGGGGATTTTGCTCGGACAAGCGGTTCATGGCATAATCAGCTCGTACTTTTAACTGGGTCTTTCCAGACATTGGGCTCTATTGTAGGTGGTACGCTTATCAATGCATTTAAGCCTCTTCTGTCAGCACTTAATACTGTAATGGTGAAGGTGATCCAGTTTGCGGAAGTAGTGTCCAATGCATTAGGTGCCATCTTTGGCTGGAAGTATGAAACCGGCGGCGGGTTTACAGATGATTTTTCTGGAGCAGCTGATAGTGCAGATGATCTGGCAGGAAGTACCGGTGAGGCAGCGAAGAACACCAAGAAAATGGCTGAGAATTTACAGAAGTTTGATAAACTGAATGTTATTTCCAGCCAGAAGGACTCCGGTGGTTCTGGCGGAGGTGCTGGATCTGGCGGGGCAGGAACCGGCTCTGGAACCGGCGGACAGTGGGTGGCAGCAGAAAGCCTGTGGGAGAAGTACACAAGCAGTCTGGACAGTTTGTATAAATTGGGGGATTACATAGGAGATACTTTAACTCAGGCTATGGAGGATATTGACTGGAATCAGGTATACCAGAAGGCTGAGAGCTTTGGGAACGGTCTGGCTGATTTCCTGAATGGTCTTATTTCCCCTGAGTTGTTTGGAGCCACAGGCAAAACGATTGCAGGCTCTTTAAATACAGCTCTTCATTTTCTGGATTCTTTTGGAACAACGTTTGACTGGACGAATTTCGGAAAATCTATTGCATCTGGAATCAATGGATTTTTCAAGAATTTTGATTTTAGATTACTTGGAAAAACTCTCAATACATGGGTTAAAGGAATTTTGGATGCCAGGATTGAGGCTGTTGATGGAACAAATTGGAAATTGATTGGAAGTCAAATAGGTGTTTTTCTCACTGAACTTGATTTGACAGAAATAGGGACAAAGGTTGGCAAACTGCTTTGGAACGCTATTAATGCCGGAATTGATTTATGGAAAAGCATGTTTGATGCGGCCCCAGTTGAAACTGCTATTATCACAGCAGTAGGTGCGTTAAAATTTAGTGGTTTAGGCGCAATAATTGTTAACCGATTGGTTGCGGCTATTTCAAGTAGTTTTAGTGCATCAGCAGTGACAAATACAATAATGGCCGGTTTTAAGTCTTTATTGGGTAATAAAGCAGCAGGGAGCGCTTTGGTGTTCATGTTTCCTAAAACGGCATCTGTTGTATCTGCAATTTCAACTTTTTTCTCTGGGACTTTAATACCTGCTATTACAGGTGGCATATCTGCACTTGCATCAGCTGCTGGAATTAGTGTTACAGCTGCAGGAGCGTCTGTGCTGGCTGCAGTAGTAGCTGCTGTTGCCGGAATTGTTTATACAGTAACCCATTGGGAAGAAGTTAAACAGTTTTGGACGGAGACAATACCGGCATGGTGGAATGAAACAGCATTGCCATTTTTTCAAGGTATTCCCGGAATGTTAGGAGAAGTGTGGGATAATGTTACGTCTTATGCTTCAGAGAAATGGGAATCTTTTCTGTCATACATGCAAGGCATACCGGATAAAATCAGAGGCATCGTTTCTGATATAGGCAACTGGTTTGGGCAATTGCCTGAAAAGATAGGATATGGATTAGGATATGCTTTAGGCACGATAACTGCATGGGGGCTTGATGTAGGAACATATCTTTCTCAAAAGATTCCGGAGGTAATAGAAAATGTAAGACAATGGTTTTCTGAATTGCCGGATAAGATCTATAATGCTATCTCAACGGTATGCAGTAAAATTGTTACCTGGGGAGGAGAAGTATATAGTTCATTTAATGAGAAAGTTACAGAGATAAAAGATGCTGTAGTTATATGGTTTTCTGAATTACCACAAAAAATTTATGATACTATCATTAAAATTCGAGAAAAAATAACGCTATGGAAAACGCAGACTATTGAATTTTTTAGGAACGAAGTTCCTCAGATCGTGGCGAAGGTTGTTACCTTTTTTGAAGAATTACCCGGAAAAATCCTAGAAGTGGGAGAAAATGTTGTACGGGGATTATGGAATGGTATCAACAATATGGTAGATTGGTTAGGAACAAATATTACTGGCTTTGTTAATGGTGTAATTAATGGATTCAAAGAAGGATTTGATGAACATTCTCCATCAAAAGAAGCATTTGAAATAGGTGATTATTTTACAATCGGCTTAATGAATGGTATCACAGATAAATTCTCAAATATATATGCTAAAGTAGATGATTTTGCAAACAAATTATCTTCTTATACATTGTCACCTCCATGGGTAGATCCGACAGTGCATATAAATAGGGATATTTTGGACACAATTGAAACGCAGCAGAATATGTCTGTAAGGATACAAACATCAGATCTGCAAAACAATTTTACTGGGAATATGCGAGGCTTCTTTGATGGTATAATTGACTATGAAAAGCTGGGGGAGGCAGTGTACAAAGCTCAGTGTAGAGCACTTCAGGAAAATCCTGTAACAATAGGAGATGATGATGTGTTTAATGCCTCAAGACGAGCCCAATTACAATATTATAAGCGCACTAAGACTCCCGGGTTCGTATTTTAATATTGAAAACTCCCCTCGCGTATGTTATATTAACAAATGAAATATTATATATGAGGGGAGAATGAGGATATGAAAACTTGGAAATTAGTATCTGGAATTTTATCAATTATTTTATTTGTGTTCGTCTCATTTCAATCATGCGCTGCTGGTTTGAGCAACACTCTTCAGGAAAATGGAGAAATTGGTGGAAGCGCGGGTATTCTTGTTGCTATTATGCTTTTAGCAGGTGGAATTGTTTCGATTGCGACAAGAAAAGGAGGAAAAGGGGGAAATATTACTCTTATTGTGCTTTTTGGAATTGGAGCATTGACAGGCTTTGCTTTAGCAGGAAGTTATACGGATTTAAATATTTGGGCTGGATGGTGCTTGATTAATGTTGTGTGCGCCATTATATCTTTAATGAAGGCCAAGAAGGGAACTGAATAAATAATTTTTAAAGGGCTGGGATTAATTCCTTGCCCTTTAACAATATAAGGAAGAAATACAGAAAATGCTTAAAGTTTTACTTAAAGTTATTATGTGTATTTAATAACTTTCTGTATATATGATTTTTGAGAAAAGCTTGATTTTAAAAGAAAAAATGTAGTATATTATATATGGTAAAAGATTCAAAACACCTTGCCAAGGTGGGGGCCGCGGGTTCGAATCCCGTCTCGCGCTTTTTATTTTGCCCGGTTTTACCGGGCTTTTTTCGTATCGTGTTGCATTTCGTGTTGCATGGCAGTTTCTAAAACCTTATACCATCCATCCGGATTGCGTTCCTTAAAGAGTTTTATGAGCTCTTCCGGTGATAGATTTTCTTT
>ULNP01006843.1_pt1 | contig 12563 bp, 8 predicted proteins | sample 1951941 | NCBI WGS metagenome assembly ULNP01 (sample SAMEA4835579, study PRJEB28245) | human gut metagenome | biome: gut microbiome; material: fecal sample | place: Denmark | collected 2008
GACCGGTTTGCGCGAGCAGGCTGGCAAAGAGGTCCGCGAGAACGTCAAGTGGTATCCGGCCCACGCGGCCAACCGCATCGGCGCCATGGTCGAGCAGCGTCCCGACTGGTGCATCAGCCGTCAGCGCAACTGGGGCGTGCCTATCCCCAGCTACACTTGCGCCGACTGCGGCGAGAAGGTCATGAACGACGCCACGCTCGACGCCGTCATCAAGCTCTTCCACGAGAAGGGCTCCGACGCTTGGTTCACCGACGCTCCCGAGAGCTACCTGGGCGAGGCCTGCGTCTGCCCCAAGTGCGGCGGCCATCACCTCAAGGCCGATAAGGACATTCTCGACGTGTGGTGGGATTCCGGCGTCTCCTGGAAGGCCGTCTGCGAGTATCGCCCTGAGCTTGAGTACCCGGCGGATGTGTACCTCGAGGGCTCCGACCAGCATCGTGGTTGGTTCCAGAGCTCGCTGCTCACCTCGGTGGGTGCCAACGGCCACGCCCCGTACAAGGCAGTCGTCTCGCAGGGCTTCACCCTCGACGGCCAGGGCCGCAAGATGTCCAAGTCGCTCGGCAACGTCATCGACCCCAACAAGGTCTGCGACGAGATGGGCGCCGACATCATCCGTCTGTGGGTTGCGTCCGTCGATACCAGCTCCGACGTTTCCATCGACCATGAGATCCTTGCCCGTACGTCCGATGCCTACCGTCGTTTCCGCAACACGCTGCGCTTCCTGCTTTCCGAGCTTGAGGGCCAGTTTGAGCCCGAGACCGACGGCGTCGCTTTTGCCGACCTGCTGCCGCTCGACAAACTCATGGTTGCCCGCCTGACTCAGGTTCAGGCCGAGGTCGACGACGCTTACTCTTGCTACGAGTTCCCGCGCGCCTACCGTGCGCTCTACGACTTCGTGGTTACCGAGCTTTCCAATGTGTACCTCGACGCTCTGAAGGACCGTCTGTACTGCGACAAGCCCGGCTCGCTCGAGCGCCGCAGCGCACAGACCGTGCTGGCCGAGCTCTTCTCGATGCTCATGCGCGACCTGCAGCCGATCCTGTCCTACACAGTCGATGAGGCCATGGCCTATGCACCTGCCGGCTGCGTCGATCACCAGAAGTACGCCGCACTGCTCGATTGGTACAAGTCGCCCATCACGGTCGATGAGGCCAATGAGTTTGAGGGCGTGCTCGAGGCTTCGCTCGAACTCCGTAGCGCCGTGACCAAGGCCCTTGAGGATGCCCGTTCTGCCGGCACCTTCACCAAGAGCCAGCAGGTTCGCGTCAAGGCGGTCGTTCCCGCAGAGATGTACGCGCTGCTGACCGGTGATAAGGCCGTCGACCTGGCCGAGTTCTACATCGTCTCCGATGTTGAGCTGACCCAGGGCGAGGAGCTCTCCGTTGCCATCGAGGCAGCCGAGGGCGAGTGCTGCGACCGTTGCTGGAACTATCGCACCACCGTCGGCGAGTACAACGGCCACGCGCATATTTGCAAGCGCTGCGCCGACGCTTTGTAGGTTACGGCGTTCGTAGAACGCCGTAACCTACCGACGCTGCAAACGCCCCTAAGCGGCAATCTGACGTTTAATCGTCGGTCGCGTACCAAAGTACGCTTCCCTCCTCTTTCACGTCACCTTGCTCGCTTAGGGACGTTTTCGCTGTTGGTGACGATAACGCGGCGTTTCCATTGCTGGAGCTAGAGGCTTTCTTTCGACTTGCGCTTTTAGTCGAATGCTATTAAGCGACATTCCGTTATTCGGAATGTCGCTTTCGTTTTTAGCTGGTTATTTCGCTTGCGTTGGTGGATATGTCGTGCGTTCTTCGTATGGCAATATAAGATAGTTCTTTGCATCAAACGTAATTCGATGTTCTTGAGGGTAGGGGATTGATTTGGGTCGTGCTGGGGATATGACGCCGCCTTTGCGTTGGCGGTTGGGAGTTGCTGGTGGGGTAGCGCTCGTTGTGCTGCTTGTTGACCAGCTGACCAAGCTTGCGGTTCGTGCCGTGGGCGAAGCTTTGCATGTGACTGTCATCCCCGGTGTCATCGACTTTATGTTTGTCCGCAATATCGGTGCTGCCTTTAGTATGGGCGAGGGGCATGGCATCGCGTTTGCCGTGCTGGCGTTGGCGGTCATTATCGCTATTGCCGTGTACCTCGTTCGTGCACCCCAGCTCGCCCATCTTGAGGTTGTGGGCATGGCGATGGTTGCGGGCGGTGCTATCGGCAACGCTATCGATCGTTTGGCCTTTGGCTTCGTGACCGATTTTATTGCCACAACCTTCATCGACTTCCCTGTCTTCAATGTGGCCGATATCGGCATTACCTTGGGCGTCGTGCTCGCCCTCTTCGGCTACATTTTCTTGAGCCCCGCTGCCCGTGAGGTCGATGCGACAGCCGAGCTTAACGCCCGTGACGAGGCCCGCGCTAGGCGCAAGGCCCAGCAACGCGGGGAGCGTGCCCGCAAGATTCGCGAAAGGAACGAGCGCTAATGGCCGACATCCATATTCTTGTTGCCGACGATGCCGCTGGTCAGCGTCTTGACGCTTATCTGGGCGCCAACGATGGCTGTCCCACGCGCTCTGCCTGTGCGCATCTGATTGAGGGCGGTGCCGTATGTGTCAATGGCGAGACCTGCCTGTCTAAAAAGTATGCCGTGCGCTCCGGTGACCGCATCTCGGTCGACCTGCCCGAGTCGCACGATCCCACCGATGTGATTCCCGAGGCCATCCCGCTCGACATTCGCTATGAGGACGACTATCTCATTGTGCTCTCCAAACAGCGCGGTCTGGTGTGCCATCCTGCGCATGGTCATGAGAGCGGTACGCTCGCGAATGCCCTGGTCTATCACTGCGGTTTCGACCATCTGGGTACCGTGCAGGGCGAGGACCGCCCCGGTATTGTGCATCGCCTGGATCGCGATACCTCGGGTCTCATGCTTGCGGCAAAGGACGACGACACCCAGCGCGCGCTCCAAAATCTCATCCGCACGCGTACGCTCGACCGTCGCTATATCACACTTGTTCACGGTCACATCGCCATGGACGAGGGCACTATCAACACCGGTATCGCCCGATCGACGCGCGACCGCGTCAAGATGGCGGTTTCCGATGACCCCTTTGCGCGTCAGGCCATCACGACCTTCAAGGTGCTCGAGCGCTTTGATTCCACGCGTTTCGACGACGGCTACACGCTCGTCGAGTGCCACCTGTTTACGGGCCGCACGCATCAGATTCGCGTGCATATGCGCCATATCAACCACGCCTGCGTGGGCGATCCACTCTACGGCAAGTGCGATGCACGCGCCGATCAGGGCCTGACCAGGCAGTTCCTGCATTCTTGGCGCGTGGCGTTCGACCATCCTGTGACGGGGGAGCGCATTGAGTGCCGCGACGAGTTGCCGTGGGATCTCGCTGCGGTTCTCGACGATCTGGCTCCGCGCTCGCTCGGTCGCACGGCCGCTGGAGATGAAATCGTTCCGCAGCTCGGTCTTCTCGAAGCCTAGCCAGTATTAGGTGGTTTCTTGAACTCGGTAAGCCTGCGGTAAGATATACGGTTGTTTACGTAACGCGTTCTCGGGAGCCTGCATGCTCGCCTTTTTACAAACCAACACACCCATCGTGATCTTCAACCAGATTGTTGTCACGCTGCTCACGGTCTGCTTTCTGTACCAGGTGGTCTTCTTTGTCATTGGCGCTCTTCGTGGCGAGGTCGCGCCTCCCAAGGCCAAAAAACTCCACCGCTATGCCTTCTTTATCGCGGCGCATAACGAGGAGGCCGTAATTGCCAATCTCGTGCGCTCCATCAAGGACCAGGACTATCCGTCCGAGCTTATCGAGGTCTTTGTCGTTGCCGACGCCTGCACCGACAACACCGCACAGCTCGCGCGCGAGGCCGGTGCCATTGTTTACGAGCGCAACGACCTGGCCCGCAAGGGCAAGAGCTGGGTCATGGACTTTGGTTTCGATCGCATTCTCAACGAGTATCCCGACACGTTTGAGGGCTACTTCATCTTCGATGCTGACAACGTTATTTCCCGCGATTACGTATCCAAGATGAATGACGCCTTTGATCAGGGCTTCCATGTGGTCACAAGCTATCGCAACTCTAAGAACTTCGGCAGCTCGTGGATCTCTGCGGCCAACGCCACGTGGTATCTGCGCGAGGCGCGCTTTCTCAACAACGCGCGCAACATCTGCAAGACGTCTTGCGCCGTCTCGGGTTCGGGCTACCTCATCTCTGCCAGCGTTATCGAGGGCATGCACGGTTGGCAGTTCCATACGCTGACCGAGGATATCCAGTTCACCACGTTCTGTGCCATCCACGGCATTCGCATTGGCTATGCGCCGGCGGAGTTCTTTGACGAACAGCCTGTGACGTTTAAGGCTTCCTGGAAGCAGCGTATGCGTTGGACTAAGGGCTTCTACCAGGTGTTCTTTACGTACGGTAAGCACCTGGTCAAATCGACCTTCCGCTACCATCGTTTTGCCGCCTACGACATGTTTATGACGATCGCCCCGGGTATGCTGCTATCGCTGATCTCGATGCTCGCCAATGCCACGTTCCTGATCGTGGGCGGGCTTTCGCACGGCTTTTTGGCCACCGAGGTCGAGATGCAGGCTTGTGCCGCCTCGCTCATTATGACCTTCGCGATGATGTACCAGACCTTCTTTATCCTGGCGTTGCTCACGACTATCTTTGAGTACAAGCACATTCACTGTGCGCAAAAGTGGCGTCTGGTAACTAACCTGTTTACCTTCCCGATCTTTATGTTCAGCTATATCCCCATCACGGTGGCCGCGCTGTTCCTGAAGGTCGACTGGGTGCCGACGCAGCACGCCGTCAACGTTACCCTTGAGGAGGTCATGCAAGGCGCCAAATAACCACCACCAAAACCACCGCAAAGGGGACAGGCACCTTTGTGGTGGTTTTTGCTTTTGCGATGCAGCTCGAGGAGGCGTCCGATGGTCTATATCCCGTTTTGGATTTGCATCTTTGCCGGCGTGGCAATTGATGCCCGAGAGCGACGGTTTCCCAATGGGCTTGCCGGCGCATGTGCCGTGGCGGCGTTGGCGGGTGTTTGGCTCGACCTCGGTTTGAACACAGCGCTTGACCACGCGGGTCTTGCCGTCATTGTTTATCTTGCTCTCGTGCTGACTGAGTCCCTCTGGCGTCGTCTTCGCCAAATCCCGGGCATCGGCATGGGGGATGCCAAAGCACTCTTCGCGCTTTGCACGCTCGACCCTATGGGTGGCATCGTGGCATTTGCCGTCGCACTCCTGGCCCTGGCCCTCTCCTGTCTCTTCACAAAATCGCGCTCCCTGCCATTGCTCCCGTTTTTAGTGCCGATTTTTGCCATAATCGAGGTCGTGGGCTGCACTTTGTAACCGATTGCGCATCCTTCTTAAGGAGCATGCCATGGCAACTAATCAAGAAACGGCCGTCATTAAGGCGCGCATGGACCGTATCCCCTCGGCGTTGTCGCCCGAACTTGTCGAACGCATTGCCGCCGATCGTGCTTCGGGCTATGTCAACCCGTATCGTTGCAACGACGATCAGGCTATTCGTCGTATTGATCGCGCCGCCGACAAAGGCACGCTTATGCGTCCGGCGTTTATGCGCGATACCGAAAAGATACTTCATCTTCCGGCGTATACCCGTTATGCAGGTAAAACGCAGGTCTTTAGCTTCCGTAGCAATGACGATCTGTCACGCCGCGGTTTGCACGTGCAGCTTGTCTCCCGCATTGCGCGCGATATCGGTCGCGCCCTGGGGCTCAATTGCGATTTGATCGAGGCGATTGGCCTGGGTCATGACTTGGGACACACGCCTTTCGGCCATGCCGGCGAGCGCTTCCTCAACGATATCTATCATGAGCGCACGGGGCGTTATTTTTTCCATAACGTGCAGTCGGTCCGCGTGCTCGACGCACTGTACGGCCGCAACGTGTCGCTCCAGACGCTCGACGGCGTGCTATGCCATAACGGCGAGTACGAGCAGCGTGTGTTTGAGCTCTCGGACATGAGCTCCTTTGACCAGTTTGACCAGACGGTTGAGGATTGCATTGCCACGGGCTATAGCGCAATTGGGCATCTGCGTCCCATGACGCTCGAGGGCTGCGTCGTTCGCATCTCGGATATTCTTGCCTACGTCGGTCGTGACCGTCAGGATGCGATCGCGGCGGGCCTGCTGTCACCCGACGCTTTTGATGATGGCCGGGGCGGTGCCTACAACAGCTGGATCCTTACGCACGCTTCCATCGATATCGTTGAGCACAGCTATGGTAAGCCGCGCATCGAGATGAGCGAGGACCTGTTTGAGGAAATCCGCCGAGCCAAGCGCGAGAACTACGAGAAGATCTATAGCAAGGGCGGTATCGAAGGCGATTCCGAGGTGGAGCTGCGCGAGGCCTTCGAAAAGCTCTACGACCGTTGCCTGCGGGATCTAAACAGTGGTGACGAGTCCTCTTACATCTTTAAGCACCATATTTCGCGCATTGATCAGCAACTTTCCTACTACGATCGCACCTATGCCTGGCAGGACGACAAGGATCAAGCCGTGGTGGATTATATCGCGAGCATGACGGACGGTTATTTCTGCGAGCTGACGAGCAAGCTGTTCCCTGGTCTGGAGTTTCCGCACCGTACCTATATTAACGAACGGTAGTTCGTATTAATTCGGTATACTGTTAGTGGAAAACGTTTTTGATTGATACACGGGATGGCTATGGACGACCTTTTTTCTGCTTCGACGCGCGAGCGTTCCTTTCAGAATGCGCCGCTTGCGGTGCGCATGCGCCCCAATTCGCTCGACGAGTACGTGGGCCAGCAAAAGGTCGTCGGTAAGGGTTCATGGCTGCGTGCCGCGATCGAGCACGACGTGCTTTCGAGCGTGATTCTGTACGGGCCTGCCGGTACGGGCAAGACGACGCTGGCCCACATTATCGCCAACCATACCAAGAGCGAGTTTGTCGAGGTCAGCGCCGTCACGGGTACCGTGAAGGACCTGCGTCGTGTGATTGATGAGGCCAAGACGCGCCTGAATACGTACGACCGCCGCACCATTCTATTCATCGATGAGATTCACCGCTTCTCTAAGTCGCAGCAGGATGCCCTGCTGCATGCAGTTGAGAACCGTACCGTCATTATGATTGGCGCTACGACGGAGAATCCGTACTTCGAGGTCAACTCGGCGCTGCTCTCACGTGGTCGCGTCGTGGAGCTTGAGCATTTAAAGGACGAGGATATCGCCATGCTTATCGAGCGTGCGCTCGAGGCACCTCAGGGCCTGAACGGCAAATTCTCGGCCGATGAGGATACGGTTAAGACCATTTGCACGCTGGCCGCGGGTGATGCGCGCTCGGCGCTCACGACGCTCGAGCTTGCGAGCGAGATTGCCGTCACGCGTCCCGATACCGAGGGAACGCCAGCGCCCGCGGCGGGGGAGCGATATCCCATCACCGTGGATGACGTGAAGATCGCCAACCCGCGTCGCGGCTTTACGTATGACAAAAACGGCGACATGCACTACGACGTTATCAGTGCGTTCATCAAGTCCATGCGCGGTAGCGACCCCGATGCCACGATCTATTGGCTCGCGCGCATGATCGATGCAGGGGAGGATCCTAAGTTTATCGCCCGTCGCATTATGATTCATGCTTCTGAGGACGTCGGCAACGCCGACCCGCAGGCGCTTTTGGTGGCACATGCCGCGTTTAAGTCTGCCGAGGTCATTGGCTATCCCGAGTGCCGCATTAACCTGGCTCAGGCCGCTCTCTATGTGTGCTTGGCGCCAAAATCCAACGCGTGCGAGGCTTCGATCGATGCGGCGCTGGCCGATATCCATTCTAGTGGGCTTCGCGAGGTGCCGAGTTATCTGCGCGATCGCCATCGCCCGGGCAGCGATGAATACGGTGTGTATAAGTATCCACATGATTATCCCGAAGGCTGGGTCGATCAGCGCTATTTGCCCGAGGGACTGGAGCGCGGCGCGTTCTGGCAGCCTGCCGGCCGCGGTTGGGAAGAATGGCGCGTAGAGCAAAGTGAACGCGACCGCAGCGGGAATGCACCGAAGTAGCTGCTGATAATTTTGTCCCACGTTGCTGCTCATGGCATGTTCGGTCCCCTTTGGGGTACCATGGAAACCGTATGTATATCGATTCCTTTGGGAGGCTTGTATGAGTCCCATTCAAATCGCCCTGCTGCTGCTCGCTGTTGCCGGCGTGTGGGCCATCGTTGAGTTCGCGCTTACCCTGCGCAAGACCCGCACCGTTGTCGACTCGCTCGATAAGACCGTGAACGACCTCAACAACACCATCGCCGAGGCTCATCCTGTGGTGGCAAAGCTCGATGGCGCTGTCGATGAGCTTACGCCGGCGCTTGCCCAGATGGAGCCGCTGCTTAAGTCGAGCAAGACGGCAGTTGATGCCCTTACCTCCAATCTCGTAGAGGTCGAAGCCGTGGTTCGGGACATTTCCGAGGTTACGGGCAGCATGGCCGAGGCCAGCAGCGCCGTGTCGAGCGTGACTGATTCTGCCGCCGGTGCTGTGCAGAAGCTCTTCAATAAGGTGAAGGCTCCTGCAGCCGACGCCGATCGCAAGCTCGCCGCTTCCGCTGCGGAGGCCGAGCAGCCTACCGAGCGCGTCCTAATTGGCGAGGACGAGGCCGCCGCGGGCGACGATGATGGTCAGAAGTCTGTATCCAAGCCGGCTCAGTATTACACCTATACGCCCGCCGAGACCTCTGAGGAGTCCTGCGATGAGTAGCGAAGCAACCTGCCCTATCACGCTGACCGTTGCCGGTGACCCGCGTCTCGCTCGCCTTGTGCGCATGACGGCAGCCAACGTTGGTGCCCTGTGCTCTATGTCTGTCGATCGCATTGAGGACATCCGCATGGCTGCCGAGGAGGCTTTCATCTTTGGTTGCACCGCGGTCGACTGCGATGACATCACCATCAAATTCGATGTCGATGAGACCCACGTTGGCATGACTATTACCTTTGGCGACCAGGCTACGGTCGATGAAGACGACCAGGCTGCGGTGTATGCCGAGCTCATCCTCGCGAGCGTGTGCGACTCCTACGAAAAGACTGCGGCGCCCCTGACGCTTTCCCTCGACCTCAAGGCGGATATCTAATATGACCGAACGTTCCCGGAGCGGCAAGACCGCTTGGGACAAGGAGAAAACCCGCGAGCTGTTTCGTCGTTACAAGGAGACCGGTGATCCGGACGCCCGTGAGCAGCTCGTCATGTCCCATATGAACCTGGTAAGGTTTCTTGCCAACAAATTTAAGAATCGCGGCGAGCCGCTCGACGACCTCATGCAGGTCGGCTATTTGGGCTTGCTCAAGGCTATCGACCGTTTTGATCCCGAGCGCGGACTCGAGTTCACGACGTTTGCGACACCCACTATCCTGGGCGAGATCAAACGCCATTTCCGCGACAAGGGCTGGAGCGTGCGCGTACCGCGTCGTCTGCAGGAGCTCTCGGCCAAGGTCAACCAGGCTACTGACAAACTTACCAACGAGCTGCAGCGTTCGCCCAAGGTTGAGGAGATCGCTGAGTATCTAGATGTGACTGTCGATGAGGTCCTCGAGGCTATGGAATCGTCTTCGGCCTATACCTCGGTGCCCATCGAGGCTCCTGGTGCGTCCGATTCCGACGATGCGCCGTCGATTCTCGACCGTTACGCCGACGATGACAACGAGCTCGACTTTACCGATGACCGCCTGGTGATCGAGGAAGCCATCCGCGATTTCTCGCCGCGCGAGCGCGAGGTGATCGAGCTACGCTTTGTGAAGGGCATGACCCAGATCGAGATCGCCAAGAAGCTGGGTATTTCTCAGGTGCAGGTTTCGCGTCTGCTGCGCCGCACGCTTAAGAAGATTCAGGACAAGATCGACCCCGACGGAGTGATGATTCGTTCATGAGTGAGCACCCCCAACAAACCGATCGCGTGCTGCGCGACACCCGCATTCTGATGCTGCGCATTTGGGCTGTTGTCGGCTGCATTGTTATCGCTGCTGTCATCTTTAACCTTATGGGTATCCTGGCACCGGTTATCGAGTTTCTTGCCGTCGGCTCCATCATTGCTTTTGTGATGTCCCCGATCACCAATTGGCTCGAGCACCATGGCGTGAATCGCGGCATCGGTTCGCTTATCGCGCTTATTGTTGTTGTTGCCGTGCTCGTCGGTGTCGTTTGCATCTTGTCGCCGATTCTCTTTGGTCAGATCATGGAAGTCCTGAGCCGCCTGCCCGAGCAGCTTCGTGTTGCAGGTGGCGATCTCAACGAGATGATCTCGCATGCCAAGACGCTCAGCAACACGCCGCTCAAGGAGTATCTGGACGATAATCTTTCGTCGCTGGTTGCCGTGGCATCGAAGTATGTGTCTCAGATTGCTGCCGAGCTTGGCCGCGGTGTGTTCCCGCTCATCACCAATACGGCCTCGCAGCTGTTTGTCATCTTCCTTGGCCTGGTGCTTGCCTACTGGATGGCCTGCGACTACCCTCGCATGCACCACGAGATTTGCACCATTATCGGTCAGGAGAAGGAGACCTCGTACCGCTTTATGGTCGCCATCCTTTCTCGCTCTGTCGGCGGCTACATGCGCGGTATGGTCGTGACGTCCATCTGCGGTGGTTTCCTCGCCTTTATCGGTTTTATGATCATCGGCCATCCGTATGCGGCGCTCATGGCTATCTTTACCGGCATCATGCATTTGGTTCCGGTCGTCGGTCCCTGGGTGAGCGCGGCAATCGCCACGGTACTCGGCTTTATGTTCAGCCCCATGTTGGCGTTATGGACGCTCATCGTGACGATGGTCGCGCAAAACGTCACCGACAATGTGATTTCGCCTAAGGTCATGCAGAGCTCAGTGCAGGTGCATCCCATTATGAGCCTTACGGCTCTCGTTATTGGTTCGGCACTCATGGGGCCCATCGGCATGATTATTGCCGTCCCGCTTTGTGCGGCCCTCAAGGGCATCTTCGTGTACTACTTCGAGAATGAGACCGGCCGTCAGCTTGTGGCCTATGACGGAGCCGTGTTTAAGGGCACACCGTACCGCGATGCCGATGGCAACCCGGTTGCCGCCTACGACGCGCTCGGCGACGACACCTTCATTTACGAGTCCGAGCTCATCGGCAACGAGACTGCGCCCGAGGCCAAGGCCATGCCCAAGCCCGATCTCGATAATCCCTGGATCAAGCTCTCTGGTCTGCAGCCCGATGCGACGGGCTTCTTCAAGAACCCCTTCGCTAAGGATGACGATTCCAACACGGATGACGACACCAAAACCGGCATCGACGGCTCCATGGACGATGATGACAACTAGCGGGGTAATTCGGATTAATATTCATACGCGCTAACATGCAATTTCGCTGGAGGGTCGCTGTTTGGCGACCCTCTTTTTTGCACTTGCGCGGTGGGATGGTAATATCGTTACGTTTGAACTGTTTCGATGTGAAACCGAGGAGATTCCCTCTATGAGTGCTGACTACCCGTCAATGACTACGGCCGAGATTCGCTCCAAGTTCCTCAACTTCTTTGAGGAGCGCGGTCTTAAGCTCTATCCTTCTTCGTCCCTCGTCCCCGACGATCCTTCGCTGCTGCTTGCCAACGCCGGCATGAACCAGTTTAAGGAGTACTACCAGGGCAAGAAGACCATGAAGGAGATCGGCGCGATTTCCTGCCAGAAGTGCGTCCGCACCAACGACATCGATTGCATCGGCGAGGACGGCCGTCACCTGTCCTTCTTCGAGATGCTCGGCGACTTTTCTTTTGGCGGCGTCTCCAAGGAGCAGGCTTGCGCCTGGGCCTTTGAGCTCATCACCAAGGAGTTCAAGCTGCCGCTCGACCGCCTGTACTTTACCGTCTTTACCGAGGACGACGAGACCCACGACGTGTGGCGTTCTCTGGGCGTTGCCGAGGACCACATCTCCCGCCTGGGCGAGGACGACAACTTCTGGGCCGCTGGCCCCACCGGTCCCTGCGGTCCGTGCTCCGAGATCTATTTTGACATGGGCGAGGAGGTCGGCTGCGGCAGCCCTGACTGCAAGCCTGGCTGCGACTGCGACCGCTTCCTGGAGTTCTGGAACCTCGTCTTTACCCAGTACGACCGCCAGGAGGACGGCTCCATGCCGGAGCTGCCGCACCGTAACCTCGATACGGGCATGGGCCTTGAGCGCATGGCCGCCATCATGCAGCACAAGACCGCCAACTACGACGGCGACCTGATGCAGCACCTCATCAAGCTGGGCGAGAAGATCAGCGGCAAGACCTATGACGCCGACGATTACTCCGGTGCCAGCCGCTCGCTGCGCATCATCGCCGACCACTCCCGTGCCGTCGACTTTATGATCTCGGACGGCATCCTCCCCGGTAACGAGGGTCGCGAGTACGTTCTTCGCCGTCTGCTCCGCCGCGCCGTGTTCCACGGTCGCCTGCTGGGCATCGAGGGCGCCTTCCTGACCAAGTTCATCGACGAAGTCAACGCTCAGATGGGCGAGGCCTATTCCGAGCTGCTCAAGAACGTCGCGCTCGTTAAGGGTATTGTCGCCTCCGAGGAGGAGCGCTTCTCCACGAC
>ULNP01022757.1_pt1 | contig 12551 bp, 8 predicted proteins | sample 1951941 | NCBI WGS metagenome assembly ULNP01 (sample SAMEA4835579, study PRJEB28245) | human gut metagenome | biome: gut microbiome; material: fecal sample | place: Denmark | collected 2008
CCAACAGATACCAGCTCGGCTATTACCGATGTCTGCAGCCTTTGGGCGGCCGTTTCGCCTATCAGCACGCACATAGCAGCGGCATCGGCAGCACCTGCAGTCACTTCGGGTTTGCAGTAGAGCTCGTCCGCCGTCACCGACTCCCTGTTCTTCTTCACCCTAACCTCAACCGGCACCAGCTCCTCTTCCAGAGTGGATGCTCTGGCTTTTGCCAAGCTTGCGGCCGCATATGCCTCCTGTGCCTCGAGGGAAATTCCGTGAGCAGCCGCAATAGCCCGATTCATGTCCTGAATGGTGAGCCTTCCGTACCGCTCCTTGGGCTGTCCTCCAGCTACCATAGCGGGTATGGGATCCATCACGATCTTGTCCGGGCGGAAGTCGTATCTGGCATCCTGAATCTCGTAGGGAATCTGGGACATGCTCTCCGCGCCGCCAGCCAGGATTACATCAGCGCTACCAGCCCGGATTTTTGTAAAGCCGTTCACAACTGCCTGGAGCCCCGAGGCTCCCTGGCACTGCACAGTATAGGCGGGGACAGTTTCGGGAAGCCCGGCTGCTAGCCCGATGTAGCGGGCCGCATTGGAGGGGGAGCTGGTCTGCTTGGCGATGCCGATGACAATTTCATCCACGTGCTCTCCGGCCAGGTGGGCCTTGGACAGGGCGTCCTGTACCGCGATCACCGCTAATTTTTCTTCCTTGAGATCCTTGAGCTTGCCGTCATAGATTCCAATGGGGGTACGGGCAGAGCCCGCAATCAACACTCTTTCCATGGCCATACTCCTTAGCATTTCTCAATCACGACGGCGACGCCCAATCCGCCGGCACAACACAGGGTGATCATGCCGTACCTGGCCTCCGGACGCCGGCGCAGCTCATACATGCACTTGACCGTCAGCGCGGAGCCGGTGCAGCCCAAAGGATGTCCGTGGGCGATTGCCCCACCGTTGGGATTGATTTTTGCCAGAAGTTCGGCCTCATCAATGCCCTGCTTTTTCCACTCCTCAATCACCGCAAGGGACTGGGCTGCAAAGGCCTCATTCAGTTCAATAACGTCCAGGTCCCGAAGGCTGACGCCCGCCCGGCCCATCGCCAGGCGAGAGCTCTCCACCGGTCCCAATCCCATCATAGTGGGATCGCAGCCACTGGTGCCCACGCCGATAATCTTTGCCATCGGCTGGTATCCCAGTGTCTCCTGCTTTTCTTGGGACATGACCAGGACAGCAGAGGCACCGTCGTTGCGCCCCGAGGAGTTGCCTGCGGTCACAGTGCCGTCCTTTTTAAATGCCGGTTTGAGGGCGGCCAACTTCTCCATAGAGGAGAGGAAGGGATGCTCGTCTACGGAGAACAGGCGCTCGCTATCCCCTTCCCCCACTGGAACGGGAACGATTTGGTCCAGGAAGTATCCAGCTCGGATGGCCTCGGCCATCTTAACCTGGCTGCTCATGGCAAATTCGTCCTGCTGCTCCCGTGTAATGCCATATACTTCGGCCAGCTTTTCTGCTGTGATTCCCATGGGGTGGTAGCCATACATCTCCTTGGGGATGGCCCCTGGGCCGCCGTCTGTCAAGGAATCCTCGATGGAATAGGCGCCATTTCCCAGGCCATGTCGGGCATTGCGCATGAAATATACGGACTGGCTCATGTTCTCTACGCCGCCGGCCACAATCACGTCGGCCTCGCCGGTGGCGATCATTTCATAGGCGTCAATGATGGCCTGCAGGCCGGAGCCGCATTGCCGGTTAACGGTATAGCTCGGTGCGCTCTCCGGAATACCTGCCTTCAGCGCAGCTACCCGCGCCACATTGGCCGGGGAGGCCTTTTGCTTGACCTCACCAAAAATGATCTGGTCCACTTCCTTGGGATCCAACTTGGCCCGGTTCTGCAGCAGATCCTCCATGACCAACGCCGCCAGATCGGTATCGCAGATGTCCTTGAGGGACTTGCCGATTTTTCCGATCGCAGTTCTCACTCCATGAGTGATTACCACATGTCTATTGCTCATAAATAAATTCCTTATATTATATTTTTTGTTTAAAAATTACATTATCAGTCAAAAGATGCCACCAGGTCAGCAGGCATGGGTACCTCTCCCCCTCCGTTTATCTCCCGGTGAATACGGGCGGCCGCTTCTCTAGGAAGCAGTCCACCCCCTCTCGGTGATCATCCGAGGTGTAGCAGCGGCTCTGGGCCTCACCCTCAGCTTTCAGGGCATCCCCCAGACTCATAGACATACTGTCATAGATGGCGCTCTTGCCCATCATGAGGGCTCCTGGACTGGACAGGAGCATCTCGTCACACAAGGCCCGCACATGGTCCATCAGGCCGTCCGCCGGCACAACCCGGTCCACCAGTCCAATGCGGCGGGCCTCTTCGGCGTCAAAGGATGTGCCAGTGGAGGAGAGCATGATGGCATTTGCCGTACCCACGATCCGGGGCAGGAAGTAGGTGGCGCCCCAGTCCGGGATCAGTCCTCGCCGGCCGAAGGGTAGGCCGAATTTGGCTTTCTCCGAGGCCACTCGAATATCACACAGCATCGCAATGCTGCATCCAGCGCCGTAGGTAGCCCCATTGAGGGCGGCAATCATAGGCTGACGGATGCTCCGGAAGCGCAGCACCATATCGGCTACGTCCTTCTGGTAGGTATCTAACCGTTCCCGATATGTGGTTCCCGCTTCAATCCGCTGCTTCATCAGCTTGATGTCACCACCGGCACAGAACGCCTTGCCTGCGCCGGTCAGTACAACAACACGTATGTCGTCGGTGTGCTCGTTGATGTACTGGATGGCCCGGCGCAGATCGTCCCGCATGACATCGGACAGGGCATTGTACGCCTCTGGTCGGTTGAGTGTGATCACCGCCACATGGTCTGTAATCTCGAATAAAATCTCGGTATATCCGTCCATACACATTCTCCCGCTTGCGTCAGTGGCTCTTCTCCCGCTTTTTCGCCTTTTTGCAGGGTCCCACGCCGGCAAGTGCTCCGGCGTGGGACCTTCTTGCACTCAGATTGCCGATTAAGTTTATCGGCTCATGACATGCTCGGTGCGACCAATGATGTCCTCCTGGAGGATATCACTCAGTCCGGTGAAGAAGGCGCTGTAGCCAGCCACGCGAACAATCAGATCCTTATGATCTTCCGGATGTACCTGGGCATCCTTCAGTGTATCTGCATCGACCACATTGAACTGGACGTGCCACACACCGGCGTTCATCGCACCTTTGACATACTCCGCAAAGCGGTGGAGGCCTTCCTCTCCCTCCAGGGTGGAGGGGTTAAACTTGATGTTGAGAATAGAGCCGCCACTCATCAGTTCGTGGCGCAGCTTGCCGCAGGAGATAGCTGCGGCAGTGGGGCCGTTGACATCAGCGCCATGGCAGGGGGAATTGCCGTCGGAGAGAGGGGTGTACTCCTTGCGGCCGTCCGGCAGCGCGCAAACCGCCCAGCCGTAGGGCACATTGGCAGATACGGAGCTGAAGCCAGGATGGAAGCGACCGCCAAACAAACTGCGGTGCTTGTCGGTCTCCTCACCATAGATGCGCACCACTTCTTCGGCAATCTCATCTGCAGCGTCGTCATCATTGCCATAGCGGGGTGTTTTGTTGGCCAGGGTTTGGCGCATCTCCTCATTGCCCTCGAAGTTCTTGTCCATAGCATCCAGGACTTCCTGCATGGTGTACTTCTTCTCATCAAACACCCACTTCTTCAAGGCAGACAGGGAATCTGCCACATCGGCCAGGCCGATGCCTCGGGGAGTGGGGCCGGAGTTGATCATGGCGCCGCCGGCGCTCTTATCCCTGGCGTGTTCGATACAGCCCTGCACAAAGCTGGAGATAAACGGCGTGGGGCAGATAGCCCTGTGGGCCTGCTCCACCTTCACTGCACTGCGGGAATAGACATCGATCATATATGCCATCTGCTTCTCAAAGGCATTCATGACCTCGTCAAAGCTCTTGAAATCGGCCGCGTTGCCGGTGTGGATACTGATCTGCTTGTTGCCCTTCTTCCAGAAGCCGTCATGAAGGGCAAACTCCAGCGCGGAGGCCACATTGATGTAGCCGCAATTGTGGGTGCCCTTGTCCTTTCGGGTCGGCTGGATGCTGGCGCAGCCCACAGAACAGTAGTCACGGGCGTCCTCCAGGGATACACCCTTATACACCAGGGCTGGGACACAGCGAAGGTCGTTGAAGAAGGATGGGTGACCATTGCCCTCTCGTGCTAGGCGGCATGCCTGCTCAATAAAGTCATCGGGAGTGCCCTCAAAGTAGCGGATGGAGATGCTGGGCTGATGCAGGCCGGTATTGATGGAGGCCTGCAGAGCCATGTAACTAAGCAGATTGGTGGCATCCTTTCCATCGGGGGTCTGTCCGCCCACAATGATCTGCTGTTGGGAGGGGAAGCCAGACACCACATAGCTCTGGTGTTCGGAATTGATGTAGTTGGTCTCGGGGAACTTCATCCAAAGGCAGTCCAGCAGCTCCTGGGCCTCCGCCTCGGTGATACGTCCGGCCTCCAGATCGGCCTTCAGGAAAGGATAGCCGTACTGGTCCAGACGGCTGCAGCCGAAACAGCGCTCATATGCCTCCATCTGGATGCCCACATAGGTGAGCCACAGAGCCTGCAGACACTCCTGGAAGGTTCTGGGCGGCAGTCCGGGCACCCGTTCACAGGCCTCGGCGATGGAAAGCAGTTCCTTCTTGCGTTTTTCGTCCTTCTCCTCCGCCGCCATCTCACGAGCCAGGGCAGCATAACGGTGCCCGAAGTCGGTGATTGCGTCGCAGCAGATAATAGAGGCTTTCAGGAAATTGATACCCTCCTCGTCCTTCTGGGCGATAGCCTCCTCCAGTCGGGCCTCTGCTCTGGCCTTGATGCCCTGGAAACCGATCTCCATAACGGTCTGGTAATCCGGGTTGATGTGGCCAGCCGGTCCGTTCAGAGGAACATCCAGGGAGAAAATATAGGTGCCGCCCACGATGTTGTGTTCGGGATCGTTGAGGAAGAATCGCTTATCCTCCAGAGGCATATCACCGAATACAAAGGAACGCATACCGGTGCCATGCCATTTGTGCAGCTTCTCCTCCAGAATGACCTGGTCCTCTACGGGATACTCGAAGGGGTCAATTGGGCGGGTGGGGAGCTTGCGGTATTCCGCCACCATGTCGTCGCCCTGTGTCTCCGGGTAAATGGGGAACGCCCGGGGCTTGCGTCCAAAGGAGCCGGCAATCAGTTGATCGTCCTCGATGTAGATCGTCCGCTCTTTCAGAAACTGGGCAAATGCCATGGCTCCAGCCACAATCTGGGGATACCCCTTCAGATCGTCGGATTCCTTGAACAGCCGGGTATAGATCACCGCCCGCTCGATGTCTACGTTGGGCTTATAGGTCAGGAACCGCTCTCTCAGGCGCTTGACGCGTTCGGTAGGGCCGTAGTAGTTCATGATGCTTCCTCCTTATTTAGTATATTTGCAGTTTCAAGGCGAAACTTGCTTACGTACAAGGGGTTCCTCTTAGATTTTCCCGATTCTGACCTCCCGCCCACTGGCAGCAATCAGTTCCCGAAGGGGTTCCAGTGCCTCCTCTGTACTGTTGGGCATGCCCGAAAATTCATAGTTCAGATCCAGCTTTTCATATTTTCGCTCCCCAAAATTATGGAACGGGAGCATTTCTACCCAGTTGCAGCGATGCAATCCTTTTAAGAATTCGGCCGCTGCCCGGGCATCCTCTTCCGTATCATTCATACCCGGGATCACCGGCATACGGACAATAAAGGTCTTATCCTTATAGGCGGGATTCTGCAACAGATCGTCTGTCTTACGCAGATTCTCCAGAATTTGCTCATTCTCCACACCAGTAATCCGCCGGTGTGTTTCGCTTCGTGCAGCCTTGAGATCCAGATGTATCGTGTCGGTGACGGAGATGATCTTCTCCAGCCACTCCCAGCTGCCATAGGCGCAGCTCTCTATCGCGGTGTTGATCCCCTTCTCATGGCACGTCCTGAGTACCTCATAGACAAACTCTCCCTGGCTGAGGATTTCACCGCCGCCCATAGTAAGTCCTCCACCAGAGCCCCGATAAAAGGCGTGCTCCCGGGCGGCGATCCGCACCGCCTCGTCCACCGTGATTTCTCTACCCACCATCGTCTTGGAGCCAGAGGGACACACCTCAGCACAGCACCCGCAACGTATACACCTTCCCCGGTCAATAGCAAACCCCTTCTGGGCATTTAGAGAGATTGCTTCTTGGGGGCAGGCCTTCTGGCACTGCTGGCAACCAACACACTTCTTTGGCTCAGAAAAGATGTCAACATGGCGTTCCAATCCTTCCGGGTTGGAACACCATCGGCATCGCAATGGACATCCCTTCATAAAGATCAACGTGCGGATTCCCGGTCCGTCGTGAATCGAAAATCTCTGGATATCAAAAATAACACCGGTTTTTTGTCTGCTATTCTGCTCCATTATCTGACACCCGGCCTTCTGGTAGGCTTTAATCACCTTTCTTTTTTTGTGTTTACATCTTAACATACGGTATTGGTGCTTTCATCTCACAACAAAAGAATTTATCCTCTTTTCTTTGTCGAAAATTACAAAGCGATATGCAGACCTCTTTTTGCACTATTTTGCCGAAAACAAGGGCTTTTTTCTCAGAAAGCCATATCCCGCAAGACTCTCTGATTTTCCGCAACTCCAGCATAACGCTCGAACTCTGTCGTTGCCAGGCATTGACATAGCGTTTTCCGACAAGCCACGCCTCTGTATACCCCACTAATATCCGCAGCATCTTACAATTAAGCATTTGATGGTGGTACACCTCCTATAGGGGATTTCCATAGTCTTTCGTTTCTGCGTTTTTAGACATACCACTCCGCCCCTAGCTCGAAGTTTTGCATGTCTCTGTCCCAGAGGCGGGCGGCGACAAATAGCTTTTCGTACAACAAATACCCCGCCTGCGCAGAAGTTTTTCTGCGCAGGCGGGGTATTCTAGGCGGCGGCAAAAAGCTGCCGGAATTCAGTTGTTATAGTGTTTGCTGGCTTTCAGCTGCACGATCAGCCGCTTATAAAATTCGGTCTGGGCGGCGGCGCGGGTCTCCTCCGGGTAGTCGAAGAAGCCCTTTCCGGTCTTGATACCCAGGTTGCCGTCGGCCACCAGCTTGCGCATGGCGCCGCAGGCCGTGTCGGAATTGCACAGCGCCGGGAACATGTTGTCCTCCGCCGCCAGCCAGACATCCAGGCCGCCCATATCGGCCACCTCCAGCATGCCGGTGGTGGCGTTGCGGAAGCAGGGGCCGTATTTCAGCGCCTTGTCGATATCCTCGGGAAGGGCGGCGCCGATCTCGGCCAGGTAGAAGCACTCCCGGGCCTGGGCGTGGAGGATGCGGTTAGCCACCATGCCGGTGATGTCCTTGAGCACCCGGACGGGCTGCTTCTCGCAGGCCACGTAGAGGTCATAGACCTCCTGGAACACGTCCTCCGGCATGTTGCCGAACTTGGACAGCTCGGCAATGGGGATCAGGTAGGCCGGATTGTACCAGTGGCTGACCATGCAGCGGGCCTGGCGCTCCGGGGGCAGGTGGGCAATCATCTCGCTAAGCTTCAGGCTGGAGGTATTGGTGGCAAAGACGGCGGTGGGCTTGCACACGGCGTCCAGCTGGGAGAACAGCTTCTGTTTGAGCTCCATCTTCTCCGGGCAGGCCTCGATGACGTAGTCCGCGTCCCGGGCGGTGTCCTCCAGGCTGGCATACATGGTGATGTTGCGGATGCCGTTGTCCCGGTCGGCCTCAGTGATATATCCCTCGTCCACCATGAACTGGAGCTCCTCCCGGATCTTCTGGGGGGCGCTCTCCCGGACGGCGTCAAAGGGCTCGTACAGGTTGACCTGATAGCCGTGGCGGGAGAAGGTGTGGGCAATGCCGTGGCCCATAGTGCCGGCGCCCAGCACGGCGATGGTCTGAATCATAGCAATTTCTCCTTTTCTCTTACACAAAGAATACGCCCAGCAGCGCGATGAGGATGGGGGCCACCAGGGACACCCAGAACACGGGCATGTAGGCCTGCTTATGGTTCAGCTTGCCCATGGACAGGATGAGCACCACAAAGGAGTTCCAGGGCACGGTGTCGAAGCCGCCGGAGGCGGTGACCACCACCCGGTGGATCCACTCCGGATCCAGTCCGGCGGCGATCCAGGCATTGCTGAACATTTCCAGAGTCATGGCGATGGCGCCGGAAGCGGAGCCGCAGATGAGGGCCATGATGTTGGTGATGCCCACCACGGAGAAGGCGGTGGCCACCTTGGAGGTGCTGGTGAAGGTGAGCAGTTGCTCCCGGATCACATTGAAGGCATCGGTCTGGGACACCACCTGGGCGATGCCCACCACGGCGGTAACCATGATCAGGGGCATGACGCCGTTGGCGAAGCCGTCGTTGAGGGCGGGTACCAGCTTCCCGGTGGGGATGCTGCGATAGAACAGGATGATGCAGAGAATCACGCTGACACCCAGGCCATAGATAGGCTGGAGATCCGCAAAATTGATGAGCAGCACGCCGGCCAGGATGGGGATAACGGCGAAGATCATGTTGGGGGCGTTCTCGGCGCCCACCAGGGTGTCGCCCTCATCCACCGGGGGCAGGGAGTTGCGCTTCCACTCCACCTTCCTGGCCCGCTTCAGCTCCCACACGAAATAGAGACCGCAGACGACAAAGTAGACCACGGTGAACACGGTGCCCATCACCGGGGCGGCCATCAGGTCGGTGCCCAGGATCTCGGTGGGGATGATGTTGTGGCTCTGCAGGCCGCCGGGGGTCATCAGTTCCGGCCCGATGATGGGCACGATGGTGATGGCGGGCCACATATACCAGGGGGTGCCCGTCTCCTTGAAGATGGGCTTGGCCAGGGGCAGCAGGACAAAGCAGATGACGAAGGTGGAGATGCCGCCGTACTCCAGGACGGCAGCCACAGCGATGTAGCCGATCAGGGCAAACTTGGTGCCGCACTTGTCCACCACGGTCTTGCCGATTTTCCAGGCCGCGCCGCTGACGTCGTACAGCTTGCCCAGCATGGCGCCCTCACAGAACAGGATGAAGTAGTTGGCGGCATAGGAGGTAAAGCTGCTGACGTAGTCCACGGTCAGCGCGTTGTACAGGTTCATGCCGTTGGTCAGCGCGATGATGATCACGCCGATGATGCTGCTGTATAGAATGCTCCAGCCCTTGTAGACGGCAAAGGTCAGGAACACCAGCGCGACCACGATGCCGCCCAGTCCGATGGCAAAGGACATGGAAAAGCCTCCTCTCGTTTGGTGGGGTGAATCCTCTCTGAGATCCGCTTACTTCTTCAGGCCGAGGATCTGGCGGGCCTCGTCGGAGGTGGCCACCTCATAGCCGTACTCCTCGATCACCCGGCGGGCCCGGGCGATGAGCTGCATGTTGCTCTCGGCAAGCTGGCCCTTGGCGTACATCACGTTGTCCTCCATGCCCACCCGGATGTGGCCGCCGGCGGCGATGGCGGAGTACATGATCTCCATGGCGCCCTTGCCCACGCCGAAGGCAGACCAGGTGGAGCCGGGGGCCACCTTCTCCAGCGTGGAGCGCATGAACACCAGATCCTCGATGGTGGCGGCGATGCCGCCGGCGCAGCCCATGCAGAACTGGAAGTGCAGGGGGGCCTTCAGGATACCCTTCTTCAGGTAGTAGCCCGCGTCATAGATCATCCCGGGGTCGAAAACCTCGATCTCCGGCTTGACGCCGGCCTCCTGCATGGCCAGGCCCATCTTCTCCAGGAAGGGCGGGTTGTTGTTGAACACACCCATGTGCATCCAGTTCATGGTGCCGCAGTCGAAGCTGGCCATCTCGGGCTTGAGGGTCTTGAAGGGGGCCATCCGGTCGTCCTCGGAGTTGGCGATGCCGCCGGCGGCGGTCAGGTTGAGGACGATGTCGCAGTCGGGGTGGCTGCTGTGGAGGGTGTCAATGACCTTCTGGAAGGTCTCCACCTTCATAGAGTCGTTGCCCTGCTCGTCCCGGACATGGACGTGGGCCACGGCGGCGCCGATTTTCCAGCACTGATAGATCTCCTCGGCGATCTCGTCGGGCTGGAGGGGCACGTTGGGGTTGTTCTCCTTCTTGGGCCAGGCGCCGGTGGTGGCTACGGTGATGATGCGCTTGTTCTTCAGATCAGACATGGTAAAAGACTCCCTTCTCTTTCATCACAGGTTTGGTTGGAATTGGTGAAGGTTTTTTCGGTTACGCATATAGATAAAGCAAATCCTGTGCCAAAAATGGGAGCGTATTTTTCTGCACATTCCGCACAACAGCAGGGTATTTAAATTGTACAGGCCGTGCAAAGGAGTCTCAAAATCGAGAAAAAATATCTTCAAATGGAGAAAATTTCTTCTATTTAAGACATCAGAGCAAAAAAGCACCCGCAGACAGATCCATGCCTGTCTGCGGGTACCTTCCTGAGAGCATATGTTGGCTTATACGATTGCGATGGGGCTAGCTCCCGTCCTATTCAAAGTCATATGTCGGCCTGTGCCGGAGCTGATACTTGCTGATCTTCTTGTACAGGGCGCTCCGGTGGATACCCAGCCGCTCCGCCGCCCGGGTCACATCACCGGCGCACAGCTTCAGCACGGCCTGGATCTGTGCCTTTTCCGCCCGTTCCACCACCTCCCGCAGGGAGGCGACGGGATCTGCGGACAGGGCGGCGGCCTGGGGCGGAGCAGCAGCGGGTACGGGCTTCTCCTCCTCCGCCAGCCGGGGAGGCTCCCCGGTGATCACATAGTTTTCCATGGTATTGCGCAGCTCCCGGATATTGCCGGGCCAGGAATAGGCCCGCAGACCGCTCAACAACTCCGGTGGGAGGGGCCGCTCCTGTCGGTGCTTGCGGTTGAACATCTCCAGGAAGTGCCGGGCCAGGGCGTCGATGTCCAGCGGGCGCTCCCGCAGCGGCGGGATGGACACCGGAAGCACACAGAGCCGGTAGTAGAGATCTGCCCGGAACTCCTTCTGGGAGATCATCGTTTTAAGATCCCGGTTGGTGGCCGCCACAATCCGCACATTGGTCTTCTGCACCTTCTGCCCGCCCACCCGCATAAATTCGCCGCTCTCCAGCACCCGGAGCAGCTTGGACTGAGCCATCAGGGACAGCTCCCCCACCTCGTCCAGGAAGATAGTTCCGCCGTTGGCCAGTTCAAACAGGCCCGGTTTCCCCTCCCGGCTGGCCCCGGTAAATGCTCCCTTCTCGTAGCCAAACAGCTCTGACTCGATGAGGTCGTTGGGGACAGCAGCACAGTTGATGGACAGAAAGGGCATATCACGGCGGAGGCTGTGCTGACGAATCAGGCCGGCCAGCACCTCTTTACCGGTTCCAGACTCCCCAGTCAGGAGAATGGTCACATCCGACTGTGCGTATTTTTTCAGGGTCTGGACGATCTCCTTCATATGGGGGTCCTCCGCGATCAGGGTGACGGTAGGGCTGTCCGAACGGGTGAGCATCTGCTGATAGAGGGTACGGTAGCGATCCAGCTCCTTCTGCTGCGCCAGGATGGAGCCCACCTCATCGCTGCGGGTGACCACCAACTCAATGTTACCCTCCCCATCAAGTACCGGAGTGGAGGTGGTTGCAATCTCCTCCCCCAGATTATTTTTATAGACCGCAAAGGATTTCCGCTTGGTTTTGATGGCGTCTGCACTGGAGGAGTGGGTTGTGTAGCCGTCCGCCCGCAGCTGGTAGATGTCCATCTGCCGCAGTCGGTCAAAGGTGCAGTTCAGCGCCCGCTCTGCCGCGCCATTGGCATAGAGAACCCGCCCCTCTCCATCCGTGACAAAGATGTTGGAATTGCAGTGGTTCAGAATCGCATCATATTGGGCGATGGTCAGCCCTGCCAGACGAATTCGTTTTTGCTGTTCCATAGGCCACTCTCTCCATTCTTGATATCTGTCTATGATTTTATAATAAGTCTTGTATGTATGCAACAAAACTATGCTGCGGCAATCCCCGCCTGTACCGGTAGTAAAAACAGCTGCGAGGAGAACATTAAAAAAGCAAATTGGAGATGTCAATATCACATCGTATTTGCACTCAAATATCGAAGGAGGGAGATATATGGTCAGATACAACAGGAGATAGGAGTAATATTAAGAAAACTGTGTCAGTAAAAGGGGATATAGGACAATTGATTTATTTTGTTTCTAATCGTTAGGATATCAGCCCCAGACGGGCCAGCTGGCGGGCGTGCTCCGCACCGGTGGAGACCAGGTAGATCCGGGTGGTCTCCACGGAGGCGTGCCCCAGCACGTCAGCCAGCCTGACCACGTCCCGGCTGGCCTGATAGAAGGTGCGGGCAAACAGGTGCCGCAGATTGTGGGGAAATACCTTGCTCTCCGCCACCCCCGCCGCCCGGCACACCGCCTTCATCTCCGCCCAGATCTGTTTCCGGGAAATGCCTCTGCCGCTTCTGGTGAGAAAAATCTCACCGGAGGCGGTTTTTTGTGCCCTGGCATATTGCAGCAGCTTGCGGCACAGCTTTCCAGGAATCAGGATGGTGCGGATCTTCCCCT
>ULNP01064439.1_pt1 | contig 12511 bp, 7 predicted proteins | sample 1951941 | NCBI WGS metagenome assembly ULNP01 (sample SAMEA4835579, study PRJEB28245) | human gut metagenome | biome: gut microbiome; material: fecal sample | place: Denmark | collected 2008
TGATGGGTCACCGCCGTGCTCACCGCAGATACCTACGTGGAGCTTGTTGTTTACAGGCTTACCGAGCTTAATAGCTGTTTCCATAAGCTTGCCAACACCTGTCTGGTCGAGCTTAGCAAATGGATCGTTCTCGAAGATCTTAGCATCGTAGTAAGCGTTGAGGAACTTACCTGCGTCATCTCTTGAGAAGCCGAATGTCATCTGTGTAAGGTCGTTTGTACCGAAGCAGAAGAAGTCAGCCTCTGTAGCGATCTCGTCAGCTGTAAGAGCAGCTCTTGGAATCTCGATCATTGTACCAACTTCGTACTCAAGCTCGATGCCTGCAGCTGCGATTTCAGCGTCAGCTGTTTCAACAACCATCTTCTTAACATACTTAAGTTCCTTAACCTCGCATACGAGCGGAATCATAATTTCAGGCTTAACTGTCCAATCAGGATGAGCCTTCTTAACATTGATAGCTGCACGGATAACAGCCTTTGTCTGCATCTTAGCAATTTCAGGATATGTTACTGCAAGACGGCAGCCACGGTGACCCATCATTGGGTTGAACTCGTGGAGTGAAGCAATGATAGCCTTGATTGTGTCAACGCTCTTGCCCTGAGCAGCAGCAAGCTTCTCAATGTCAGCTTCCTCTGTAGGAACGAACTCGTGGAGTGGCGGATCAAGGAATCTGATTGTAACCGGGTTACCCTCAAGAGCCTCATAAAGAGCCTCGAAGTCGCCCTGCTGGTAAGGAAGAATCTTCTCAAGAGCAGCTTCTCTCTCTTCTACTGTATCAGAGCAGATCATCTCTCTGAATGCAGCGATTCTGTCCTCTTCAAAGAACATGTGCTCTGTACGGCAAAGACCGATACCCTCGGCACCAAGCTCACGAGCCTTTTTAGCATCAGCAGGTGTATCAGCGTTTGTTCTAACCTTAAGCTTTCTGTACTTGTCAGCCCAGCTCATAATTCTGCCGAACTCGCCTGCGATAGTAGCGTCAACAGTTGGAATAATACCGTCATAGATGTTACCTGTTGAACCGTCGATTGAAATGTAGTCACCCTCGTGGAACTCTTTGCCTGCGAGTGTGAACTTCTTGTTAGCTTCGTCCATGTTGATGTCGCCGCAACCTGATACACAGCAAGTACCCATACCACGAGCAACAACAGCAGCGTGTGATGTCATACCGCCACGAACTGTGAGGATACCCTGTGAAGCCTTCATACCTGTGATGTCCTCAGGTGAAGTCTCAAGACGAACGAGAACAACCTTCTCGCCCTTTGCGTTCCAAGCCTCAGCATCTTCAGCTGTGAATACAACTTTACCGCAAGCAGCACCCGGTGAAGCACCAAGACCCTTGCCGATTGGTGTAGCAGCCTTAAGAGCAGCAGCATCAAACTGTGGGTGGAGAAGTGTGTCGAGGTTACGAGGGTCGATCATAGCAACTGCCTCTGCCTCTGTTCTCATGCCCTCGTCAACGAGGTCACAAGCAATCTTAAGAGCAGCCTGAGCTGTTCTCTTACCGTTTCTTGTCTGGAGCATATAGAGCTTCTTGTTCTCAACAGTGAACTCCATATCCTGCATATCTCTGTAGTGATCCTCAAGAGTTTTGCAAACAGTCTGGAACTGAGCAAATGCCTCAGGGAATGTTTCAGCCATCTGAGCGATTGGCATTGGTGTACGAACACCTGCAACTACGTCTTCGCCCTGTGCGTTTGTAAGGAACTCACCCATGAGCTTCTTCTCACCTGTAGCAGGATCTCTTGTAAATGCAACACCTGTACCGCAATCGTCACCCATGTTACCGAATGCCATTGACTGTACGTTTACTGCAGTACCCCATGAATAAGGAATATCGTTATCACGACGATATACGTTAGCTCTTGGGTTATCCCATGAACGGAATACAGCCTTGATAGCGCCCATAAGCTGCTCCTTAGGATCGTCAGGGAAGTCAACGCCGATTTTAGCCTTGTACTCTGCCTTGAACTGTGAAGCAAGCTCCTTAAGATCGTCAGCGTCAAGCTCAACATCCTGTGTAACGCCCTTCTTAGCCTTCATTTCGTCGATAAGCTCTTCAAAGTACTTCTTACCAACTTCCATAACTACATCAGAATACATCTGAATAAATCTTCTGTAGCAGTCCCAAGCCCAACGAGGGTTGTTAGACTTCTTTGCAATAACTTCAACAACTTCTTCGTTAAGACCGAGGTTGAGGATTGTATCCATCATACCTGGCATTGATGCTCTTGCACCTGAACGAACCGAAACGAGGAGCGGATTCTCTAAGTCACCGAACTTCTTGCCTGTGATCTCTTCCATCTTGCCGATGTACTCGTTGATCTGACCCTGAATTTCTTCGTTAATCTCTCTGCCGTCCTCATAGTACTGAGTACAAGCCTCTGTTGTAATTGTAAAGCCCTGTGGTACAGGAAGTCCTAAACTTGTCATTTCTGCAAGGTTAGCACCCTTACCGCCGAGAAGCTCACGCATGTTAGCATTACCTTCTGAGAAAAGGTATACCCATTTGTTTGCCATTTTGGTAATCCTCCTAAAATAATAAATTATACGGCTGTGGCGAAAATTGTGTCAAAATTCGCCCGCTTGTATAAGCCTACACATAATTATAACAAAGTTTGTTCAAAATAGCTATAGATTTTTTAAAATTTTTTCCTATAAAATTCAATTTTATACTTCATCAATATTGTATAAATCGTTTAAATTTACCCCTAATGTTGTTTTTTTGTAAAATACTCTTGAAATTTGTATTTTTTATGCGATAATATTAATATGTCTTGTTGTGTGTACATATTAAAGTAAACACACAAATTACAGAATACCAAGGAGATTACATATGAGTAATTGTGCGATTATTCTTGCGGGCGGCGAAGGCAAGCGTATGAAAAGCGACAAGCCGAAAACACTTTCGCTCGTACTTGGCAAGCCTATGCTTGAGTGGGTTATTTCTTCACTTAAAAAGGCAGGCATTAATGACATCTGCATTGTAAAGGGCTTTAAAAAAGAATGTATAGATGAATTTGTGTCAACACTTGATTTTAAGGTTGAAACGGTTTATCAGGCAGAGCGACTCGGTACAGGCCACGCAGTAATGATGGCTAAAGACTTTCTTGAAAGTCACAAAGGCGACAGCGTGGTGATTTTAAACGGCGACGCACCGTTTATGGACAGCAAAACCATTGAAAAGTCACTTGAACAGCACATAAACACTCAATCAAGTGCAACTGTAATTTCCGCAATGGTTGACGACCCTACAGGCTACGGCAGAATTGTCCGTGACGAAAACGGCGATGTAAAGTCAATCGTAGAACAGAAAGACGGCAGTGAAGAAATCCTTAAGATTAAGGAAGTAAATTCGGGCGGTTTCTGGTTTGACGCAGAAAAGCTTTTGTCTGTGCTCGGCAGAATTTCATCCGATAATAATGCAAAGGAATATTATTTGCCCGACGCATTAAAACTTTTGCTTTCGGACGGCTGTAAGGTAGGCGCTTATACCGCAGAGTGCAGCGACACAGTGCTCGGCGCAAATGATCCCGCACAGCTTGAGGAGCTTAACAATATTGCAAAAGACAGGGGATATACCTGTTAAGATAATAGTAGAATACAAACTATAGAGTAAAAAGGAGCGATTACAATGAATTTTCACGGAAAAGACATTAAAATCTTTACCGGAAGCTCAAATGTAAATGTAGCCAAAGGAATTGCAGGCAGCCTTGGAGTTCCGCTTGGTAAGAGCGAATGTACTCAGTTTTCTGACGGTGAAATAGCGGTTTCTCTTCAGGAATCTGTAAGAGGCAGCGATTGCTTTATCGTTCAGTCAACTTGCACTCCGGTAAATGACAATTTAATGGAAATGCTTATTATGATTGATGCCATGAAGCGTGCTTCCGCTGCAAGAATTACAGCAGTTATGCCTTACTTCGGCTATGCAAGACAGGACAGAAAAGCTAAGGCAAGAGATCCGATTTCGGCAAAACTTTGTGCTGACATCATCACATCAGCAGGTGCCGATCGTGTGCTTACAATGGATCTTCACGCAAACCAGATTCAGGGCTTCTTTAATATCCCTGTTGACCACCTCTATGGTTCTCCTATCCTTGCTAACTATATGAGAGAGAAAATCGGCGGAAACTTTGATGAATACATCGTTGTTTCTCCTGACCTCGGTTCGGTTACCCGTTCAAGAAACTTTGCGTCTAAGATTGGCACAGGTCTTGCTATTATTGATAAGAGAAGACCAAAGGCTAATGTTTGCGAAGTTATGAACATCATCGGTGACGCAAGAGGCAAAAAGGTTATCCTTGTTGATGATATGATTGACACAGCAGGCACACTTTGCAACGCAGCAAACGCTATAGTTGAAAAGGGCGGTGCTACTGAAGTTTATGCTTGTGCTACACACGCAGTTCTTTCAGGTCCTGCTATCGAGAGAATTAAGAACAGCGCAATCAAAGAGGTTGTTCTTCTTGATACAATCCCTGTACCACAGGAGAAGATGATTGACAAGTTCACAATTCTTCCTGTTGCTCCTACATTTGCAGAGGCTATCGCAAGAATTTACAATGACAAGCCGTTTACACCTGCATTTGGTTAATGAACCGAAAATTAAATAGCGATTATACAGGCGGGTTTCAAATAACCCGCCATTTCGCCGTTAAAAAGGTTTTGGGTTGTAACGACAAACAAACTAAATTTATATATAAACACAAACCATAGTTTATTAGCAGTTATTCAGACTGCACGAGGTATAATAAGAAAATGAGTTTTTTTAATTTAACATTTAACAATAACGAAAATACAGAAATCGTTGATAAATTTATTGACGAATACGCTCAATGGCACAATACGGGAAAAACTCCCGATATGGGCTCTCTTGATGTAAACTACACTCTTGAACTTCAGAAAAAAAGACTTGATGAAAATAATGTCAGAAAAGAAGTTGTGTTTGATACAAAAGAAAGCTCGTTTAAGCAGGCGCTCAAGTGCTTTACCGTCACCGACAGAGGTGACTACAAAAGTGATGTTGCCTGTAAAGACTATAAGGTGACAGAAACCTTTTTTGTAAATAATAAAAAGAAAAAGAAAAGAAAGAATAAACGCAACTTTTATGCTACCATCACAAGACTTTTAAATCAAAATGCAGGCGGTGCGGTTGCGTGCCCAAACTGCGGCGCTATCAGTGATGTGCAGGACTTACTTACAGGCTGTAAAAGCTGCGGAACAAGATTTATTATTGACGACTTATTTCCTAAGGTTACAAACTTTTATCACATTAAAGACGAGGCAGACCTAATCAGAAAAATACTAAAGCCGTCAATGCTTATATGCGTTCTTGGTATGATAGCCACCGTTATGAGCTATTCTTTGATTTCTAATATTAATAACGGAAACATAGTGCAGGGCAGCGATGACTTTGTATTTCAGATTGTGCAGTGCGTAATTGTAGGATTGATTTATGGCACTGTTTCGGGTTATATTTTGTGGGCGGCTTTTATACTCATATGGATGATGATTGGCGCAATAAAAAGCCTGTTTTTGCTCGGTCCTCATGTAAGGGCAAAAACTCAGCTGCCAAAGGTTATGCGACAGATTGACCCTAACTTTTCGTATGAGTTTTTCATAGGTAAGGTTATAAATCTTATGAAACTTATGATATTCAGCGATGACTACACCAACCTTGCGGCTTATGACGGCAAGCCTATGCAAAACACCTTTAAAGACATTGTGGACATTAGCTATGACGGTACGGTAAGGTATAATACGCTGAAAACAGACGGTAACTACTGCTATGTAGATATTACCGTATATACAACAGTAACAAAGGTTGACGGCGGTGCTCTCAAAAGTTCAAAGGAAAAATTCAGGGTTGTTGTTTGCAAAAATATACACGCAATAGCAAATGCAGGTTTTTCTATAAAGAATGTAAACTGTCGCAGTTGTGGCGGCAGCTTTGATGCCACAAGAGAGCATAATTGCCCATATTGCGGCACACCGTATCACCTTGGCAATGACGATTGGGTTGTTGTTGATTTTAAGCGAGAATAATAATTTTATATAAGGAAGGTATTTATGTTTGGTAATAAAAAGAGCTTTGGCGGCGGTGTCGAGCTTTTGGTAGTAGGACTCGGAAACCCCGATAAAAAGTACGAAAACACCCGTCATAACGCAGGCTGGCTTGCGATTGACGCAATAGCCGAGAGTCTTGACTGCAAGGTAGACAGAGTAAAATTTAAAAGCTATGTCGGCGAATGTAATATAGCAGGCAGAAAGGCAATGCTTATGAAACCTACCACATATATGAACAACAGCGGTCAGGCGGTGGTAGAGGCGATGAATTTCTACAAAATTTCTCCTGAAAATGTGATAGTATTATTTGACGATATATCCCTCGATGTCGGTAAAATGCGTATTCGCTCAAAGGGCAGTGACGGCGGACAGAGAGGAATGAAGAGCATTATATATTTAAGCGGCAGTGATAAGTTCCCACGAGTTAAAATAGGAATCGGCGCAAAGCCTACACCCGAGTGGGATTTAGCGGATTGGGTGCTTTCAAGATTTTCTGACGATGAACAGAAGAAACTTGCGCAGGTATTTGAAAATGCCGCAAAAGCCGTTGAACTTATGGCAGACGGAAAAATCGACAGAGCAATGAATTTGTTTAATTAACATTTTTATAAAACAATGTTGAAAAAATCGGTAATCATCCCAATTTTTGATAAATAAAAAGTGAACAAAAAATTAAAGCAAGATGAATTATGAAATTTTTAGTTGATGTTTTTAAAAACAGTGAGGTTTTTAACTCACTCGAAAAAGCTGTTGTGCGTGGCGGCAGTGTTTGCGCTACGGGACTTTCCGCCGTTCACAAGGCACATATTATCTATTCGCTGTGTTGCCGCAAGAGCACCACAGCCTTTTGTGTTGCCTCCGACGAGCGAGAGGCGCAGACAATCTGTAATGACCTTGCAAGTATGGGTATGCGTGCTTATTTTTATCCCGAGCGTGATTTTAATTTCAGAGATATTCAGAGCGCCTCAAGAGAGTACGAACACGCAAGACTTAAGGTACTGCTCAAACTCATTGACGGCGAATGTGATGTAGTTGTCAGCTGTATTGATGCAGCGTCGCAGTTCACAGTGCCAAAGGAATTTTTGAGGGATTGTGTTCTGACTTTAAAAGAAGGTCTTGAAATCAGTATAGAAAAAGCCGTACGAACACTTACCCTGCTTGGATACGAGCGTTTTGATGCGGTAGAGGGCAGCGGTCAGTTTTCTGTAAGAGGCGGTATTCTCGATTTCTTTATGCCTGATGCCGAAAATCCTGTTCGTGCGGAATTTTGGGGTGATGAAATCACCGACCTTTCTTTCTTTGACATTGATACACAGCGAAGAGGGGAAAAGGCAGGCGAAATCCGTCTTTCGCCGTCTGCGGAGGTAATTATTGAGGACAGAACGGCGCTTGCCGACAAAATAGAAAATCTTGCAAAAGGCGTGCGAGGCAAAAAAGCTCCGCAGGTTAAGGAAACACTGCTTTCGGAGGCGGACAGCATCAGGTCGGGCGCAATGCTTTCAAATACCGACAAGTTTATTCCGCTTTTATATGATAAAGCCGAAACCTTATTTGATTATCTCGACAGAGATACTTTGATTTTCACTTCGGAGTTTAACAATATTTCAGAGCGTGGCAGAGCAATGGACTTCAGAAATGAAGAAACCGTAAAATCCGCCTTTGAGGACGGCATTCTTTGCAGAGGTCTTGACAAGTATTCACTCACTTTTGCGGAATGTGTTGATATTTTTACTTCTCACGGCATTGTTATGCTTGAGGGCTTTGTGCACGGTTCAACAACAATTCCGCTTAGAAAAATAGTATCGTTTTCCGCAAAACAGCTTTCTGTATGGAACGGTTCATACAAACAGCTTGAAGAAGACTTAAACGGTATGCTCACTGCAGAAAGCTGCGGTGTTGTGCTTGCGGGAACGGACAAGGCGGCAAAAAACCTTTGTGATTCGCTCAGAAATGACGGTATTCCCGCACAGTATGCCGATAAGTTGTCGGAAATAAAGAAAAACGCATTATTTGTATTGCCCGGTACTTTGAGCGCAGGCTTTGAATATCCGCTCGAAAAATTCTTTATTATCACACAGGGGCATATTTCGTATGTGCCGAAAAAGAAAGCAAGAAAGAAAATATCAAAGGACAGTCGGGAGGTTTACAGCCTTTCGGAGCTTTCGCAGGGCGATTATGTGGTACACAGCGTTCACGGTATAGGTATTTTCGGCGGTATCCGTAAAATTGATACCCACGGAATTGTAAAAGACTACATCAAGATTGAGTATGCAAAGGGCGATGTTCTTTATGTGCCCGTAACTCAACTTGATATGGTTGCAAAATATATCGGCTCGTCCGAAAACAGTCGTGTAAGGCTTAATAAGCTCGGCTCGCAGGATTGGCAGAAAGCAAAGTCAAGAGTAAAAGCATCTGTAAAGGACATTGCAAAGGAGCTTATTGCACTTTATTCCGCAAGAATGAAAGCAAAGGGCTATGCTTTTTCACAAGATAACGAATGGCAGCACGATTTTGAGGCTAAGTTTGAATACGAAGAAACTCCCGACCAGCTTAGGTGCTGTGAAGAAATCAAGACGGATATGCAGAAAACCTCACCGATGGACAGACTTTTGTGCGGTGATGTAGGTTTTGGCAAAACAGAGGTGGCACTGCGAGCGGCATTTAAGTGCGTTGCGGATTCAAAACAATGCGCATTGCTTTGCCCGACAACAATTCTTGCGTGGCAGCATTACCAGACTGTGTGCAAGCGCTTTGAGGGCTATCCGATAAGAATTGAATTGCTGTCACGATTCAGAACGGCAAAACAACAGAAAGAAACTATAGAAAAGCTAAAGCGTGGAGAGGTAGATTTGGTGGTCGGCACGCACAGACTTGTGCAAAAAGATGTGGAGTTCCGTGACCTCGGACTTGCAATCATTGACGAGGAACAGCGCTTTGGCGTGGCACAAAAGGAACGCTTTAAGGAGCTTTGCAAAAATGTTGACGTTCTTACTCTTTCGGCTACACCTATTCCAAGAACTCTCAATATGGCAATGAGCGGTTTAAGAGATATGAGTGTAATCGAGGAAGCGCCACGAAACCGTCAGCCTGTACAGACTTATGTTCTTGAACATGACGATGCGGTAATTAACGAGGCTATCCGCAAGGAACTGAGAAGAGGCGGACAGGTTTTCTACCTGCATAACGATGTTGCGACTATTGAATCCTGTGCCTCAAGAATTCTTGAGGCTGTGCCCGAGGCAAAAATAGCCATAGGTCACGGCAAAATGAAAGAGCACGAACTTAGCGAAGTATGGCGAATGATGATTGAACAGGAAGTAAATGTATTAGTATGCACCACTATAATAGAAACGGGTGTTGACCTGCCGAACGCAAATACGCTAATTATAGAAAATGCGGACAGAATGGGACTTTCACAGCTGCATCAGCTAAGAGGACGAGTAGGCAGAAGCAACCGCAGAGCCTATGCTTATCTTACATTCCGCAAAAACAAAGTGCTTACAGAAATTCAGCAAAAGCGCCTTGCCGCTATCAGAGAATTTACCGAATTTGGCAGCGGATTTAAAATCGCAATGCGAGATCTTGAATTAAGAGGAGCAGGAAACATTATGGGTGCTCAACAGCACGGACATATGGAATCTGTCGGATACGATATGTATCTTAAGCTGTTGGGCGAGGCAGTAAGCGAAGAAAAGGGCGAAGCCGCACCACAGTCTGCCGACCTTGATTGTCTTATTGATATTTCGGTAAATGCGCACATTCCGGAGAGCTATGTAGAAAGCCTTACTCTCCGACTTGATGTATATCGCAGAATCGCCGATATACGCAACAAAGAGGACAGCCTTGATGTTAAGGACGAACTCAAAGACCGTTTCGGTGAAATTCCCGAATCTGTGCTCGGACTTATTGATATTGCGCTTATAAGAAACTGTGCAAACGCAATGGGTATTTACGAAATCAGGCAGACGGATACCAATGTTTTACTGTTTGTCAAAGAGATAAAATCGCCGAAGGTTATAGAACTTCTTTCAAGGCTCAACGGCAGAGCAATGCTGTCTGCGGGCAACAAACCGTACATTACAATAAGATGCGGCGGCGGTTCATCGCTTGATATGCTCAAAAAAGTATTCAAAATCTGATAGTTGTCTGAAAATTTTGCCGAAAAAGCAATAAATTTTAGAAAATATATAGACAATACAAATTTTTTTGTGTATAATCATAAAGTACGCACCCTGTCATTTTACGGGTGAAATAGAATTTTTTAAGGACGGTAAATATTATGAAACCATATGCAAAGATCGGTTCATTGTTGCTTGCACTGATTATTGCTGTTGCAGCGGTTGGCTGCACTCCAATCAGCCTTAATGCAGAATGGGCTTACAGGACAGATAAAGTAGAATTGCCAATCGGCGTTTACAGCTACTCACTCAAAACAGCTTACTCACAAGCTCAAAATTATGCGTCGAAACTTGCTTCATATGATGAAGCCTCCGATTCATGGCTTGACCTTGAGATTACAGACGATGACGGCGACAAGGCGATTGCAAGAGATTGGATCAAAAACGAGGCAGAAACAATGTGTCTTAATTACATTGTGACTGACAACCTCGTTGAGGAGCTCGGCATTGATATGAGCGGCGCTACCGCAGATTCGGCTAAAAAAACAGCCGAGGAATATTGGACAGTAGGCCCTTACGCTTCATACGGCTACTATATGCCTTATAAAGACCAGTACGAGCCTTACGGTGTTTCTTTTGAAAGCTTTGAATATTGCACAACACTTTATAACACAAAATACACAGCAGTATTTGAAAAGCTTTACGGTGAGGGCGGTTCAAAAGAGGTAAAGGATGACGAATTTATTTCATACTTTACAGAAAACTATACAGACTATAAGTACATAAAAGCAAATCTTTATGAGTCAACAACCGACGAGTCAAACAACAGCAAAGATGTAGCGCTTTCCGACGAAGACGCAAAGAAGATTACAGACGAATTTGACGGCTACGCAAAGGAACTTAATAACGGTACTTCTTTTGACGATATTGTAAATAAGTACAAGACAGCTAACTCACTTACAGACGATCCGTCAACATCAGCTGTAGAAAACCTTAAAAGCAGTTCACTCGGCGATGAGCTTAAAACAGCTCTCGGCGAAATGAAAGCGAACGAGGCTAAGACAGTTAAGGTAGGTTCAGGCAATACAGCAGTTTATTACCTTATCTATAAGGGTGACATCAACTCAGACATTGACAGCTATGTTTACGATTCAACACAGCGCAACAAATTGCTTGCAGATATGAAAAAAGACGAGTTTGCAAAGTATGTTGATGACCTTGCTCAAAAGACAGATTGCGAAAAGAACCAGTCTGTACTCGACCAGTACAAGCCTGAGCTTTACTTTGTAAAACCTGAAAGCTCATCAGCAAGCTCAAGCTCTTCAAGCTCAAGTTCTTCAAGTTCATCTTCTTCAAAGTAAAAGTTTAAAAATCAAAATGCCACACAGCCTTTGTGTGGCATTTAGTGCAGATATTTTCAACCGATTAATAACCTTTTAAATATATGAAAGGAGTCAACAGTATGAAAAGAAAAATAATTGCTTTAATTTCCGTACTTGCACTCAGTTTTTCTGTATTTGCTTTTTCGGTAAGTGCGGTTGAAGGCGAAGAAAGCGGCGGAGAAATTATTGAAACCGAGCCTGCTCCCGAGCCGGAACCGACATATGAGCCGGAACCCGAGCCGGAGCCGACATACGAACCGGAACCCGAACCGACATATGCTCCCGAGCCCGAACCGACATATGCTCCCGAGCCGGAACCGGAGCCTACAGAACCTTATTATGAAGAGCCTACTTACAGTTATGATGATAAGCCATACTACAGCGACGGCGACGATGTATATGTAGGCGGCGGTCAGTCAACATATACTGTACCCGAAACCACTGCGCCTCCTGCACAGATGTATTCTGTAAGCAAAGATACTATTGACGATAAAACGCTTTCACAGAGCGATTGGAACGATATTTCCGCAAATCTCAAAAACGCATCTCTTACCGACAGCGACGGCGATGATTTCAACTTTATCAAGAAAAACACAAGTAAATCCGATAACGGACATTGGATGCTTTATGCAGGTATTGTGTGCTTGATTTTAAGTGTTGCAGGTATTGTTTACTTTATTATTGCTACAGTAAAGAGCCGTGGCAGATACAAATTTGCTCCAGCAATAGGTAAAGCAGGCAAAACCAAAAAGAGAAAATTTGACACCGCAGATGTAGAACTTCCAAAGCATGATGTATCAAAAGGCGGTACAAAATTTAAGCATTAATTAAAATTTTATCCCGATAAAGTGCGACTTTATCGGGATTTTTGCTTTAATTTGGGTAAAATAACAGTTGAGAGATAGACTTAAAAATTTAGGTCAAGCCTTTTTAAAGGCTTGCGGG
>ULNP01027653.1_pt1 | contig 12459 bp, 10 predicted proteins | sample 1951941 | NCBI WGS metagenome assembly ULNP01 (sample SAMEA4835579, study PRJEB28245) | human gut metagenome | biome: gut microbiome; material: fecal sample | place: Denmark | collected 2008
CCACTTGAGACGGTAGTGGACTACCTGAAGGAAAAGGAGCTTGCTTTACCTGAAGAGGAAACAACAGTTCAACTGTTACGTTTTCCCTTCTTCCTGAAGATCTACAACAACGGGGCAAAAAGGAAAGCAGATATTCTGCAGGCACATATAGGCCATTTGCTTGATCAGTTTAAAAGGGGCTATCCTTGCTCAGATCGACTTAAAGAGCTTCGCCAAGCTATACAAGAACTTCTCCCCAGGTTTGCGTTTGAAAACGGAAGGACTTTTGAGGTGAAAACCTTTTCGGATGACGAAATGCTCATCGAAAACATTTTGCCAACCGGCCTTCTTATCGGTGAGGACAATGGCCGATATATTCGTTATACCTTCAAGCACCAAATATTCGCCGACTTTTTTGCAGCAAAATATGTGAACTTAGAGCTGCAAGTTGTTGGGCATAACGCAAAGTCCTCGCCAGAATCGGAAATAACCATTCCCGATTCTCTATGTGGATGCAAAATTTCAGACGAAGTGCTTTCCCTTTTGGGGGAAATACTCGGCGAATGTGCTGGAAAACCATCGAAGATAGCAGCAGTCCTGCACCTTCCAGGGTTCGTAGAGAATAAGTATAGCAATCAAGCGGCCATTGCGACCCTCAATCTGGTTGAGGCGATGAAGCTCTGCAGAGGAAATGATCTTGATGAAGTGGATTTCTCTGCTCTGGATTTGCGCCTTGTTTCTTTTGCGAACTGTTCGTTGCACGGCTGTAATTTTTTGAATGCGCAGTTCGATGATGATGCCTTTTTTAGCAGCGAGTCTATGATAAAAGTCCTCTCTGTGACGAATAACGGATCTGTTATCGTGTTGTCTCGTAATCACTACATAGCAGTATATGAGCATCGCTTTGGACAATGCATTTTCCGAGAAGCTGCTGATTCCTCAGATGCTTATTATGTTTCCGGAAACTTGCTTCTCTTTGCAGCGCGATCTGGCGGGGTCACTTGGTTTGATACCGAAAGCCAGAAAATAGGTCAGATAAACGGCATCAATTCTCGCGGAATTAAAGAAATTTTTGTAGCTAAAACCGGAACATCTCTTGTAGTTTATTATGATAATACATTAACAATTGCCTTCTACCGTCTCACTTGTAAAGATAGTGGTTATATTGCTTCAGAAAAGTGGATTGTTACGCTGGATAGCGCTTTGCCTATAGGGGTTGCAGGAATGTCCATACAAGACGATAGGTTGCTTGTAGTCGTAAAAAGGCGAGACGCTTATTTCTATATCTTGCTTGATACCGCAACTGGAGAAGCAGTATCACCTGATGATTGTACACAAAAGGTGGGCCGGGATTATCATTTCACAGAGATTAATCCCCCTAGACACCTTGACGCAGCAATCGGTTTGTTTTCTACTGTAAATCTTAAAGAAGGAAAATTGATCCAGCATGTTGTCGGTGAAGATGTTTCGTTCTTGGAATATGACTTATTCAAATATAAAGAGGCGCAAATCAATCTTGGCAAAGGTTTTTACAGTATGAGGAGCGTTGTTATGTCAGGAACAACCATTGCGGGTGTTGTACGCGCAGAGAAGGGAGATCAAATTGCCTTTAAAATTGGCGGCAGCAAACCTTTCATAGAAAAACTCTCCCAATGTGGTGACAATACTGCACAATACGCAAATCGGGTATCTCTTTCAGATAGCGGGCGGTATTTTGCCCTTTTCCATCACTCAGGCAACGCAACACCTTTTTTTACTTTTGGCCATATAGCAGTATATCACTTAACAGAGCACACCGCATGCCGCACGCTAAAGATTGCCGTATCGACAGGAGATATAATTGTCTCTGCTTATAATGCAGGTAGGTTTCTTGTGGCCTTAGCGGATGGGCATCTATCTCTCTATGATGGGCAGAATTTTAAAACCCTGCCTCCTGCTCTTGATAGTAGGATCGCAGACTTCTGCACATGGGTAGATAGCTCAAGGTTCGTCCTCTACGGATCGGGTTACCACTATATCTCTATGTATGATACAAAATGTCTGCTGAATGAAATTAAGATCCCCAATATTTGCAACTGTCAGCAGGTAGTAAACATCTGTACTGCACAAGACTTAGAACGCACCATATTTGTAGCAACTACATATCGGAACCCATTACCAAGCAATCCAGATACTCTTTGCATTTATACGAGCGATTTTAAAAGAACACAAAAACTTGCCTTACTGCAGGAAAAGGAAATTTATGAGGCTAAATTTGCATCTGATGGAGATTACATAATTCTGCTTTGCGGGGTAAACCTTAAGGTTTATAAAAAGGCTGAAAGTTATGCTTTAGCGCATGAAGTTAATGATGATCGTAGAATTTGGTTGTGGGACTATGAGCTTGTAGGAAAAAAATATCTTTTTTTGGGATTTGGAGGGCTAATCCCTGGGGCGTATTCTCTTTTTAACCTTGAAACAGGCTCATTCGCAAAAATCGATGATTTTCGAGCGCTACCGAATAAAGAGACACAACCGGGACGTCCAAAGCAATTGGCCGATGTTCTGCGTGAAAAGCACATCTGTTATACGCGGAAAACAGGTTTTGTCTATATCCAAGCGAGTCACGACTTTAATAATAGCACTGAGTGGCAAGTTTTTTCTGTCTTACTCGACGAAGAAAAGATGAATTTCACCGAGAAATACATTACCACCACGAAAACAGAAGGCAGTGAAGTTAGACTGCATCTATCATTTTGTGAAGATGCACTTTTCCTAATTGAAGGTACTATCATACAGATAGTTCGCCTTGATGAACCAGGGAGACGTCCTACACATTTGGCGGTTACTAAGACGCTGGGCTTGTCCGGGGCTCAGTTCAGTTCTAATATTGATTCCACGCTCAAAGGTTACCTTGAGCAAAACGGCGCTGTTTTTGAGGAATGATTGCTAAAAAGGACGCTGTGCCAAGCACAGCGTCCTTTTTAGCCTTGTCTACGCGGAACAACATCCCATCTCCGCTTGCGGGGATCGTCACCCGCCGTTTTTTTCTTATATACATCCAGCATAATAAAAAACACCCTTCTTCTCAAGTGGTATATTATCGCTATACTATTAAAGAAAGAAGGTTCGTGTATGTTCAAAAAATTCACCTCGGTCCTCCTGGCGTTTCTCTTGGCTTTCCTCTGCACTTCCAACGCTTTTGCTGCCGCCCTGTATTATCCCGCATGCAGCTATGACGGAGAGTCCATCGTGGATGCCCTTGATTCGATTGGCGTCGAAAGTTCCTATGCTCACCGTGAGGTGATTGCGCAGGCCAATGGCATCAGCGATTATCATGGTACGGCTTCGCAAAATAAACGCCTGCTGAACTTGGCGAAAGCTGGCAAACTTCGTGACGCAGAAGGAGGCGTACAAGGAGAAAGCGTCTCTATTCTTTCGCCGCAGACAGACGGCTATTCAGCGACTTTGCTTAGTGGAGCTCAGGAACCCGTCAGGGACATGGTTCAGGTTGTTAACTCGTGCCAACTTCACGAAGAGCCCTACGCAAAAGCGGATGCTGTTACTGCCGTTGCTCCCGGCGACTGCTTTGAGGTCTTGGCGGAAACTTTAAACGACTACAGTAACCTCTGGTACGAGGTTTCGTGGGCTGGTAAAATTGCCTACATTTTCTCCGGCCATGTTACTAAGCATACTCATGATTTTCATGTTGTTGTTGATGAGGCGCTCAGCGTCTGCCGGTGCGGCGCTGTTTCAACAACAAAGGGCGGTGCCGCACAGTTAGTAAGCTTGGGGGGTGAAGCCACACTCACCGCCTCCTTGCCGGTAGCGGCAGCGGCTTTGGCGTCTTTGGGCTGCGACATTACAGTAGCTGCTGGAGCGGCTTTCCCGTTGGTAGCCGTTGTTACTGTTGGCGGCCTTGTCATATACATGGCGGTGTCCGCATCGGCTACCCCGGGCGATGTGGAATCGGTTCAGTTGGCCACCAAAGACGACTGTATGTCGCTTATGGAGAAACAAAGTACTGGTGACGGAGCCTATTATAAGGCCTGTACCATTCCCAACTCCGGAGCGTTACTTATATACCCCCAGTCGATGGACATCTTTGAGGCAAATCGTTTTCTCAAGTGGATAGTGCAGTCTCCGACAAGCATCAAGGCGAGCGATGAAACAAATACGGCCATCGCAAGCGTGTGGTGTATGGAGGAGTGCGATGCGCGATCTTTGTGCGAAAAGTGGAGCAAAAACCGTATAGGTGATTATTCGTATGGCTCGAGCCGTGATTACGACTCTTACTACGAGATCAACTTGGATGCGAGTGGTGGCCCGAAAGAAGGCTACTTCCAGCATTTTCACCTGTGGTATCGCCCGTATCTTTTGAACTGGCTAATGAAGGTTAAGGAAACACACGTGTTCTTTGGTCTGCCTTATGTCAATGTTGCTTAACTGACAGTGTGCGACAGCATTCGGGACATCCTGAATGCTGTCGCTATTTCTTACTTATTATCTTCTTAGGAGAAATCCCCGAAGTCATTACGAATTACGGTGAACTCCTCGCCAGAAAGTTAGTAGACAGAATCACCATTTTCGATGAGGAAATTGTGGTGGAAATGAAATCCGGATTGGCGGTAAAAACGGACATGGACGAAACTAGGAGCCGACTTTTTAAGATCAGTTCCGGGAGATTTTTGTTGTATGTCTAAAAATAATTAAATTGGTTCTGATATCATCAATTCGCATCCAGAAAACGATTTGCAGGCAGGAAAGATATCTCCATCTTAAAAATAAAATGTCTTCACTTAACCTGCTAGGATGTTAATGGAAACAAGACATTGAAACCGTTGCTTAGTTTAAAGGTGTGATCTTTAAAAAAGCGCAATTTCAAAATGATGTATAATCATATCATCAAAACGAGCTGATACAACAGCTGAAATGAGAAGGAGAATCAATATGAGCAATTTCGATGAAATCAAATCTCTTAATCTCTTCGGTGGTAATGAGGGGGAGAACAAAAATGAAGAAGCTATCGGCGGAGAGATGATCGGCACAGTGGATGCCAAGGGCAAACCCCTTGACAGTATTCTTGAAATGCTGTCTCAGATGAGAGGCCCTAGCACTGATGATGCCGATGACGATTTTGACAATGACGATAATGTCATGGATGCAGATGATTATCACAATAAAGCTTGCGATATGGCCAGAAGAGGCAACTACAAGCGTGCGAGTAACTTTTGCATGGAGGGACTGAAGCGTTATCCTATGAATGTTAATCTGCTCGCAGATACGATTAACTATAGTAGCAAATGCGGAGATATGAGAGTGGCAGATACTCATTACTTTATGCTTCGCAAACTACCTTTCAGTCGCTGGAGCTGGCGCGCATTCACATTCTCTTGTGACTATCTCTTGGCGAACAATCCGATTGAGAACGAAGAAGAGATTCGTCTCCTTGTGAAACAGTATAAGACTGTACTTCCTTATGAGGAAAAAGCTTGTGTGGCTGAGAGCGAACTCGAAAATGCTCTTGGTAATCATGAGCAGAGCATGAAGATTCTGGCTGAATCTATTCAGCATTACTCGAATGCCCCTCTGTGTGCCCTTCATCTGGCTGATATGCAGTTTGCACGTGGAATGTATAAGGATGTAGTGAAGACTTGCAACTACGGTATTGCGGCATCTGCTGAACCTCGGCCATCCATTAATACGCCTTATCTGCTGCTTCTCCGTGTAATGTCCAAGGATCATATTCTGGTTGCGAAAGCAAATCATGAAACTGTAAACATCTCCGAGGTAAATGCAATCAGAGATGAGTACAAGCTGCTGCTGGAGGAATTTCCCCACCAGATGATGCTTCATTCCGGGGCAATTGAGGAAAGACGTTCTATTCTGAAGTTTGTCAGTCACGAGGAGTAAGCAATTTTGAAACTCCACGACCCTAGTACTTAACAAGACCAACGAGTCAGGGGTATGGGATAAGCTCAAACTGCTTGAGTTTGGAAAGGAGAAAAATGTCTGAAACAAATATCAAAGAAAAGCTTCTTAGTCTTTCTGTTGAAGAACGCCGGAAATTATTCCCTACCTTTGACAGTGCTATGTTTACTAAGCTACTTCAGATGGACGATAAAGAAATTTTGGCGATAGTGAATTCCGGCCAAATTAGAACGGAGCGCCGTGTTTCTCAAACTACAACTCAAGTGAGGGAAAGTCAGTGTGGCATGCGCTGGTTTGATAAAGAAATTACCGGTCTTAACAAAGAAGGTGTGTCACATCTGAAAGAGCTTTCTGAGCAGCTTTCCAATCCCGGATCTAGTCATCATGTGGATAAGAAGCAGGTGCGCTACTTGAAGCAGCTCAAAAAAATGAGTCTGTCTGTTCCTGATATGTTTCGCAGTAAAGTGAATCCGAGAAACCTCTATAGACATCTGGTTGCTTTTTGCAGAACAAATAATATCCCTGAAGAAATTGTTAATCGTGTTGTTCCTGTACTGGTCGAGTATGTTGACACAGGACATATGCGTCCTATTATTTTTGTCGGCGAAAAAGGGCCTGGTAAGACCACTGCTGTCCGTCTCCTGGTTGAGGAAGCACTTCATTTGCCGACCGAGGTGATTAAAGTTCCACAGACTGACGGATCACATGGTATGACAGGTGATAATGGTACATATCAGTCTGCCGATGTAGGATGCATCGCAAAAGCAAGACTTCGAGCCAATAGTATTCTGATTGCTTATGTGTTTGATGAGATCGATAAAGTTTCTCATGACCGTAATCGCGCAAGTGTGGAGGATGAACTGCTCTCTATTACCGATGAATCTTGCTGCGATGTATATGACAACTATTTGGAAACAACTCTTGTAGGCCTTGAACATTGCCCTATGTTTATGACGGCCAATGATCTTCAGAAAGTAAGTCCGATTCTTGCGGATAGATATGCGGTTATCCACTTCCCGAACGCAAATGCTGCGCGAATTAAGTCTATTTCCCACAAGTATGCAGACAAAAAACTGGCAAGTGATCTCTACAGCATTATTAAATTCGACTACGACTTGATGGATAAGCACATCGATAATCTTGTCAGCCACGATGTAACTTCTCTGCGTAAGCACCAGCAGATGATTGAAGCCGTTCTTGAAAATGCATTGAATATTGCACTCATTCAGGACACTGAGGAGGTTGCTGCTGTTACTGAGGATATGTTTGCTGAGGCTGAAATTGCCGTTCTGGGTGCAGTAAAGCATCGTGTTGGATTTTGATTTCAAGCCCGGCCTTCATTCTCAGCGTGAAGAAAGCTGAAAGGAGAAAACCTTACGGCAATTGTTCCTGTAATTGAAAAAATCAAAACCTCCAGCTAAGCCGGAGGTTTTGACTATGTATAGATTACTTGGTGATAGACAATTTCGGTTGCACGATCTCGGCAGGAATTCATCCGCCGGACCCATTCCATTTGATTGTTGGTTTTCAGCGTTTCTGTGATGCCCTCTGCATCTGCCATTTGCTTTACCAGCCGAAGAAAAAGCGCCTCTGCCTGCCGGTCAACATCCGCAAGATGGGCGTTCAATTCACCGCTGGTCAGCAGGGTGGCATAGCGCACACGGCGATGCTCCTTGAGATAGTGGAGATGCCGCTGTCCCCATACCCCGATTGGCTGATCTTCTTCCGGCTCATCATCTCCGGCGATCAGATAATAGTCACCAACCAATTCATATTTCAGCCCTGTGCGTTCATCTGTGACAAATCTCTCCATTTGTATAACCTCCTGTTCCTTTCTGCAACCATTGTAGCAGGAGGATTAGCGGAAATCGAATGTGCAGATAGCAAAAAAGCGCCGTCTCGGGATCACTCCCAAGACGGCGCTTTTCTGTTGTGGATCAGAGCGAACATTTCACGGCGAAACCGCCGCTGAAGAAATAGGTGTTCGTCCAATACCTGTTTGGTGGAGCTGAGGGGAGTCGAACCCCTGTCCGAAAGCACTTTGACAGGACCTTCTCCGGGCGCAGGACAGTTTCAGCATTCCCTCCCTGCACAGGCACTGGCCAGACTGAGCAGTTCAGTAGAGTCATGATGCATGGGCGGGGCAACTCTTACCCGCCGCACGTCCGCCACATCAACGACGCCCTCCCCGGCCTGTGGCCTCTCCGGTTCAGACGGCTGCCTTAGTTAGGCAGCGACAGCAATACGATTGTTGTCAGTTAATTTTAAGTTGCCCGTTTTTAGGCGGTCAGGCGCCGCCGCCCGCTTATCCTGCCTCCACACCCCCGTCGAAACCGGTACAGCCCCGTATGAGATGGAAGGCGCCCGGGCCGGAGGCCGACCCGGATGCCGTGTAAAAGCTTATCTATGGAAGGGGTCCGGCAGTTTGTCAGGCTCCGGGTACTCCACGCCCTGGGTGTCCACGGTGACGGACTTCATCACCTGGGGCTTCTTGGGCTTGTTGGTCATCATGTTCCTGGGCTGGGAGACGATCTCGTCCACCACGTCCATGCCGTCGATGACCATACCGAAGGCGGCATACTGCCCGTCCAGATGGGGCGCGTCCTTGTGCATGATGAAAAACTGGCTGCCGGCAGAGTCCATATCCTGGGCCCGGGCCATACTCAGCACGCCCCGGGTGTGGCGCAGATCATTGGGCACGCCGTTGGCGGCGAATTCACCCTTGATGCAGTAGCCGGGACCGCCCATGCCGGTGCCGTCGGGGCAGCCGCCCTGGATCATGAACCCGTAAATGCAGCGGTGGAAGATCAGCCCGTTGTAAAACCCGCTGTTGGCCAGAGAAATGAAATTCCGCACAGACTGCGGCGCAATATCGGGATACAGCTCGGCAATGATCTTCTTACCGTTTTCCATTTCGATGGTGACGATGGGATTGTTCATGGATACGCTCCTTTTATCGGTTTTTCTCGCGGACGGCCCGCTCCATTTCGCGTTTGGCGTCGCGCTTGGCGATGGCGTCCCGCTTGTCGTAGGTCTTTTTCCCCTTGCACAGGCCCAGCTCCACCTTCACCCGGCTGTCCTTGAAGTACAGGCTCAGGGGGATCAGGGCATAGCCGTCCTGCTTCTGCAGATCGTGGAGCTTGCGGATCTCCCGCTTGTGCATCAGCAGCCGCTTGGGCCGGTCCGGGTCCTTGTTGAAGATGTTCCCCTGTTCATAGGGAGAGATGTGCATGCTGTGGGCGTAAATCTCGCCGTCCTTGGCCACGCAGTAGGAATCCTTCAGATTTACCCTGCCCTGGCGGATGGATTTGACCTCCGTCCCCGCCAGCTCGATGCCCGCCTCATACCGGTCCTCCACGAAATAGTCGTGGTGCGCCTTGCGGTTCTGGGCCGCGATCTTGATACCGCGCTTTTCCATGGCGGACCTCCTCTCTTTTGATTGGTAAATAAGTATACCACACCTTCCCGGGAATTGCAACCCCTGTCACCGGGCCCGCTGGGCCGCCTCAGGTCTCACCGCAGGCGCTCTCCCAACGAGCTTGACAAACCTACAAATTTGCGGCCCCCGAAACGGGGGCCGCAAGGGGAGAGACGGTTACTGCTTGACCCACTCGATGGGCAGCTCCACGCCGATGTCACCGAAATCGGAGATCAGGGCGCTGCTGCCGCCGGTCCACTTCATAACACCGTTTTCCAGGGTGTACTCGGCATAATCGTCCTGGCTGAAGGAGTTTTCCTTCTCGCTGGTGTACAGCTTGCCCTTGGCAGCGCGGAAATAACCGGTGAGGTTTTCCTGGTCCAGGCCGTCCGTCAGCTGGTCCACGTCCAGCGCACCGAACAGCTGCTTCACATATTCCTCCACGGTGATGCCCTGGGCCTTCATGGCCTCGTCGATATCGGCGCGGCTCATGCCCTGGCCCTCCAGCTGCTGATACACCAGGTCCACCGTAACGGGCACCATGGCGTCGATGTACCCCTGCACGGAGGCGGACAGGGCGTCCCTATCCACGCTCAGGGTGAAGGTGCCGTCCTCGTTAAAGACCAGCACAAAGGTCATTTCCACCTTGGCCTCCACGGGGACGTCCATGCCGGCGCCCTCATTGACGCCCTTCTGGAACTCCTCGGTGATGTCACAGGTCCATTTCCAGGTTCCCACCAGATCGGCGTTGTTGTCGCCGCCGCAGGCCGTCAGGCTCAGGGCCATCATCAGCGTCAGCAGCAATGCAAGAATGCGTTTCATGTTTTTTACTCCTTTATTCGTCTTTCTTCCTGGTCATTAAGACCATGTTTAGTTTACACATTTTTTGATTCCCTGTCAACCGACAGCGCAGTTTTTTTCGCCAAACAGAAAAAATTTCAAATTACCCATTGACTTGGTAGTTAATTTCGGGTATACTCCAATTAGAAACCAAATCAGTAGGTAATTACACCTGAAACAGGGAGGAATATACGATGACTGTTTACGCAGATAACGCGGCCACCACAAAGATGAGCCAGACGGCGCTGAATGCCATGCTGCCTGCCATGGAGGAGAACTTCGGCAATCCCTCCAGTCTGCACAGCGTGGGTCAGCGGGCGGCAGAGCTGCTGATGAAGAGCCGGGAGACCGTGGCCCGGTGCCTGAACTGCCAGCCCCGGGAGATCATCTTCACCTCCGGCGGCAGCGAGGCCGACAACCAGGCACTGCTGTCCGCCGCCGCCATCGGCCGCCGCAAGGGGAAGATGCACATTATTTCCACGGCTTTCGAGCATCACGCCATTCTCCACACCCTGAAAAAGCTGGAGAAGGAGGGCTTTAAGGTGGAGCTGCTGCCGGTTCATGAAAACGGCATGGTCTCCGCTCAGCAGGTGGCGGACGCCATCCGGGAGGACACCTGTCTGGTGACGGTGATGTACGCCAACAACGAGATCGGCAGTATCCTGCCCATTGAGGAGATCGGCGCCGTGTGCCGGGAGAAGGGCGTGCTGTTCCATACCGACGCCGTGCAGGCGGCGGGCCACCTGCCCATCGATGTCCAGGCCCAGCACATCGATATGCTGAGCCTGTCCGGCCATAAGTTCCACGGCCCCAAGGGCGTGGGTGCGCTGTACGTCCGGGGCGGTATCCCTCTGGTGAACGTCATCGAGGGCGGCGCCCAGGAGCGGGGCAAGCGGGCCGGAACGGAGAATGTCCCCGGCATTGCCGGTATGGCGGCGGCACTGGAGGAGGCCTGCGCCCATATGGAGGAGAACCGGGTGAAGGTCACGGCTCTGCGGGACAAGCTTATTGCGGGCCTGTCCCGGATTCCCCACAGCGCCGTCAACGGCGACCTGGAGCACCGGCTGCCCGGCAATGTGAACTTCTGCTTCGAGGGCATTGAGGGCGAGTCCCTGCTTCTGCTGCTGGACGCCGCAGGCATCTGCGCCTCCTCCGGCTCCGCCTGCACCTCCGGCTCCCTGGACCCCAGCCATGTGCTGCTGGCCATCGGCCGGCCCCACGAGGTGGCCCACGGGTCCCTGCGGCTGAGTCTGTGCGAGTGGAACACGGAGGAGGAAGTGGACCACATCCTGCGGGAGGTTCCCCGGGTGGTGGAGTATCTGCGGTCCATGTCCCCGGTATGGAAGGACCTGGAATCCGGTAAGAAAGCATTCATGCTGTGACGTTGAAAGGAGCGTTTGGCTATGGCACTGTACAGTGATATCGTAATGGACCATTTCATGCATCCCCGCAATGTGGGCGAGATCCCCGACGCCGACGGAGTTGGCCAGGTGGGCAACGCCAAATGCGGCGACATCATGAAGATGTACCTGAAAATCAAGGATAACGTCATCCAGGACGTGAAGTTCGAGACCTTCGGCTGCGGCAGCGCCATTGCCTCGTCCTCCATGGCCACGGAGATGATCAAGGGCAAGACCGTGGACGAGGCCCTGGCCGTCACCAACCGCCAGGTGGTGGATGCCCTGGGCGGCCTGCCTGCTCACAAGCTGCACTGCTCCGTCCTGGCAGAGGAGTCCATCAAGTCTGCCGTCAAGGACTACTACGACCGCAACGGCATCGCGTATGACCGCAGCAAGTTCCCGGAGGATTGCGGCAGCTGCGAAAGCTGCCGGATGGTGTGATATGGTCATATCCAGCAAGGGACGATACGCCCTGCGGGTGATGGTGGACCTGGCGGAGCACGGCGGCGACGGATACGTCTCCATGCGTGATGTGGCCCGGCGGCAGGAGCTGTCGGACAAGTATGCCGGGCAGGTCATGTCTCTGCTGAGCCGGGCCGGTCTGGTAAGCGGCGTCACCGGTAAGGGCGGCGGCTATCGCCTGACCAGAAAGCCGGAGGAGTATCCCCTGGGGGAGATTCTGCGTCTGACGGAGGGGTCCCTGGCTCCGGTGGCCTGTCTGGAGGAGGGGGCTCACCCCTGTGACCGGGCGGCCCAGTGCCGGACCCTGCCGGTGTGGAACCGGCTGGGGCAGATCATGGGCGACTATCTGGACAGTGTGACGCTGCGGGACCTCCTGAAAACCGATGAATAACCCCCGCGCCGGGCTTTTGGCTTGCCAAGAGTCCGGCGCGTGTGCTATACTGGATAAAA
>ULNP01009097.1_pt1 | contig 12352 bp, 6 predicted proteins | sample 1951941 | NCBI WGS metagenome assembly ULNP01 (sample SAMEA4835579, study PRJEB28245) | human gut metagenome | biome: gut microbiome; material: fecal sample | place: Denmark | collected 2008
GCTCAAGAAACTTCTGTTGTTCGTTCAATGGTGGGTTAAAAATTCGTGTCTTGCACGCTGTCTCAATCGTGTAAGTGCCGACCGTCGAACCGCCAGCGTTGGCCTCAATCTGCTCTCTTATAAATGGCATCTTGTAGCACTCGACAACAAATCTTGAATCAATCCGGCCCAAGCTATGGAAGCATAGGGTATTTCCGTCTTTGTAGTAAAACCTGTCAGTAGGTTTTACTAAATAACATATACCGAGAGTCCCTACGCCAGTAACCATGATATCTCCGGGTTGGGGGACACCATATCGAGCAGCATATTCCTTGTACATTTCTTCTGTAATGAAGAGTTCGTTGTCGACAAATCCTTGCTCAGAGAGCTTAACAATCTCACGTGCTCTGTAGAAAGGAACACCTGATGATTTCCAGTCTTTTTGGAAAACACGCTTGCTGGAACCTACACTGAATAACTGATCGATAGTTGTGATCTCAATTCTTTTCGGATTGGTTTTGAAGTCACCGAACTGCTCCATAAATTGAGATTTCACCAGCTCATCCGTCGCTGCAATCAATTTCTGATAGGATTTTTTCGTGGCGTCCATAGCCCACAGCAGCTCGGCAAGCTCACGCTGTTTGTCCATATCAGGCAATTCAAACTCATAGTTTTTCAGATGCTCCCACTTAACACGGGGAGAGAGGGACCCGGCAGACTTGCCAACGGCGAAGTCAAACAGATCATCGTTCTGAATAATGAACGGCAGAAGCTCAGGAAGAATGCGGTCTGGGATAGCTTCAATAACCGTGATGTCGCCGGAGCAGATGCCATCGAATGGTGCAACGGCTGCCTTTTTGAGATAGGCTCTGCGTCGACCGAACAGAACATTACCCTTGCGGAACATCTTTGTGAAGGTGTTATCGCTGCCCTCATCCCAAGCAGTGAGCGTCACTTCTTCCGGAATCAGATGCTCAAGTCCGACAATGGGATATCCGTCTTTGCTGCCTTTACAGGTTTCCTTGTGTTCAATGGCGACATCGCCCAATTTCACTTTACTCATTGTCTCCGGCCCCCTTTCCCAGCATGGCATTCAGTTTCTCATAGCTCAGCTTCATCATTTCCGAGGCGGCTCTCCAGCTGTCATAGTGCTCCTGAACCGTGCGAGTGTCGATTTCTTCCTCGTTCACTTCCGGTTTGACATACAGCGGAATGCTGAGTGAAAAGTTATTATCGGCAATATCCTGAATAGTTGCGATCTTAGCAAAGTCGCCATCATCGCAGTAATTCTTATACGCAGTTGCGATCCGCTGAATATGACGGTCCTCCAGGTAGCTCTGCGCGTTCTTCCGCTCGACTTCGTTAACAGCATTAATGAAGAGGATTTGCCCACGGCGCTCCGGTCGTTTTGTCATTCGGCAGATCATGATGCAGGCTTCCATCGGAGAGTTATAGAATAGGTTCGGCCCAAGACCGATAACGCATTCTACTCTGTCGCTGCGGACAAGTCTCTCGCGCATTGCGCTTTCCTCATTACGGAAAAGGACTCCGTGCGGGAACAGAATAGCACATCGACCGGTATCCTCTTTGAGGCTTGCAATAATGTGCTGGAGAAAAGCATAGTCGGCACGGCCCTGTGGAGGAACTCCTAAGAAGTTACGTCCGTATTTATCGCTCTCAAAAGCGGCTCGATCCCACTGGCTAATGGAATAAGGTGGATTTGCAAGGCAGAGGTCAAATTGCTGCAACTTGCCGTTTTCAATGAAAGCGGGAGAAGCAAGTGTGTCGCCGTTGACGATGCTAAAGTCCTTAACACCATGCAAGAACAAGTTCATTTTGCCGATAGCTGATGTCAGAGCATTGATTTCCTGCCCATAGACCGCCACATTGCGCCATTCCTTACCTTGCTCCTTTAAGTACGCTATAGCGGAGATGAGCATGCCGGCACTTCCGCAGGTTGGATCGTATATGGACTCACCAGATTCTGGCTTCAGCATTTCGGTCATCAGGTGGACAACGGTACGGTTAGTATAGAACTCCTGCGCTGTATGGCCGCTGTCATCTGCGAATTTCTTAATTAGGTACTCATATCCCTGACCGAGCTCGTCCTCAGGGCAGTTGACAATAGACAGTGTTTTCGTGCTGAAGTGCTCCAATAGGTCTTTCAAAAGCCTGTCGGGGAGGCGATTCTTATTTGTCCAAGCGCCATCACCGAAGATGCCCTGCAGCTTATCAGAGTTCGCATTTTCAACCTTCCTGAACGCCTCAACGATAGCAACGCCCACATTTTCAGAAACGGCGCGGACGTCATTCCAGTGATAGCCCTTCGGAACAATGAAGGTATGGATCTCGTCCTCATCAAATTCGGATGCATCATCACCGTACTCTTCGACAGCCTTAGCTGTTTCTTCATCATACACATCGCAGATGCGCTTGAAAAAGAGAAGCGGGAAAATATACTGCTTGTAGGCACCGGCATCAATGTTGGTTCTGAGCAGAACCGCAGAGTTCCAGAGGTAGGACTGCAGTTCCTCGATAGTTATTCTCTTACTCACTGATGTAGCCTCCTTTCAGCAGCAGTTCTCTCATCCGGGTTTCGGCCTCGATCATCTCGTCATAGGCCTCGAAGTACTGTCTGCGGATTTCTTCCGGAGGAACTGTTTCTTGTTCCTTCTTTTCGATATAGTTGTTGATTGCCAGAGAATAGTCCTTTTCTCGAATGTCAGCAATCGTGACGATCTTGACCTTTTCAATCACATCCTCATAAGTGGTGTAGTAATCGAAAACAGTCTGAATATCGGCTTCTGTCATGATGTTCTGCGCTCGTTGCGGAGTGTAGATACTGGAACCGTCGATCATACAAATGCGGCCTCTGTGAGAAACAGCCTTATTGTTGTTCAGGAAAAGAATACAAGCGGACACTCCGGTCGAGTAGAATACGCCACTCGCCATTGTGATGATAGCTTCCAGCTTATCCGACTCAACGAGCTGCTTACGGATTTCTCCCTCCTTGCCGCTTCTGAACAGGACTCCTTGTGGGAGTACAACAGCGCAGCGCCCGGTCTTCGGGTTCATCGACTTCACCATGTGCTGCAGCCATGCAAAGTCACCGTTGGAGTCAGTCGGGCAGCCCCAGATATTACGACCGTAGATGTCGCTGCTGAATTGTTCGGAGCCCCAGTTCTTCAGAGAGAATGGAGGATTCGCTACCACACAATCAAAGGTTTGCAGAGAACCTCTTTCCAGATAATTTGGTGAGCGAAGTGTATCGCCCTGTGTTACTTTGAAGTCTTTAGCTCCGTGCAAGAACAGGTTCATTCGTGCAATCGCGGAGGTTGCGAGGTTTTTCTCCTGACCGTAGATGCGGCCATAGGTGAGTTTGTCGCCATGCATGAATCGGATGGCCTCGATTAACATCCCGCCCGTTCCACATGCTGGATCGTACACGGTTTCGCCAGCTTTGGGAGCCAGCAGCATGATGAGCAACTTAACGATAGAACGAGGGGTGTAAAACTCACCGGCATTTTTCTTTGACAGGTCTGCGAACTTCTTAATCAGGAATTCATAGCTGTCGCCCATGACGTCGGCAGAGTAATTGTTGTTACCGACTTTGAGCTTGGACATGTGCTCAATGAGGTCCTTTAATCTCTCGTCTGAGAGTTTTGTTTTGTCTGTCCAGTTTGCATCATCGAAGCTGCTAAAGACGCCACTCAGGGTATCCGGGTTAGCCCGCTCGATACCGTTCATTGCGTTGACGATAGCAACTCCGACGTTTTCGCTTGCCTCACGAACATCCTGCCAGTGACATCCATCCGGGATGACAAAGCGATGGTTTTCAGCGAAGCTCGCATATTCCTCATCGCCACCGGATTCCTCAAGGGCTGCCTGCGTTTCTTCGTCATAGACATCAGAAAGCCTTTTGAAGAACAGAATCGGTGTCACATAGCTCTTGTACTCATCCTGGTTGATAGGACCACGCAAAATGTTGCAGGCCTCAAACAGATGGGAAAAGAGCTTCTGACTTGTCGTTTCTTCAGGATGGGCTGTGCTGGCATCAAGTTCAAGATCAGCAACATCCATAGCTGATTCCATCATTTCTGCACGATCTCCCGTTCTTACTTTCATGCCGGTTGATGGGGAAATGCCTACGCTACCGGTTTCATTCTTTTTCTCGATTTTTGCTGGATACCGATTTTCAAATTCCAACAGGATTTTTAGGAGTCTCTCATCCAAGAAAGTGAGAGCATGCTTCCTAATGCTGGTCGGTACACCGTAGTAGGCTTCGGCAACAGAACCAGTGATCGCAGCAAGTGTATCGCTGTCGCCGCCGATGGATATGGCATTTCTTATGGCATCCTCGAAGTTGGTCGATTCAAAGAATGCCTCTAATGCCTGTGGGACGGTATCCTGACAGGTCTCGTTAAACCGATAGGTCTCGCGGATGCTGTCAAGGGTAAAGCCCAACGGATAGTAGTTCTTTATAATGTAATCCTGTATCTCAATCAGACTCTTTCCGGTCCGGGCAAGGAATACAGCTACGGCGGTAGCTTCGGCTCCTTTTATACCCTCCGGATGATTATGGGTCACTTCGGTAACAGATCTTGAAAGCTGCTTAACTTCATCAATAGTTCTTCCAACGTAACCGCATCCACTGACCCGCATTGCGGCCCCGTTGCCGTAACTGTTATAGGGCGCTGGATTATCAGAGTACATCCAGCGTTGGAATGATCCGCCGTATCCACAGTGGGGATACGGACGTCCAACACTCTGCATGGAGCGAATAGCCTGCTCGCCCAAGTCGCTGTAGTCCCCTTGGCATTTCATAAGGGCATCGCAGACGGCCAGAGACATCACGGAGTCGTCGGTGAAGAAGCATTTGTGAGTGAGCAGGTCGAAATCCTTTGACCGGTGGTTATCCCACTCGAAGCGTGATCCGACGATGTCACCAATTATTGCACCAATCATCTAAAAACCTCGCTTTCCAAAGAATTAATAATACTGCTCGATATAGTTGTAGGCTTTATCGAAGACCTCTTTGTCTTTGATCTTATACTTGATCCAGACCACGCTACGCAGAGCTTTCTTGACTTCCTGCTTACCGGCGGTCGTACTCTGCCAACCATCAAAGCGGACGATTTTAACGATGCTGTCGATATCTGCCACGATACGCTCGACGATAACCGGTGTGCTCTTATTCTTGATTCCATTAAAGAGCTCGGTAAGAGCAGCGATACCTTTGTCGATCTCCTGCTCCGGCACAACTTCTTTTTCTGCCTGTGCCGCTTCCTTTGCAAGTTCGAGCAGGAGCTTCAGGAACTCAATGCTGGTGATGAGGCCTTGCTCATGCTTTTCACGCAGAGCTTCCAGTTTCTCCCCAAGATGCACAAACTTCGGTTCGTTGGCATGCTTCAGAATTTTAGCGACAAGGTTAATTTCGACCTTCTTAGTGGTCTTCTTCAAGTCTTTCTGTTTCTCCAAAAAGTCATCAATAAGGTCGGCGTCCATAGAGAGGATATCCATGTCCTCATCAGCCTCTCCGACGGTGACATTCTGGTGGACCAGCTCGATGGTCTTTGCACCCAGAGAGCCCCAAATCAAACCGCCACGGCCATCAGTCGGCTTGACCGATTCATAAACACGGGAAAGCCACTGATAGTCTACCTTGTAGGGATTCAAGAAACTATCGGGAGAAAGAGCGTCCCACGCACGATTCAATACACGATAGTCTGCAGCGAAAGCGTCCTTCTCTTTGTTTGTCGGGAGACATTCCTGCGCTGCCATCAAACCTTCCCAGCCTTCGACGGTTCTGTCGATGCCCATGAAATAGCTCAGGCACTTTTTGAGAAGGGCCGGAAGCTGCTTCTTGATTTCTTCGATATTTGTGATGATGCGACGCATGCTGTTTTCATCGAAATCGAGAGCCTTTGCCACATCGTCAAAGATGCCAATATAGTCAACGATTAGGCCATGAGTTTTACCCTGATCATAGGTCCTGTTCGTGCGGCAGATGGCCTGAAGGAGTGTGTGGTCCTTCATAGGCTTATCAAGGTACATCACCTGAAGAATAGGAGCATCAAATCCGGTCAGCAGCTTTGCGGTAACAATAACGAGCTTAAGAGGGCTGTGAGGATCACGAAAATAATCAAGAACTTTGCTTTCCTGATCACGGTCACGGCGGTATTTCTTATAGCGATCTTCTTTGTCATTATTCGTATCCATGACAATGGTGGTAGCATCTTCTCCGAGGAGCTCATCAAGGACGGCCTTGTACATCAGGCAGCATTCACGGTCATATACAACTACCTGACCTTTATAGCCGTTAGGCTCGATCTTTTCCTTGAAGTGTTTGGCAATATGCTCGCACACCTTACGAATACGGGCCGGGTTATACATGATGGCTTTCATATTGACTCGGCGGGACAGTTCATTCTTTTCGTCTCTTGAAAGACCGGCCTCGTCAGTCATGGCATCAAATTCACGATCCAGCTTGTCCTTGTCCACGTGAAGCTCAACAGGAACGGGCTCAAAGTGAAGTGGCAGTGTTGCACCGTCACGAATAGAATCGGAGAAGGAGTAACGGCTCATATACCCGGTACGATCCTCTTCAGCACCAAATGTGGCAAAGGTGTTCTTGTCCACACGATTGATAGGAGTACCTGTCAAGCCGAAGAAGAATGCATTCGGAAGGGCCAGACGCATCTTTTCACCGAGGTCGCCTTCCTGAGTTCTGTGTGCTTCGTCGACCATAACGATGATGTTGTCACGAGCATTAAGTTCGCCGCTGACTTCACCAAACTTAAAGATGGTAGTGATGAGTATTTTACGCATATCGCCACGGAAGAAGGAAAGCAGTTCTTCCTTCGTGGCTGCACTTGTAAGATTAGGAATGTCGGAAGCGTTGAACGTGGCAGTAATCTGTGTCTCAAGGTCAATGCGGTCGTCCACAATAACCACTGTCGGATTCTTGAGTTCTGGAATCATACGCAGCTTCTGAGCTGCAAACACCATCAGCAGCGACTTTCCGGAACCTTGGAAATGCCAGATCAGGCCTTTTTTGGGATACCCGGCCACAACACGGTCGACGATCATATTTGCACCTTCAAATTGCTGATAGCGGCAGATGATTTTGTATTTGCGATACTTTTTGTCCGTTGCAAACATGGTGAAGAACTGGAAGATGTCCATTACCTTTTCGGGCGTAATCATATCTTCGATGCTGATCTTCACATCGGCAAGGCCGCCCTCAGCTTTGTGGGTTGCTGTATGCCACGGGCCCCACATGTTAATGGGCATGTTAATAGAACCGTATCGATAGCATTTCCCTTCGGTAGCGAAGTTGAACACATTCGTTACGAACATAGCAGGGATGCTTTTCTCGTAAGCGGAGATGTCACTGGCAGCGTCCAGCCATGTGATTGCGCTGCGGACGGGAGTCTTAAGCTCACCAACGGCAATCGGGAAACCATTGATAAGGAGAACAATATCGAGTCGCTTTCCACCTTCGGCCTGCGGGTATACCCACTGATTTGTGACGACGTATTCGTTTAGAGCAAGGTCCTCTTTACGCATTGTTCCGAAAAAACGAATAGGTACCATACGGCCATCCTTGCCGAAGGGATAAGAGTTTTCCTCAAATATCATCTTCTTGAAAACCTCGTTTTGGGTAACGAGGTTGTGGGGCTGAACGGAGAGGATAACAGTTCTCAGTTTATATATGACCTCATCTGCGCGAGACGGGTCCTCTGCGATTTCGGGGTTTAATCTAATCAGGGCTTCTTTCACCATAGGCTCGACCAGCACATCCGAATGCATACGAGGGAGCTCCTCGGCAGGGATATACTTCCAACCGTTGCTTTTCAGGGTTGAAATAATCATCTGCTCAATGGTGTTATCTTCGTTAAAAGTAGTTGCCATATTATTTCCTCCATAGTTTGTCGATTATATCGTATCAGATTAGCTGTGCCAAAAAACGGACTCAATACAGCTTTGACTGGATTCCTTGCTGTACACCTCGCCAGCCTTCCTCGGCTGCGGCGATAGTTTCTTTATAGAATCTCAGACCGGTATTGTATTCTTCGATTAGTGCATCCTGCGCTTCAAGCGGTAACACCGGAACTTCCAACTCAATAATATCCTTGTAGTTGATGTTTACCACCACAGTGCCTCTCTGCAGACTTTGAAGCATCTTTATTCCTACCGGCGACTCAAGGAAGAGTTTCAGGTAAGCTCCACGCAGCATGTCTTTTGGCCTGATTACGTTGATGTTCGCAGACGGAATACAGATCATCGGTTGTTTTTCAAAAACTGCGATTTTGACCGTAGTGCCTCTGGCCGTTACAAGAACGTCTCCATCTTCCAGAATGTAGCGTGAGACTTTTCTTTCTTCCTCCTCGATTTGGTCGAGGTGCTCATAATCAATTCCTGTGTCGGTGATGTTTGAGATGTTGATAACCGCCACATTACCACTTTCGGCTTTCGCATTTACGGCCTTACCACGGAATACTGTTGCTGCATCTTTCAAGCGCAACTTTTTTACCGGAGAATTAGAAAATGCCTTGATGTCCTCATCCTCTTCGGAAAATGCCATGTCTACGTTCCAGCCATTGAGGTCGGCAAACTCATCGCCGAAAAGAAGGATTTCGTTTTTTACCACGAGGCTTTTGCACGGCGAGCTCTTGCGGATAGGTTTGTCAGACTCATACTGCTTTAGAACCACATCGTCTGTTCTGCCGGTCGAGAACACAAACAGATAGGTACGAATAGACGTGTACGGTGTAAACAAACCGGCGGGCAGAACACTTATTTCCTTTATCTTATAGTTGCGCTCAATGTATTCTCTGAGAGCAGCTGTACTGCCGCCACCAAATGTGATTTTTGCAGGAAGCACCATCGCAAGATTGCCGTCCATGTTAATGTGGTATAGCAAATTCTGCACAGCAATCAGGTCAGGTTCTCGGCTGATGAAATCCTCACCATTTACAAGCACTCGTCCACCAAAGATCGGGATACTGATTATTAGATCGTATTTCTCGGTGGTGAAGCCATAACTATAAATATCAGCGGCAAGCAATTTTACGTTCTTGATTCCAGCGTATACGACCGAAAGAAGCTCTGTCCTTATTGCTTGGCGAGAGGTCAGTGTAAACTGGACCTTTGGGTTGGATTTAATCACATCGAGAAGAGAAGGCCCGTATTGCTCGCACTCGGTAACCAGAACCTTGCTGGTGCCAGCTTCGATGTATTCAGAAAATTTTTCGATCAGTACATCCGGAGCAAAAAGCTCTCTGCCGTCGTTCGCAATATTTATAAAGGAAAGAATGCCTCGCTCGTCCAGTGGAGAAAGAGCGTTGTAAATAGTAAAAAACAGATCGGCATCTCCGGGGAAGCGAGGAAGCGTAGCTGATACTTCTTGCATGGTGCGATAAACGGTATCACAGTCGTCGTCCTTGCCGGAGAGAGCCTTTTTCGTCATAACGACTCTATAGAGGAGGTCAATCATGCTTGACTGATCCAAAAAACCATAACTTCTAATTACGTTGGCTGCATTGAATAGGGCTTTATCACTCATCGAGCTCTTACTCATAGAAAGATACCTCCTTTAGCTTTCTGTTAGTATTCTATCACACGAAATTTAGTATGTCAATACTAAAATCAAAATCAAGTGTAAATATTTTGTGGCCGGGTTGAACCTTTTAATTATTCCACACTTTTTAATTATTCCTCCGACAGCCTGTTTTGAGGGGTAAGTTCCAAAAGCCACAGAAGCGGCCAGCAACAATCAAATAAACAGAAAAAGGGCTTCCGAAGCTCTGCTGTAAAACACAGCGGAACCTTGAAAGCCCTTTATTTCAAGCCTTTTTCAGCACTTATGTGCCGGAGAAGGCTTTTTCTGTTTGTATCAAAGACAGCGTTTTTATAGACCCCTGCATGGGCAGCGGCCATATCTTGGTGTATGCCTTTGATGTGCTGATGCAGATGTACGAAAACGATGGGTACAGCCAGCGCGACGCGGCACAGTGCATCCTCAAACACAACCTGTTCGGTCTGGACATTGACGAACGAGCGGCACAGCTTGCCTATTTTGCCGTGATGATGAAGGCCCGCCAGTATGACCGGCGCATCTTTTCCCGCGGCATCCAGCCCCATGTCTATGCGATTGCCGAGAGCAACGACATCGACGCTTATACGCGGGACTACTTTGTGAACAACGATCCGACGCTGAAAGCGGCGCTGGACAGCATCATGAACGACCTGCGCGACGCGAAGGAGTATGGCTCCATCCTGACGGTGGCACTGGTAGACTTTGCCGCCATGTATGCCCGCATGGAAGAAGTGCAAAACGACATCAGCCTGCATCGGGAAGTTGCACTTGCCACCATTCTGCCGCTAATCCATGTGGCAGAGGTATTGGCTCAGCAGTACGATGTGGTGGTGACCAATCCGCCGTATATGGGAAGCAGCAACATGGATGTAAGGCTCAGCGAGTTCGTGAAAAAGCATTACCCGGACAGCAAGAGCGACCTGTTTGCAGTGTTCATCGAACGGTGCGGCCAGATGACCGGCAAGAACCGGTATCAGGCGATGATTACCCAGCACGCTTGGATGTTCCTGTCCAGCTTTGAAAAGCTGCGTGCGAAACTGCTTCTGAAAGATACCGTCAACATGGCGCACCTCGGCCCGCGAGCGTTTGAGGAGATTGGCGGCGAAGTGGTGCAGACCACCAGCTTTGTGCTGCGAAACAACCATATTCCTGACTACAAAGGCACCTATTGCCGCTTGATCGAACCGACCACACAGCAAGGCAAAGAAGAAATGTTTCTCGCGGGTGAAAGCCGCTATACCGCCCAGCAATCCAACTTCTCCAAAATCCCCGGCTCGCCGGTGGCGTATTGGGTGAGTATCAATGTATTATCTGCCTATAAGTACAATTTACTTTCTGACTATGGAAAGGCGCAAAAGGGCCTTGATACCTGTGATGTAAACCGTTTTGTCCGAAACTGGTATGAAGTAATTTCAAAAAAAATAGGATTTGAAGCAAATTCATGCGAGGAAACATATAGCCATAAATGGTTTCCCTATTCAAAAGGAGGTGAATACAGAAAATGGTACGGCAATTTATGGGATGTGGTTTTATGGGAAAACAACGGTGAGATATTACGGAACTTAAAAGATTCATCGGGGAAATTAAAGTCTCGCCCACAAAATATATCAGACTATTTTAAGCCCATGATCACATGGTCTGCAATTTCATCTTCAAAGACATCAATGCGATATATTGTTAACTCAATTTACGGCGGCGGTGGAACTGCGTATCTTCCTAATGGCAACATATTCTATTTTTTGGCATTTTTAAACTCAAATGTGGCAGAAACCTTTTTAAGGGTTGTTAGTCCTACTCTAAACTATGAAGCAGGACATATTATGTCTCTTCCATTACTATATAACGACTCCAAAGCAGATAGCATTTCAGAAATTACGCAAGTAAGCATCAGAGCTTCAAAGTTTGATTGGGATTCTTATGAAACCTCATGGGATTTCCAGCGACATCCATTGGTGTGAGGAGGAAAAAAGTTATGAAATATGATATTGAATTGTGTATGAAAGTTAGCGAGAAACAATGGATTGAATCATTGCAAAACGGCACGGCATGCTTTAATCCGGTAGATGTATTTATTAAAAAGGCAGAAAGAAATGGTAACAATGAGCAGGGGGATAGGTACGAAGGCGTTTTCGCTAGATTACATACGAATGATAAGCGGGTCGGTGAGTTAAAAATACGCTTCGGAAATGACCTTGAAATCATTCCTGACAATAATTATTTGTTGCTAAGAAGAAAATCATCTCGAAAGATTCCTATCTTCTGTATGTATGGTGTAAGGCGGGATGAGTTAGACCTCCAAGAAGGCTCTATACATAAAGAGAACGGAAAATATATTGGCACAGTGGTTTATAATTTCCCACCCAAAATCTACAATGGTTTTCTTGATAGCAGTGATGTTTGGGGATTCTATGCTAGTTCGGGTCATCTTTTTGCCGCACTTGAAAAAGCTTTGGGCGACAATCATTTGACCTATGGGAAAGCGGTAATCAACTACGATATTGAATTGGATAAAGAGTTCTATTTTGAACCTACAGAGAATTATTCAGAGTTAATGCATAAAAGAAGAGAACTTGAATATCAGCATGAGATTAGATACATTTTACCCTTTTCCCCGAGAAATGAAAAATACTTATTGAAATATGAGCCACTCGCTAAGAATAGTTGCGGAATGGCTCCGGGAGCACTAAAGCTGGAAATACATTGCATATGTGAGCCATTGGAGGACTGAACATGGGGCGACTAATTGCAGATAAATATATGACTTGGAAAGCC
>ULNP01055354.1_pt1 | contig 12309 bp, 10 predicted proteins | sample 1951941 | NCBI WGS metagenome assembly ULNP01 (sample SAMEA4835579, study PRJEB28245) | human gut metagenome | biome: gut microbiome; material: fecal sample | place: Denmark | collected 2008
TGGTGTTTTTCCAAAGAAAATGAATATTCCATTCCATGGGACTGCATCCGCCAGATCGGCGAAGATATCATCCTTGTTGATTTCCGTAATGAAAAACTGCTGTCCGGAGAATAAATACCTCCTTATTGTCAAGGCCCTTTATTTTTTATATTTTCCCTGAAAAAGTATATTTCAGCCGCCCTCTGAGAATCATCTTAATGTACTGACAAGACAAGGAGGATTCTAAGATGGCACTGAATAAAGTTGAAATCTGCGGAGTAAATACCTCAACCCTTCCCATTCTCGATCAGGAAGAAAAGGCGGAGCTCTTTAAAAGAATCAAAGCTGGCGATGAAGAAGCCAGGGAATTGTACATCAAAGGCAATCTGCGGCTTGTTTTAAGCGTGATCCGGCGTTTTCAGAACAGCAGTGAAAATCCGGATGACCTTTTTCAGATCGGCTGCATCGGCCTGATCAAAGCGATCGATAATTTCGACACCACTCTTCAGGTAAAATTTTCCACCTATGCAGTTCCCATGATCATCGGAGAGATCCGAAGATATCTCCGTGATAACAACAGCATACGGGTCAGCCGTTCTCTGCGGGATATCGCTTACAAAACCATCTATACCCGGGAAAACTATATGCGGCAGCATCTCAAAGAGCCTACCATTGCAGAAATCGCTGATGAGATCGGTATCGACAAGGAAATGATCGTCTATGCCATGGATGCGATCCAGAGCCCGGTAAGCCTTTTTGAGCCCGTGTATTCCGAAGGCGGAGATACCCTATATGTTATGGATCAGATCAGTGATAAAAAGAACCTGGAAGAAAACTGGGTGGAGGATATTTCTCTTCGAGATGCCATGAACCGGCTTGGAGAGCGTGAACGTCACATTATCGATCTCCGCTTCTACGAGGGAAAAACCCAAATGGAGGTAGCTGATGAGATTGGTATCTCCCAGGCTCAGGTCAGCCGACTGGAAAAACATGCTCTTCGCAGTATGCGAAACTATCTCCGGAATTGATTCATCTCTCTTCAGACAAAAAGCTGCAGCAGAATATCTGTTATCCTGCCGCAGCTTTTATCTCTTATTTCAGCGCTTTCTCAATTTCTTCGATCACGATCCGAAGCGCCTTCAGCCTTGCATATTTCTTATCTACGGATTCCAGAATGTGCCATGGTGCATAAGCAGTACTAGTTTTCTGAAGCATCTCATCTACTGCTGTTTCATACTGATCCCATTTTTCACGGTTTCTCCAGTCCTCATCCGTGATCTTCCACTGTTTTTCCGGATTGCTCTGGCGGTCGTTGAACCTGGCAAGCTGGGTGTCCTTATCAATGTGGACCCAGAATTTCACGATCACAGCGCCCCAGTCAGAAAGCTCCTTCTCAAATTCATTGATCTCATTGTAGGCACGTCTCCAGTCATTCTCGCTGCAGAAGCCCTCCAGACGTTCTACCATCACTCTTCCGTACCACGTCCGGTCAAAAATGGCAATGTGACCATCCTTGGGAAGCCTTGTCCAGAAACGCCACAGATAATGACGGGCTTTTTCATGAGGCTCCGGACTTGCGATAGGATGTACCTCAAATCCACGGGGATCAAGAGCCTCCGTGATCCTCTTGATATTTCCTCCCTTTCCGGCAGCATCCCAGCCTTCATAGGTGATGATCACAGGCACTCTTTTTCGGTAAAGACGGTTATGCAGGCTTCCAAGTTTTGCCTGCAGTTCCTTAAGCTCTGCCTTGTACTCTTCATCCCCCACTTCTTTTCCATCCAGAGGAATCTCGCTTAATCTGGGCATCTCCACCAGAGGAAAAACATTCTGTAGGATCGGCACTGCATGTTTGCTGTTTTCCATGGCAACCTCTATATTGCTGATCATGGTTTCCAGTACCTGCAGTTCTGCCCACTTCCGGTCACCGGCATCGACAATATACCATGGAGCCGCAGATGTATTGGTATCCTGCATATACTGGTCGAAAATCTTTCTGCACTTCTTATAATGATCATTCTGCCAGAGATCATATTCATTGACTCTCCATCTGGTATCCTTGCTTTCCAGAAGGATGCCCATACGTTTTTCCTGTTCTTTCCGATCGATCTGCATAAAAAATTTCAGGAGTACATATCCATTATCCGTCAGCTGACGTTCAAATCTCCGGATACTGTCAATCCGTTTTGAATAATTGTCACCCTTCAGCTTTTTATCCATACGTTCACGACAGGTCTGATCCATCCATCCTGAATCCAGGAATGTAAACTTGCCCGCTTCCGGGATTTCCCTGAAATATCGGTAAAGAAATGGTTTCCGAAGGTCTTCCTCTGTAGGTGCTGACATAGTCGCAACTTTGAAGAAACGAGGATCGATATTCTTGATCACCTTACTTATGGTACTTCCTTTTCCGGAAGCTCCCCAGCCTTCAAACAGCACGATCACCGGAATCTTATGCTCTTTCAGAGCCATCTGCAATTCATATAATCTGGTTCTTGCAGCGCTTAAACGCACTTTGATATCCTCTTTTTCCCGAATCTGTTCCGGGTTCCAGTTTTTCAACATCTGCATCGTCCTTCCTTGAATTTTTTAAATATTCATATTATACCACAGAAGATCTTATTTTACGATAATTTTTACATAATTTTAACCTTTAGCCTCACAAAAGCAAACAAATTGCACAACAAAATTCATTCATAAGCATCGAAAATCTTTTTAACCTCTTGACATTTTTGTCGCCGCTTCATACAATAGACGCTGATTGTTATTTTTTTAACTTCATAAAAAAGCAGTGCCTGAAAACTGTTGAAATAATAAAGATCAAGGAGCCGATCATGAAACTCACAGAAAAACTTCTGCAGAAAATGGAACAGAAAAAAGAACTCTATGGCGATGGCATCATCATGCCGGACGGGGATTACCGTCTGATCCAGGATGGACACTTAAAAACTCTCATGTCCCTTCTTCCATATACAGAAAACGAAATCTGGAAAATGATCCCCGATGATGATTCCGCACTTTTCTGGCTGGTAGAAAAAACAAGCTGCGTACTGACCGATGTCAATTCCACTATCGGAATGAAGATGACCCCCGCACAGCAGAAAACCTACGAAGCACTTTCCAGTCGCGGGATCATCTCTGATGAATATTATGATCTTACCAAACAGCGGGAAAAAGTAAAAGCTGCCCGGGCTAACGCCTGAGCAGCTTTTATTTATATCTGTCAGTCCTCATACCCTTCCAGAAAAGAATGTTTCACTCCATCTTTTTTGTATGCGATAACTGTATGAAGATTAACATTTTCCACACTTCGGAAAATATTACTTTCTACATGTGGATTTACCTTCTTAAGTTCTGCAATCAGATTCTTGATCTCCATTCTCTTGGAAACACTGGTACCATCTGTACGGCAGGTAGTACAGGTATCGGTAAATTTACATGCACACTGGATAAAATGAAGGTCATTATAATCTCTCCAGTGTTTGATATCTGCCTCCCGGATCAGATACATAGGACGGATCAGCTGCATTCCCTCAAAATTTGTACTATGGAGCTTCGGCATCATAGTCTGTACCTGCGCTCCGTAAAGCATTCCCATCAGGATCGTCTCGATCACATCATCATAGTGATGTCCAAGAGCGATCTTGTTGCAGCCAAGCTCCTTTGCCTTGCTGTAAAGATAGCCCCTTCTCATACGGGCACAGAGATAGCATGGGGATTTTTCTATATTATAAACCGCATCGAAGATCTCAGTCTCAAACACTGTGATCGGAATCCCGAGAAGCCTGGCATTGTGCTCGATCACCGCACGGTTTGCCTCATTATATCCCGGATCCATCACAAGAAACACCAGTTCAAAGGGAAACTTGTTATGACGCTTCAGTTCCTGGAACAGTTTGGCCATCAGCATGGAATCCTTACCACCGGAAATACAGACTGCTATCTTATCTCCCGGCTTCACCAGCTCATAATCGTTGATTCCCCTGGCAAATCTGGAAAACAGCTGCTTATGGAACTTTTTGCGGATACTCAGCTCGATATCCTTCCGCCGCTGTTCCATTGCATCATTTTCCTCTTCTTCACTGTTCTCTTTACCGGATTCTTTCTGCATCTGCTGAAAAAGCCATCCTGTATATCCACCTTTCAGGCTCAGTGCGGGAATTCCTTTTTCCCGGAGCATCTCTGCACCCTCCTGGCTGAAAAGCCCTCTTGTACAGTAAAGGACCGGTATCTTATTCCCCCTCAGTTCTTCTGCCCGCTCTTCCAGTTCCTGTTCCGGAACAGAGATTGCTCCCGGGATCATTCCATATTCTACAGTTACTTTATCACGGGTATCTATCAGAAGATATTTCCCCCGTTCTTTCTCTATCTGGTCAAAAGAAATCTCCAGTGTTTCTTCATTCATACTGCTATTATTCCTTTCCTTATATTTTCAAAGTTTCTGGTTCATATTGTAAGCCTTCCCGTCAAAAACCTCAAGAAGATTTTCCCGAAGGTTCCCGCGTTATTAGAATGCTGCTGTTCACTTTGTTCTCAACAACCCAGCCTGTACTTTTTTCTGAAAATCAGTTATAATATTTTTGTTTGTAAAAAAATTTTCGCCAAGGAGGATACCGGAAATGAAAACACAGAATCAGACTATGCTCTCTGAGAATACACTGACATCCCGGCCCACAGATATTATTGCGGGATTTCCTGTACGTCCCGGGTTTTTTGAATTAAATGGCGCTACTCCTCTTTCCAACGGAGTCAACTTTACCGCACATACCCGCCACGGTACATCCTGCGAGCTTCTTCTTTTCCACTCCGGAGAAGAGGAACCCTTCGCAGTCCTTCCTTTTCCCAATGCCTGTCGTATCGGTGATGTCTACTCCATGATCGTCATGGGACTGGACATCGAAGATCTGGAGTACGGCTACCACATTGACGGTCCTTACGAACCGGAAAAGGGTCACATCTTCGATAAGACAAAGGTTCTTCTTGATCCTTATGCCAAAGCCGTTGCCGGTCAGCGTGAATGGGGCCAGCAAAAGATCGGAAGCTATCATGCCCGTGTGGTACGTGATTCCTTTGACTGGGAAGACATGCCGCAGTCCACCCGTAAGATCAGTGACCTGATCATCTATGAGCTTCACGTCCGCGGCTTTACACAGGATTCTTCTTCCGGTGTTATGCACCCGGGAACCTTTGCCGGTCTTCGTGAAAAGATCCCTTATCTCAAGGAACTGGGGATCAACGCCGTAGAGCTGATGCCGATCTTCGAGTTCGACGAGAATATGAATGCCCGTACTGTAAATGGCAAACGGCTTCTGGAATACTGGGGATACAATTCTGTCAACTTCTTTTCTCCAAACACCAGCTATGCTTCCAAGCCGGAGCATAACTGTGAGGGAACTGAGCTGAAAGAGCTGATCCGTGAGCTCCACGAAAATGGCATCGAAGTAATTCTTGATGTTGTATTCAATCATACCGCCGAAGGAAACGAGCTGGGAAAAACCTTCTGCTTTAAGGGCTTTGACAATAAGGTTTATTATATGCTGACTCCAGAGGGAAATTACTACAATTTTAGCGGATGTGGAAATACTCTGAACTGTAACCATCCCATTGTACGTCAGATGATCCTTGAATGCTTACGTTACTGGACCATCAACTACCGTGTGGACGGCTTCCGCTTCGATCTTGCCAGCATTCTCGGACGCCATGAGGACGGTTCTCCACTTAACAATCCGCCCCTTCTGGAGCTTCTCGCTTACGATCCGGTCCTTAGAAATGTCAAACTGATCGCAGAAGCCTGGGATGCCGGCGGGCTGTATCAGGTTGGTTCTTTCCCCGCCAGCCGCAGATGGGCTGAATGGAATGGCCGTTACCGTGACTGCCTCCGTTCCTTCCTGAAGGGAGATTTCTGGAATGCCTGGGACGCTGCATGGAGTATTTCCGGTTCCGGTGATCTGTACGGAGGCTTTTATTCTGATCATAATGACAATTATGCAGGATACAATTCCTGTGTCAATTTCCTTACCTGCCACGATGGCTTCACCATGTATGATCTTTATTCCTACAATGAAAAACACAACGAAGCAAACGGCTGGAATAACACCGACGGTTCCAACGATAACCGCAGCTGGAACTGTGGAGAAGAGGGCGATTCCACCAACCCCGAAGTGCTCTCCCTCCGCTTCCGCATGATACGAAATGCCTGTGCTGTACTGATGTCCAGCCGCGGAACCCCGATGTTCCTTGCAGGTGATGAATTCGGAAACACAAAACACGGAAATAACAATACCTACTGTCAGGATAACGAAACCTCATGGATCAACTGGAAGCTTCTGGAGAAAAATCACGATCTTTTTGAATTTTTCAAATTTATGATCCGGTTCCGTAAAGACCACCCTGTTATCTCCCGGAAGCTTCCCAACGCAGTATGCGGTATGGAAAATATCCACACTCATAACATTGACGCAAGGGATGTGACCATTCCAAGAGATGCCCACACCTTCGCTGTAAGCTTTGCAGGCTATGATAAGAGCAAAGGCACTGATGACCTGATCTACATTGTGATCAACGCATACTGGGAGGACGTAACGGTCACACTTCCGGAGCTTGCCCGTCCCGGTGCATGGTATCTCTGTGTCAACACGTTCGGTGACGGAAATGGCCGTTATTTCTACGAAAAAGGCCAGGAGCCACGCATTGAACACGATTTCTGCATGCGGCCCAGATCCGTTGCCATCTTTACCGGCCGCAATTATTAGAATTTATATCAGGGGCAAAATTCTTTTTGTCCCTGTCTGAAAGAAATGGAGTATTTTGAATGGAATTAAAAAACAGAACTTTGTCCAATTTTGCAGAACTTGTAGAAACAGGTGAATGTAAAAAATTCCGCGGTCGTCTGAAGACAGGCATCGACCTTGGTACTGCCAATACCGTTCTTGCCGTTGTCGACCGGAATAACCGTCCCATAGCCGGAATTTCCGCACCATCCCATGCGATCCAGGATGGAGTGATCGTCAATTACTATGAATCTGTCCAGCTTGTGACAAAGCTTAAAAATGAGCTGGAGGAAAGGCTTGGCACAGAACTTATTTACGGTGCTGCTGCCATCCCTCCAGGAGTTTCTGAGGGCAGTGTCAAAAGCATCGGCTATGTTCTGGAGGGTGCCGGTTTCGAGGTTACAAATATCGTGGACGAGCCTACTGCCGCAGCTGCTGTCCTTAAGATCACAGACGGTGCTGTTGTGGATGTGGGTGGCGGCACAACCGGTATCAGCATCCTGAAAGACGGAAAAGTTATCTACACCGATGATGAGGCTACTGGCGGCAGCCATATGACCATGACAGTCGCCGGTCACTATAAGATCCCTTATGAGGAAGCCGAAGTATTGAAAACTACTCCGGAAAAAGAAGACGAAATTTTCCCTGTGATCAAGGCCACTGTAGAAAAAATGGCTGTGATCACCGAGAAATTTCTAAAGGGCTATCAGGTTCCGGCTGTTTATGTAGTTGGCGGTTCTTCCATGTTTAAGGAATTTACTACCGTTTTTGAAAAGAGGCTGAAGCTTCCGGTATACCGTCCGGTCCATCCGCTTCTTGTTACGCCTCTTGGCATCGCATATCACTGTGAGCTGCCAAAAATCTAAGCTCTTCCCGGTCTGGTCCTACGATTCTCCAGAAGGCAAACAACCTCCACTGAATCGGTGAGTGGGAACATATCAACCGGCTGCATCTTCTTTACCAGGTAATCTCTCTTAGTAAGGCAGGCAAGATCTCTTGCCAGGGTTTCCGGGTTGCAGGATACATAAACAATTTTTTCCGGTGAAAGAGTCAAAAGGGAGTGAAGGAATTTACGGTCACTTCCGGAACGTGGCGGATCCATGAGAACAACCTCCACCTTCTCTCCCTCTGCTGCCATTCCTTCCATAAACCATCCTGCATCTCCCGGAACAAAACGAACATTACGGATCTTGTTTTCCCTGGCATTCATTCTGGCATCACGGATAGCATCACGGTTCAGTTCTACACCAATGACATCCCTGGCATTCCCGGAAGCGATGATCCCGATAGTACCTGTGCCGCAGTAAGCATCGATCACCCTCTCTTTTCCTGTCATTGCCGCAAACTCCATAGCCTTTCCGTAAAGTACTTCTGTCTGCACAGGATTTACCTGATAAAAAGAAGATGGAGAAATACGGAAGGTCAGTCCCATAAGTCGATCTTTGATGAATCCCGGTCCGTAAAGTACGATATTGCGGTCTCCAAGTACCATGCTTGTCTGTCTGTCATTGACATTGAGAACCACCGTAGTGATCTCCGGATGCTCTTTACGGAGAGCTTTTACAAAGTTATTCTTAGATGGAAATATTGGAGAAACCGTAACTAATACCACCATAATCTCTCCTGTGGAAAAGCCTCTCCGCACAAGCACATGGCGGAGAAGTCCATATCCTGTATCCTCATCATAGGTCTTGATCTTAAAGGATTTCAGCATACCACGTATGGTACGGATGATCTCCTGACTTTTTTTATCTTCGATCATACAGTCATCTACGGAAACGATCCTATGACTCTTCTCCTCATAAATCCCGGAAATTACGTTTCCCTTCCGGTCACGGCCAAAGGCTGCATGAACTTTGTTTCTGTAATAATAAGGATCTTCCATTCCAATGATCGGCTCTACTTTTCCGAATTTTTTCAGAAGGCCTTCTGTAATTCTCTGTTTCCTGCGAAGCTGCTCCTGATAGGATACACCCTGATAACGGCAACCGCCGCATTTCTTCGCAACTGAACAGACAGTCTCTTTCTGTTCCATTTTTATCTCTCCTCTTTTATGGGCACAAAAAAGATGTTCCCAGTTATTTTCACTGAGAACATCTTATCAGACCTTTTCTTTTTTTACAAGAAAATCCTTGGCCTACTCCTGATATGGCTTATTAAATACAAGAATATGTCTCTTCACATTCTCGTAAGTACCCTGGACCATAGCCTCATTGAGGTCAAAGAAATTATGCTTGTCTGTTGATTCCATATATTTCTCCACATGAGCTGTCAGGCTGTTAAAGCTTGCTGTGGCAATATTCACCTTACGGATGCCAAGAGAGATCGCCTTCTGGAAATCTTTATCGGTGATGCCACTGCCGCCATGAAGAACCAGCGGAATATCCACTTTCTCATGGATCTTCTCCAATACATCAAAAGCAAGCGTCGGCGCTACCGGATAATTACCATGGGCATTCCCGATGGCAACTGCAAGCGCATCAATACCTGTCTCTCTTGCGTAAACGACCGCATCATCCGGATCTGTGCAGCGGATACCGTGGTCACAACTTCCATCCTCACTTCCGCCCACAAGTCCCAGCTCAGCCTCAACTGTAGCGCCGTATTTACGTGCTTTCTCCACAACGGCCTTTACTCTGGCGATGTTTTCTTCAAAAGGAAGCGTAGAAGCATCCAGCATAACCGATGTAAAGCCAAGCTCCAGAGCCTTGTCAACCGTCTCAAAAGTAAGACCATGATCCAGATGGACAGCCACATCCACCTTAGCCTCCTTTGCAGCCTGTACCATCATCGGTCCCATCAGGTGAAGCGGAGAATTTTTCAAACGCACCTCCGCGATCTGAAGGATGATCGGAGTATCCAGTTCTTCTGCTGCACGGATCGCACCTCTTACCATTTCCATATTACCAACACTGAAAGCACCGCAGCCAATATTTTTCTCTTCGGCACGTCTCAGCAGATCTTTCATTTTCACAAGTGCCATGATTCGGCCCTCCTGTCCTGTTTATCGTACACTGTTTGCATCTTCTTACAGAAAAAAGCGGTGTCAAAGCACTACTGGCTGATACCGCTTTTTCTATGCAAAGCGGACATCTTTATTCCGCTTAACTGTACATCAGCATGCACCTATTTCCCTGTCGTAATTATAAGCCTGTCTTCTCAGCAATGAATTTTCTTGCACGGATCGCATACTCAAGCGGATTAGCCTTAGCCGGATCCTGCTCAGCCTCAACAACCATATATCCCTCGTAGCCTGCATCCTCGAGAACCTTGAAGATTGGATCATAGTTGATGCATCCATCTCCCGGAATCGTGAAGGCACCGGCTCTTACGCCTGCAAGGAAGCTCATGTTTTCTTTCTTAACCTGCTCAACAACTTCCGGACGGATATCCTTCAGATGAACATGTTTGATCCTGTGAACATATTTCTTTACAACCTCAAGAGGATCCTCTCCACAGTATGTAAAGTGACCGGTATCAAAAAGAAGACTTACATATTCAGGATCTGTATTCTCCATCATACGGTCAACCTCAGCAAGGCTCTGTACAACAGTACCCATATGATGATGGAAAGTAAGAGCAATACCATACTCCTCTTTTGCGATCTTACCAAGCTTGTTCATACCTGTGCAGAAGGTATCCCACTCTTCGTCATTCATCTCATATTTATGTCCGAAAATCGGAGTATCCATCTGGCCCTGAACACTGTGGCTCTGCTCAGATGCGCCGATCACTTTCGCGCCCATAGCTTTCAGGAAAGCAAGCTGTGCACGGAACTCCTTCTCAACCTCCTCAAACGGTTTGGTGATCAGGAAGCTTGAGAACCACTGGTTACAGATCTCAACACCACGAAGCTCAAGAGCCTTCTTAAGAACCTCAGGATCCTTCGGATACTTGTTACCCACCTCGGAGCCTGTGAAACCGGCAAGAGCCATCTCACTGACGCACTGCTCAAAAGTATTCTCTTTGCCAAGATCCGGCATATCATCATTTGTCCATGCAATTGGTGCAATACCAAGCTTTACTTTATTCTTATCAAACATTGGTCAATTCTCCTTTTTATTTGAATTATTCCATAATCTCAGAAATCTTAACCGGTCTGTGCTCCTCACTGGATTTCTTAGCTGCAAGACCCATTAATACCGGTTTCAGACCATCATAAACATTAAGAGGTGTCTCTTTGTCATTAACGATCGCATCAATAAATGCTGCAACCTCTTTACCATAAGCATCCATGTATCTCTCAAGGAAGAAGAACATCGGCTTCTCACCTGTAACACCCTCAGCATTGCTGATCACTGTGGAAGACTGGCTGTCATTGGAAATAGCAGCCATACCATCAGAACCGAAAACCTCAGCTCTCTGATCATAGCCATAGGAAGCTCTTCTGCAGTTATCGATAACAGCAATAGCACCATTCTCCATCTGAAGAGTGATAACAGCTGTATCAACATCCCCAGCCTCACCAATAGCCGGATCAACCAGATTTGCGCTCTGAACATAAACCTCTGTAGCATCGCAGCCTGCAAGATAACGAACCATATCGAAATCATGAATTGTCATATCCAGGAACATGCCACCGGAAACCTTAACATAATCAATGCTAGGCGGCTCAGGATCGCGGGAAGTGATCTTGATGATCTCCGGTTTACCAACCTTACCAGCTGCAACAGCCTGCTGAAGAGACTCAAAGTTATGGTCGAATCTTCTGTTAAAACCAACCTGATATTTCAGATTTGTGCCCTCAAGAGCATCGATAACCTCTTTGATCTTGGCAATGTCATGATCGATCGGTTTCTCACAGAAAACATGCTTGCCAGCCTTGATAGCCTCTACAGAAATCGGAGAATGAGTATCTGTAGAAGAACAGATCAGAACTGCGGAAATCTCAGGGTCGTTGATGATCTCCTTATAATCCTTAGTCGTGTGCTCAACACCCATGCTCTTAGCCCATGCAGCAGTCTCATCATTTAAGAAAGGATCTGCAACCGTCTTGATCACCGCATCCGGCACCCTTGTTGTGATACTGGTAATATGAACTCTACCAATTCTACCTGCTCCGATAATACCAACTTTAATCATAGTTTTGATCTCCTTTTGATTTATTTTCCCAATGTAATCTCCTTGCGTGTCCGAACACGCTCTTTATGCTTAATATAATATCATCGCAACACACAAATCGCAACCCCTAATATTGTACAATATTACCATCTTTTTTCTATTAAAAATGACGAGAACTATTTTTAGCCACAATATGTAATATTTTTAGGTCAACTTCGCCGAAAACATCTCCAACACATCCCCATATAATCACCCCAAACCTCTCACACCCCACCACCATCCAAACATCCAGCACAGCATCACAACTCACATCCCTTCAAACATCCAGCACAGCATCACAGCTCACATCCCTTCAAACATCCAGCGCAGCATCACAGCTCACATCCCTTCAAACATCCAGCACAGCGCCGATGCCCAAACTCTCCCTGCAAACAGGCGCAAACTCAGCCCTTGCAGTCGTCCAGCGCAGCGCTGACGACCCACAACCTATCGTCAAACG
>ULNP01000803.1_pt1 | contig 12240 bp, 8 predicted proteins | sample 1951941 | NCBI WGS metagenome assembly ULNP01 (sample SAMEA4835579, study PRJEB28245) | human gut metagenome | biome: gut microbiome; material: fecal sample | place: Denmark | collected 2008
TATATATTGAGCAACGTTCTGATGTCCTGCTCGTCGTCCACTATAAGTACTTTTACAGATTCTTTTTCGTTCTCCATATCGCATTACTCCTTATCCACACCAAATGTATGTACATTATAACAAATACTCATATCTTTATTCCATTCTAAACTTCTTTGTAAGGAAATTTAAGTCATAAAAAACGGGAACCCTCACTATGTGAGAAGTCCCCGCCTTTTCTTTATAAAATGATTGGAAGAGCTATAGTTAGGTGTGTCTAACTGTTTCTGAGTATATCCAAATTGCCAGCATATGTCAATAACCTGCCCGCCATTTGTAATGATAACATTTATCAGTTCGCTCTTCTCTCCTGTCTTCTTCGCTTTATGCCTCTCCATGCCCCCATGATCATGTCCCTGTACACGCCAGGATTGAATATGAGCAGCAATGGGAAGAGCTCCAGTCGTCCCGCAAGCATGTCAAACATCAGAACATACTTGGTAAATCCCGTCAGCCCGCCAAAGTTTCTGGTAGGTCCTACCTCGGAAAGACCCGGTCCTATATTGTTGAGACACGATGCCACCGCAGTGAAGTTGGTCACCAGATCCCTGCCCTCAAGGGACACAAGAAATACAGACAGGGTAAATATTCCCATCAGCGTGATGAAGTATACATTTACCGCCCTGACTACCTCGTGCTCCACCGGTTTGCCATCCATGTTTATCTTCTTGATATTCTTCGGATGGAAATACGAACTCAGCTCCTTGACAACGGTCTTGAACATTATCACGAGTCTCGACACCTTCATACCGCCACCGGTGCTTCCCGCACAAGCTCCGACAAACATCAGGATGACCAGCACCGTCTTACAGGTCTGTGACCACTGGTCAAAATCCGCCGATGCGTAACCCGTCGTGGTGATGATCGATGCCACCTGGAAGGCCGCATGTCGCAGGGCATCCCACATATTTGACATGGTGTTCATCAGACTTACAAACAGTATCGCCACCGATGTCAGGATGATGAGGAAATATGTCCTGACCTCCTCCATGGAAAGTGCCTTTCGGATGTTCCTGAACAGCACAAAATAATAAAAGTTGAAATTCACACCAAACAATATCATGAACACAGTTACAACCCACTGTATATATGGTGAGAAGCTTCCAAAGCTGTCGTTCTTTATTCCAAAACCGCCTGTTCCGGCTGTTCCAAATGCCGTACACAGAGCATCAAACAATGACATATGTCCAAACATAAGGAAAATGACCTCCAGAACCGTCATTCCGAAGTAGATAACATACAATATCCTAGCAGTGTGCTTGAGTCTTGGAACAAGCTTTCCAACGGATGGCCCCGGGCTCTCCGCCTTCATCAGGTTCATATTTGAACCGGACGCACTGTTCATCGGAATGATGGCAAGCAGGAACACCAGAACTCCCATACCGCCTATCCAGTGGGTAAAGCATCTCCACAGCATCATGCCGTGTGACATACTCTCCACATCGCTCAGTATGCTGGCTCCCGTTGTGGTGAATCCCGATATGGTCTCAAACAGTGCATTTGTGAATGAAGGGATCTCCCCTGAAATGACAAATGGCATGCAGCCAAATATACTGAGCAGTATCCAACTGAATGCCGTGGCTACACATCCCTCTTTGAGATATATGGTCTGATTTGCCGGTTTTCTAAGTGTCATAAGCGTTCCTATCACAAGACATGATATTATGACTATAAGGAACGCAAATATTTCATGTTCCTGATATATGAGAGATGTCAGGCATGGAATGATCATGAGCAGACCCTCAAGTCTTATGATCTGGCCAAGTATAAATACTATCATGGAATTATTCATAATCTTCTCCTAATCAAACTGCCTTAAGCAAGTATATCTCTTATATCCGTAAATCCTGTCTCAGTGGTGACTATCATGGCCGTATCTCCAACCTGTATAGAATCCTGACCTGTTGGAAGCAGGATCGAACCGTTTCGATTTATAAATGCTATGAGGAGGTTCTTCTTGAGATTGAGATCCTTCAGCGGTATATCCGTCACCTCCGACTTCTCATCCACACGGAACTCTATCGCCTCAGCTCTTGAGTCAAACATGTGGTAGAGTGTCTCTATGCTGTTACTGTTGGAATTCTTCTTCGCACGGACATATGCGACTATGGACTCCGCAGTTATACTGCATGGATATACAACACTTCCCAGATCAAGGCTGTTTATGACCTCTCTGAAATTGCTCCTGTTTATCTTGGTTATCGTCTTGGCATTTGAATGTTTGCGGGCGTGGAGAGTCAAAAGTATATTCTCCTCGTCGATTCCTGTCAAGGACACAAATGATTCAGTCTCCGCAAGACCCTCCTCGTTCAAAGTCTCCTGATCCGTTCCATCACCATTTATGATTATCGCCCTCGGCAGAAGGACTGAAAGCTCCTCACAGCGCTTCTTGTTCTCCTCTATGATCTTGACGGATATTCCCATGTTCACGAGCTGTCCAGCCAAATAATATGCGACATTTCCTCCACCGATTATCATGGTGTTTTTGACTCTCGCAGTCTTGAAGCCTATATGCTCCATGAATTTTCTGGACATAGGCCGTGTTCCCACACATGACATGATGTCACCGGCCTTGAGGACAAAATCACCGGAAGGGATATAGAACTCCCCGGCTCTCTCAACTGCCGCTATAAGTATATTTATCGGCTTCTGTTTATTTGCAAGATCCTTACCGAGATCAGCTATGCTCTTGTTGTCCAGCACATTCTTCTCAGGGATCTTTATCCTGGTCATCTCCGCCTGTCCGTGTGCAAATGAATTTATCTCAAGAGCCGTTGGCAGATACAGTACCCTCGACACCTCGATTGCAGTCTCAAGCTCAGGGTTTATGATCATGGTAAGTCCAAGCTTCTCCCTGAGATAGCTTGCCTCCTTGCTGTAATCCGGGTCTCTGAGTCTCGCTATGGTCGCGCAGTCTCCGACCTGCTTGGCTATGGTACAGCACAGGATGTTGAGCTCATCCGACGACGTGACTGCAGCTATCAAATCTGCGTTCTGTATTCCCGCTTCAAGCTGCACGCTGTGATTTGCTCCGTTTCCAACTATTCCCATAACATCATACTGATTTGCGTATGTTGCGACCTTCTGGGGATCCTTGTCTATGATAGTTATATCATGCCCCTCATTTGCAAGCTGCTTGAGTATGGCCACGCCAACCTTTCCACAGCCCACTATTATGATCTTCAATCCCGTCTTCTTGCTTGATCTGCTACCAAACACGGATTTATCCTCCTTGATTACCTTCAATTAGCTAAGCCAAGTATAGCATGCTAAATATAAAAATCAACACCTGCCACTTTTCTTTACTGAAACCTTACACGAACAGTCTTATTATGCAACACACCAGCACAAATATGACAAATGCTATGCCGACTATCATATTTGTTCTCTTGCTGAAACCTTTGGTGGGTTTTCTGTAGATTCCGTCATCTTCTTTGTTCTTCTTCATAGCCTTTTCTGTCTCCTGTTTTATTGTTATGAGTTTATTTTATATGTGATTTTCCGCAATAGCCTTAAGCCTCTTTATGAGCAGATTCACATTTGTGTGCCTCTTCAAAGAATTTTCCCCACTCTTTATGAAATCCCATGACTCCCCATAAGTCATATCTGTAGTCACAGTCTCATTCTCCTCAAAAAAACGCTCCAGCGATCCCGACGTCTCATGCTTCATCGAGAACTCCGCCGCCCTCCGCACCTTGCCGTGCTCATCTGAATTTGCATCCCGATACAGGAAATGATCCAGGTTGCTCGAAAAATAGTATACGGAGTATTTTATCTTTTTACTTCCTATCTTTATTGATGACAGCGAAGTGAGCACATCCAGATTCGCACTCTTGCAGAGATTGCGCTCCTTCACGTGATCCGGATTTGCCGTCACAATGATATCCGGGTAGTATACCGGCTTGTCTTCATTTCCCCCATCAGTCACGACCAGATTGTCATCTATGTACGCCCCATCCATATCCACAAAATGAATTATCTCCACAATGTCCTTCGGATACAGGCCCGTCCTCTTTAGCAGAGGACTGACCATTATCTCATCTATAAACCGCTCTATGTTGTCAGGATGTATGCCATTCTTTGAGGTTATATCACCGCCAAAGCTTCCGTCATCCTGCATGAGCATGGCAAATTCCAGAACAATATCTGGATCTATATCCTCAAGAAGCTGTCCAAATGGCACCTCAAGAGCATTCCGGTCCGACACTCCCTCGACAAGGAACAGGAAGATCTTCTTCTTAGGTCGTTTCCCCATGATCCATACCTGCCTTTCTGAATGCCGATACAATCTTGAACCTCTTCGTATTCCTATACAGCTCCTCGTCCTGTTCTCCAACCACGATCTCCCTGAAATAAGTATTTCTGAGATTGTTGCTGCTTCCGATTCCCTTCATACGGATATACCTATTTCTCGGATTTGTCGTGGTGAAATATATATAATCCTTGCTTATGACCTCCAGCGGTCTGAGGTTATGCGATGTAAATATAAACTGCCCCTTGCCAGACTCCTGGAACGTCTGCAGCACCTCTCCCAGAAGATACTCAAACACACCGGCATCCAGCTCATCTATGGCTATCGTGCACGACTGCTCATTGTACGCATCTATTATCAGACTGAGCACCGACACGATCTTGCGGATACCGTCGGACTCGTACCTGAATGGCATGTGCACTCTTCCGTCAGGCGCAGCCTCCTGATTGTGGAACACACTCATGTCCGTCTCATTCCTGCTGGACACTATCTCCACCACATGTCCCATACTGCCATCCTTCATGAGGGCAGGCGACAGCTCGTGAAGATCAACATTAAGTCCCGGAACTATCTGGCTGAGGACTATGTTTATATTCTCAAACTGGCTCTTTATCTCGCTGAAGACTATCTCCGGCATGATGTTTGGCACATCCGTCTTCAGAAGGAATTTACCGCTCTGTGTGTATAGCGGAAGTCCGTAGTTGAGTCTTATATATCCTGTTGATTTCGTGTCTACCACATGAAGATAGAGCTGACTGTAGTACGCCAGCTCCAGTATAACCTGATAAAACTCAGAGTATAACCCGCACTCATCGCACACCTTTGCAGTTCCGAGCGAGAAGATAAACGACGCCGACTTTTCCTGCGCCAGTCTTCTCACCACATTCAGCTCATCCACGAACTTTCTGTCATTTGTTATGAAATATTTCTGCTTCGATACAGGCCCGAACGGCATGTCGTCAGTGCATGTGTCAATCACAGGCTGAAGTATCATCTTCCTGCCCTCAAAATCACCTGACATACTCAGTTTCTCACCCGATATGCGGACTCTGTAGCTCGGCTGGCCACTGTTCTGATCCTCTCCTCCGTACTGTCTGAATCCGTTATTTGTCTCATTCTCCACGGCGGACATGAGGAATTCGTACACAACCTTTCGGATGCGTCCGTCCTCGTACTGAAGGTCAAATGTAAACTCCAGTCTGGCCATCTCCTGACCCTTTGCCACACATTCTGCATACACCGCCGGAACTTCAGCTCCAATCATCAGAAGCTTCAGTATGGCAAGCGCCTCTATAAAACTCGTCTTACCCGAGCCATTCTGTCCATAAAGTCCCAATATATCTGATTCTGTTCCATACGGAACAAACTTCTTTCCACAGGCAAATACTATCTCTCCATGCTCCACACTCTTGAAGTTGTCAAGCACCGCTTTCTGCAGTCTTATCGTGGGAAGCCTATCCCAGTGGTCTTCTCTAAATTGTCTGATTCTCATTCACGGTCTCCTCAGATGCTCTTAATATAACGTCATAAAACTGTATTACCATTATATTGTTATCTCCAATTTCCGTCAACAGCCATCAAGTTTTTCGAATTTTATATTCTGTTTTTTTGATCTTTCACAGCTTTACCATTTCTATATCTTAACGGTGGCTCTCCCACCGCCGCAGAAAATTTCCTGATAAAATAACTTACATTTGGGTAACCTGATTTCATGGCAATCTCGGTAACCGACAGATCTGTGGACTCGAGAAGATGCCTTGCATACTTAAGTCTAACATAGTTCACATACTGTGTGAGCGTCATGTGAAATCTCTCACTGAAGAATCTTGACATGTACTTTTCCGACAGATGAAAATGTTCAGAAAGCTCAGCAAGACTTATGTGCTCATGATAATTATCCTGTATATATATAAGTATCTCCTTTTCCAGTCCACCTGACGCTCTCCCTGTCTTCGCTTCAAGCTGATCGTATTCCACTAAAAGATCTACAACCTGCAACAGTCTGATTCTCACCTGTATCTGTCTGTGTGTTCCAAATTTCCCATTTTCCTCTGACAACTCATCAAGAATAGGTATAAGTTTTTCAAGCAGATTCCGATTCGTCACTTCAGGTCTGAATTCCCGTGTGTGATTCCTAAGAGGGAAAAATATCTCATCCTCCAATTCATCCTTGGTCTGAAATGATATGAATTCCATCGGAAACAGAAATGTAAAATAATCCACCGGTGTTTCCGGGGCGGCCATCATATGCAGCACTCCCGGACTTACTATATATACAGCTCCGTCATCCCCTATAAATTTCTGTCCATCAATCTCAACCATAAGTGGACCTTTCCTTACATATATTATCTCCACCTCATCATGCCAATGAACCGGGATCTGGAATGCATGTGGCCAGTATCTCATATGATACTCACAAAATGGATATTCTCTTGTCCCGTGTGGATGATTTTCCTTTAATTCTGCGTACATTGTTATCCCCTGATATTGATTTATTATATATTGTGTTGCCTTTTATATCATGCAACTTCGTCATATTAACTCATATGTAGAATATGTGCAACTTTTAATTGAAATAGTACAAGATTCATGCGGTATCAATGCGATATTATACAATTTAGTTATAACTCATGATTTTATACCCATCACCAAAGGAGTACTGATTATATGAAGAAATTATCCGCACTTTTTATACCTATATGTTTTGAAACACTATTCTATATGCTGTCTGGCATGGTTGACACACTTATGCTCTCATCAGTGGGCGACTATGCCGTGGGTGCTGTCGGAACCGCCAACAGTTATATCGGAATGTTCATCATCATGTTCTCCATCATATCATCCGGCATGATGACGGTCATGACTCAGAATATCGGCGCAGGCAGACCTGGGATTGCTTATCAGGCACGCCAGCTTGGTCTTATATTCAACTCAGTCATAGGTATGGGAATGTCTATATTCCTGTTCATTTTCTCCGGAAATATTCTTGATCTGATTGGAAGAGCCGGGACCCTCAGGGACCCTGCCATGAGCTATCTTGAAATCGTTGGCGGAGGGTGCTTCCTGAACGCGCTGATTCCAATATTTGCAAGCTACCTCAGGGCATTTGGACATACAAAGCAGCCTCTCATCGCTACCATAATCGGCAACCTTGTAAACTTCGCCTTAAATGCAGTATTTCTCTTTGCGCTGCATAAAGGGGTGCAGGGTGTCGCTACAGCGACAGTCATATCCAAGGTTATCAACCTTGCAATTGTTATCTTTTTCTCCTGCACCCTTGTAAAAGCAGGAAAAAATCCCGAAAGGCTTTCTAACAGAACTGTCCTTTCACAGATCATCAGAGTCGGACTGCCATCTGCATTCGAATCCGTTCTGTACAATGTCGCCATGATGCTGGTGGTCAAGTTCCTGAACCAGATGGATACTGACGGAATAAATGTCACGGCACGATCCTACGCAGTCCAGATAAGCAACTTCTCCTACTGCGTCGGCTCAGCGCTCGCCCAGGCAAATGCCATCATGACAGGATGGCATATCGGTTCCGGCGATATAGATGCATGTAAAAGAGATACAAAAAAGGCCGCCATCATCGGTGTGATCGTGGCGACCTGTCTTGAAACTTTATTTGCAGTCACAGCCCCATGGGCCATGAAACTGTTCACCGACAACCCGGACATGGTACATATTGTCACAAGGCTCCTTGCTATTGACATCATCCTCGAGGTTGGCAGAGTTACAAACCTTGTCTACGGCCAGGCCTTAAAGACCAGCGGAGATGCGGTATTCCCGGCCGTCATAGCAGCTGTCTTTATGTACGTGTGTGCTGTCGGCGGTACATGGATGTTCGGCCTGCACCTTGGGCTCCTTGCAACCGGCGCCTACATAGGCCTTACCTGTGACGAATGTGTACGCGCAGTTGGTATGGTCCTGCGCTGGCGAAGCGGAAAGTGGACGGAGAAGAAACTGGTGTGATAATACCCTAGTACCAGACATATTCCAGAATGTATCAGACCAGACATACGCCAGGCATTTATCACAGTATTCCCCCTATCATATACACCACAAATGCCGCAAGCCACGCCACAACGCACTGCCAGATCACTACCATGACAGCCCAGCGATGTCCCATCTCTCTCTTGATGGAGGCGATGGCTGCTATACAAGGCGAGTAAAGCAGGCTGAATACGAGCAGCGATGCTGCAGCCCTGGTTGTGATAGCTGCGGTCACTGATCCGTTAAACAATATCTCAAGTGTGGATACCACACTCTCCTTCGCCATGATACCACTTATGAGCGACGTACATATTCTCCAGTCGCCAAGTCCAAGCGGCTTAAATATCGGCACCAAAAGTCCGGCTATCGCAGCAAGTATGCTGTCCTGCGAGTCTTTCACCATATTGAGGTGCATATCAAAGCTCTGAAAGAACCAGATACATATAGTTGCAAGAAATATAACTGTGAACGCCTTCTGAAGAAAGTCCTTTGCCTTCTCCCACAGGAGCTGGCCTACGTTCTTCGCACCCGGAAGTCTGTAATTTGGAAGCTCCATGACAAAAGGAACCGCATTGCCCTTAAACAATGTGCTCCGATAAACCATAGCCACAATTATTCCTATCGCAATTCCAAGGAAATAAAGCCCTGCCATAATAAGGCCGCCCTTTCCAGGGAAGAATGCGCTTACAAAGAACGCATATATAGGAAGCTTAGCTGAACAGCTCATGTATGGAGTGAGCAGAATAGTCATCTTTCGGTCTCTCTCACTCGGGAGTGTCCTGGTTGCCATGACGGCCGGAACCGTACAGCCAAAGCCTATCAGCATCGGAACTATGCTCTTGCCGGAAAGTCCGATCTTCCTTAGCAGCTTATCCATGACAAATGCAACTCTGGCGATATATCCGCTGTCTTCCATGAGCGACAGGAAGAAGAACAGGGTAACAATTATTGGAAGGAAACTGAGCACACTTCCGACACCCGCAAATATTCCATCCATAACAAGGCTCTTGACCACCACATTTACATTTGCTGCGGTGAGAAGCTTTCCCACCTGAACCGTGAGTGCATCTATCCCCATCTCTAAAAGTTTCTGAAGTCCAGCTCCGATCACGTTAAATGTCAGATAGAACACCGCCAGCATGATACCTATAAAGCATGGGATTGCGGTATACTTACCCGTAAGAATGCGATCTATCTTTTCGCTTCTGATCCTCTCCTTGCTCTCCTTTGGCTTGACTACACAATTTTCACATACCTTTTCTATGAAATTAAATCTCATATCAGCTATGGCTGCACTTCTGTCAAGTCCTCGCTCTTTTTCCATCTGGATTATAAGATGTTCTATCGTCTCTTTCTCGTTCTCATCAAGTCCAAGCCTTTCAAGTATGAGATGATCTCCCTCTATGATCTTGGTCGCAGCGAATCTAAGCGGCAGATCTGCTGCCTTTACATGGTCCTCTATGAGATGCGCCACAGCATGTATACATCTATGTACTGCTCCGCCAAATTCATTCTCATCACAGAAGTCCTGTCTTCCAGGCTTTTCCTGATACTTGGCTATATGTATAGCATGTCTTACAAGCTCATCCACGCCCTCGTTCTTTGCCGCAGATATGGGTACAACCGGGGTTCCAAGCATTGCCTCCATCCCATTTACATCTATGGAACCCGAATTGCCTGTGACCTCATCCATCATGTTGAGTGCGACGACAACCGGTATCTCCATCTCAAGAAGCTGCATTGTGAGATACATATTTCGCTCTATATTAGTAGCGTCTACTATATTGATGATAGCCTTTGGGTGATCATCAAGCACAAAGTTTCTGGACACGATCTCCTCGCTGCTATAAGGAGACATCGAATATATCCCAGGCAGATCCGTCACGGAAGTATTCTCCCTGCCCCTTATCGGACCATCTTTTCTGTCGACAGTTACTCCAGGGAAATTGCCTATATGCTGATTTGATCCTGTAAGCTGATTGAACAGAGTCGTCTTTCCACAGTTCTGGTTGCCAACCAAGGCAAATGTAAGTCTTGTTCCTTCTGGAAGCGGATCACCATCCCCTTTGACGTGATATTTTCCTTCCTCGCCAAGTCCTGGATGTTCCTTCTCCTCTATGATCTCAACTCTGGTGTGAGCTCTGGATCTTGTCTCTATCTGCTCTGCATCTATCTGCTCTGCATCAGCCAGTCTGAGTGTAAGTTCATATCCATGGATCTGAAACTCCATAGGATCGCCCATCGGAGCAAGCTTCACAAGGGTGAGCTCCGCACCGGGTATAACACCCATGTCAAGGAAATGCTGTCTTAGCTCTCCTTCACCGCCAACTGCCTTTATTCTGGCACTCTGTCCTACCTTCAAATCTCTCAGTGTCATAATTGATTATCCTTCTTTCATCATTCATCCAGATTCATCCACGCAGTCTTTCAGTACCACAAAATCGTCTGTCGAATGCCGTCTATTTATGTTTATTGATATTTTTTCTCAATTATAGCACGATGCGTTGTATGCGCAATATATAGATCCTGATTATCGTCTATATTTTCACGGCTTTTTCATGTGCATCTCTGTCTATAGAAGTCAGTTCCTTAAGTTCCCTCACCGTAAACACACCGCAGACAATCGCAGTTATTCCGTCCGCTATCGGTCCCGCATACATGACACCATCGATCCCCATGAATATAGGGAATATGATGATGAGAGGAAGCAGAAATAGTATCTGTCTTGTGAGTGACATGAACACACCAAGTCTCGCCTTTCCTATAGAGTTGAAGAAGTTTGATGTCACCGGCTGGATTCCATTTACGATGGTAAGAAACATATATATCCTGAAGTATCTCTCTGAAAACTGGAAGTACAGCTCGCTTCCCTCTCCAAATGCGCTTATGATCTGTCTAGGGAATATCTGGAATGCTGCAAATGCCACCACCGACAGAGCTGATGCTGCTGCCAGCGCCAGAAGATAAGTCTTTCTCACCCTCCTGTACTTTCCTGCGCCATAGTTGAAGCCTATGATCGGCTGGGTTCCCTGTGATATTCCTATAACGATCGCCATGAATATCATGTTTACCTTGCTTATTATTCCTGAACACGCAAGTGGTATGTCGCCTCCATACACCGACTGTGCTCCGTATCTTGACAAAGTATTGTTCATGACAACCTGGACTATCGCCATGGCTATCTGATTGAAACACGCCGACGCACCGAATCTGAATATATTGCCGCAGGGCTCTCCTCGCATAACAAAACTTTCCCTGGTAAGATGTATTGTCTTGAAATGGAACATATATCTGAGGCTTATGGCAAATGATATGATCTGTCCTGTGATAGTTGCCAGCGCCGCACCGCGCATACCCATATCGAGCCCGAATATAAGTATCGGATCAAGTATAGTGTTGATGATGGCACCTGTCAGCATGGATATCATTGAATACCTCGGACTTCCATCAGCCATGATCAGCTTGCTCATTCCGGTATTCGCTATCAGGAATGGGAAACCTATCGCTGTTATCCTTGTGTACTCCTGTGCAAATGGCAGAACCTTGTCAGTTGCGCCGAATGCCTTTAGCATAGGTGTCAGGAATATTGTCGTCACAAGGAAAAGTGCCACGCCAAATATCGCCATGAGACAGATTCCATTTCCTGCTGCCTCAGCCGACTTCTTCTCATCTCCGGCACCAAGCTTCAATGAAAAGCTGGTCGCACTTCCTATGCCAAGAAGAAGCGATATCGCGGTACATGCCGTTGAAAGAGGAAATGCTATATTTGTCGCAGCATTTCCAAGCATTCCCACTCCGTGTCCTATAAATATCTGGTCAACTATATTATAAAGTGCTGTCACCAGCATGGATATGATACACGGTATGGCAAAGGTTGTGAGCAGATGTGCCTCATTCTCATATCCAAGGGGATTGTTCTGATTTTCATTTGTCTTTGTGTTATCAGATGTCATGAT
>ULNP01049542.1_pt1 | contig 12082 bp, 10 predicted proteins | sample 1951941 | NCBI WGS metagenome assembly ULNP01 (sample SAMEA4835579, study PRJEB28245) | human gut metagenome | biome: gut microbiome; material: fecal sample | place: Denmark | collected 2008
GTGGCGCATGAGGCTTTTGGATATCTGTGCAATGCCTATGATCTGAAGCAACTGGCTATCGAAGGGCTGACACCGGATTCAGAGCCTGATCCTGCCAAGATGCAGGAAGTAATCGAGTATGCGAAAAAATACGACATCCATACCATATTTTTTGAGGAGCTGGCAAGTCCCAAGGTGGCGAAGACAGTGGCGAAGGAAGTGGATGCGGTGACTGCTGTGTTGAATCCGATCGAGGGATTAAGTGAGGAGGATATAGAGGCCGGAGAGGATTATTTTTCTGTGATGAGGAAGAATCTGGAGGCACTCAGGAAGGCATTGAACTGAAGGTGCAGGACAGTAGCTGTAACAAAAAAGGAGAAATTATGGGAATTTTGATAGAAAATCTTTCGTTTCATTATACAGGGACACCTGTGCTGGATCAGGTGAACCTGGAGGTGAAGGATGGCGATTATGCCATCCTTACCGGTGAAAACGGAAGTGGAAAAAGTACATTTCTGAAGCTTCTTTTGGGCGAACTGAAGGCGCAGGAGGGAAGTATCACTGTAAATGGAAAAGATATTTCTGCCACATTCGGAAAGGGAGATCTGGGATATGTTCCACAGAACAGCATCAGCAGAAACCAGAATTTTCCGGCGACTGTGGAAGAGATCATGATGACAGGCGTGTATTCCTCTTCCTGGAAGGCACGTTTCCGGGCAAAAAAAGAGATCCCGCGTTTGAAAGCCGCACTTGCGGAAATGGAAATGGAAGAGTTCTGGAAAAGAAGGATCGGAGATCTTTCCGGAGGACAGCAGCAGAGGGTTATGCTGGCACGTGCACTGGCAGGAAAACCGAAGATCCTGATCCTGGATGAGCCTACCACAGGAATGGATATGGTTTCTGTGAAAACACTTGCAGAAGTTCTGAGGAAGCGGAATGAGGAACAGGGGCTGACGATCCTTATGGTTACTCATGGAAATTCCGGTGAGTTTAAAGGAGCAAACCGGTTCTTTAAAGCGGAAGAGGGGAGGATCGACGAAGTATGAGTATTTTACAGTATGGATTTATGCAGAGGGCTTTTCTGGTGGGAATCCTTCTGGCTGTGATCACGCCCTGCATCGGGATCACCATTGTTCTGAAACGGATGTCCATGATCGGAGATGCACTTTCCCATTCTTCACTGGCCGGTGTTGTGCTGGGACTGATACTTGGAGTGAATCCGGTAGCCGGTGCAGTAGTGATGTGCATCGTAGCTGCTCTTGGAATTGAGGCTATCCGCAAAAAAATCCCGCGTTATTCGGAGGTGGCGATCTCCATCGTCATGTCTGCCGGGATCGGACTGGCCGGTGTGCTGTCCGACTTTGTGGAAAACGGTGCCAGTCTGAACAGCTTTTTGTTCGGAAGTATTGTGTCCATCAGTGAAGGAGAGCTGGCGCTGGTAGTTGTGATCAGTGTGCTGGTACTGGCAGCAGTGCTGTTTTTTTACAGGGAACTATTTTATATCGGATTTGATGAAAATGCGGCAAGGATCTCCGGTGTTTCCGTGCGGAATATTAATTTTCTTTTTACTATTCTGACGGCTCTGACAGTTTCCATTGCGTCCCGTACAGTAGGAACCCTGATCGTTTCCTCCATGCTGGTAGTTCCGGTGGCGTGTGGGATGCAGATGGCAAAAAGCTATAAGGGTACACTGATCTGTGCCATTATCGTGGCGGTATGTACCACCATTGCCGGACTGTTTCTTTCCTATTATGCCGGACTGAAACCAGGTGGAATGATCGTTCTTCTTGAGGTTGCGTGGTTTGTAGTTGTGATGACAGTGAAAAGTTTTAACAAATAAAACACATTTTTCCCACAAAGTAAACACAATTAACCCATATACTTTGAAGCATCAAAAGGAAACAGAGAAGAATTTTTTCCTAGGGAGGACTTAACCATGAACAATAACAGAAAATTAAAAATAAAGAAAATGATGAAAAAGGGTGCAACCATCAGCCTGTGTGCAGTACTTGCCGGCGGCATTGGAGTTGGTGCATATGAAGGTATAAATTATTTCTCCGGTGCACAGTCCGTACAGGCGGCAACCGACAGCTCCGAGAATCTGACTCTTATGAAGTCTGATAAAAAATCAAATAAAGACAGCGAAGATACAGAGGATACAAAATCCTCCGATACAAAGGGCAGTCTGGATGTATCAGATGTTGCTGAGAAGGCAATGCCTTCTGTAGTTGCCATCACAACCAAGTCCGTTCAGGAGGTTCAGGATTATTACAGCATGTTTGGTTCCCAGTATGCGCCGAGCCAGGAGCAGGAAGTTGAAGGAAGCGGTTCCGGTATTATCATCGGAAAAACAGATTCTGAGCTGCTGATCGCCACAAACTATCATGTTGTGGATGGTGCCGATACCTTGTCCGTTGCCTTTGCAGATGGTAATGCTTATGAGGCTACGGTAAAGGGCTTTGATGAAAGCGAGGATCTTGCAGTTGTTTCTGTTGCAACGAAGGATGTTTCGGATGATACAATGGATGCAATTTCTGTTGCAAAGATCGGAAGCTCTGATGATCTGAAGATCGGTGAGCAGGTTGTTGCCATCGGTAATGCACTTGGCTATGGCCAGTCCGTTACTACCGGTATTGTCAGTGCTAAGAACCGTAAGACAGATGCATCAGGACAGATCGAGGGTGATTCTACAGATAACAGCAGCAGTATCAACAAGGGCGTGAACCTGATCCAGACAGATGCGGCTATCAATCCCGGTAACAGTGGCGGTGCGCTTCTGAATATGGATGGTGAGGTTGTTGGTATTAACTCTTCCAAGCTTGCTTCTACTGAGGTTGAAGGTATGGGGTATGCCATTGCAATTTCTGATGTTGCGGATTCTCTTGAGAACATGATGAATGCCAAGGCAAGAGATAAAGTGGATAATCATGGTATCCTTGGTATCACAGGCAGTACAGTAAGTACGGAGGCAGTACAGATTTATGGTATCCCGCAGGGTGTATTTGTTTCGAAGGTAACCGAGGGCGGCCCTGCCGATGATGCAGGTATTACCAAGAATATGGTCATTACAGAGTTTGATGGTAAAACGATCACCAGTATCGATCAGCTGGTTGAGCTGCTTCAGTATTATGAGCCGAAGGAAAAGATCGATGTGACGGTTGCAGTTCTGGATGGCAATGAGTATAAGGAGAAGACACTCACTGTAAAACTTGGTAAAGATGACAGTTCCAGCAAGGATAGCAAGGACAGCTCTGAGGATAGCACGTCCCAGGATTCCCAGGATGCAGATATCCCAGATATCCAGGGAGGACAGGATGATTCCGATCAGGGGGATGCAGATGCATTTGCTGATGATGGAGAAGCCAGCCTGTTCAGAGATTTTGAGCAGAATGGCTTGTATGACTGATCAGTCCTAAATTATAGATGGAGAGCATTTTCGAGGTGAAGAACCGCAATCAGTTCATCCCCTCCATGAATCCGCAGGAAAGAAACCAGAAATACAGCGGATGGAAAAAGTTCTCGTATAATAAAACGGGAGCTTTAGGCAGCGGCAATTGCTTGACCCCATGTGTATGTCAGATTATAATAAAATAACAGGCATTTCCGGATGCATTCCAGATGTATCGGAAATGACGGAAAGCCGGTCTTTGCCAGTATCATGTGCAGAGGCCGGCAAAAGTTATATTCAGAGATAAATGATCATCCATTTGCAGTAGCTGTGCAGTGGCATCCGGAGATGATGTATGATTCTTCAGAACAGCTGAAGCTTCTCCGGGCATTTGTGGAGGCAGCAGGGAAGGAGACGGAAGCATGAATATTTGTATCTATGGAGCGTCCAGCGCAGAGCTGAAAAAGATCTATTATGAGAAAACGGAAGAGCTGGGACAGCTGATGGGGAAACGTGGCCACGGCCTTGTTTTCGGAGGTGGAAAAGAGGGGCTGATGGGGGCGGCAGCCCGGGGTGTTGACAGAGAAAAAGGTTATATCCTAGGTATCGCACCGAGATTTTTTGACCAGCCGGGAGTGTTGTATGAGCATTGTACAGAGTTCATTTTTACTGAAAATATGCGTGAGAGGAAGCACCTGCTGGAAAGCCGCTCGGATGCGACCATCGTGGTACCTGGGGGAATTGGTACTTATGAGGAGTTTTTTGAGATTCTGACATTGAAGAGTCTGGGACGGATCGACAGGCCGATCGTTCTTTATAATATTCAGGGATATTACGACAGCATGCAGGCACTCCTGGAATACACAGCAGGGGAAAAATTTATGTCCAGAGATGTTGTGGGTATGTGCCGGTTCATGAAAGACCCGGAGGAGATCCTGGATTATATTGAGAATTACCGGAATTATGGGGGAAGGCTATAAATAAAATACAGTACGGCTAATACAACAGCCCTGTATATAAGATCGTGCGAAGGGGATTTTTACAGGAGAAGATATATTTTATGAGGAAAATAATGTTAAATGGCCAGTGGGAGCTGGCAGAAGCAGGAAATGACAGATTATGTGAGGTACAGGTTCCGGGATCTGTGCTTTCCGGGCTCTATGGTGCCGGGAAGATCGAAGATCCTTTTTACCGGACAAATGAGGATGTGACAAGGGAACTGTTCCGGAAGGATTATGAATTCAGCAGAACATTTGTGGCTGCAGAGGATATCCTGAAAGAAGAAAAAATAATACTGGTCTGTGAGGGGCTGGATACTCTTGCAGATATTTATATCAATGGGCAAAAAGCCGGATCTGCAGATAACATGCATCGTACCTGGAAGCTGGATGTGAAAGAATTTCTTCATTCCGGGGAGAATCAGATCCGGATCGTATTCCGGTCGGTATTCAAGTATATCGAAGCTTATGAGTATGAAGATAATAAAGAGATCCACTATGTTCCCTGCGGTGGAATGAAAGGAAACCAGCTGATCCGGAAGGCTCATTGTATGTTTGGATGGGACTGGGGCCCCCAGACCATTGATGCCGGGATTTTTCGGGATATTTATCTGGAAGCATACAGTCATCCGAGAATTGAGGATGTGAAGATCACACAGGTGCATGGGGATAATGCTGTGGATGTGTGTACAACTGTGGCTGTAAGCGGAGATGCTGTGGATAAGTGTCAGGTGAGGGTGACGATCCAGGAGGATGCAGAGAGCGTCTGTAGACATAGAACAGGTGCTAACGACCGAAAAACGGAAGCCTATGTATGCAAAGTGGGGGAGACTGTATCAGCGAATAATAATCCAGCAGTGCTGACATCCTCGATCCACAACCCGAAGCTCTGGTGGCCAAACGGCTACGGCGATCAGCCGTTATATAAAGTTCAGGTGGAACTTCTGGACGAGGATGGCACAGTTCTGGAAACCATAACGAAGCGCATCGGTCTCCGTACGCTTACCATCAGCCAGGAAAAAGATCTCTGGGGAAAAGAGTTCGCGTTCTGTGTCAATGGCGTGAAAATTTTTGCCATGGGGGGAAATTATATTCCGGAGGACTGCATCTATTCTAGGATCACACCGGAGGTCCAGAAGTATCTTCTGGAATCCTGCAAACGTGCCAATTTTAACTGTGTCCGTGTGTGGGGCGGCGGTTATTATCCTTCGGATCATTTCTATGATCTTTGCGATGAGATGGGACTGATCGTATGGCAGGATCTGATGTTCGCATGTAATGTTTATGATCTTACAGAAGAATTTGAAGATAATATCACGAAGGAGATCACGGAAAATGTAAAACGTCTCCGTCATCATGCATCCCTTGGCCTGTGGTGCGGAAACAATGAGATGGAATCTGCCTGGGATCACTGGCCGGAGGTACAGAGTGAGTCGAAATATCTCCGTGCGGACTACATAAAAATGTTTGAGTATGTGATTCCGAAAGCAGTGAGGGAAGCAGACAGCGAGACCTTTTTCTGGCAGTCTTCCCCAAGCTCCGGAGGCTGCTTTGATGATCCGGACGATGAGAACAGAGGAGACTGTCACTACTGGGATGTATGGCATGGTCAGAAGCCTTTTACAGATTATCAGAAGCATTATTTTCGTTTTTGCTCGGAGTTTGGCTTCCAGTCTTTTCCGTGCTTGAAAACTGTGGAGAGCTTTACGGAAGAGAAAGACAGGAATATTTTTTCCAGGGTGATGGAGAACCACCAGAAAAATCCTGCAGCTAACGGAAAGATCCTGTATTATCTTTCCGAGAATTTCCGTTATCCGGAGAATTTCCGCAAGCTTCTCTATGTGAGCCAGATCCTTCAGGGAATGGCCATGAAGTATGGAGTAGACCACTGGAGACGTCACAGAGGCCGCTGTATGGGTACCCTTTACTGGCAGATCAATGACAACTGGCCGGTGGCATCCTGGGCAAGTATCGACTACTTTGGCCGTTGGAAGGCACTTCATTATATGGCAAAAAAATTCTATGGGCCACAGGCGGTGAGTATGTGCATGGATGGGGATATCATGCAGGTGTATCTGGCAAATGAAAGTATGGACGCACAGTCATATCAGGTTGCCTTTTATGTGAAAAATATGGAATGCGAGATTCTTGAGAAGCTTACCGGAACGGGCACTGTGGGTGTGCAGGAGTCCGCTCCGATCCTGGCGGTGGATGTTTCCGGATGGGAAGACAAGAAGTATGAGATCTTTCTTGAGGCGGAAGTGACACTTGCTGACGGAGGTGTGCTCTGTGATGTGGAGACCCTTGTTCCGTATAAATATCTGGAGCTGGATAAACCGGAGATCACTGCCGAGGTGGAGGAGCAAGGTGATGCATTTGTGATCCATTTAAAAAGCAGCTGCTTCAGCCCGTTTACAGCTATTGGATTTACTGATGCGGATGTTACTCTGGAGGATAATTTTTTCCATATGACAGATGGAGAGGAAATGTGTGTCCGGCTTGATAAGAAAGATATCCGAAATGGAGAGATTCTGGATGCAGCGGATCTGACACAGCAGATGGAGATCCTGACGCTGGCATAGAAAGCTTTTAAATAAAAAAGACGCGGCCTTTTATCGGAGGATAAAAAGGTTCGCGTCTTTTTTTATATGATATTAGGGGATCATCAAGGGTTTGCGTGTGTTTACATTTGATTACGATATTTGGGATCAGAATTCGTAATTTTTATGTCTTTTGAAGAAATCCTTAGTTTCCTTTACAACCACACCGCTCAGGGCAAGAAGAGCGATCAGGTTCGGGAATGCCATCAGGGCATTGAAGATATCTGCGATGTTCCATACAGCTGCTACAGTCATATATGGTCCGATGAATACGCAGATGATGTACAGCCAGCGGTATGTTGTAACTGCGGCTTTGTTTCTGTTGAACAGGTATTCCAGACATCTTTCACCGTAGTAATCCCATCCAAGGATCGTTGTGAATGCGAAGAATACCAGGCACAGCATCAGTGAGAAGGATGCTACAACCGGCGGGAAAGGAAGTCCTTTCTGGAATGCGGCTGTTGTGATGGCAACACCCTCAAGACCTGTGTTCCATGTCTCTGTAATGACGATGGAAAGACCTGTCATTGTACAGATCACGATAGTATCAATGAATGTACCTGTCATGGATACAAGACCCTGACGTACCGGCTCCTTTGTCTGAGCTGCAGCGGCTGCGATCGGGGCACTACCAAGACCGGACTCATTGGAGAAGATACCGCGGGCGATACCCTTCTGCATAGCTACGACCATGGTTCCCATTGCGCCACCTGCAAGTGCGCTTCCTGTGAAAGCAGATTTTACGATAGTTACGATCGCTGCAGGAACTGCAGTGATGTTTGTGATCACGATGATCAGTGCCAGTGCAACATAGAGAACTGCCATAAACGGTACAACGACCTGGGATACCTTTGCGATCCTCTTGATTCCGCCGAGAACGACAAGTCCTACACATACGGTAAGTATCAGACATGCGACTACAGTTGCCCAGGAATATGTATTTCCGAAAAGTGCTACTGTGTATGCTTTATCCGGGTCAAAGAAATTGGTAACTGCAGATGAGATACCGTTTACCTGTGTAAAGGTTCCGATACCGAAAAGTCCCACACCTGCTCCGAAAAATGCGAAGATCTTGGCAAGCCATCTCCACTGTTTTCCCATACCGTTTTCGATGTAGTAGAAAGGTCCGCCGAGAACGTGGCCTTCTTTGTCAATGGTACGGTACTTGATCGCCAGAAGTCCTTCTGCGTATTTGGTTGCCATTCCGAAGAATGCGGCTACGATCATCCAGAAAAGTGCTCCTGGTCCGCCGGCTGCGATAGCAGTTGCGACACCTACGATATTTCCGGTTCCGATGGTTGCTGAAAGCGCAGTACACAGAGCTCCGAAGCTTGTGACCTCACCATCGCCGCCTTCTTCATTTTTTACCATGAATTTCAGTGCCTTTCCGAGGTGCCTTACCTGTAAAAGACCTAACCGAGCGGTTAACAGAATTCCTGTGAACAGGATCAGAATGATCAGCGGAAGTCCCCAAACGACTCCGTCAAACCATGTGATAAAGTTGTTGATTTGTGTAAACATTACTCTTTCCTCCATCCTTTTGCCTGAGAGATTTACAGCATTTTGTGTGCTGCGTACACCTTCGGCGCTCTTCCCTTTTGATTTGAAGAGACTCTCCTGAGTTTTTTTATTTTTGAATGATGCCAGGACCTTTTGTGTGCGGTGGTGGCGGTCATTCGTTTCGTGTAGAAAAACACTGTAACACAGAGTATCACATGAATTGATGGATTTCAATGGTTTTTTAAAAAAAATGCATTTATTAGAAAAATTAATCGACATATAATTGGAAGTTTGGGGATTTACTTTTCTATCAGCGGATGTTCTTTGTAATACATGCGGGTGAAATGCAGAAATGTCAGCATATCGCCGCTGATATATTTGCTTTTTTTCCATACCATGCCGATTTTTATGCGGACAGGTGGATTGAGCGGGATACCGGTAACATTGGAAGTGGAAAAGTTATCGGTCATGCTGGAGTAGAGAAAGCAGCCATATTTTCCGGTTTTTACAAATTGTAGGGTGGTGTAGATCTGGCTGCTCCGCATAACGATATTGGGTGTGTGGCCATCCATCTCAAAACGCATTTTCAGAATCTGATTCTGGACGGAGTCAGCATTGAAAAAGATCAGCTGCTCTTTCGCCATGTCTTTTGTTGTGACTGATTTTTTTTCTGCCAGCCTGTGGTCGTTGCTCACACAGAAAACCACCTGGTCGTTGGCCAGGACGGTGTTGTGAAATTTATCTATATTATACTGTTCCATATTGACCAAAGCTACATCCAGGGTGTCATCCTGTACCAGATTGCAGGCACGGACAGATCCGTATTCTTCCAGTACTACGGCAATTTCCGGGTGCTTTTCGTGAAACGCCGTAAGCAGTTCCGGAAAAAATACGGTACTCAGCATGGGAGGGATTCCGATGCGAAGAGGGGGCTTTATCCTGGACATGCTGGAGTAATCGGCCTGAAGCTCATTACAATATTGAAGGATATAGGTAGCTTTTTTGTAGAAGGACTCTCCCTCCTGGGTCAGACTCAGCTGATTTCCTTTTCTGGAAAAAAGACTGATCCCGAATTCAATCTCCAGATCGCGGATAGCCATGGAAATGGTGGGCTGGGTCACATATAATTCTTCGGCTGCCTTTGTGATGCTGTGGCAGCGGCTGGCTGTGCAGAAATAGCGTAGTTGATTCAGTGTCATGATAAACCTTCTCTCGATGAATTGTCAGATTAAATTTTTTAGTAAAGTTTTTCATTTCCGTCCGGAAAAGATGTGACAGAGTATTTGGGTGTCTACATAAAAATAGCATAGAAATATAATATTTGCCAGATTCATTTGTTAAGATGCTGCTTTTGTGTTAGTAGTGCACAAAAATTATCATTAAAAACTGATACTATAAATATTTTTTATGCGGATATATGTTTCATTAATTTGTTTTTTTGTATGTACACAAGCTATAATAAAATCATCAAAAGAAACGTGTACGGCCTATACTTTTCAGGAAAAAACCAAATGGAAGGAGAGTACAGAAATGTCTCAGACAACTATCACATTGCTGTTTCTTGTGTTCACCATTATCAGTTTCATCCTTGAAAAAATTCCTCTTGGTCTGACGGCTTCGATCTGTGCGATCGGCCTGACCCTTACAGGAGTTGTGGATGCAACAACAACATTTTCACAGTATGTGAACAGTAACGTAATCCTTTGCGTTGGCATGTTTGTAGTAGGCCAGGCATTGTTCGAAACAGGAATGGCAAATAAGATCGGAGGACTGGTCACGAAATTTGCCAGAACAGAAAAAACACTGATCATTGCGATCATGGTGATCGTAGGTGTAATGTCCGGATTCTTATCCAATACAGGTACTGCAGCAGTGCTGATTCCGGTAGTTTGTGGAATCGCCGATGAGTCCGGTTATTCCAGAAGCCGTCTTCTGATGCCGCTGGTATTTGCCGCAGCACTTGGCGGAAACCTTTCTATTATCGGTGCACCCGGAAACCTGATGGGTGTGAATGCACTTCAGGAGATGGGGCTTTCCACAAGCTTCTTTATGTATGCGCCGGTTGGAGTTCCGATGCTTGTTCTTGGAATCCTCTATTTTGTTTTTATCGGATATCGTTTCCTTCCCAATGGAAACCATGCGGCCGGGGAAGCGCTTGAAGATCAGCAGGATTTCAGCCATGTACCGAAGTGGAAACAGACGGTTTCTCTGGTAGTTCTGATCCTTGTGATCCTTGCAATGATCTTTGAAAAAGAGATCGGTATCAGCATTGAGGTTTCTGCATGTATCGGAGCCATCGTCCTGGTTTTGACAGGAGTTATTTCCGAAAAAGAAGCACTGAAATCTATTGACCTGAAAGTTGTATTCCTTTTCGGCGGTTCTCTGACACTTGCAAAAGCATTGGATACAACCGGAGCCGGAGAACTGATCGCAGATAAGATCGTAGGACTTCTTGGAGCAGATCCGAGTCCGATCCTTCTTCTTCTGGTGATCTTTATTGTAACCTGTGTGCTGACAAATTTCATGTCAAATACAGCAACCACAGCACTGATGATTCCAATTGCGGTATCTCTTGCAAACAACCTCGGAGCAGATCCGAGAGCCGTTGTTATCGCAACTGTTATCGCAGGTTCCTGTGCATATGCAACACCGATCGGTATGCCAGCAAACACCATGGTAGTCGGTCTTGGAGGATACAAATTCAAGGACTATGTGAAATCCGGTCTGCCGCTGATCCTGGTATCCTTTGTGATCTGTATGATCCTGTTGCCGATCCTGTTTCCGTTCTATCCGTAAGGAGAGAAACTTTTGAGTTACTGTTCACTTTGTGACCAGCAACACTTTTGATTAAGTTCATTCCCTTCTGCACTGACCATACAGTGAAGGAGAAATGATAAATAAGCCAAAAAAGCCATCTTAACCATTAATCAGCCAAAATTAATGATGAAACAACCAACAAAAACCTATGTAACTAAAAAACATTAAACCATCGAACCATATCAGGAGGTAAATCATGACTAAGGAAAATGGAGTTAAAGTATTAACAGACATGGTAGCAGATTTTGTTGCCCATATTGGAAAAAAATTACCGGATGACGTAGTTAATAAACTTGAAGAGCTTGGTTCACAGGAAACAGCTGCACTTCCAAAGGTGCTTTATGAAACAATGACAAAGAACCAGGGACTTGCTGTAGAGCTGAACCGCCCAAGCTGTCAGGATACAGGAGTTCTTCAGTTCTGGCTGAAATGCGGAACAAATTTCCCGTATATCAATGAGCTGGAAGCACTTCTGAAAGATGCCGTTGTCCAGGCTACTTTTGCAGCACCGTTAAGACATAACTCAGTTCAGACTTTTGATGAGTACAATACAAAGAAAAATGTTGGTAAAGGAACCCCGACTGTATGGTGGGATATTGTTCCTAACAGCGATAAATGTGAGATCTACGCATATATGGCAGGCGGCGGATGTACCCTTCCGGGAAAAGCAATGGTTCTGATGCCGGGGGCAGGATATGAAGGTATTACAGATTTCGTTCTTGATCAGATGACAACCTACGGACTGAATGCGTGTCCTCCACTTCTTGTTGGTGTTGGTGTAGGAACATCTGTAGAGACAG
>ULNP01014468.1_pt1 | contig 12074 bp, 9 predicted proteins | sample 1951941 | NCBI WGS metagenome assembly ULNP01 (sample SAMEA4835579, study PRJEB28245) | human gut metagenome | biome: gut microbiome; material: fecal sample | place: Denmark | collected 2008
GTGGCGATAGTTTCAATCCACGCGCCCGCGTGGGGCGCGACATGTCGGGGATGGTGCCGATGTTGGCGAACTCATCGTTTCAATCCACGCGCCCGCGTGGGGCGCGACCGCCGCCATACAGCAGCGGGATCGGCTCGGTGGAGTTTCAATCCACGCGCCCGCGTGGGGCGCGACGATGGGGGTGCCCCGCTCTTCCCCTTGTCCCTGTGTTTCAATCCACGCGCCCGCGTGGGGCGCGACTTTCCGGGGCATCCGTTTTCACCTGCGTCGCATGTTTCAATCCACGCGCCCGCGTGGGGCGCGACATGATGGACTTCAGCGTCTTGCCGGCGGCTACTTTGTTTCAATCCACGCGCCCGCGTGGGGCGCGACACCGCGACCGCTCATTATATGCACGGAGATTGCTGTTTCAATCCACGCGCCCGCGTGGGGCGCGACCGGAGGAGGGCGGGGACGACGTCAAGTCATCATGGTTTCAATCCACGCGCCCGCGTGGGGCGCGACTGTCTCCTAACTGGACAAATACCAACTATTCGACAAAGCAATCTTACATCCAAGTCGCAACAAAGCTAACGAAGATTACGCGACCTGCGGTTCCTTAATTCCGTTGTCAAGGAACGCGCGCGAACATCGTAATAAATCGACATCACTTACCATTCGCGCGATATCGAGCTAGACAATTAGCGAAGCCTCAGGGTCATAAGGTTTCTTCGCACCAAAATGCTCCACCTTTCTTTGCCAATTCTTCCCGAGGTTATATACGCGCAGACTATCTTTTGACTCATCGATAACAGACCGGAGCTCGCTTTTCATTTTTTCAAGCTGTCCGGAATCCACCATGCACTCAAACACGGAGCACTGAACGCGTTGACCATAGCGCAAGCATATTTTAGACACGCGCCTAAGCCGAGAGGCGCCCGATAAATCCGATGTCGAGACGTCGTAGGAAACCAAAACGTACATGTCTATCTCCAACAAAAAGCGGGATAGTCATTCATATCCCCGCGCAAATAACGCGAGAGCAACTGCGCTTGGACAAACGGAAGCAGTCCAATTTTGACCTTTTCATCCAGGAAAGGATGTTTGATTTCTTCTTGCTTCCTTTTTTGCCAAGCATCCAGAACGCGCTTAAGCGCCGCATCGCTAAAGAAGCAACCTCCGCCAGCATCGAACTCAAAATCTGTCCTATTCAGTTGTCCGCGATTGAATAGCGCTACTACAAATCGGTCAATCAGAGGAGCGCGAAACTCCTCAAGCACATCAAGTGCCAGACTCGCCCTTCCCGGCCTCGGCTGATGGTAGAAACCCATCTGAGGATCAAGGCCAACGGACTCGCACGCCGTAGCTATCTCACGAGATGCCAGGGTGTAGAAAAGCGATAGTGATGCATTGACGGGATCTTTTGGCGGCCTTCTATTTCTGCCAACAAATTCGGCACGGACTTCTTTATCCCTAATTAACGAAGGGAACGAATCGAAATAGCCGTGGGCGGCATCCCCTTCTACACCCAGCAGTTCCTCACGCGACGCTACAGAGCCCAGCGTATCCAATCCATTGGAAAACGTATCAATCGCATTTGAGAGACCATCTCCGTTCTCGGGGTGCTCTCGCTTATGTCGCAGCAACACCGCGCGTGAATTATAAAACTTCGCCGCCATGAATCGTTTAGCTAGCACGAGCGATCGGGTCGGGTCCGCCGCCACCTCATATTGAGCTTTTCTCAAAAGTACGTTCCCCGACACCGGACCCTCAACTCGGGCGGCGAATCTCCCCTTCTCATCGAGAACAGACACCGAGATGCCCCTCGCGGCACACGTATACAAAAGTGGAGCACTCGCACCCGCATAGTTAAATAGAACAATACCCTCGAGCAGATGAAGAGGAACCCTTAACACATCCTTGCCGTCAACTCGAACACATGCGTTGTCGTCCTTCTTGCAGACATAGGCATCCTTGTTCGTAACGTAAAGCGTGTTGAACAGCTTTTTCATCTTTCGTTCCCCTCACAACTCCAGACCCATCCGCTTTAAATAATCACGAGCGTCAACGCTGCAGATATCTGGAAGGCATTTATCCACCAAGGAGCACCTTCGGCACTTATGGCTTCTAAGCGGCAGCGGGGTTTTCCGTTGCTCAAACAACGAGTGCATTCTTTGGCACAGCTGTTTGACTCTTTGCTTTAAAGCAAAATCAATGATTACTTTTTCTCTTCGTCGCGTTTCACCATAAAACAGATACCCCTCATCGATTGAAAGGCCCAGCATTTCCTCGATGCACATTGCCTGTGCCGCCACTTGAATCCGGTCCCAATCTTCGATTTTTGGCTTACCTACCTTGTATTCAACCGGACGAACAGAACCGCCTTCAGCACCGAGCCTGTATTCGACAATATCGGCTATGCCATAGATTCCCAAAGAATGGCTAACAAGCCTGACCCTTCGCTCGCAACGAAAACCCCGCAGCGTTGAATATCCCTTAGTGTCAGCACGAGCGTGAAACAGATTCCCTCGAACCGTATCGAAGCTATCAGACCACTCCTGCTCAAGATGGATCAGAGCCCACTGACGCTCACAGTATGCAATATGCTGTAACCCAGAAAGCGCCAGCAGGTCATCATCACCAAACATAGTTATGCTCGCGGGGGAATATACTCAATAATGTCTGCCGTAACCCCCTCGGGCATTTCTCCGACTTCAATCTGATAGTCGGCATAAGAGCGGGCTTCCTGGCCCTCAGGAATCACTCGCTTGGCCTTAACGGCATCAAACAACACATGGGCCGGCGCGTTGCCAAGCTTGCTCTCGTGCTTAAATACGATGAGCTTACGGGAAGACATAAGCCCTCGTGCCGCGCTATGATCGTTCTCGAACATATTCATGAGGGCCTCAAACAGCAAGTCGAGGTCGTCTTGATCAAACCCGGTCTTTTCGGCCAATGAAGCCGAAACAAATCCGTCCATGCGATACAAACCATACGGAATGTACTGCTTGCGCCCCATCGTCCTTTCCTTCTCGGCATCTTTTGCATTGGTGACCGCCATACGCGTGATGCTCATTTCGAGCGGAAGGACCGGATCAACCGACTCGGCAAAACAAAACTGCACCGGCCCTCGCACTTGACCGCAGTTAACCTCTGTCGTCATTACAGCTCCAAACGTACGAATGTCATAAAAGTTGTCCGTCATGAACTGCGTCACTTTGAGCCGGTCTTCCATCGCCTTGGGCAATTTCTTGGATTGCGGCTTCATATCGTTATGCTGGTAGGCGAGCTCATTTTGCTCGTTAAGGACCGCGCCCTCTTTCACATAGACATAAAAGCGATGTCCTCCAGAGACTGACCAATCCTCACCTTGATCAGCAACCAGTTCGACATAGTTGCGAATCTTGCGCTTGATGCACACATCCGAAACTATGCCCCTGCTGGTCTCCGGATCAAGACGAGGAAGATTTCCTGCATCGGGATCGCCATTAGGATTGCCGTTTTTCACGTCGAAGAAAAGCGTGAACTCATAACGATTCTTGATTGGCTCTGACATGGATTGTTCCTTTCCTCCAAAGATAACGTTGCACTATTCCTCAACCGATGAAACCACTTCGCGCTCTTCGGGCTCCTTACGCACAAAACTGCTCTGCCTCTGCTGGTAATAGCCGATAAAAAAGGCTCCCTGATCATTCATACCAAGCGTCCGCGGAAACAATCCATCGTTGCCGTTCAATTTGCCAACAATCTCATCAAGATCTTTTTGAATGCCCACGGCCATACCTCGCTTTCCGGGCATTTTTTCGATTTTTGAAAGATGGTTTTGACAATTGGCCAGCAACCGCGGAAAAACACGCGTCGGCGTTGTCGATGCTGCCCCAATGTACTTATCGCGAACGGTCGCATTGACGCCATCCCCCAAAGCGACTCGTTGCGCCCGCTCAATAACGGCAAATAATCTACCGAGCACGTAACCCTGGTTAGCGTTTTCCCTATCAAGTGACACCGTGTACTCCTTTTCTCCTGCAGCGCTTTTCTTTCTAATTTGTCGGTTAAGACAGCCCTTAAGCAATGCCGCCCGCTGTCCCATATCCCAACGGTTTCTCGATGCGTGGTCTGCCCTCATACGCGTTAGCACAGAAGCTTGTAAAGCCCTAGGGAAGAGACTTCCGCCTAGCATTGCGTCAAAACAGCCATGCAACAATGTCGAAGGAATGGCCGCGCCCTCCCCCAGTGGTGCTATTTGTCGAAGCAGGCTTTTTAGCGAGGCGGGCTTAACATCGACCATCTCAATATCGTTCAAATACTGAATTAGGTTTTCGGCGAGTTTTCCATAGGATTCAACCTTGAAATACCTAATTGATAGTCGTGCTGCGTTTGGTGCCACACCGACCATATAAAACTTTGTCGAAGGCACAGAAGGCATCGGAGCATATCCCTGACGTATCGATTGAAGATCTCCGCGCACCTGGTCAAGTGTCCGTGCGTCCTCAGCACGCGATTCGTTGCGTTCTTGTTTAAAGCCCAAAAGCGCAGTTATCACACCAGTCGGCCGCAGTGTTGGCCCATCAGTCCAACAGATAAAGAGTGTGTCACCGATGCTCACTCGATGGCTATCATCTTTTGAAAGGTATCTAAGCGCAGTTCCCGACTTGAATGCCGCAGTCTCTGAAATCGAAGCGTTATAGGTGCCGCGCTTCCCATAAGACTCAAAAGCCGAGCAATTAAAGGACACCAAGCTCGCTCCCGCAGACTGAGCGCCGGGAAACCCTGTAACTTGAGGATACAATCTGGCGATTAAACTATGCTCTCCCGTAATGGCGCACTGTCCTTTGGTCGCGTCCGCGCTTGCCGTCGCAGCTCTATACAGGTCCCATAAACGCGCTATATCTGGCATTTCATGAATAAGCTTGTTTTCTGGCGCATATTCAAAAACAACAAAAGTGCTTGCAATTACACCGGCGTCATCGCTCGACAACTCATACGCCTGAGGCCCCCGATCAAAGAAGGCGAGCACCGCTCGTGCTGCGGGATTATTGGACTCCGCAAGCACCTTTTTATGCAATGCGGCAGAGGCGCTAAACTTTTCCTCGCCCCTCGTCTTGCCCAGGCAAAACAAATAACAGCCGTTATCACACAGAAAAAACGGTTGAATTCCCGAGGTCCTTGATGCATGTTCGGGCACAATCCGTTTAACAAACCGCCTCTGTTCCTTGCCTTCTCCGACTACATACGGAATTACGCCCGTCGTACGTCCATTGTCATCAATGCGAATACGATACGAAACGTTTTCGACACTCCACCCCATCCCTGGAATTTTGATTTCCGGATCAGCAGCCAATCGATCATAAAGATTAGCCAGTTCTTGCAGAATCATCGCTTCACCTCCCGCCGTGAAGTATCGATGACGCCATTTTTCATAACAGCCCGATAGAACATCGGCTCCATGCTGTTTTTGAAATCGATGTCATACAGCATGAATCCCAGGTCGAACCGGTCAATGTCTTGGTAGTACGACTCGACAGATCCGTCTTCGACAAGCGACACCGCAGCCGGAAACTCCCTGCATCCCAAATAGGGCTGATTGAAACACTGTCCCTTTCGAAGCCTTCGCAACGCAATGTTGTAGTGTTTTTCGGGCGTGTCAGATTCACCCGCTCGCGCTGTCATTTCAAAATGGGCCGTGACGATATACGCAACATCCTTGAGATACATGGTGGCCCGCTGCTGGCGATCAGCCATTACGTCTACATATACAGGCACGTTTTTTGAATAGGCAGCCTTTGCGTTTTGATAGCTCAGTTTGCTTGCCAGTTCATTACGCCTAAATGTGTCAAAACGTATTTCGTTCACGACCTGGATACTGTCAATCTTCCAAGCGATTGCCGGCTTCCAATAGACAGCCTCAAGTATTCCTCGTGCAGCAGACGGCGTTATGACGTCATAGCTTACGCGCTCAGTCTTCATCTCGGGGCGCGTAAAACATGCTCGATCTCCACTAATAAGCACTTTGATTCCAAATCCCATTTTTGTCCTCCCTTCAATCCTCTAGCCAACGAGCGTCAAGAGCTCCTCCTCTCCGAATCGATAGCCCACCTTGTCGTCGTAGACGATCCGACATCCATCACAAGCATTAAGAATCTTGAACGGCGCCAATTCTTCGATATATCCCGCTTGCTCAAGATCTCTAATCTCCCTTTCTCTCAGACTCAAGCTGAATCGTTGGGCGGGCCGTGCCAACACACCCGGCTCGAGGACATTTAGCATGTCTTGATATAGCCTCTCCGCATCGTCGCCCCAGCGCACAAATACGGGAAGAGATTCATCTGGCATGAACCGGTATTTCTCTGCGATTGTTGCAAACGGCATTATTTCTAACGATGATTCCAAATCTGCATTGCAACAAATCATGCTCAAGATTTGATAAGCATCCAGTTCCTCATCACTCGAGTAGCGCATCTTAAAGAACGGCTCTATGGCACCGGAATCAATGACTCCGTCCCTCTCCCGAAGAATCGCCCGCGTAGTCTCCCTTTGCTTTGCAAGCCAGGAGGTTGTTCCGAATAGTGTTCCATCTTCTTTTAAGCACTCGAAGATATAAACAGGAGCCGGCTCTTTAATCGACCCCTCACGATTGCATCGCCCCGCAGCCTGGAACAGAGAATCAACTCCGGCAAGCTCGCGGTAAACAACCGGAAAGTCAATATCGACTCCCGCTTCGATAAGCTGCGTGGACATCACATGACACGGTCTATTCGCTGCCAGCAGCGCCTTTATTTTTTTAAGATCGCGCATGCGATGATCAGGTGTCTTGTTTGTCGACAGACAGAAGCACGACTCCTCCGCGACACCATCCTCAAGACGCTGCGCCACACCACGATAAAGTTCCCGAGCCTCCGTCTTGTTTCCGACAATACAGAGCGCCTGTTTTTCAGAAGCAAGCCGATCGCACAGCTGGTCCATAGTCAATATCCCGAGATTATTAAAGTATGTTCTATCGACGAACGCCTCATTAAAGCCAGCTCTGTCTGTAACGATCTCTTGAGGAGTTTCTTTAAAAGGCCAGACATCTTTGAAGTACGGCTGCGTTGCCGTACAGAGCACACAAGTTACGCCACAAGAGCGAACAAGCATTTCAAGCATCGCCAGCGTCGGCTTGAGCACTCCATCGGGAAGTGACTGCGCTTCGTCGAGGATCAGGACGCTCTTTGCGATATTGTGCACTTTCCTACTCTTGCCGGGTTTATTTGAAAATAGAGATTCAAACAGCTGGACATTCGTTGTAACAATGATGGGCGCGTCCCAGTTTTGTGTTGCAAGCTTTTCGTGCTGAGCGCGTTCTGGATCAACGGCCTCAAAATCGTAATTTGAATGGTGCTCTAGTACATTCTGGGCGCCAAAAACACCACGCAGCACATCCGCTGTCTGTTCAATTAGGTTTGTATACGGAAGCGCAATAACGATGCGCTGCAAACCGTGCCTCTTGGCGTGCGCAAGCGCAAAACCCACAACCGAGAGAGTCTTTCCTCCCCCAGTAGGAACCCGAAGCGTAAAGAACCCCTGCGGGCTTTTCGCTGCCGCCATGCATTGATTTCGAACGGAGCCACGACAGGCATTGAGTTCATTGTTCTCCGCTGCGCCGCAAAGACGTGCCATGTACGAATCGAACTTTGCAAGCAGCCCATCCATGGAATCAACCGCGGCCGATCGCAGATGTGAATTGTCGGGTGCCATAAACCGCTCTGTATCGAGATAATCAGCATCGACAAGACAGGAAAACAAGACCTTCGTTAGCAAATAAGCTTGGAATTGCCCTTCTTTGTCAATCTCGCCAGAATCCGACAAACCACGCTGAATGAATTCAATTAATTCCCTCGATAGTTTTCCGGCACTTTTTCCTAGCTGGTTACGCATATTCCGAACAACAGTGGCGTCGATAGCGTCCAGCAGATCTGTTCTCTTTAATTTCGACCTTAGGGAAGACAATCCCGGCTCACTCGTAAGCCCATTGGATAGGCCGGAATGGTGGCCCGCCACAGCGTAGGCAAGGGGGTAGCCAACCTCACACAACTTCCCATACGCTACGATGGCACCCACAGACGAATGATCGACCTTGGCCGGTGAGCCTTCAAGGCGTAGCTGAAACGCCTGGCAGGCCTTCCCCGCATCATGCAAGGCTCCAACCGCAATCCCCAGCTGTTCAGCGCCAACAGCATCCGCGAAAAAGCCACTTAGCTTCGATACGTTTGAAAGATGCTCTTTAAGCGTTTGCCATTCGCTTTTTTCAGCACCATCAATACTGTGAGCATAGTAGACGTCCATTGCCACCTCCAATGAATTCGAGGATACATGGTTGTGCGGACATCTTATTCAATCAGTATAAACTTCAAGTTTTATTAGAACGAAAAAGCCCGGTGAACGGTCAATTCACCGGGCTGAGCGATTCCAGCTGCTCATAATAAAACTTGTTTCAATCCACACCGCACAAGCGATGACAGCACAAGCGACTTATACCGGAAACGCCTGCCAATAGTATACAGAGCAACGCAAAGCCCCGTGCGTTCCAGATTTAACCCGTGGAAGCCCCCGAGCTTGCTGTCACTGAGGCTCATACGCGATTCGGGAGAGCCGCCCAACCGTCACGGTAGAGCTTGTTTCTTTATCTCAATCTGTAGCAGTTAGGTAGACATATTCCTCCCCGCTGTTACAGATTGAGATAAACGGACCGACCCTCGACCTTCTGTCTTGATCTGTAACAGTTAGAAGCGGATTACCCATCTTGGTGTTACAGATCGAGACAAACCGAAAACGGAATGGGCACTGACCCGATGGCACACCACCTAAAAAGAAACGGGCCCTGTCCCACAAAAGGGAACAGAGCCCGAAACTCTCATGGAGCCAGTGACAGGAATCGAACCTGCAACCCACTGATTACAAATCAGTTGCGCTACCGTTGCGCCACACTGGCACACTTGGCGCTTTCGCGCGAAGCTTGTTAAGAATAATGGAATTGCGGACGGGGCGCAACAGGCCGCACGGCGTTATACAAATATGCAAAATCCAGCAACAACAGGTACCAGGTCCGTTCATTTCTGTCGGTTCGCCCTCGATCTTAAAACCATTCGTCAGAACGAATAGTTTTAATTACAATTGGCTATATAAAACTATTCGTTTTAGCGAAGGGTTTCGCGATGTTGACTACAAAGGAAGCAGCCGAACTGCTCGGCATCACCCCGCGCAGGGTGCAGGAGCTCATTAAGAACGGCGCGCTGACCGCCCGCAAGGCTTCTGGCGTGTGGCTTATCGACAAAGACAGCGTAGACACGCGACTCCGCTCCGCGACCAAAGGAGGGGGACGGCCTCGCCGTGGACATGGGAAAGGCGAGGTCGCATTTACCCTCATGAACCGCACGCACGAGGTGGCCCAGCTGGTCTACAGCAGATCACGGAAAGACTTCACCCACATCGGCGCCGACGTCGATCGTGCCCACGCCCCTATTGGAGTTTTTGCTCCCAGCAAATCTGTATCGCTCGACTCCTTCCGCATCTGGTGGCGCGGCCGCGGTATCCCGCTCGCACGCATTGGGCTAGCCTCCCTGCTTGCAGAAGCCGCAGTCGATGTTCCCGATGAACTCGTACAGCGAAATCTTGGCCTCTCTTTATCCGACCAGTATTGGATTAGGCCCCAAGGCTCCGGTCTCGCGTGGGAAGATATCAATTTCTTCAATAATGCTTTTGACGACGTCTCTCTCAGCATCGCGCCCTTCGCCCCAGAGGGCAAGGCGGCTGCCGCAAAGCCCGACAACACCTCGGACGGCAATCTTCAAAAGTACTGGACATGCGAGGGTGACCGTCGAATCCTCCACAAGGCAGGTGCGCATCTAAACCAGGAACCTTATAACGAGCTGGTGGCGACTGCACTTCACCGTCGCATCCTAAACGTTTGCGATTATGTACCCTATTCGCTCGAAGGCACGGGTACTTCCGCCTTGAGCACATGCAATGTCTTCTTAACTGACGAAGAAGAATATGTCCCTGCGTTCTATATAAACCAGCATGCAAATGCAGACGAGCGACTAACCGATTACGAACGGTATGTAGCAAACTGCGAGGAGCTTGGAGCGACAGACATAAAAGGCGCCCTTGACCGCATGATCGTATGCGATGACATCATTGCCAACTACGATCGCCATTGGCGCAACTTCGGCCTCGTGCGAAACGTCAACTCACTGGTCTGCAGACCAGCCCCCATCTTCGATTCGGGCTCATCACTCTGGTGCAACATATCACTAGAGGAGCTTAGGGCGGGAGAGCACAGTTTTACCAGCGCACAATTTCATTCAAGTCCCGCCAAACAAATGTTGCTCGTCGAGGACATGGGCTGGTTTGACGGCAACAAACTCGAAGGCTTCGTTGACGAGGCAATCGAGATTCTGTCCAGAAACGACGCGCTCGCGGCAAGGCTGCCATATCTAAAAGAGGCGCTTACATGGCGCCTCCGTAGAATGATCGACATCGCTGAATGGAGTTAGCGAGACAGCGTCGCGCCGTCAGCTCACCTACCTCCCGCGCAGGGCCTTGAGCTTGGCCAGAGCATCGGGGCTCAGGCGACTGCCCAGGGTCATCTTGATCTGCGGAGCTTCCTCTGCCTCGTGAACGTCGTTATCGATCTGTTTGATCTCGTCCACCAGCATACGGCTCGAGATGCGCGTAACACCCTTGCCCATGACGACGGCCTGGATCGTGCCGTCGCTCGATACCACGGAGCACGCGCGGCCTTCTTCGCGCGCCTCGATGCAGAGCTTCTGCACCACGGTATCGGCCGATACACCCGTCGGCGAAAACTCGATGCGCACGCCGCGGGCCGGCAGGTTGGGGCGCTCGTTGGAGATATTGCCCGCGCCGTCGAACACGATCACGGCCTCGTAGCGGCCCTGGGCAAACGCCGCAACATCGTTGATGAGCGCGGTGCGCGCCATATCGTGAACGTCGCTGGAATACGGATCGTCGGAATGGTCGTACACGAGCTTTTCGTAGCGCGGCGTGCAGTGGATCACGTTGTAACCGTCGACCACCAGCAGCTCGGGCTTATTGGAGTGCACCGTCGAGACTGGGTCGGCGATAGCCTGCGCAAACGCATTGCCGCCCACGCCATAGGTCGCAGCCGAAACAATCGGCTTGGCCGAGCCCTCGCCAAAGCGCTTGGCCTTGGACTTGGCGCGGTTCTTCTTGGACATGCGCTACTCCTCCCCCATGAGCTCGCCGGCATTGCGGCGCAGCCACTCAAAGCACAGCGCCGTTGTCGCCTGGGCAACATTGAGGCTCTCGGTCATGCCGCGCTGGGGAAGCTTGGTCAAAAAGTCGCATTTCTCGAGCACCAGGCGCGAGATGCCGTCGCCCTCGGAGCCCATGACGAGCGCCACGCGGCCCTCGAAGGGAGCATCCCAGCAGCTGCCCTCGGCGTGCTCGGAGGCGCCGCCCACCCAAAAGCCAGCGGCCTTGAGGTCGTCGAGTGCACGGGCGATATTGGGCACCTGCGCGATAGGCAGGTGCATGACGGCGCCGGCGGAAGTCTTGTAGCTGCCCACGGTCACGCCGGCGGCACGCTTATTGGCAATGATGACGCCGGCCGCGCCCACAACCTCGGCAGAGCGCACGATGGCGCCAAAGTTGCCGTCGTCGGTCACATGGTCGAGCACGATAGCGAGCGCCGGGCCGTCGCCCGCGCGGTCGAGGATATCGGCGACATCGGAGTAAGGGAAGTTGCCAACCTCGAGCGCAATGCCCTGGTGAGCGCCATGGCTCGACAGCGCATCGAGCTGCGCGCGCGGCACATACTTAATGCGGACGCCCGCGGCATTGAGGTCATCGATCAGGCGCGACAAGGCGGCATCGCGCTCCCCGCCCTCGGCAATGAGCGCACACTTGATGGGAAAACCAGTGCGTAGCGCCTCGGCGGCAGCACGGCGACCTTCGATAAACTCGCCCTTGGGGACCTGAACGTTGTCGCGGTTGCGATCGCGCTGAGGACGTGCGGCCTGGGTGCGATTGCGCTGGCCCTTGGGAGCGGCAGCGCGGTCGTTGCGGCGAATCGG
>ULNP01011409.1_pt1 | contig 12049 bp, 9 predicted proteins | sample 1951941 | NCBI WGS metagenome assembly ULNP01 (sample SAMEA4835579, study PRJEB28245) | human gut metagenome | biome: gut microbiome; material: fecal sample | place: Denmark | collected 2008
GTTCCGGACCGTGGCCCATGTACACGGCATGGGCGTTCTCCAGCACCAGTTCGGGGTCGCGGCTCAAAAAGATCTTGGCGCCTGCGCGCAGTGCCATGTCCAGCAGAGAGTGATCGGGTTCGCCCCATTCGGGCAGGGCCATGAACAGTTCGAAGGGCGCGTAGATGGCGGCCGTGATCAGATCGCAGGCCAGGCCGCACTGGGCACCGCCCAGCCAGGAGATGCGCAGGCTCTCCCAGTCCCCGTGCCGGGCGGCCAGCAGGGCAAGGTCGGCCAGGGCCTGGCCCGGCGCGCCCTTGTCGTTGCCCGCATTGACCACCGCTCCCGGCAGACCGGCGGCCAGACAGTCCAGAGCGCCGCCCTTGAGGCCGGCGGTCAGGCAGAGCCCGGCATGGGCGTAAAGCGGGGCCTGAAGGTCACAGGAGGCCATGTCCTGGGCCCAGAGCGCGGGCGGCAGCATGTCCACGTCCATGCCCAGCTGACGGGCCGCGGCCGTGGCGGCCAGCACGTCCTGCGTGTCGGCGCCGTCAGCGGCCAGCAGCAGGGCCGTCTTGCCGGTCAGGGGGGCGGGCTGGCCCTCCATCTGCATCAGTTGCCAGAAGGTGGACTGTCCCAGGTCACGGATACGCAAGATCTGCCGGGCCATGATAACTCCTTGTGCTGTACTTGAAGGCGGCGAAAGGGTGGGACGAGGGGGAAGAGGGAAACCTTTTGGAAAAGGTTTCCCTCTTCCCCCTCGAGCTCCCCCATCACCCTTGCCAAAACTTTTTATTCAGGTCCATGCGACTGTATCGCAGCGCCCCGGGCAGCCATCCCGCTCCGGTCCCCCGGTGCCGTGGAGGGGCTGCACGGTGGAAGGGCGTGCGGCCCTGCCGTGTCCCATATCCGTGTCGGCGTGTGCATCGTGTTCCGGTCAGGCAGCGCAAAGCGCTTTCCGGAAGGCTGCGGGCAACAGACTCGGAGCGGGCACAGGGCGGCGGAAGCGGGACAAGGGCTCGGGCCAGTCTTTTCGGCTTCCTAGGCATGACGGGCAGCCGCCCGGCACAGCGAACAGTCTGGACAAATCCTGCGCTATGGTCTGCCACAAATCAAGGAAATTTCTTTTTTTCTGGGCAGGGGCCTGTGGGCGGCGCCGGCATCCTTCATGGGCGAAGGGCGGTACGGGCGCATTTCCGCACAGCGGCAAGAACCCGATGGGCTGGTTCGGAGAGCGGGAGAAAAAAGGTCGTGGAGAGGGGAGAGGCCGGGCTGTAACGGTTGGGCGATATGGTATCCGTAGACAGGCAGGGATGTCGCACCGGGCCGTGGCGCAAAAGGCTTTTGTCTTTCCTGACTTACACCGGAATACCATGCCGGAAGAGGGAACCTCAGGCCGTGTGCGCATCACCAACGCTTCACAGCGTCTCGGCATGTCCCGGGCCGACGGATCACTGCATGCTTGCAACGATGGGGGACCGTGCCGTCGTTTGCAGAAAAATTTGTCCTGATAAAGCGCGCTGGGAGGGGGAGGGAGTTTGAGGGAGGGGGGACCTTCTCGCGCTGGCAGAAGGTCCCCCCTCCCTCAAGAAAACAGCCTTTTCTGCTCAGGGCCGGGGGCATTCGCGCCAGCGGGCATTGAGCAGGAAGTGGGCGTCGGTCTGGACGCCGGGATCCTTCATGGCCTTGGCGGCAAAGGCACCCCAGGGCAGGGTGGCGCAGTCTTTGGCGGCGCTGCGGGCGATATGCATGAGCTTGCCCTCGCGCTTGTGCTGGTCGAACAGGAGCACGGCGGCCACACAGGCGGCATCGAAGCGGCCCATGTCCAGCGATTTGTCGATCAGGGCCGCCAGACGGGCGTCCTTGCTGTCATGGGTGGCAAAACCCGTGGAAGCGTTGGTGATGGACTCACGCAGCAGTTTGCCTTCGGGGTCGGCTTCCAGGTCGATGTGGTAGGTCTGGGCCACGGCCACGAGACCGGGCTCCAGCGGCGGCACCTCGGGCTTGCCCAGGTTGCGCCACAACCAGGTGCCCAGCACGGCTACGCCCATGACGGCGCAGAAGAGCAGGGGCACTTTCCAGCCGGTGGCTTTTTGCTGGCTCATGCGCGCTCCTGCAGCCAGCTGCGCAGCTGCTCGATCTGGCGGGCCACGGAACGGGGACCGGTACCGGCGGGCGTCTCGCGGCGGCGCACGGCGGCGGCGTAATCCAGCACGGCATAGACGTCATCGGCGATGCGGGCGTCCAGCTGCTGGAGTTCGGCCAGCGAAAGGTCTTCCAGACCCTTGCCCTGCTTTTCGGCCAGGGCCACGGCATGGCCCGTGACGTGATGGGCCTCGCGGAAGGGCAGGCCCTTGCCCACCAGATAGTCGGCCAGTTCCGTGGCGTTGAGGAAGCCGCGGGCGCAGGCGGCGCGCATGCGGTCGGTGCGGAAGGTCAGTTCTTCCAGCATGCCGGCCATGAGCATCAGGGAAGCATCCACGGTGCGGTCGGCATCGAGGAAGCCTTCCTTGTCTTCCTGCAGGTCGCGGTTGTAGGTCATGGGCAGGCCCTTCATGATGGTCAGCATGCCCATGAGCGAGCCGTAGACGCGGCCGGTCTTGCCGCGCATGAGTTCGGCCACGTCGGGGTTCTTCTTCTGGGGCATGATGGACGAGCCCGTGGAGTAGCCGTCGGAGAGCTGCACGAAGCCGAAGGCCGGGTTGGCCCAGATGATGAGCTCTTCACACAGGCGGGACAGGTGGGCCATGATGCAGGAGCCGGCGAACAGGGCCTCCAGCACGAAATCACGGTCGGAGACGGCGTCCATGGAGTTGCCGTAGATGCCGTCGAAGCCCACTTCGTCGGCCACGCTCTGCGGATCGAGGGGATAGGTGGTGCCGGCCAGGGCGGCGGAGCCCAGCGGGGAGATGCGCACGCGCTTGAGCACGTCGTCCAGGCGCATGCAGTCGCGGCGGAACATCCAGGCGTAGGCCAGCAGATGGTGGGCCAGGCTCACGGGCTGGGCGGGCTGCATGTGGGTGCAGCCGGGCAGGATGTCGTCCTGATGGCCGTCGGCGCAGGACACCAGGGTGGCGCACAAATGGGCGGCGCGCTGCTGCCAGACCTTCAGGCGGTCGGCCACGAACAGGCGGAAGGTCAGGCCCACCTGGTCGTTGCGGCTGCGACCGGTGTGCAGTTTCTTGCCCACGTCGCCGATGATCTCGGTGAGGCGGGCCTCGATGTTCATGTGCACGTCTTCCAGCGCCGGTTTCCAGACAAAGGCGCCGGATTCGATCTCCTGCTTCACGGCATCGAGACCGTTGACGATCTGCTCGGCCTCGTCGGGGGTGATGACGCCCTGACGGCCCAGCATGCGGGCATGGGCCTGGGAACCGCGGATGTCCTGGGCATAGAGGGCGCGGTCATAGGTCTGGGAATCGGTATAGGCGGCCACGGCTTCTCTGGGGCCTTCGGCGAAGCGGCCGCCCCAGCTCTGATTGGTGCTCATGGAAAGATCTCTCTGCCCCGGGAGGGGCCGGTGTATGCGCTGCGGCGCGCGATGACAAGGGGCCGGAAACGGCGGCGCCCCGTGCGGGATGCGGACGGGGCGGCCTTCCGGATGGAAAGAACGGGGCGGGCGGGTCTCCCCGTCCGCCGTGAGGAAGACTTACTTGCCCAGCTTGTTCTGGACCGCGGCGTACATGCCGAGGCGCAGGCAGTTGAGGCGGATGAAGCCGGCAGCGTCCTTGTGGTCGTAGTTGCCGCCTTCGAAGGTGGCCAGGTCTTCGGAGAACAGGGAGAAGGGAGAGGTACGGGCCAGGGGCCACACGCCGCCCTTGTACAGCTTGGCGCGCACGGTACCGGTGACGGTCTCCTGGGACTTGTCCATGAAGGCCTGCATGGCTTCGCGTTCGGGCGAGAACCAGTAGCCGTTGTACACGGCGTGGGAGTAGGGCACGGCCAGCATGTCACGCAGCTGCAGCAGTTCGCGGTCCATGCACAGGCCTTCCAGGTCGCGGTGCAGGGCGTAGAGCAGGGTGCCGGCGGGGTTTTCGTACACGCCGCGGCACTTCATGCCCACGTAGCGGTTCTCCACCATGTCGTCACGGCCGATGCCGTGCTTGCCGGCCAGTTCGGCCAGGGTCTTGATGATGGTGTAGGGCGACATCTTTTCGCCGTTGACGGCCACGGGGTTGCCGTGCTCGAAGCTCACTTCGATGATCTCGGGCTCGTTGGGGGCCTGTTCCACGGGCACGCAGCGCTCGTGGCAGGACTCGTGGGGAGTGTTGCCCGGATCTTCCAGCTCGCTGCCTTCGAAGCTGGTGTGCATCATGTTGGCGTCCATGCTGTAGCGCTTGGCTTCCTTGGAGATCGGGATGCCGTGCTTTTCAGCAAAGGCGTTGAGGGCCGTACGGGACATCAGGTCCCATTCGCGCCAGGGGGCGATGACCTTCAGGTCGGGGGCCAGGGCCTTGGCGGCGAACTCGAAGCGCACCTGGTCGTTGCCCTTGCCGGTGGCGCCGTGGGCGATGGCGTCAGCGCCTTCCTTGCGGGCGATGTCCACCAGGGCCTTGGTGATGATGGGGCGGGCGATGGAGGTGCCCAGCATGTAGCGGTTCTCGTACCGGGCGGCGCCGCGCATCATGGGGAAGACGAAGTCGCGGGCCATTTCTTCACGCAGGTCCACAACGTAGGCCTTGGAAGCGCCGGTCTTGTAAGCCTTGGCTTCCACACCGCTCAGGTCTTCGGGCTGGCCCAGATCGGCAGTGACGGTGATGACTTCGCACTTGTAGGTTTCGATCAGCCACTTGAGGATGACGGAGGTGTCCAGGCCGCCGGAGTAGGCGAGCACAACTTTCTTGATGTCTTTGTTCATCGTAAGGCCTCGTAAAAAAGATTGAGAGGGAAGCAGTATTCTCCAAAAGCCCGTCCTTGGCAAGTGCGAAAGGGGGCAAAAGGCCCGCAGGCGCACGCTTTGGCCCTGGCCGTGCCCTTGGCCGGACATCCTGCCGGGAAGGGCAGGCAGCATCTTGACGAAGGCAGCGCAAGCGGATAGAAAAAAACGTTTTAACCGGATGTCTTCCGTGCAATGCGCCATGGGGCGGCAGGGGAGGCACCCAGAGGGGCAGGGCCGCACCCCTGCGATTTTCCCAACCATACAGGAACATCCAATGCCCAAACGCACGGATCTACACAAAATTCTGGTTATCGGCGCAGGTCCCATCGTCATCGGCCAGGGCTGTGAATTCGACTATTCCGGCTCCCAGGCCGTGAAGGCCCTCAAGGAAGAAGGCTACGAGGTGGTGCTGGTCAATTCCAACCCGGCCACCATCATGACCGACCCCCACATGGCCGACGCCACCTATATCGAACCCATCGAGCAGCAGACCCTGGCGGCCATCATCCGCAAGGAACGCCCCGATGCCCTGCTGCCTACCCTTGGCGGACAGACGGCGCTCAACGCCGCTCTTGGTCTGGCCAAGAGCGGCGTTTTGGCGGAGTGCGGCGTTGAGCTCATCGGTGCGCGTGCCGAAGTCATCGAAAAGGCCGAAAGCCGCGAACTGTTCCGGCAGGCCATGGAGAACATCGGCCTCAAAGTGCCTGCCAGCGGCATTGCCCACAACATGGATGAAGTGCGCGCCCTGGGCGACGTGCTGCCCTTCCCGCTGATCATCCGCCCGGCCTTCACCCTGGGCGGCACCGGCGGCGGCATCGCCTACAACATGGCCGACCTGGAAGAAGTGGCCGGTCACGGCCTTTCCGCCAGCCCCGTGTCCGAAGTCATGATCGAGCAGAGCGTGCTGGGCTGGAAAGAGTTCGAGATGGAAGTCATGCGCGACAAGAATGACAACTGCGTCATCGTCTGCTCCATCGAGAACGTGGACGCCATGGGCGTGCACACCGGCGACTCCATCACCGTGGCCCCGGCCCAGACCCTGACCGACGCCGAATACCAGATGATGCGCGACGCTTCCTTCGCCATCATGCGCGAGATCGGCGTGGAGACCGGCGGCAGTAACGTGCAGTTCGGCATCAATCCCGCCAACGGCGAGATGGTGGTCATCGAGATGAACCCGCGCGTGTCGCGTTCCTCGGCCCTGGCCTCCAAGGCCACCGGCTTCCCCATCGCCAAGCTGGCCGCCAAGCTGGCCATCGGCTACACCCTGGACGAACTGCGCAACGACATCACCCGCGAGACCGCGGCCAGCTTCGAGCCGGCCATCGACTACTGCGTGGTCAAGATCCCGCGCTTCACCTTTGAAAAATTCCCCGGTGCCAAGGACGAGCTGACCACCTCCATGAAGAGCGTGGGCGAAGCCATGAGCATCGGCCGCACCTTCAAGGAAGCCCTGCAGAAAGGCCTGCGCTCCATGGAGATCGGCGCCTCCGGCCTGGGCTTCAACTTCCGTCGCGAGCTGCCGCCCCTGCCCGAGATCATGGCCGGTCTGCGCAAGCCCCATTCGCGCCGCATCTTCACCCTGCGTCAGGCCCTGCTGGCCGGCGTGAGCGTGGAAGACATCCACGAGGCTTCCGGCATCGATCCCTGGTTCATCCGCCAGATGCGCGACATCGTGGACATGGAGACCCGCATCCGCGACTTCGGTCTGGCCAACGACATGACGCCCCTGAACCCCGAGCTGCCGGAGATCCTGCGCGAAGCCAAGGAATACGGCTTCTCCGACCGTCAGCTCTCCGAGATGTGGAAGCGTCCCGAGACCGACATCCGCCGTCTGCGCAAGGAAATGGGCATCGTGCCCACCTTCTACCTGGTGGATACCTGCGCCGCGGAATTCGAAGCCTACACGCCCTATTACTACTCCACCTATGAAAAGGGTGACGAAGTGCAGACCAAGGACTGCCGCAAGGTGCTGATCCTTGGCGGCGGCCCCAACCGTATCGGCCAGGGCATCGAGTTCGACTACTGCTGCTGCCACGCCTCCTTCGCCCTGCGCGACGCGGGCATCATGGCCATCATGGTCAACTCCAACCCCGAGACCGTGTCCACGGACTACGACACCTCCGACCGCCTGTACTTCGAGCCCCTGACCTTTGAAGATGTGATGAACATCGTGGAAAAGGAAAAGCCCGAAGGCGTCATCGTGCAGTTCGGCGGCCAGACCCCGCTGAACCTGGCCGTGCCGCTGATGCGCGCCGGTGTGCCGATCCTGGGCACCTCGCCCGATGCCATCGACCGCGCCGAAGACCGCGAACGCTTCCAGGCCCTCATCGAAAAGCTGGGCCTGCTCCAGCCGCCGAACGGTACCGCCATGGACCTGGATCAGGCGCTGGAAGTGGCCGAGCGCATCACCTATCCCGTGGTGGTGCGTCCCAGCTACGTGCTGGGCGGCCGCGCCATGGCCGTGGTCTATGACAAGGAAGAGCTGGTGGATTACTTCCGCGAACAGGTGCCTGAAAAGCCCGAGCATCCCATCCTCATCGACAAGTTCCTGGAACATGCCGTGGAAGTGGACGTGGACGCCCTGTCCGACGGCAAGGAAGTCTATGTGGCCGGCATCATGGAACACATCGAAGAAGCCGGCATCCACTCCGGTGACTCGGCCTGCGTGCTGCCTTCCTTCTCGCTCTCCTATGACCATGTGGCCCTCATCGCCGCCCAGGCCGAAGCCCTGGCCCGCGAGCTCAAGGTCGTGGGCCTGATGAACATCCAGTTCGCCATCAAGGGCGACGATCTGTACATCCTTGAAGTGAACCCGCGTGCCTCGCGCACCGCGCCCTTCGTCTCCAAGGCCACCGGCGTGCCGCTGCCTTACATGGCCACCCAGGTCATGCTGGGCAAGACCCTGGACGAGCTGGATCCCTGGAGCATGCGCCGCGGCGGCTTCACCTGCGTCAAGGAAGCCGTGCTTCCCTTCCAGCGCTTCCCCGGCGTGGACATCATCCTCGGACCCGAGATGCACTCCACCGGCGAAGTCATGGGCATGGGCAGCGACTTCCCCGAAGCCTACTACAAGAGCCAGCTGGCCTCCGGTCAGGATCTGCCGCAGGGCGGCAATGTCTTCATCTCGGTCAATGACCGCGACAAGCCCATCCTGCCCGAAGTGGCGGCCATGTTCGCCGACCTGGGCTTCCACCTGCTGGCCACGCGCGGCACGGCCCGCTACCTGCGCGAGCGCGGTCTGGAAGTGGAAGAAGTGCTCAAGGTCTACGAAGGCCGTCCCAATATCGTGGACCGCATGATCAACGGCGACGTGGCCCTGGTCATCAATACGGCCTCGGGCAAGAACACGGCCCGCGACTCCAAGTCCATCCGTCATACGGCCGTGAGCTACGGCGTGCCTTACTGCACCACCGTGGCCGGTGCCAAGGCCTCGGCCATCGCCATCGGCAAGCGCCGCGAAGACACGCATGTGGAAAGCCTGCAGGAATACTACGCGCGGGAAGCGCGGGGGTAAGATATGAAAGCATTACTGGTACTTGAAGACGGTTTCTGCCTTCAGGGCAAATCCTTTACCGGCGATTTCGAAACCGGTGGGGAAGTGATTTTCAATACAGGCATGACCGGCTATCAGGAAGTGCTCACCGACCCCTCCTATTACGGGCAGATGGTGTGCATGACCTATCCGCTCATCGGCAACTACGGCATCACCGCCGAAGACATGGAATCCGGCCGCGTGCATATGCGCGCCCTGCTGGTCAAGGAATGCTGCAAGGAGCCCTCCAACTGGCGTTCCAAGGAATCCCTGCCGGACTTCCTCAAGCGCTGGAACGTGCCCGGCATGGAAGGCCTGGACACCCGCGCCCTGACGCGCCACCTGCGCATCAACGGCGCCATGCGCGGCATCATCTCCACCCGTGATCTGGATGTGGAGAGCCTGCGCGCCAAGGCCTGCGCCCTGCCCAGCATGGAAGGCCAGAACCTGGTGCCCTTCGTGGCCGCCCAGAAGCCTTACATCCTCACGGCCGACGGCCCCAAGGACGCCCAGTTCGACGCCAACGGCGCCTATGCCTGGCAGGGCACGGGCATCCCGCTGCTGGTCTATGACTTCGGCGTGAAATGGAACATCCTGCGCCTGCTGGCCGAAGTGGGCTTCGAGCCCCTGGCCGTGCCGCCTTCCTTCACGCCGGATCAGGCCCGCGCCAGCGGTGCCAAGGGTGTGTTCCTGTCCAACGGCCCCGGCGACCCCGCCACCCTGAAGGACGAGATCGCCATCATCCGCGAACTGGTGAAGGAATTCCCCGTGACCGGCATCTGCCTGGGCCATCAGCTCATCGGTCACGCCCTGGGCGGCACCACGGCCAAGCTGAAGTTCGGCCACCACGGCTGCAACCATCCGGTCAAGGATCTGGGCACGGGCCGCATCGAGATCTCGTCCCAGAACCACGGCTTCCATGTGGTGCTGGACGGCCTGGACGATGTGGAAGCCACCCACATCAACCTCAACGACCAGACCCTGGAAGGCCTGCGTCACAAGACCCTGCCCATCATGAGCGTGCAGTATCATCCCGAAGCGGCCGCCGGTCCCCACGACGGGCGTTACCTCTTCGAACGCTTCCATGAGATGATGAAGGTCGCTCTGGCCTAAGATCTGGCGGGATTTTTGAGGGGGGACCCCCTCGCCTAGCGCGAGAGGGGTTCCCCCCTCAAACTCCCCCCTCCCCAGCGCGCTTTATCAGGTATCTGTTTACAGGGCTCTTCCCGTTCGGAAGGGCCTTGTTTTTTTATGCTGCGGAGGAGCAGGGACAGGGCGTTGGCAACACGCAGGGATGCCCTGTGAACAGAAGAGCGAAGACCGGGCGTGCTACAGGAATGCTTTCCCAAAGGGCTATTGATGCAGGGCTGATGTGGGGCCAGCGCTCAGGCCGTACAAGAGGGATGCGTTGCCGTCAAAGGACGGACATCTGGGGAGGGTGAAGGAAAACTACTGCGATACCGGGCACTGACGTTTCGCTCACGCTCTTGGTGCCAAGGTTCCGGCACAGGCTTGCCATCACCTGCGCACTTGGGCTATCGTCGTGATATCGGTCCGAATCTGCTGCAGGCAGGTCGGCCTTCAACTGTCCGCAAGGGCAACAGACCAAAGGAGTCTGGAGTGAAAAAAGCTATCATGAGCCTTTGTCTGGCTGCGGCGCTTGTGTTCGGGGCTGCCGGCGTTCAGGCGGCAGATCAGGACAAGGGCAACAATCCCGTGCTGCAATTCACGGGCAGCGTGTGGCAGAAGAGCAGCCTGGACAACAAGCTGAGTTTCCTGTTCGGCATGGATACCGCCATCGCCACGGAATACTTCGTCAACAGCCGGGAAGCTGAACTGGCCGCCAAGAACGGCAAGATGCCTGTGTCCAACCTGTCCAAGTTCGAAAAGGGCTGGATGAAGGCGTTCAAGGACGTGAAGCGCACCACCATCGTGGAAGAAGTGGATGCCTGGTATGCGGCTCACCCTGACAGACTGGACCGTCCTGTCCTGGGTGTGCTGTGGTTTGAACTCGTCGAGCCGCGTCTTGCGGCCGCTCAATAACGGATCGTCCCTCACGAACTGATACGCTGCTGCGTATTGTGGAGACTTCTATGAAAAAACTGTTTGCGATCATCTTGATGGCCGCCTTTATGGCGACGGGCGTCGCCTGCACCAATATGTCCCCCACCCAGCAGGGCGTGGCCAGCGGTGCCGCGCTGGGTACGCTGGGTGGTGCCGGCGTGGCCGCCATTTCCGGCGGTTCCGTGGGCTGGGGCGCTCTGGCTGGTGCCGGTATGGGTGCTCTGGCCGGTGGTATCGTAGGCAACCAGCAGGAAAAGAGCCGTTACCACCATCGCGGCTGGTAACCCCGCTTTTTTTGCTTTGTGACAGCGACCGCTCCCTTCGGGGAGCGGTTTTTTTATGGCCTTTATCCTGTTGCGTTCCACGGTGCGAAAGGGAAAACCATCCGCCATGCGGATGGCCTTGATCCCCGGGGCATCATTTTTCTGCATCTCCGGCAGAAGTCCCCTCCTGTTCCTCGTGCTTTTCCATGCGAAAGATGCCGGATGGACCTTCCCCGTATTTCCGGGGGACAGGGGCGTCGGGCACGGCCTGGCGCATTACTTCATCCTGCCATGGACCAGAGCAAAAGTTTTGGGGAGGGGATGGGGGAGTTTGAGGGGGAAGGGGGGACTTTTTCCAAAAAGTCCCCCCCTTCCCCCTCATCACATATTTGCTTCAGCTCCTCTCATCCGAAGGGCCCTGCCAGCGGCGGCACAACTGGTGGGACAACCCCAGCTGATCGAAGATGCGGCCGCAGAACTGGCCCATGAGCCCTTCGAGGGTATCCTCCCCGCTGTAGAAGGCGGGCATGAAGGGCATGATGATGGCTCCGGCCTCACTGGCCCAGAGCATGTTGCGCAGATGGATGCGGCTCAGGGGGCTTTCCCGGGGGACGAGGATCAGGGGGCGGCGCTCTTTGAGGGTCACGTCGGCGGCGCGGTGCAGCAGGTTGGTTCCGGCACCGGTGGCGATGCTGGCCAGGCTGCTCATGGAGCAGGGGCAGACCACCATGCCGTCGTGCTGCCAGGAGCCGCTGGCCGGGGCGGCTCCCAGACAGGCCGCATCATGGCTGACGTCGGCCAGGGCATGCAGGGTGGACGGGGCAAGGCCGCATTCCGCTTCCAGCACGGCATGGGCTCCGGGCGAAAGGATGAGGTGGCTTTCCACGTCGGGCAGGGCAGCCAGATGGCGCAGCAGACACAGGGCCAGGGGCATGCCGCTGGCACCGCTGACGCCTACGATGATTCGTTTCATAAAAGCTCCTTGGCCGTACCCTCCCCGGAGGAGGGCCTCTGCCGCCGGCAGCGGAAGGGGTGCCCTTTGGCAGGATGGCATGAAAGCGGGAGCGGGGACGGAAAACTGAGGATACGGTGGGAGAGAGGAAAAGAAAAGTCCCCCCTGCCACACGGACAGGGGGGACAAAGCGACAAATCGCGCGGAACCTAGCCCAGGTTCACGATGGATTCTTCGCCGGTCTCAGCGTGCAGCACGTGCACGGCACAGCCCAGTCACGGGTCGAAGGCGCGGATGGTGCGCCCAACATTGACGGGGTTGTTGATGTCCGGGACCTGCACACCGATGAGGGCTTCTTCCAGAGGACCACGGCGGCCCTT
>ULNP01058269.1_pt1 | contig 12023 bp, 10 predicted proteins | sample 1951941 | NCBI WGS metagenome assembly ULNP01 (sample SAMEA4835579, study PRJEB28245) | human gut metagenome | biome: gut microbiome; material: fecal sample | place: Denmark | collected 2008
GCGCCGGTGTACAGCTTCTTCAGCTTGGCGTACATCTCCTGGGGATCCATCCAGTTGTTGGTGGGGCCGGCGTCCTCCTGCTTTTTGCAGCAGATGAAAGTACGGTCTTCCACCCGGGCCACGTCGTTCTCCGCCGTGCGGTGGAGGTAGCAGCCGGGCAGCTTCTCCTCGTTGAGCTTCTCCATCTCCCCGGTGGCGCAGGCCTGCGCCCGCAGCTCCTCCAGCTGTCCCTCGGAGCCGTCAATCCAAACGATCTGGTCGGGCTGGGTCATGGCCGCCATCTCGTCAATCCAATCCAGCACGGCCTTGTTCTTTGTCAGTGCCAAAACGATCCCCTCCTGATATGAAAAATAATGAAAAAGGCGGCAGTTACGGGGCAAACACAGTAACAGCCGCCTTTTTGCTTACAGTACGTTCCGAATGATATCCAGGATGGTCCCATCCCGGTATTCCACCAGGCCCACCACCTTGTCCCCGTATTGAGGGGGTTCCGGTTTTCCGGTCAGCTTGTAGGCCATGTCCCGCAGCTCCTCGATCTCGTAGACCGGCAGGCCCCGCTCGATCAGTCTGGCCTTCAGCATAGGATTCTGGGGATTGACGGCGATCCCCCGTTCCGTCACCACCACGTCCACGCACTCGCCCGGGGTGGAGATGGTCACTACCCGGTTCACCACAATGGGCACCCGCTTGCGGATGAGGGGGGCCACCACCACAGCCAGGTTGGCTCCCGCCGCCGTGTCGGGATGTCCGCCCAGCGCCCCCATGATCACGCCGTCCGACGCGGTGAGGACATTCACATTGAAGTTGATGTCCACCTCCGTGGCCGAGAGGATCATCACGTCCAGCTCGTTGGCCACATTTCCCTTGGCCTGGGGGTCGGCATACATTTCCGCATCCATCTCAATATGCCTGGGGTTGTCTCGGATGGAGGCCACGGCGTCTGCGTCGAAGGTCTGTACGTCCAGAAGGGCCTCAAAGTAGCCCTCCTGCAGCATCTCCACCATGGTGGAGGTGATGCCGCCGGAGGCGAAGGAACCCTTGATGTTGTTTTCCTTCATATACTCCTTCAGATACCGGGCCACTGCCAGGGAGATACCGCCGCTGCCCGCCTGGTAGGAGAAGCCGTTTTTCACCAGGCCGGTGGCGATGATCACTTGGCTGGCGTAGTCGGCGATGGCCAGCTCCACTGGGTTCTTGGTCTTTCGAGTAGCCCCCTGACTGATGAGCTGGGGGTCGCCGATCCGCTCCACCTGTACCACACAGTCCACCGCCGTTTGGGGGATGCTGATGGGGTTGGCCGGATAGGGCACCAGGTGGTCGGTGATGGCCACCACCTTTTTGGCAAACCGGGCGTCCACTTTTGCGTAGCCCATGGAGCCAAAGGCTGATGGGCCCAGGCAGCCGTTCATGTTGCCCATATTATCACAGCAGGAGGCTCCGATGAAGGCCACGTCGATTCTCCGCTCCCCCCGCTCGATGGAGCGGGCCCGGCCGCCGTGGGTCTTGAACACCACTGGCTTGGGCAGGATGCACTCCCTGGAGATGGCCTCCGCCAGCTCGCCCCGCATACCGCTGGTTTCGATGCCGGTGATGACACCTGAGCGGATATAATCGATCAGGCAGGTGTGGTTCTTGCTCAGGGAGGAAGAACACAGGGTCAGGTCCCGGATGCCCATGGCCGCAATCTCTGCCATGACCTGAGGGAGCACCAGATCGCCGTTGCGCAGATGGTGGTGGAAGGAGATGGTCATTCCATCCTTCAGCCCCACCTGTTCAATGGCGGCCCGCAGGCTGGGCACCAGTTTGCCGACAGAGGGGGTCTGGCTGGTGATGTACTTGCTGCGCCGCTTGCCCGGCTCCAGGTAGGGGCGGAGCTTGCCGATCCCCTCTACTTCCGTAGGGATGCGGCGCTTGATACGGTTGGGTACGAATTCCATATCCGTTATACCTCCTCGCCCAGCTGAAGCAGGATCCGGCGTGCCTTTTCAATCACCGGGGCATCCACCATTTTCCCGTCCACTGTGAATACGCCGGTTCCTGCCTGCTCTGCCGCCCGCATGGCCTCCATTACACGCCTGGCGTGGGCAGCCTCCTCCTGATCCGGGGTGTAAATCCTGTGGACGACGGGGATCTGGCTGGGATGAATGCACGACTTGCCGCTGAAGCCCAGCGCCTTGGCATTGCGGACCTCCGCCTCAAAGCCCTCCTGGTCGTCCAGCGCGCTCCACACGGTGTCGATGGCGCTGATGCCAGCCTCCGCAGCCACCACCGGGAGATAGGTCCGGGCGAATTGCAGTTCCTGGGCCGATTTGCTGCGGCTGGTTCCCATAGAGCGTGTGTAATCCTCTGCACCAAAGGAGAGGGAGATGACCCGGGAACTGGCAGCCACAATCTCTCGGGCGTTCAGCACCCCCCGCGCTGTTTCAATGGAGCACTGGACCTTGACGCTGTGGCTGGGGATTTGGCACTCCGCCTCTACTGCATCCAGCAGCCCGTCCAGCTCTCGGACGTCTGCCGCTGTCTCACACATGGCGAGGCGCAGATACCGGATGCCCGCCGGGACTGCCGCCCGCACGTCCTCCTCGCCAAAAGGCGTATGGAGGGAGTTGATGCGCACAAACACCCGGCAGGCGCCGAAGTCCAGCTGCCCCATGGCCTCGCAGAGCAGGTCCCGGGCGCTGTCCTTCTCCGCGTACGCCACCGCGTCCTCCAGGTCGAAGAGGATGGCGTCGGGGTGGAACACCGGCGCGTTCAGAAACATCTTCGGCTGGCTGGCCGGGCAGAACAGCATGGTACGCATCCTATCCATGTTCAGCCCCCCTTGCACGGCGCACAGCCGTTTTCAATCTGGCCCGAATGGCGAAGTCCAGGCACCCGTAGTCCTGGATCTCCACCAGGGCGTTCTCCACACCCAGCTCTTCCAGGCAGCCCGCCGCACAGCTGCGGATCGCGCTGCCGAACATTTTCTCCTGCTTGCTCTGCAAAAAGATCTCCACACCGCCGGCATCCCGCAGCGTGACGGACACAGAGCAGTCCTGCGGCTTTTCAAAGCCGGCATGTCCTGTCATTTGCATTCCTTTGCCTCCCCTCCGGGAGATGTGCGGCGCCTTCCAGCGCGGGCCGGCACACAGCAGCTGCGCCGCCCGGCTCCCGCACACAAAAGGCACCGCTATTCGCCCAGAAGATCAAAATATGTCTTACTTATCTGGATTGAACCGTTCACGATCCTGAGAAATCCTTCGCTTTTCAGTTCGGTGATGAACCGGCTCACTGTCACGCGGTTGATGCCCATCACAGCCGCAATGCTCTGGTGGGTCCAGGCCACGCAGAGGTCGTACCAGCCCCCGTCATTCAGGCGTCCACTGTCAACGCAGGACAGCAGCAGCTTCTTCAGCCGGTCACTGGTAGAGTCGAATGTCAAACTCTCGATCTCATAGCGCAGGATCGTACACTTCTCCACCGTACTGTGAAGGATTGCCTCCACAAACTGCCGGTTTTCCAGCAGCTTGACGAAATGCTCCTGGTCAATCAGCCAGAGAGTCGTTTCCTCTTCCGCAATTGCGTACCGGGTCGCCACTTCGATGCTGCCGTTCTCGTTGTAGAAGATGCCCTCACTGAAAAACCATCCTGTTCCCAGGCGGTATAGGACCTTTTCCCGCCCGTTTGCACTGAACATGTAGTGCGAGGTGACGCCACTGGCTACATAGGCCACATAGTAGATCGGATCGCCCGGAGACAGATAATATTCTCCAGGGTGCAGCTTGCGCACAATCGAGTTCTCCCGGATCAACTGCCGTAGCTTCTTATCGTTGCAGCGCACAGGCCCTGCCCACATCTTCTGACTGTTTTTCATGTATTTTGCCCCCAGATCCAATAAAATCTATCTGATATTTCATTATATGCGCCCCATTTCCACGGCGCAAGAACAAAAGCTAAATTGGATAGAATTGTAAAATAAGATCCGGAAAGCCTTCCATCTGTGGGTCCTTCCTCTATCAAGCAATAGGGGTCAGAGCTCGTAAGCCTGGTACTCCCCCTCACAAGGAGGTCCCGCACATATAAACGCCTTCTGATGTTTGAAATCAACGATGATAGATGCCACTGTCATGAAATCGATCATCTCACGTCCGGGCAGGCTGGTGTTGTGCGCGCAGATGGACTCGGGGTAGTACTCGTGGTCTTTCATACACTCCATGATATAGGGCACGTCGATTTGTCCGGCCCGCTTTCTGAGGAGTTCCTCCAGCCGCAGATCCCGGTTCTTCGGCCCCACCCGGGAATCCAAATACTGGTGCACCACAAAGTGATTTGCATGGGTCAAAATCCCGCCGCTGGGCGCCAGCACATTGGCCCCGTTTGGATATGCCTCGATGTCCACCGCACAGCCGTTGCCGCTGGCCAGAAGCATATTGTTGGACACACAGCGCTTGGCGTGGAGCAGCATATCCCTGGCTTTTTCAAAGTTATCGCAGGCCAGCACCGCACGCCGCAGGAATGTGACCGGTATACCGATCCCCCAGCTGTCCCGCACCGACTGGATCATATTGTTGCACAAGCCGATCCCATGGGAGTTAAAACCCTCCCGCAGCATCTGGCCGGCCTCCGCCAAACCCAGGATCCGCGTGCCGTCCTTCTGCTCGATATGGAGTATGACGATGTTGTCCATTACGGCCTGCTTATAATCCCAGTTCTTGATCAGATAGGTCCCGCCGTCTGCGCTGGCCTCCGGAAGGACCACAGCCGTCGTACACTCCGCCGGCTTCGGGAATTTGGAGATCTCATAGCGGCAGTTGAGCACCATCAGCTCGTCCATGCCGACCTGTGCCCCTTCGGCAATTCCTTTGGCCTCCTGCACAACCACTGGCATAGTTTCCTCCAGCAGCGGCAGGTAGGAAACGGCATATCTTTTGATCTCTGGCCAGGTCTGTCCGCTGGTCTTTTCAAAGAAGTCGCGGTAGACCTCCACACCGGCCCGGATCTTCTCCTGTGCCTGCTGGCCGTACTGTCTGCCACACTCGTAGGGGGTGTCCCCTGCAACATGAATTACTTGAAAGCGTCTCACAAAATACTCCTCCCAACCGCCCTGCGCATCCGGCGGAACAGGAGTCGGCCAGTCTAAAAGAGACCGGCCGGCTCTGTCCCGCCACGCTGGGGATCAGACTCGTTCAGATTTTACTCGTACACAACCACGTTCTCATAGCGATAAGCAGAGACGGGGTTCATCTGGAAGCCCTCCTGCGTCTTGGAGGCCCCCACCAGGTTGTTGTAGCTCCACATGGGAATATAGGGCCGCTCCTCGCTCAGCACCTGGCTGATATGGTCATATACGGCCGCACGCTGCGTGTCGTTCTGGATGGAACGGGCGTCCAGCAGCTCCTGCAACAACTCGGGGTTGTTGTAGTGCGCGAAGTTGCTGGTGGACTCGGGAGAGATGTTGCTGTAGTAGGCATAATCGGCATCGCCCATTAGGTTGTACCACATGGAGCTGCTCATGCCGAAGTCCTCGCCCTTGACCATCCGGTCGTCCATGACCTGGCTGTCCATGGGCTCGACAGAGGCCTCAATGCCCACCTCGCGGAGCATGTCCTGAATGACAATGCAGGCCTCCTGGCGGGTCTGGTCAGAGGACTGTACCCAGATGCTCATGCTGAAGCCGTCGGCATAGCCCGCCTCCGCCAGCAATTCCTTGGCCTTCTCCACATCATAGGCATTGGCCGGAACCGATTCACTGTAGCCGAACACACCGGGGGCCAGCAGCGTACCGATGGGCTCGGCGTAGCCGTACATGACCGCGTCGCACAGGGTATCCTTGTCAATGGCGCACTCAATGGCCATTCGCACCCGCGCATCCTGGAGAGCAGGGGTGTTCTCGCTGGTGCAGTTGAGCGTAAGATAGAAGGTCTTGAAGGAGGCATCCTCCAGAACCTGCAGGTTCTCATTGCCGTTCAGCCGCTCCACATCAGAGGGAAGCACATCGTAGGCGAAGTCAATCTCACCGGTCTCCAGCAGAACGGAGCGCTGGGAGGCCTCGGGCACAACGCGCATCTCCAGATACTTGGTCTTGGGTGCGCCGCCCCAGTAGTCCTCGTTGGCCTCCATCTTGATGTACTCGCCCTCGGCGCGCTCCACAAACTTGTAGGGGCCGGTTCCGATGGGGAACTCTGCCATCGCGTTCTCATTGGCCTCCATCAGATGCTTGGGCATAATGCCACACAGCGGGCTGCACAGTGCGTTAAGCACGGGGGAGTAGGCGCCGATGGTGTTGATGACCACGGTGTAGTCATCCACCACGTCCACAGACTCCAGCCAGGAGAAGTTGTTCTTCACGATAGTGTGATCCCGCGCCCGCTCGTAGGTGTACTTCACATCCTCCGCGGTAAAGGGCTCGCCGTCGTGGAAGGTCACGCCCTCCCGGAGCTTGAACTGGATGGAGTCCTCATCCAGGAACTCCCATTCGGTAGCCAGCATGGGAATCACATTATTGTCCGCATCCCAGCTCACCAGGGTGTCGAAAATATTGCATGTCACGCCGTAGGAGAGGTACTGCTTGCCCACGTGGAAGTCCAGGGAGTTGATGTCGCCGGACTGCGCCCAGACAATGGTGTCCTTTGCTTCGCCGGTGCCTTCATTTCCACCGGCAGGGGCCGTTCCGGTCGTCTGCGGATCGGCGGAGTTGCCGCAGCCAGCCAGCAGAGACAGTGCCAGGGCGGCGGAGAGGGCCAGAGAGACGAGTCTTTTCATACGTTTTACCTCCTTTAATGTTTCACACAGTGGTGGGCCGCAAAGCGGCCAGACAGCCGCTTCCGCTTATTGCAGAACAGTTTGTCACCTCCTTCAGTCCTTCACCTGGTGGCAGGCCACGAAATGACCGGGCGATACCTCCCGCTCCTCCGGGCTGCACCGCATACACTCCTCTGTGGCGTAAATGCAACGCTTGGCAAACCGGCAGCCGGGCTTGACGTTGATGGGGGAGGTGATCTCCCCCTTCAGCACCGTGCGGTTCATGGGAGCGTCGGGGTCTGGTACAGGAATAGCAGAGAGCAGCGCCTTGGTATAGGGGTGTTTGGGGTTGCGGAACAGCTCCTCGGGCGGTGCCTGCTCCACCAGCTGTCCTAGATACATCACGACGATTTGGTCGGACAGGTGCTTGACCACTGCCAGATTGTGGGTAATGAACAGATACGTCAGACCCATCTGCTGCTGGAGGTCCTGCATCAGGTTGAGCACCTGGGCCTGAATGGACACATCCAGTGCGGATACCGGCTCGTCGCACACAATGAATTTGGGGTTGAGCGCCAGGGCGCGGGCAATTCCGATCCGCTGTCTCCGCCCGCCGTCCAGCTCATGAGGATAGGAGTTGATCAGGCGCCGGGCCAGGCCTACCACGTCCATCATTTCCAGCACCTTATTTTGGATCTTGTCCTTCTCCTTGGCTGTGTACACGCCCTGGATCAGCAGCGGCGCGGCGATAGCCTGGGAGACTGTCATCCGCGGATTTAGAGAGGCGTAGGGATCCTGGAAAATGATCTGCATATCCGAGCGCAGCCGCTTCAGCCGCACTTTGTCGTACTCCAGGATGTTCTCCCCGTTGAAAATCACCTTCCCGCCGGTAGGCTCATGGAGCCTGAGGATACACCGGCCCAAGGTGGACTTACCACAGCCGCTCTCGCCCACAACGCCCAGGGTTTGGCGCTCCTCGATGCGGAAGCTTACATCCTCCACCGCACTGAGCGTGCCACGCGGAGTCTGAAAGTACTTCTTCAGATGCTCAACCCGGAGCAGTTCTTTCTGACTCACCCTTGTCCCTCCTTCCCTTCGCAACGGAAGCACCGCACCTGATGCCTGCCGGTCTCCCCGCCCACATGATAGATGGGCGGGTGCTCTTGTTTGCAGCGCTCCTGGGCATACGGGCAACGCTCGCAGAACGCACACCCCTCCGGCAGCGCCGTGGGATCCGGCATCAGGCCAGGGATCGGCACCAGCCTCTCCACGTGCTCATGGATGTTGGGGATGGAGGAAAACAGCCCCTCGGTGTACGGATGCATCTGCTTTTTGAACACATCGTGGACCGTTCCGCTCTCCACGATCTCCCCGGCATAAATCACCGAGACATACTCGCAGTTCTGGGCTACCACGCCCAAATCGTGGGTGATCAGCAACAGAGCGGTATTCAGCTTTTTCCGCAGGTCGGCGATAGTCTCTAGTACCTGGGCTTGGATGGTCACGTCCAGCGCCGTGGTAGGCTCATCCGCAATCAACACCTTGGGGTTGCAGGCCAGAGCGATACCGATAACTACCCGCTGCTTCATGCCGCCGGAAAACTGATGGGGATAGTCTGTTGCCCGCTCCGGTGCAATCCCGACCAGTTCAAGGATTTCTCTGACCCGCTGCTCTGCCTGCCTCCGGCTGCATTTCTGGTGGGTCTCCACCGCCTCGGCAATCTGGTCACCCACTGTAATGACCGGGTTCAGGCTTGTCATGGGGTCCTGGAAGATCATGGAGATGTGCTCGCCACGGATCTTGCGCAGTTCTTTCGTGCTCATCTTCAACAGATCTTTTCCGTGGTATAAGATCTCGCCAGACTTGATCTTCCCATAGGGTTTGGGCGTCAGACCCATGATCCCCTTCGCCATGGTGGTCTTTCCGGCGCCCATCTCGCCCACCAGGCCGTGGGAGGATCCCTCTTCCAGTTCGAAGTCCACCCCGTTTAGCGCCTTTACGACGCCGTCCTGCATCTCATACTGGATGCGCAGATCGTGAACGGAAAGAATCGTTTCCATCTTGTCCTCTCCTATCGCTTTTGTTTCGGATCAAGGGCATCCCGCAGGCCGTCTCCCAGCAGATTGAGGGACAGGATGCACAGGACGATGGCAATGCCCGGGAACAGAGAAATGTGCCAGGCTTCCCGCATATACATGCGAGCAGAGCTCAGGATAGAGCCCCATTCCGGCGCAGGAGGCGCCACGCCCAGTCCCAGGAAGGACAGTCCGGCCACATTGAGGATTGTCGTAGCCACGCCCAGCGTACCCTGCACAATCACCGGAGACAGTGCGTTGGGAACAATATACCGCAGAATGATGTGGACGTCGGAGGCGCCTACCGCCCGGGCCGCCTCGATGTACTCCGCATCCTTCACCGACAACACAGAGGAGCGGACAATCCGCGCAAACTGCGGGATCTGGGATACCGACAGGGCAATCAGCAGATTGACGAGGCTTGGCCCAAGCGCCGCCACCAACGCCATGGCCAACACCAGACTGGGCACGGTCATCATCATGTCCATGACCCGCATGATGCAGTTGTCCACAATCTTCCCATAGTATCCGGCAATGGAGCCGATGGTCCCTCCCACCAGGATTGCCGCCAAAATAGTGACCACGCCGGCGAACAGGGAGTATCTGGTGCCCCAGAGGATCCGGAACAGCAAATCCCGACCGTACTCATCACAGCCCAGGATATGCTCTGGACTTGGCTTGGCCAACTTGTTCAGCAGGTCGTTCTTGACCACCAAATTGTTGTAGAGCTCTGGGTTGACCAGGTCCAGGATCACCGTGATGACAGAGATGGCCAGCAGGACCCCGATAAACACCATACCCGCAATAGCCAGCCGGTTCCGTTTGAACCGCCGCCAGGTCTCCTGCGCCAGGCTGCGCTGACCCATGCCGACCTGCCCCTGCTTAGTCTTCCCCATGGCGCTTCCTCCTCTTGATTCTCTTGTACTGGGACTTGATGCGCGGGTCTACAAAGGCATAGATGATGTCTACCAGCAGGTTGATGCACGTCACGATCACCGCCAGCATGACCACCGCACCCAGCACACAGGGGGTGTCCTTGTTGCTGATGGACTCCACGATGAACCGGCCGATCCCGGGCCAGGCGAAAATAGTCTCTGTGGTCACCGCGCCCCCCAGTAGGGAGCCAAACTGGAGGCCGACCACTGTGATAATGGGAATCAGCGCGTTGCGGAGCATATGGACGAAGGTGACCCGCTTCTCCGAAACGCCCTTGGCCCGCGCGGTGTCGATATAGTCCTGATTCATCACATCCAGCATGGCTGAGCGGGTCATCCGCGTGATGGTAGCTGTGGAATTCAGGCCCAGGGTGAGCATCGGCAGAATCAGGCAGAGCAGATATGGGCTGGAGCCGGAATAGGCGGCGGGCAGCCACCCAAGATTGACCGCAAATATGATGACTCCCATCAGCCCCAGCCAGAAGTGGGGTGCGGCAGCGCCGATGAGCGTCAGCACCATGGTGATATTATCGAAGATGGTATATTGTCGTCGGGCGGATATGATCCCCACCGGTATGCCCACCGCCATTGCAAACAGCAGGGCCGCAAATGACAGGATGAAGGTGTTCGGCAGGCGGGACATTACCTGCTCCATGACGCTCAGATCGTTTTTATAGGAAGTCCCCAGATCCCCGTGGAGCAACCCCAACAGGAATCTTCCGTATCGGATAAAGAATGGGTCGTTCAGCCCCATACTCTCCCGCATCTCTTCCACCTGCTCGGGGGATGCCTCCACCCCCACTTTCGACAGCGCTGGGTCGCCTGGGGAGCTGTCCATAATCGCAAATACGATCAGTGTTGCGCCGATCAGCACCGGGATCATCATCAGCAGACGTCTTGCAATGTATCGAAGCACCGCGAAATCCTCCTATCTCACTTCTGTATGGAGTTGTAGTTCCATTTCAGCAGCTGGTAGTCGATCTGTTCGATGATGCGGTCCAGTTCCCCGCACAGCCGGTTCCTCTGGCGGAGGAAGTCGGTCTTCAGGAACAGGAAGGTCTCCGCATCGGTGTTTTCCCGGGTCGCCCCCATGGCGGCTCTGAATTTCTGAAAGTTGGCCGGAATCCCCAGCCGGTCATAGTCATACGGCGGCGTATAGGTGTACTCCACCTGGATCAGGCCGCCCGCCACTTTTTGCAGAATCGCGTCGGTATCGTCGTGTTTCGGGATCTCCTCCTCCAACTCCCGCACCTTGGCCTGGACGGCTGCCAGCTTCTCAAAGGCGGGAGCCAGATCAAATTCCTCCGGAGTGAGCTCCCCGTCGATCTCCCGCAGCAGCCGCCCGGACTCCTGAAGATATTCGGACATCTGCACCGGTAGGTGCCTGCCGTTGACGATCTGGCAGACCATCTCTGCATTGATGGCGGCGTCCCGCATGGCAATGTCCAGGTCCACCTTATCCAGCGTATCCTCACGACTGTGCCACCAATTACCGCCGCCCACATTGCCGCCTGTATCTGCCTGGAGCGCCTCGTACTTCAGCATGATGGTAATGGGCACTTCCCGTCCCAGAAAGCTTTGCTCACCCAGGTGGGGTAGCTGGATATAGGGCTTAGGCTCCTGTCCGGTATACTTCCAGATCAGCCGCTCGGTAAACTCCTGGCCCTCCATCCGTGTGGTGCGGGCCCGGATCTGTTTGGCGTTGCTACATCCGGCAATATCGATGTTGATATGGGCCACACAGTGGTCTCTCAGATGTTCAAAGTAGGTGTCCGAGTACCAGGTCGAGCCGGCATACTGCCCGAATTCATGGCCAGCCCACCAGCAAACCAAAATGCTCCTGCGCAGCAGATGACGCATTTCATAAAATACTCGTGTAAGTTCAAGCAGGATGGCATCGCCGCCGCCGTTGTCCGTCATCCCAGTGCAGTGGCAGTCATAGTGGCCGTCCATCAGCACGAAATTCTCCTCGGTGCCCTGGATGAATGCCACAGGGATAGATGCCTCTGTTGGTCCGGTCTCCGCCCGGGCAGACATTCTCATCCGAACCGGGCCCTGCTCCATTGCTTTCAGAATCGTCTCGCCGGTGGCCCGGGTGCAGTCGACACAGGGCAGCTGCGGCAGCAGGTGCCGGTTCTCCGGCGTGGGCGCGCCATTGTGATTGGAGGCCCCGAAATAGTGCGGACTCTCCCCCGGGCCGTTGTACATCCCGATCACACCGATTGCCCCGGCGGCGGCAGCCTCCAGTACCACGTCGCTGCAGTAGACCTTGGTCAGGACGAACTTCCCTGCC
>ULNP01033894.1_pt1 | contig 12011 bp, 13 predicted proteins | sample 1951941 | NCBI WGS metagenome assembly ULNP01 (sample SAMEA4835579, study PRJEB28245) | human gut metagenome | biome: gut microbiome; material: fecal sample | place: Denmark | collected 2008
GAGCCGAATATGGTGCTGATCGGTGGGATCCGTGGAGGAAATCCGAGGATGACCGTGGAAAAACCGCTGATCGTATATGAAAAGCAGGGCGTTTATACGGACGAGATCATTGATATTTACGGATATTAAAATTGGATGAGGGATTGACAGAGAGTCAGATTATGGCAGGAAAATTATATTTGTGTGCGACACCGATCGGAAATCTGGAGGATATCACGTTCCGGGTGCTTCGGACATTAAAGGAAGCGGATCTGATAGCTGCGGAGGATACCAGAAATTCTATCCGGCTTTTGAATCATTTTGAGATCAAAACGCCGATGACGAGCTATCATGAATACAATAAAATCGAGAAGGCGTATCAGCTGGTTGAGAAGCTGCGCGAGGGAAAAAATATCGCGCTCATCACCGATGCGGGAACGCCAGGCATTTCCGATCCGGGAGAGGATCTGGTGCGTATCTGCATGGAAGAGGGGATCGAGGTGACATCGCTGCCCGGACCTGCCGCCTGCATTACGGCGCTCACGATGTCGGGGCTTGCGACCAGACGTTTTTGCTTTGAGGCATTTCTGCCGCGCGAGAAAAAAGAGCGGGCGGAGATCGTAAAGGAACTGGAAAAAGAGACCCGCACGATCATTGTCTATGAGGCGCCGCATCATCTGATCCGGACACTCGAAGAACTTTACGCGGTATTAGGTGACCGGAGGATCCGGCTTTGCAGGGAACTGACCAAAAAGCATGAGGAAGTTTTTCCGACGACATTTGCGGAAGCGCTTTCGTTTTATCAGGAAAATGAGCCACGCGGGGAATATGTGATCGTGATCGAAGGAAAAAGCCGCGCGGAGCTTAAAATAGAGCAGCAGAAAGAATGGGAGGCCATGACGTTACAGGAACACATGGCGTATTATGAAGATCAGGGAACAGACCGTAAGGAAGCGATGAAGCTTGTGGCAAAGGATCGGGGGATCAGCAAGCGTGATGTCTATCAGGCACTTTTGGAGCGGTAAGGATAAAAGATAAAGGAAAAAGGAGGAGTTTATGAGCAATTTTCACGTTGGATTAAAGAAAGTCGTGGATGATTCCTACGATATCGAGATCGGATACGGACTCGAAGAGAAACTGGTCAATGACTTAAAGAATGGCCTGGTTGGCGGTTTACATAAGTTCGCTGTCGTGACCGATGATATCGTAAAGGATCTGCATGCGGAAAAGATCTGTAACCTGCTTACCGAAGCGGGATTTACGGCGCAGCTTTTTGTATTTCCGAATGGAGAGAAAAGCAAGGTCAGAAAGACCAAAGAAGAAGTCGAAGACGCGATGCTTGCGGCGGGATTTCGCAGAGACTGCTGTATCATTGCGGTCGGCGGCGGCGTTGTGACGGATCTTGCCGGTTTTGTGGCGGGAACATTCGGAAGGGGAATCCCGTTTTTGAATTACGCGACGACACTGCTCGCGGCGGCGGATGCGTCGATCGGTGGAAAGACGGCGGTGGACACACCGCTTGCAACGAACCTGATCGGGCTTTTTAATCAGCCGAAAAAGGTGTATATCGATATCGCGTCATGGAAGACACTGCCGAAGCGTCAGCTTGTGAGCGGACTTGCGGAGACGATCAAACACGCGTGCATGGCGGACATCGAGTTCTTTGCCTATCTGGAAGATCATATGGATGACATCTTCGCGTTTAAACCAGAGGTGCTTGAGCATGTGGCAGAGCAGAACTGCCGGATCAAATATGAAGTTGTCATGAAGGATGAGCTGGAAAAGAGTCTGCGTGAGATCTTAAATCTCGGACATACGGTAGGGCGCGCAATCGAGACGGTAAGCGGCTATCAGCTTTTGCATGGCGAGGCACTCGGCATCGGACTGACCGCGGAGGTACGCCTCGGAAACAGCTATGGCTACATCAGCGCGGCGGATGTGGATCGTGTGGTATCACTGCTTAAAAAGGCAGGACTGCCGACCGAGATCCCGGATTATATCGACCGCGAGGAACTGATCCATAAGCTTTATACCGATAAAAAGGTGCGCGACGGAAAGCTGCGTTTCGTATTCCAGAAAGGAATCGGCGCAGTCATGGAATTTGAAAACGGAAGCTATGCGAGAATGGTCGCCGAAGAAGATGCAAGACGGATCATTGAGGAAATGTAAAGAGGTATCTGTAAGATCAGGGTACAGTCAGGTCAGCTGACTGTACCTTTTTGATTTTCTGCGGAAAGATATACCGGCAGATACTTTTCGAGGATCGGAAAAGGTGCAGGCCCCATGCGCAGGATGGCTTCATGGAAACGGGCATTGGAGTAATCGTCTTTTAAGATGGATCTTGCCTGCTCCTGTAATTGCAGAAACTTGAGATAGCCGATGTAATATTTCTGGTAGTGACCGGGTTCCTCCACGATCAGTTCATAAATTTCCTGAATGGTGGACGGATCGGTAAAACCGTATTTGGCGAAAAAGTCCCGGGTGTCATCCAGTGACCAGCCTTCGTAGTGAATGCCAAAATCGGCGGTGGAGTACAGGCTTAAAATGGCGGACTGGTTTAGCTGCAGGAGTGTGGCGAGATCCTCATCGAGACCGGCATAGTGGTAAGACTGCATTTCCACATAGGTAGCCCATCCTTCGGTATAGCCCGGGTAGTTTAAGATCGAACGCACCGTGGGAATGCCGTAGGTGGAGGTCATGACGGTCTGGTAGAGATGGCCGGGATAACCTTCGTGGGCAAGTGTGGTGAACAGTTTCATTTTTGTGTAGTTGCTTTTCGGGTTGATGTAAATGCAGTTCTGTGAAATGTCGTCGATCGGCGCGGTCAGGTAAAACGCGGGAGCAAGATAGTCGCTTAGGGCGTCATCGACATATTTTACGGTAAACGTTGTTTCGACCGGGGCAGGAAAATCCTCGGTGATCACATCCTTTAAATGGTTTAAGATTGTGGTCGGATCACTGTCCGAAAGGTCATACGATTCGGATGCCACGGCAAGCGACGGATTCTTTTTTAAAAGGGCGCCGATCCCGGAAAGGTCGGAATCACGTCTGTTTTTGACCAGTGCTTCCAGCTCCGGGATGGAGTCGGAAGTGCCGGTGCAGGAGCGGATCACCAGGGTATAATAGTTCTTCCCATCCGGAAGATGGCAGAGCCCTTTTTCATTGTTTCCGGTGCCGGAGAGCTCATTCATGCAGTTTTTCAAATGTTCGTAGGCAGGAAGGACATGCTCCGTGAAGATCTGGCTGTTTTTTGCCTTATAGGCATCTTTCTGTTCAGAAGTTAAAAAGCCTGCGGCATTGATCCGTGTGGTAAACGTGTTTACCAGATAATGGTCATCTTTACTGTTTAAAAACTGCTCGCACTGGGCAATGATATTTTTTGCGGCAAACCCGGACATAAAAAGCCCTGCCTCGGATTTTTCCTGCTCAAATGTGCAGATCCCTTCAAAATAGGTATCCAGCCCGGAAAGAAGTTCCAGATAATCGGTCACATCTTTCTCGTTGCGAAAGGTGTACTCCGCAAGCAGGATCGGGAGTTCTGCCTGTGTGCCGGTAGAGGATCGGAGTGGCTCGTCGTAGTAATAGTAGGCGGAACCGGACAGCTCTGCATTGATGAAGTCGGAGAGGACATCGTAGGTTATCTGCTCGGGAACGGACAGCTGCTCCCTGGAAAAACCGGATAGGATGTGGTTTGCGTTTTCCAATTCCAGAAGCGACCGCTCATGGCTTTTCTTTCCGATCGAACCAAGCGATACCTTGTAGTCCTTTATCCCGTAGGAAGCGGGATTGGCGAGCGTATAATGCAGGTTTATGGTGTTTGAGGTGATGCTCTCCCGGAACAGATCGGTGCAGAAACAGTCAAAACTGGTGTAAGTTTTCTTTAAGCTGCCATCCGCCGGCTGGGAGAGCAGAAGAAAGGAAAAGGCGGACAGGGTGGCGAAGATGCCGTATATGGGAAGATATTTTTTCTGGAACATATGGTGAAACGAGATTTTTTTCATGGAAGATCCTAAGGAATGTGCTTGGTTTTATCATATGTTGGAACAAACCGGTATTATGCAACATAAAATGAACAAAAAAAGAAAGGGGCAGGTATGCTGAATTATCTGTGGGGATTCATGATACTGACCGGTATCATTTACGCGGCGTTAAGCGGCACGCTCCCGTCCGTCACCGATGCGGCGTTAAGCTCGGCAAAAGAAGCGGTCGCGCTCGGGATCACGATGGTTGGAGTCATGTCTTTCTGGGTCGGCCTCATGCGGATCGCGGAGGAGGCGGGCATCATTGAGAATGCGGCAAAACGGCTCATGCCCTATCTGCGTTTTCTGTTTCCGGGGATTCCGAAAGGACATAAGGCATTTCAGTACATAGCGACCAATTTTATCGCGAATGTCTTCGGGCTTGGCTGGGCGGCAACACCGGCGGGGTTAAAGGCGATGGAAGAGCTCCGGGGACTTCAGAATGGAAAGAAGAAAAGCAGGGACGGCGTGGCGTCAAAGGAGATGTGTACTTTTTTGATCTTAAACATATCTTCGTTGCAGCTCATTCCGGTAAACATCATTGCGTACCGCAGCCAGTACGGAAGCGGAAATCCGGCGGCGATCGTCGGACCTGGCATGGTGGCGACCATAGCGAGCACCGTGGCGGCAATCATTTTTTGCAAGGTGATGGAAAAAAAGGCAAATTGACCAAAGAACCGTTCGATCATACGCGGCTGTTCTACACGTTTGTAGAAAAAGAAAAAAGGGCTTACGCGTGCGGAATATCTGCGCTATAATGACCTACGAAATAAAAAATTACATAATGGCTCAGATGAAAATGGTAGTGAGATTATACGCATATAATCAAATGAAAGTTATAAATTTGCGTAGGTCTCACTATTTTTTTGTGCCAGAAGAGGAGGAAAAAATGCCAAAGACAAAATTTCAGGATGTTATTTTTACGATTATGATGGTACTTGTGATGGTATACGCGATGGTGGTATACAATATTTCCATGGACATGGGCGGAGTGACCGGAAAAGCATTTGTACTCGCGTTCGGAGAACTGTGGCTTATGGGGCTTGTCGCATTTGTGCTTGAAATGTTTCTTGCAGGCCCGCTCGCAAAGAAGCTCGCGTTCCGTTTTGTGACACCGGGCGAGGATAAGCTGATCTTCGTGATCCTTGCAATCTCAGCGATGACGGTCTGTGTGATGTGCCCGATGATGAGCTTTGTGGCGACCGCGCTTTTTAAAGGAGTGAATGCGTCCCTGATCCCGAACTGGATCCAGACCACGGCGCTCAATTTCCCGATGGCGCTCTGTTGGCAGATCTTTTTTGCAGGCCCGTTGGTGCGCATGATCTTTGGAAAGATGTTCCCGGAAAAGTAAAAATATGCTATGATGACAGAGATGACAGGAAGCAGAGATCCTTATCATCTCTGTTTTTTTATGGCGACGGAAAAACAGCCTGGAAAAGAGCATGGCGTGTGCAAAAGAGGGAGAGACGCATGGAAGAACGGAAACTGGAAAAATCACCGATCATATATTACATAAGTGGCGGCGAAAAACGGGAGTGGATCCTGTTTTTGCATGCGGCGTTTGTCGATCACAATATGTTTGCGCGGCAGGTGGAAGATTTCGGAGGGCAGTATAATATCCTTCTTTTGGATATCATCGGACATGGACAGTCGCGGAAAACGAAAAAAGGCGACGGCATCGAGAAGATGTCTGTCTGGATCCGGGAAATACTGGATGCGGAAAAGATCGAAAAGATACATCTGGTCGGGATCTCGCTTGGGGCGGTGCTTGCACAGGATTTTGCGAACTATTACCCGGAGTATGTAAGTTCCCTCGCCTGTTTTGGCGGCTATAACATCAATAATTTTGATATGACCATGCAAAAGGAAAACGCGGGAGAACAGATGCGCATGATGCTCCGGGCGCTCGTCTCGGTCAGATGGTTCGCGAAAGAGAATAAGAAGGTATCCGCGTACACGAAAGAGGCGCAGGACGCGTTTTACGAGATGAACAGCCATTTTCCGAAAAGTTCCTTCCGCTATCTTGCAGGGCTCGGACACATGGTCAATGTGCATCCGAAAAGGGAGCGAAACTATCCGCTCATCATCGGGTGCGGGGAATATGATATCCCGATGGAGAAACAGGCGGTCTGGAACTGGAAGGCGGATGAACCGCAGGGGGAAGTGGTGATCTTAAAGGGAGCCGGCCATTGCGTCAACATGGATGTGCCGGAGGAGTTTCATGCAGTGCTGGAGCGGTTCTATGGGAATGAGGTGGTCAGATGACAAAGAAGCTGCCGGCGGAGAAGGAAGCGTTTTTTAAACAGGAGTTGGAAAAGGTGTGTAAAAATTCGAGGATGCTCGAATCGGGCAGATATATGCAGCACGGCTGTACGAGTGTTTTCCGACACAGTGTCTCGGTTGCCCATTACAGCCTTTATCTTGCGTGGAAAATGCATATTCCGGTCGATGAGAAAGCGTTGATCCGCGGAGCGCTGCTCCATGATCATTTCTTGTATGACTGGCATGAAAAGGATGATTCCCACAAATGGCATGGATTTCATCACGCCAGAAAAGCGCTTGAAAACGCGCTCGAAGATTTTAAACTGAACGAGATCGAGCGTGATATCATCGCATGCCATATGTTTCCGTTAAATATCAGACCGCCAAAGTACCGGGAGAGCTGGCTGGTCTGCTATGCGGATAAGGTCTGCTCCGGGCTTGAGACGGTTAAACGGAAAAAGTCCTGATCAGCCGGAAGACCTGTTCTACAGTGTCGCAGAGATTTTCTGCGGCATTTTTTTTATTCATGGCATCCGCTAAAGAGACTGCGCCCCGCTGGATCGGGAAAAAGGCGTCGATCCCTGCGGCATTGCAGGTGTAAGCCTCTTGGGTGACACAGCCGGAAAAGGCAATGACCGGTTTGCCGAAGGATTTTGCAATCCCTGCCACGCCGATCGGAGCCTTTCCCATGACGGTCTGCCCGTCCAGACATCCTTCGCCGGTGATCACGATATCAGCCTTTTTGATGTGGTCGGACAGATGCGTTTCATCCAGGACGATCTGGATTCCGGATTCCAGGGTCGCGTTTAAAAAGGTGAGGAACGCGAAGCCGAGACCGCCGGCAGCGCCTGCGCCTGCATGACATGGATCGGCTTTTGGGCATTTCTTCGTGGCAAGCGCGGCATAGCTGGAGAGCCAGTGATCCATCTGGTCGATCATTGTGGGAGTGGCACCTTTCTGTGGCCCGAACACGGCACTGCATCCATGTTCGCCGCAGAGCGGATTGGTCACATCACAGGCAACGCGGAAGGTGCATTCCGAAAGCTCCGGGAGAACGTTATCATCGGTGATCGTACAAAGGTCGGCGAGACCGGAGGCACCGAAGCGGATCTGTCTGCCGTTTTTATCCAGAAATCCGAATCCAAGTGCCTGAAGCATGCCGATCCCGCCATCGTTGGTGGCGCTTCCGCCGATCCCGACGACGAAATGTCTGCATCCGCGTCCTATCGCATCCCGGATGACCTCGCCGACACCGTAGGTCGTTGTGGCAAGCGGATTTCGCTCTTGGGCAGAGATCAACGTGATCCCGGCGGCACCGGACATTTCGATGATCGCGGTTTGGCTTTCTTTGAGGATGCCGTAGCGGCAGGAGACTGGTTTCCCCAGCGGGCCCGTAACGGTAACCTCGGTGAATATCCCGCCGCATCCGGCGGTGAGGGCTTCTACCGTTCCTTCGCCTCCGTCCGCAAGAGGGCAGACCGAGATTTTGGCGTCCGGATGGACCTTCTTTATTCCGTCAGCGGCGCTTTTGCCTGCTTCCATGGATGTCAGGCTTCCTTTGAAAGAATCGATTGCGATAACAACGTTCATTTTGTGTATGCTCCTTTGGATGAATAGATGAGATTATTATAGCAGAGTATGCGAAGAATGAGTACTGGTTGGTTGGGAGGAAAAGATTTCGTTTACAGCCTTTTCCCTGAGGATCGACTGCTTTTTTTATACCCCAGCCTAAATAAATTGCGCACAATCAAATAGCAAACAATACAAAAGCGAGGGAATAAAAGATGAACAGTTTTTATGATTTTGAGGCAGAGGACGCAAGATGTGAATTACATAAGATGGAGGAATACCGGGGAAAGGTGGTTCTGGTCGTGAACACGGCAACACAATGCGGATTCACGCAGCAGTATGATGATCTCCAGAATATTTACGAAAAATATCAGGAAGAAGGGCTGGAAATCCTGGATTTTCCGTGTAACCAGTTCGGAAATCAGGCACCGGGAACCAATGAGGAGATCGTAAGAAGATATAAACCGTTTCTGGATGAGCTGGATCTGACCTATACGCAGTATATTGCGATGATGGTATTGTGGGAGGAAAAAGAGATCAATGTGAAAGATCTCGGGAAAAAACTGTATCTCGATTCGGGAACACTGACACCGCTGTTAAAAAGACTGGAACAAAAGGGAATGGTGGCAAGAAGGCGGGATCAGAAAGATGAGAGGATGCGTAGCGCTCGATGAAGAAGACGCAAAAGAGCTGTATCGGATCCTGCATCTGCTGTTAAAAGATTTTGATGTATGACAGAGTCCACATTATGGCGCATAGAAGAAGGGAGCCGGAAAATTTCCGGCTTCCTTTTGTCGTTTTCCCGGAACTCTGGACCTGCGGCTATTATCTGGAAACGTTTGATTTCCTTGCCGCGGTAAAGGAAAATGATAAGATCTTAGAGAAATTCCAGGCACTGGCGAAGGAGACACATACCGTGACGGTACTGCAGTTTCCGCAGAAAAGGGCGAGGATCTTTATATCGGCTTATATGTGATCGAGAGTGACGGGCGCATCCTTGCGGAATATCAGAAATCATTTCTGTGGGGCAGAGAGCAAAACTATGGTATAATGTGCGTATGTAATAAATAAAGGAGCGGACAGATGAAGCATAATATTTATATCGTAGGAATGGGACCGGGCGCGGAGGAGCAGATGACCGGACAGGCAATCGCCGCGCTGGAAGAAAGCGATGTGATCGTGGGTTATCCGGTGTACTTAAAGCTGCTTGGCGAGCATTTTAAGGAAAAGGAACTGTTATCGACACCGATGAAACAGGAGATCGAGCGCTGCAAGCTGTGTTTTGAAAACGCCATGGCAGGAAAACAGGTGGCACTTGTATGCAGCGGAGATGCGGGTGTATATGGGCTGGCGTCGCTGATGTATGAGATCGGAGTCGGATATCCGGACTGTGAACTTACCGTGATCCCCGGGATCACAGCGGCAAACAGCGGGGCTGCGAGACTTGGCGCGCCGCTCAATCATGATTTCTGCGTCATCAGTCTGAGTGATCTTCTGACACCGTGGGAACAGATCGAAAAGCGTCTTGTCGCGGCGGCACAGGGAGATTTCGCGATTGCGATCTACAATCCGTCAAGCCATAAGCGTGCGGATTATCTGAAGCGCGCCTGCGACATTCTCCTGCCGCATATGGAGGAGACACGCGCCTGCGGTTATGTGGAAAATATCGGGCGCGAGGGCGAGAAGATCTCGGTGTGTACCCTAAAAGAACTGCGGGAACGTGAGGTCAACATGTTTACAACGGTCTATATCGGCAATTCACAGTCACAGATCATGGATGGAAAACTGGTGACAAAGCGGGGATACCGCCTATGAAAAAAGTGCTGATCTTTTCCGGGACGACTGAAGGCAGAAAACTGGCAATGGCGCTTTCCGGGGCAAAAATCGAGGCAGTGGTCTGCGTGGCGACCGAGTATGGTAAAGAAGTGATGCCGGAGCTTTTAGGTATTACGGTACATCAGGGCAGAATGAATACAGAGGAAATGCGTGGGCTTATGGAAAGCGGCGCGTTTCTTGCGGTCGTGGATGCGACACATCCGTTTGCAACGGAGGTTTCCAAAAATATAAAAGGCAGTGCGCGCGAAAGCGGGCTGCCTTATTTTCGGTTAAAGCGGGAAACCAAAGGAGCCGCTGTTCCCGCGTTGGATGGAGGGGAGCGCGAGCTCCGGTTTTCGGACAGCCACGCATGCGCGAAGGCATTGCAGGAAGAGATAAAAAAGGGCGGAACGGGAAACATCCTGCTTACGACCGGAAGCAAGGAACTTTCGGTCTACTGTGCGGAGCCGGAATTAAAAAAGAGACTTTATGTGCGGGTGCTGCCGGGGATGGAAAGCCTTGCGCTTTGCAAAAAGGAAGAACTGGAAGGCAGACAGATCCTTGCGCTGCAGGGGCCTTTTTCAGAGGAAATGAATCTGGCGTTTATCCATGCGTATGATATCCGCTATCTGGTCACAAAAGAGAGCGGGATCACGGGCGGATTCCAGGAAAAAGCAGAGGCGGCAGCGCATGCCGGGATCACACTCTGCGTGATCGGAAATCCGGAGAAAGAGCCGGGGATGACATTTCTTGCGGTGTGCCGCAAGCTGGAAGAACTGACGGGAGTATCGATCCCGGTTAAAAACAGAATGGATATTGTGCTTGCGGGAGCGGGCATGGGAGAAATGGGAACGCGCACCGTGGAGACGCAGGATGCCATGGAAAAGGCGGATTATCTCTTTGGCGCGAAGCGGCTGCTCGCCGGACTTCACGCGAAAAAAGAAACGCTTCCGTATTATCTGGCAGAAGACATCATCCCGGTGCTTTCCGATGCGCTGGATCAGGCGGCGGGAGAGACCGTGCGCGCAGTCATCCTTTTTTCCGGTGACAGCGGATTTTACAGCGGATGTGAAAAGCTGTATCAGAAGCTGACTGCGTGGAAGAAAGAGAGAACGGAAGAAATCTCCATCCGCATACAGCCCGGGATCTCGTCGGTGTCCTGTTTTGCGGCTGCCTGCGGCATGAACTGGCAGGACGCCAAGATACTGAGCATTCATGGAAAAGGCGGCAGGGATGTATGGGAAGCGGAAGTGGCAGAGGCTGTGCGCTGCCATGAAAAAACGATCCTCTTAGTCTCCGGAGCGAAAGATATCCGGCAGATCGGAGCAGTATTAAAGGAGGCAGGTCTTTCTGACTGTACGGTAAAAGTCGGCTACCAGCTCTCTTATCCGGAACAGAAGATCGACACGCTCACGCCGGAAGCGTGTGAACAGGTGACGGAGGAAGGGCTCTATATCTGCGCGGTGCAGAATGCTTCCTGTGCGGATCGATACCTTGCGCCGGAAAAAGCGGATGATATGTTTATCCGTGGAAAAGTACCGATGACAAAAGAGGAAGTGCGCGAAGTTGCGATATGCAAGCTCCATCTGACGGAAAATTCCGTGGTCTATGATATCGGAAGCGGAACCGGCTCGATCGCAGTGGAGGCAGCCGCACGTTCCGCAAAGCTCCATGTCTTTGCAGTGGAACAAAAGGAAGAAGCCGTGGCGCTGATCGAACAGAACCGGGCAAAATTTCATTTAAAAAATATCACGGTCGTTCACGGAAAAGCGCCGGACGCATTAAAAGAACTGCCGGTGCCGACCCATACGTTTATCGGCGGCAGCAGTGGAAACCTGCGTGAGATCATAAACGTATTAAGAGAAAAAAATCCGCATATCCGCATTGTCATCACTGCGATCAGTCTGGAGACCGTTTCGGAGATCACGGCGCTCCTAAAAGAAACAGAGGTCACACAGTCGGAGGTCGTGGCATTGCAGGTGAGCCGTGCGAAAACTGTCGGGAACTACCATCTGATGCAGGCGGAAAATCCGGTGTATTTATGTACGATGCAGATGTAGGGTGGAATTTTTGAAAAAATCCACTGGATGTAAAAGAAAGAGGTTTTATGAGAAAAGAAAACGTTAGAACACTGAATCCGCCAAGGATCCTGATCGCCGCGGCGAAGAGCGGCAGTGGAAAGACCACGCTTACCTGCGCGCTTTTGGAAGCGTTAAAAAGCAGGGGGCTTTCCATGCGCGCGTTTAAGTGCGGGCCGGATTACATCGACCCGATGTTCCACCAGAAAGTGATCGGTGTGCCATCAAGGAATCTGGACACTTTTTTCTCGGATAAAAACGGGGTGCGCGAGCTTTTTGCGGCAGGTGA
>ULNP01058749.1_pt1 | contig 11944 bp, 16 predicted proteins | sample 1951941 | NCBI WGS metagenome assembly ULNP01 (sample SAMEA4835579, study PRJEB28245) | human gut metagenome | biome: gut microbiome; material: fecal sample | place: Denmark | collected 2008
GATCGCATGAGCAAGATCGACGATAAGGAGTTCTTCACATCAAGGGCCTACCGAGGCTATCTGGCGGATATCACCGAGTCGGCTACGAAACGGTACCGCCGGCCGATCCGCGTCAATCTGTATGCAGATGAGACGGATCAGACGGTCGCCTATACCGACTACGCCGGCATCTACATCAATGTGTGTAACCACATTACCCAGAGTATGCCATCCCGGGAATTGAAGTCGATCAGTCTGGAGGGGTTGGACGGTCATGAACTCGGCCACAACCTCTACACTGACGGCAGGATCTGGGATGCCTATATGCATGACCTGACTAGGGGCCGATTCTACCCATCGTTGCCTTCCGGCCTGGATGGTACTCAGAAACTGTATGCATCTGAAATCCTGGCCGCAGTGCAGGATGAGAGCGATCCGGTTCCGAGGTCGGTGATTATGAAGACTGCGGCCGCCCTGCAGAATATCCTGGAGGACGGCTATGTGGATGCAAGAACGTCCTATGAATTCCCTGGCAGACTTGCGCGAGGGATTGCTCTGAACAACCTGCGGTACTCCGAGCTGGTGCCTGACATCACAGAAATGGTCAATCGGAAGTACTACGACCACAGCATCGTGCTCAATCTTCTGATCGAGTATGTGCGTGCGGGCGAGGTCAATAACCTGTCCGGATACACGGGTGAGTTCATGGATTTGCTCCTGGAATTTATCCCCGATGTGGATACCTGCATCCGAGATGACGATACCAGATCCCGATGTGAAACGGTAAGCCGTATCCTGATCGGCCTTTGGCCCGTCATGCAGCGGTGCTTCGACGACCTGCGCGATAAGCAGAAATCTGCCCAGCAGCAGTCACAAGCTGGAGCCAGCCAGACGAACAGTGCTGGCAACAGCCAGCAGAATGGCACCGGGAGCCAACCTTCACAGTCAGAGACTGAAGAAGATGACGACGCCGGCATTCAGGCGGTTGTGGAAGCATTGCAGAGTCAATTGCCTAAGGCAGCGGAAAACCGGAATGACCGCACGATCCCAGTGCCCTGCAACGGCTCCTTCCTCCCCGATAAGGAGAAGGACCAGGAGCTGAAGCAGCAGCTGAGCCGAGCGATTGCCGAGGAGACCGCACGGATCGCCGCCCATGTAACCTCAGAGATAGAGAGTGAGGGCGACGGTGGCATCACGATGGATCGACAGTACCATGGCTCTGACTACGACTTCGCAGCCGAGGAGATTAAACGGCTACTTGAAGACATGGCTGAGGCCCAGGTCTACGAGTCGATGGAGGAGGAGTTATCTGAAGAACTCCAGCGTGAGGCGGACAGTATCTCTTACGGGAATGCACATAAGAACATCCACGTAACAGTGCATCGGATGGCGCAGGTAGATCAGGCGCTCATCAATGCCTATAACGAAGTTTCGCCACAGCTGCTCATGCTGTCCAAACGCCTTCAGCGAAGTGTCAGCGCCGCTCTGCGCGATAAGCGCCAGGGCGGGAAGCAGACCGGGCTTCTGGTCGGCAAGCGTCTAAATCAGCATGCGCTCTACCGAAACGACGGCAGGGTGTTCTGCAATACACGGCTGCCAACCGAACCCATCAACCTCGCAGTGGCACTGCTTGTTGACGAGAGCGGCAGTATGTGTGGTAATGACCGGATCACCAGGGCGAGAGCGACAGCCATTGTCGTCCAAGACTTCTGCGAGAAGCTTGGGATACCTGTGATGATCATGGGCCATACGGCGTCCAGCTCCCATGTGGAATTGTTCTCCTATGCGGAGTTCGGGTCGGTGGATCGGAAAGACCGCTACCGGCTGATGGACATGAGCCCACGTTACTGCAACCGGGATGGTGCCGCGCTCCGCTTCGCTGCTGAGAAACTCTGCAAGTACCCGTCTGAAGTCAAGATGCTGTTCATCATTTCAGATGGCCAGCCGAATGACGACGGGTACAGCGGTACCGCAGCTGAGGCGGACCTACGCGGGATCAAGCTGGAGTACAGTCGGCGCGGGGTCCAGATTTTTGCGGCGGCGATTGGGTCAGATCGTGAACAGATCGAGCGCATCTATGGTGCCGGTTATCTGGACATTACCGACCTCAATCAGTTGCCTATCATGCTCACGCAGCTGATCACACGAAATTTGCCCAAATAAGTGGTTATGACGTTGGAGGAGAGCCGGCAGGCCCTCCTCCTGTCATATATAAATCTTTTGCCGTCCTATTGGGCGGCAAGCAAAGGAGGTACTGATTTTGAGAAGAAAGAAAAGAACGAAAAAGCGGCCGGTGCTCAAGCTGTGCGATCCCGGTATGTGCGATCACTGCACCTATGTCGGAGAGGGCGACTTCCTGTGTGATGATTACCCCGGCGAGGTATATGTGATCGTCATGAGTGACTGGGAACCCACAGAATATTTCCTGCACTGTATGCGCCGGCATGACGCAAAGAAGGAGGCGGTTGAACCGTGACGATTACCCATAATCGGAAAATGCTTGCTCCGGACTGGGAGTTATGGATCGATAAGGGCTTGGCAACTGATGGCATCAGTTCGGTAACGCTGAGCTATCAATTCACACAGTCAGACCTGCAGAGGGAATCACTCCTCCTGAAGGGTAAATCTCCCGAAGAGCAGGAGCAGATCCGAAATGAGCAGGTGCTCAAGCGCAATACGAAGATGAAGACACTAATGGGTGAGATTTCGTTCCGATTCCCCTGTTATCAGTACGAGGAAAATGACGGGATCACCTATGAAGGATCAGACTGGGATTTCTTCTTCTGGTGCCGCGATCTGACTCCACCGCTGAACGGACGGGACTACTCCTACATCACCCTAAGTGCCAATGAGCGTCAGGAGCCGCAAAGGCAGGAACAGTCATTCGCAGATCTCCTGGTATTGCTGGAGGGGCTTTGCGGAGACAATCCAAACCTTCATATGGATGTGCTTCACCAGCTTCGATACAACGAAGAGCGGTTTCAATCAGCTGTGGATCAAGCGAAAAGGGTCTTACCCGGGCATCTTTGCTCCTACAGGGGGCTGAAGGGCTCTCTTGAGCTGACAGTGAACGGACGCCTTTTGTTTATCCCGCGTCAGAAACGGAAGGTGCCGGCAAAGATCAGCGACCCTGACATGATCCGTCAGCTTTGGCTCATTGAAGACGGGAAAGCCGGCGAGTATCTGTGCTTGGATTGAGCGGAGGTACAGCATGAAGGATAAGATCCCATTTGATACCCCAGACGCAAAAGCCTTTGTCAAGACCTTTCACCAATTTAGTAATCGTCATGAGCCATGGAAGGTCTGGAGCGATTTCGTTGCCTTATCGGCCTGTTCCATAGCCATTCGGTATGATTGCGCAGATAAAGAGCGGGTCGAACAGAGACTCAAGTGGGTATCCAGCGTATCTGGCAGGTACAGCGATGGCGAGCTGGAACGGTTTGGCAAACTATTGGAGATTACCGCTGGTGCTCTTCAGGCGGACGCAAAGCAAGACTTCCTGGGTAGGCTTTATATGTCGCTCGATTTTGGGAACTCCTGGAGAGGCCAATTCTTTACCCCCTGGCATGTCGCCTACTTGATGGCGATGATGACAATGGGGCAAGGAGACGACCTCATCGCAAAGAAAGGCTATGCGAGTACACTGGACCCCTGTTGCGGTGCCGGGTGTATGCTCCTGGCAGCTGCGGCAGCCTACGATGCCACGCATAAGGATCGCAGTTGCCGGAAGGATATGCTGTTCGTTGGTCAGGATCTGGATCAGGTAGTGGCGCTCATGTGCTATATCCAGCTATCCATTCTAGGCTGCGCGGGATATGTGGCCATCGGAAATTCGCTCACGAACCCTCTTGGCGGAACGGAACTGTTTCCAACAATTGGCGAAGGCGGAGAACTGTGGTACACACCGATGTGGTATTCCCCAATCTGGCAACTGCGTCGGCTTAAGGCGCTCGCAGAGGTAATCGACTCCAGTGAAAGTAAGGTAAAACCGTTGGACAACTGATTTTGAGGAGGGACACTGTTTTGGAAAACCAGAAGAAGTATTTGCGGGTCAAGGACATCATGGAGGCGGCAGTCAAGATGGCGCAGGAAGATCCGCTATTCCAAGAGGCGGAAAAGAAATGCGTCTTGGACTACCACCAGCTTTGTTTCACCACTAGATTCGATGAGGTGAAGCTGTGCTCCTTTAACGTGATCGGGCATCCGGAGTACGGCGGCAGCGAAGGGATCTATGGCACCATTCAGTTCTTTGGCGAATGGGTTCCTCAGCATTCCGATAACTGCTACCGCTCAAGAGTCAACGTCTACACGCTTAAGACCTTGTCCGAAAGTAAAGATGCGTTTCTCGGCATGGGGTTGATGGTAAATTTGATCTGCTACTACGCAAATCAGTTCATCAACGATCACATCGAACGATTTGATTGAATAACAAAACGGAGGTGTTTCGATTATGGGATTGGACAGCTATATTTATCGAGTCAAAAAGCCGGAAGGACTTGCGGACAAGGTTTATTCAAGAGATGAACTCGGCAATATGGGCTTGCATGCTATTTTAGCGGAATATCAGGATGACCCGTTAATTTGCGAACTGAAGCCATACTGTGTGACGGTGCGGGTGGAATCTCTCTATATCAATATGCAGAGTATTCGAGATGCGTATGATTTTAGCGAGGACGCTGATGTCGTTGCACAGCACAGTGACGGCTCGATCGTTGTGTATGAGAAAAGGCCCAATGGTACCGAGCATAGCCAGGAGATCAGCGGAACAGAAATGCGAGATAAGCACCTGCTGAACCTGGTTGATGAGCACATTGTCTTCCGTAAAGAGCGGATCGCCTATTGGCGGAAAGACTACAATATTGAGGCATTCTTTGCGAATAAGCACGATGATGGAATTGAAAACACTGGCTACTACATTCTGGATTTGGAGACCATAAAGGAATTCAACTCTAGGTTTTCTCCGAAACTCCCAGAGGAGGCGCCGAGTGAAGACAGTGCCCTGTACTACTGGGAATGGTACTAATACCGAGGAGGGATCAACAATGAGTCAATATCGAATTCAAAATCAGATCGCGGTTTACAAAACCAACAAGAAGCTCGTGGAGTTCAACGATAAGCTGAAGGCCGCTCCGGTCGAATACTACGGACATATCCATGCGCAGGGCGAGAAGATGGATGACGGCAGCCGGCCGCGCTCCTGTATCGGCATGATCCTCCAGGACTACTCCAATGGGACTGGGGAGAATACGATCCGAGTCATGGCCAATCTGTCTCCTGAGTTTTTCACCTACGCGCTCAGCCGTGTGAAGATCGGTGTGGAGCAATTCGAATTCTCAGAGGAGAAGATCTTCGGTGAGCCGGATGCCAAAGGCCTAAGCTTCGTCACAAAAGTCTCCATCAAACGGGCATCTGTTGACAAGAATGGGCGGCCGAGGAACTATCCCTGGTGCATCATGGTGGAAAATGGCCGGGGCGTGAAGGAGAATACACAAACCGGTGGTATTCACATGAAGAAAGGCTCTTATATCAAGGGCAACATGGTCTTCGTGAATATCAACGACTATGACTTCTTCTGCCTGATGGTCAAGACCTGCCGCTTTATAGAGACTTGGGAGCTGACCAATGGCCCGAAACAGATCCGTGAAGCTCGCCAGATTATTGCACAGGAACAAGCTGCTCAGGCGAATGGCTAATGTAATTGCGTGTTTGAGGGGGAGCGATGCCACAGGCATCACTCCCCCCTCTTTTCAAATTCTAGATGATGGAGGAACGAAATTATGCCGAACTATGTGAGAAATATCTTGAAGATGGACGGGATCGCTGACCTTCCCCTGTTCACTGAGGTGGATGGCGCGAAAGAGCTTGACTTCAACCTGCTGATTTCCATGCCCGCTGAGTTGATGATGGAGGAAGGCTCTAATACGGAGCGTTGTGTCATGTATTACCTGACGGAGCGGTGCAGCATCCAGTTGCAGGAACTCGATGAAAAGAAGCTGAGGGTCGTCAGTGCCTTGGTAGGAAATCAATTTTCCAGCAAGTGGCCGGAAGAAGTATTTCGCAGGGTATCCGAATGGATGAATGATGCATCTGAACCGGAGAAAGACAAAGCCTATGCGGATGGTCGTCAGTACGTCTCTAATTACGAGAAGTACGGCGCTGCTACCTGGTATGGGTGGAGCATCAGAAACTGGGGTACGAAGTGGAATGCCGGTAAAACGGTCATTCTCGATCGCGATACCATCCAGTTTGATACGGCGTGGTCAAATCCTGCTCCAATTGTGCAGAGGCTCGGAGAGCTGTATCCGGCTCTCAGGATTGAACACTGGTGGGCAGATGAGGATGTCGGTTCCAATACCGGCCACCGCATCCTTTTTGATGGCGGTGAGCGCGTGGAATGTTTCGAAAGGGATAAAGATGCCCTGGAGATATTTGAGAAGTGTTGGGGTGAAAGCAACTTCGCTTATATCGATGAAAATGGCGAAATGCAGTATCGCGATGGTGACGAGCAGGAAAGTGAAGAAATCTGACCGTGCTTTAAGACCCCAGTACTAAATGCGGTCTTGATGAGGGCGCTGCATAGCAGTGCCCTCATCCTCACTTGGATCAGAATAGAGGTAATGTGGATGTTCGGAAAGATGACTTTGAAATCGCCTGATTTGGCAACCACCGTGGAGAGGGGGTGTATTTTTTGAAAATCCTCTCGTGTGGCGCTGGAATGCAATCCTCGGCCCTACATCTCATGGCCTGTGAGAATGCACTTGCCAAGAAGAAGGGAAAGCCGGCTGTCTGGCCGTTAGTCCCAATCTACGATGTCTCCGTGTTCTGCGATCTTGGCCTGGAACCCCCATGGGTTTTGAAGCAGGTGCAATTTTTACAGCGTTGCGGGGAATCTTGCGGCGTTCCCTTCGTCGTACTGAAGTCGCCGCTCTACCAGGATTTCATGGAGAATTTTGGTGAGCGCAGGGCGATCAGTATACCCTGGTGGACACTAAAGAAGGATGGACACAAGAGCACAATGCCACGCAACTGTACGATCGATTATAAAGTCAATGTAATCGCAAAGTACGTCCGATGGCATCTGCTCGGATATCGAAAACACCAGCGGCTTCGCGATGAGGATCGGAAGGCGCATGAGATGCATATGGGATTCGGTGCTGAAGAGTCGCGGAGATGTAAAGAAAGCCCCAATCCGATGTTTGTGAACAAATTTCCTCTGGTCGAGATGGGGTTAGAACGTGCGGATAATTACGCCTACATCCGGGATGTGTGGGGACTTGAAACTAGAGCAAGCGCCTGCACCTTCTGCCCATTTCATCGTAATTACTTCTTCCAATACTTGAAGGAGAACGAACCGGAGCAATTTAAGCAAGTTGTCCGCGTAGATGAACTGCTGCGAGATAAGACTCCAAAGCCGCCTATGGATTCAGACTTATTCATTTCTCGGAGTAGGAAGAGGCTTTTGGACTTATGTCCTGAGGATTGCAATGATGCGGAATGTTTCGATTATCGCGGGCAACAGATTTGGAATGGGTTTTGATCCATTTTACGGAAAACAACACTAAATAAATCATAAAACGAAGGGAAATTGATTATGCACAGCAGAATTTTTCAAGTAAGTAAGACCGAAATCGATCCAAGCTACTATGTCCAGCCGGGCGATGTCTGGGACCGCATACACTACAACGGGGCCGCCGACTATGTCACTGATCTGGATGACAGGTCTGAGGAGGTGGAGTACCTGATGCAATCTTTTGCACATGTCTTTGTAAAAGGTCCTGACCAATTCTCATTTCAGATCGCTGAAGGCGGGAAGGAGCATTATTATAAGCCGGGCTATAGACGGTTTCGTGAGCTCTGTGCCCTGATGGCTACGCTCTCTTTGGATGCATTTATCGGCAAAGAAACGGGGCCAGAGAATAAGTCAATGTCACTTCTCATGTATGAACTGAATGAGGCCTACGAGGATAAATTCGGCTATTACATCTATGAGGATGATACACTGGAACCTTTATGCGAATGGCTGAGAAACGCAGATGCCGACGTGACCTATTACTTCGGGAATGTACTGGACTACCACTTCTAAGAGGGCAATCGGTTCACAATGAAAAGCGGTTTGGAGGGAGTGACACAGGGTGTTGCTCCCTCCGCTTTATCTTTACCAGGAAGGAGGTTGACACTCTGATGAGGCGCGATCAATTCAATGCGCCGCTGACAGAGGAAGAGCAGAGATTTGCCGAGGAGAACCACTTTCTCATCGCAAAGTATCTGAGGAAGCGGCGCCTGCCGATTGATGAGTGGTACGATGTAGTTATTTTTCGATACTGCCGGGGCGTAAAACGCTGGTTTGCACTGCCAGAACTGCATAAGCACAGCTTCGAGATTATCGCCTTCTATGCGATGCGCTCTGCGATCGGCCATGAGTATGATAAGCGAAAACGTCGCATCCAAACCATCAGCTTGGATGCCGAGGTGCCCAACACGAACCACTTGACCTATAAGGATCTCGTGGCCAGTGAAGATAAAATCACACTTTGAAAGGAAAACTGCCAATATGAGAAATCACACTTTTGATTGCTGGGGAGAACCGATAGACGCCGTCATGGAAATAGCGGAAGCGGCTTTTGCTGACGATGAGATTGGCGATCTGCCAAAGGCCGTGCTGCGGGAGCGGGAAAAGGCACTTACCGATGCCCTGAACCGCGTTTCAACCTACAGAAAGCATGGCATCCGAAATGACCTGGTGCATACGGTATTTGAAAAGCGGCTGCAGCTGATCAAGGATGCCAAAACGGTCCAGGCGCTCAAGGAGATCCAGTCAGAGCCGAAACCTCGATACGATGGCGGCCAGTTCATTACCGGGCCCGCCTGCGTGCCGGAGGAGGAGATGATCTGCTGGTCACTCGCCTCCCTGCAGGCCCCTCTGGTCAGTGAGGCCTTAAAAAGGTATATGGATTTGTTCTATCAGGTGTTTGGATTCTACCCGTGGGAAGCAGAAAATGACGTTGCGGAGGTGCAGTTATGAAAATCTATATCTTAACCCACAACAAACTTACGGATGCCGGCCGCGAGTGGGACTATAAGTTGTTCACTACCGGCGAGGCGGCGAAGGGTGTCATGTGCCAAGAATTGAAGAACACACTGGAGGCCTGCAGGATTGCCAACGCAGACATGGCCTACAGAGACGAGTTTTGGGATGAAGACTCCAAAAGGGATTTCATTTGGAATGGAAAGGTATGCGAGTCCTGGAGTATCGAAGATCAGGATCTGGATATCAAAGTCGCTGTTAAGGTCCACGGAGGTATGGTGCAGTCAGCGATTGCCAATGCTGATGTAGATCTTGACATCTATGACCTTGATATCTCCGACTTCCCCGATGAAGGAGAAGAAGACGAGGCAGAGGCGAGAAAACGTGAGTTCGAGGAACTGGCCAGCCGGCAGGATTGGAGGAGTGTATGGTGATGGATCTCTATGGGATTGACTTGCTACAACAGCTCCACTCCGCCTATTTCACACGATACCAGCTGGCTCTGGAGCGCGGCTACCAGCATGAAGACAACAGATTCTTTTGGCTCTATGAAGAGCTCCACTACCGGCTTCAAGTGCTGCGCGAAGCGATTCTATTCCTCAATGCGTTGCCGCCCTTCCTCCAGACCCCTGATGCGGAGAAGCCCTATCAATATGTCGTCGATTTCTTCACCAGATACTTTAGCCCGGACAGTATTGGCCGGTCGGAGAGGCAGGGGGATGATGATCCCTACTTCAGCGACTCAAACCAGTACTGGAATGATTTCATGGAGGCGATGGATCTGTTCGGTGATGAACAGCTCCTGAAGAATCTACCACTGTTCTATGTCTACTCCTGCGAAGTAGTAGTCCGGGCAATACGCCTCTACTTCCAGGTTCGTGAGGGGAAGTGTCATGCGATCGACCGTCAGAAATTTGATGCTCTGATGCATGGCGGCAACTCCCTCCCGACATCTGCATAGAGGGAAAAATACAAAGCGAGGCGCCTATGAGTAAGTTTCCAATGGATAGCGGACAATCCGTATGGCAATTACCGATATCTGATAAAGATGGCACCGTTCACATGACTGCAAAGTGCCACTGCTTCAGAAGCGGACGATCATTATGCGGCCGGTACCAGCAAGATACCGACTACTACGAGACGGATATCAGTGAAAATGAGGTTTTAGAGCGACCAAGCATCGCATGTAAAAAGTGCTATGTCGTATGGAAGAAACAATACGGCGATTCCAATTGATCGTCTAATTGATCACAGCGCAACGGAGGCCGGAGCAGGATTACCTGTTCCGGCCTCCGTTTTCTTTTCGAATTGTAACTGTCATTTCGACAAATAGGCATGATTTTGACGAAAGTCTTTCAAATAGTAAGATAGTCTAACGTCTGGTGGATTTGATTGACGGCTCCCGCATTTTATACTCCTAATAGGCAGAAACTCTATCTGTTAGGGGGTGGACATGTGGACGCAGTCAGAATAGGAGCGCGCATCAAGGCGGCTCGTAAGGCTCGCGGACTGACCCAGGCGGAATTGGCCCAGGAGGTAGACATTACCCCTAAATACCTCAGCAATATCGAATGCGGGGCTAAGGTACCGAAGCTGGAGACATTCATCGAGATTGCAAATGCCCTAGAAGTAGACGCCAATACGTTGCTGGTAGATGTACTGACGGTCTCCTCCGCAATTATCAGCACAGAAATCTCCGAGCAACTTGCCGCACTATCCCCCCATGAGCGCAAGAGAATCAAGCGGATCTTCGATGTTATGATCGAGGACGCTGTTAAGCAACCCCGATAAACCCGCCCTGCATCGTTTCACAACGATGCAGGGCGGGTTTCTGTTATTCGGCAGGATTCTTTTCTTCTCGTCTTTCACTTTCCATAATATCTTACTTGTAGATAGACTTCCTATCTGATAGAATGAGGGCGGATGGCATATGAAACAGATAAAGCGGATATGGATCTCAGCCCGGATTGAAATTCAATGGGCTTTTATAATGTGGTATCGAAGGCGAGGGGAAGCCCTAATTAGACGTTGAGTGCCCTTCCATTCTATAATCTTCCAAAAGCTGTCCAGGAAGATTGACCGCCACGGACTGATTGCATACCGCCTTCAAGACCAATGCGACGCAATGTTTACGCTGTCCTGAAATTGGGACAGCGTATTTTTTATAGTTTCTATCGTGCCTCAATATGGAGAAGAAGGATTGGAGCGTGATGAAAATGAGGTTGATCGTTTGCCTTGACGACAAAAACGGCATGGCCTTCAATCACAGGCGACAGAGCCGCGACCGCAATGTAGCAGAAAAGATTGAAGAACTGGTGAAAGGGAGTATCCTCCACTGCTCCCCTTATTCCGTGAAGTTGTTTCCTTCTGACAGCTTCGAGTCGAGTGAAGACTACCTATTGCAGGCTGGGGAGGACGACTTCTGCTTTGTGGAGCTGGAGAATCTTGCCCCCTACGAGCAGCAGATCAAGGAAATAACGGTTTTCCGCTGGAACAGGCTCTACCCCGCAGACCTGCGCTTCCCAATTGATCTGACGCAATGGAGATTGGAACAGACGGTGGAGTTTCCGGGCCATTCTCACGAAAAGATCACAATGGAGGTTTATAGAAGATGAAAAAGAAGTTTACGGCATCTATCCTGGCATTCATTCTGGCTCTATCAATTCTGACCGGCTGCGGCGGCGAAACGACTTCCCAGCCCGATATTACGGCTGAGACCAGCCAGAGTACGACGGTTGAGACTCCTGCCCCTGGGCGAGATGTGGAGCCTGATAACGATGAGCACGAGACGGGCTCCTCTGCAACGGAATCTGTCCATGGGTTGGGGCTTGCTGAGACGACATTTACACTGAGTTCGGTGCCCGCCTACTCCGGATCTGCCTATGTCTCTGTCAACGGGAATGTCCCCTACTTCACGGCTGATGACCTCACCACCACATC
>ULNP01003527.1_pt1 | contig 11937 bp, 12 predicted proteins | sample 1951941 | NCBI WGS metagenome assembly ULNP01 (sample SAMEA4835579, study PRJEB28245) | human gut metagenome | biome: gut microbiome; material: fecal sample | place: Denmark | collected 2008
GCGGCTATCGCGTGAAGGAATAATTGCAGTTTTCCCCGGCCCGGCGCGCTGCGCCGGGCCGTTTTTATGCTTTTCCTGCAAAAGTCAAGTAGCAATTCTATTCAAATTTCCCTGTCCGTTTTTGTCGCTCTTGACAAATCTTCACAAATCAAAGACGATTTTCATATTTTTCTTTACATGTTTTTCACAACATGCTATCATATTTTTACTGATCTTTATCAGTAATTTTGGATAGGAGAAGGAAAGTATGAAAGAAAAGAAAAAACTTGGCCTGCCGGCGTGGATATTCATCGGCATGCTGGCCGGTATCGTCGCCGGTCTCATTTTTGCGTTCGCCGGTCTCGGCGATTTTACCACGGAGTGGATCAAGCCCATCGGCACGATCTACGTCAACCTGCTGAAGTTCCTGGTCGTCCCGGTCGTCCTGTTCTCGATTGCTGACGGCGTCATCAGCCTGAAGGACCTCAAGCGCGTCGGCTCCGTCGGCGTCAAGACGTTTGTGTACTATATGTGCACGACCGCGCTGGCCGTCGTCATCGGCCTTGTGCTCGTCAACCTCTTCAAGGGCAGCTTCACCCCGCTGCCGTCCGCAGATCTGGGCGCTCTGGAATATGAAGCCAAGGAAGCTCCGTCCGTTATGCAGGTCATCGTGAACATCTTCCCGTCCAACCTGCTGCAGCCGATGGTCTCCTCCGACATGCTGCCGGTCATCGTCATCGCCATCTTCCTCGGCGCGGGCGTCCTGGCCTCCGGTGAGAAGGGCCAGAAGATCGCAGAGCTTATCAACTGCATGGAAGAAGTCATCATGAAGATCATGATGATGATCATCAAGTTCACCCCGATCGGTGTCTTCTGCCTGATGACCAACGTCGTCGCCGTCAACGGTGCGGACATCATCGGCAAGCTGGCGCTCATCATCGGTGTTGCCTATATCGGCTACATCGTCCATGTTGTCGTGGTCTACGGCCTGTCCGTCAAGTTCCTCGCCAAGATGAGCCCCTTTGCCTTCTTCAAGGGCATTGCCCCGGCCATGATCACCGCCTTCACCACCACGTCCTCCAACGCAACGCTCCCCGTCAACATCGAGTGCTGCAACAAGATGGGTGCGGAGCCTGAGATCAGCTCCTTCGTCCTGCCTCTCGGCGCGACGATCAACATGGACGGCACCGCGATCTATCAGGCCGTCTGCGCGGTCTTCATCGCCTGCTGCTACGGCGTGCAGCTGACGCTCGGCGATATGGCCATGATCGTCCTGACCGCGACGCTCGCCTCCATCGGTACCGCAGGTGTCTCCGGCGCGGGCATGATCATGCTGGCGATGGTCCTGACGCAGGTCGGCCTGCCGGTCGAAGGTATCGCCATCATTGCCGGCGTCGACAAGCTGTTCGATATGGGCCGTACGACCCTGAACATCACCGGCGACGCCACCTGCGCCCTGTTCATCTCCCGCCTCGAGCGCGAGAAGGCCGCCAAGAAGGCAGCCAAGGCCGCAGAATAACATCCCCTTTCCGCAAAAGCCCGCCGCAAGGCGGGCTTTTGCCATGTCTGGAAGCGCATCACTCTGTAGGGGCGGGGCTCTGCTCCGCCCCTACAAGGTCCCGCAAGACGGTAAAATTTATCAAAATTTCTGCAGCACCTTCTATTGACGGCAATCGTTCTACGGCAACTAGCTGCAAATTTGCAACAACCTCTCAGTCAGCTTCGCTGACAGCTCCCCTGGGAGGAGAGCCGCCTTTCTGTGGCGGGATGGAGCCGAGGGGAATACTCCGGCGGCTTCGCCGCCTCCGTGCCGACTGGATTTTCTTTTTGATTTTGCGCAAAGCGCAAAATTGCGGCGTTGACACGCCGCGAAATCCAGTCGCTCGAACCCGAGGGTTTCTCGCGCCCCTCAGCGCAGCCATGCAAAAACGCCATCCCAAATGGGGGACCCGGATAAAGAAGTTTTATAATTTCTTTGGCAATGGCATGACGCTTTGGCGTCATGCTGTTGTTTTTCTTGCGTACTCTGCGGAAAACTCCATCTCTCCAATGAAGTTGTAGCGAATGTCAATTTGTTGTACGCGGTGTCCGCTGGATTTATCCGGTGCATGGACAATGATTTTCTCAATAAACTCCTGCACCATCACGGCGGTCAATTCTTTTGGCTCGGTGTACTTTCGGACGAGTTTCAAAAACTTCTCTGCATTTCCGGTCTGCTCCTGCGCCGCTGCAAGCTCGCTGCGCAGATTTTGAACGCTGGCGGCTAATTCTGTCTGCTCCTGCTCATAACCCGCTGAGAGCTTTGTAAAACGCTCGTCCGTCAGCTTCCCGCACACGTTGTCCTCGTAGAGCTTGCGGATGATCGTATCAAGCTCTGCAATGCGGCGTTCCTGTCGGTTCAGTGCGCGTCTTACGCTTGCCTGTTTTGCATCCAGTGCTTTCTTGCGCCCGTCCATCAGCATCTCCGCAAAGGCTTCTTCGTTGAAGTGGGCGAATGAGATCACCTTTTGCAGATTCTCCAGTACAAGCTGTTCCAGCACCACGGCGCGTATGTAATGGGCGCTGCACCCGTTTCGGTTGCGATAGGTGGAACAGGTGTAACATTCCTGTGTATGCTCCCATTTGACAGTTCTGCAAAAATACAATCTCTTGCCGCAATCTGCGCAGTAGACTAAGCCGGAGAACATTCCCATATCGCCCATTTTGGTCACTCGGCGGCGATTGGTTACAGCTCGTTTGACTGCCTCTGCAATTTCTTCCGTCCAGATAGCCGGGTGCGTATTTTCAAATACGCGCCATTGCTCCGGCGGATTTTCAACTGTTTTCTTGGTTTTATAAGACTTGCGGTGCGTCCGGAAATTGACGGTATGACCGAGATATTCTAAATAGTGGTCCATGATATTTGATACCATTGATTCGGACCATTGGCAGGGCTGCTTCATACTTCCGACACGGTAGCTCATGCCTTTACTCTCAAAATATGCCGTCGGGGTCAAAATTCCTGCACGTTCCAACCGAGTGGCAACCTGAGTTGGGCCGTATCCATTGAGAATATCCATACCAACCCGGTAGACCACTTCGGCCGCGTCCGGGTCAATGATCCAATTCTTATCCGTATCGCTGGTCTGTGTAAAGCCGTAAATCGGTATGGTCGTCAATCGCTTACCGGACTCTCCCTTTGACTTCATGTAGGAGCGGATTTTTTTGCTGGTATCCTTGGCATACCATTCGTTGATGATATTTCGGAATGGGGTGAAATCATTATCCGCTGCGCTGTCCGTATCGACACCATCATTGATTGCAATGAAGCGAACATCCAGCTCCGGGAATCGGATTTCCGTATACATTCCAACTTCCAAGTAGTTTCGGCCAAACCGCGACATATCCTTAACAATGACCGTGCTGACACGCCCTGCCTCAATGTCCGTTAGCATTTCCTGAAATCCGGGCCGATTAAAATTCGTACCCGAATAGCCGTCGTCCTTATAGATTTTGAAGTTCGTGATCCCGCGGTCACGCGCGTACTTGCTGAGAATTTCAATTTGGTGAGCAATGCTGTTGCTGTCGCCCTCATTTTCATCGTCACGCGAAAGACGGACATAGAGAGCTGCCCATTTTTCAGCTTGTGCATTTTGCCATTCGCCCATCATGCACACCCCGCTTTCAGAAACGTGCTGAACACGGGAACGATGGAACCGGAGAGCTGCTCCAGAACGCTGTGAAGTACAACGTTGTGTTTCTCAAGCTCCAACAGCAGTTGATGCTGATTCTCATAGCTGCGATTCAGACGAGACAGATTCAGAACAACGACATTGCTGACCTGATCTGTGCGGATGGCAGCAAGCATTTTCTGATATTCCGGGCGATCTGTATTGCAGCCGGAGTAGCCGCAGTCGCAAAAGATTTGCAGATTATGAAGTCCCTGTTCCTTTGCGTAATGGACGAGTCGTTTTTGCTGATTCTGCGCACAGGCCGCAGACATGGCGCTACGGCTGCCATGGTCGATACGGCAATAAAGCGCGGTGATTTTATAAGACTGCCTAATCATATTATCCTCCGTTCCGGCAGTCACCATTTCTTACTTTCTGACACTAATATTATATCAAATGTCAGATTTTTTGTCAAATTTCATCACATTTTGAAACAATATTTTTTGCTTCCAGCTTGATGAGACTTTTGACCTTTTCAGAAACGGTGCCGCCCTGATCGTTGCAGCAGCCTATCACAACGTAGCGCGTATTTCCCAGCTTTTTTTCTGTTCTAATTTCTCTCTGTTTGGGGAATGGTATGGTTTTTCTGTTCATTGGGATACCCCCTAAATGCGTCTCATGGTGAGACGCATTTCGTCAAAATTCGCGTTGGATATTCCACGCAAATCTACAATAACATCGATCATTTTTTCAAAGGCTTCGCAGACGGCAGCGGGCAAGGCTGCTCCATAGGCTTTCCCTCCCTCCATGCTTATGGCGGGGCGTTCTACGCTGTGACGCATAGCCAACGCAAGTATCATTGTTCTTTGTATGTGGTCGTCGCCCGCAAGCCTGCCAAGGCTTGTCCGCAATGCTGGTGTTCGTCGCTCCGCGCCGGAATTGGTTCACCCCCTGTTCCGTCGCATCCCCGCGCACCCATTGCTGGCTCACACATACAAAACGTATCTGTTGACCCTATTCAGTTGTAATCAGGTTCGTTACCTGTTGCGGTTGATTATCAACCGGGGAAAACGCAGTGCCTTTCGGCGCTGTGTTTTCCCGGATCGGCAATCCGGTGTTTTGGGTTGTTCTGAAGCCGCCCGTTCACAGCGCAGGCACACCATGCGCCCCTCCGGGATGATCTCGCCGCACATCACGCAGCGTTCTTCAGAAAAATACATCATGGCAAGCTCCTTTTCTGGTGGCGAAATACGTCTCACGGTGAGACGCATTTCGCCACTTTTCGTAACTGCTCAAATTGCAAAATCAGACGGCGGTTCGTGACAGTGGAAACCGAAAATTGCGGCGTAAAGCGCAGCTTCGGCCAGATAGCGCAGCTCATCATCTGGGAATGTGTAGCTGTGCCCGTCTCCATCGTCGTAGGTCACAAGACACTTGCTGGCAATATATCCCTCAAAGTGGCGTCGGATCATTAAGATGGCCTCGGTATCGCCGCGCTGCGCGGCGCATATTAACGCATACGGAATTTCTTTCATGGCGCCTCCATCAAAAAATCTCTCAGCCAGCACACAGCGCGGTTGCGCTGGCGCTGGACGGCGCTGACGCTCATATCGAGCATTTTGGCAATTTCGGCATCGGTCAGGTCGGCAAAAAAGTACAGGAGCGTAATTTCACGTTTGCGGAGCGGAAGATATGTAAGAGCCTGTCCCAGCTCCGCATTGTGAACCACGATACGCTGTCCGCGAACATCAAAGCTCACGCTTGCTTCTAATGCCGCATCCTGTGGCGGGTCACTTGGATTCAGTTTGAAAAGCAGCGCGTCATTCAGCGCAGACAACGGTCGTTCAATTTCCGCACGGCGCTCTTTTTTCTGGATGCCGCGCCGGATAGCATGGTCGATTGCAGCTTTACAGTAGGCTTCAAATGTGATTTCGTTGTAGCGTTCAAACCGTTCGTTTTGTGCGTCCATACGTTGCTCCTTTTTGTCCCTCTACTCCCTAACAGTCTGCAAAAAGATAAAAAACCCACTTTTCGCGCAAAGCGCAAAAACTTCCTATAAAAAATTATTTCTCAGCACCGTTCGACACAGCAAATTAAGAGAAAGAGAAGCACAAAGCCCTCCTCCTGAAAACAGGAGAAGGACTTTGTGTTTACTCCGCTAAGCCATATTTGGTCTTGACCCGGTCGAGCTTTTCAAGCATCGGTTCCGCGCCAAGCCAGAGAAAGAAGAACGTGGCAACGGCGCGCACCAGATCGACCGGGATGCCGGTGACGTAATAGCTCAAGATAATTTTCCAGTTGATTGTATTGGACCACATGAGGGCAGAAGCGGGATTCATAATGCCGCCGAACACAACGGTCGAACAAATCACACCGAAGATGCAAAGGCTCAGGCGGCTGCGGCGGAGAACGCCTTTGCGGTAGAGCACACCCGCCAGCCAGCCAATGATCCCCATGGCGAACATCTGCCACGGTGTCCATGGCCCTTGGGAGAACAGCATATTCGAGACAAGCATCGTCATCGCGCCGACGAGAAATCCCGTTTCGCCGCCGAAGGCCACACCCGCGAGGATCGTCATGGCAACGACCGGCTTAAACTCTGGCAGCATGAAGAACGCGGCGCGCCCCGCAACGTTCAGCGCAACGAGCACGGCAATGAGCACCAGTTCGCGCGCTTGCGGCTTGCGCCCCTCGAAAATCAGGAAGAACGGCAGCATACATTCGAGAAGAATTAGCAACGAAATAAAGTAGTATTTGCGCCCCTCAAAGTAGTAATTGCCAATAAACAGTGTGAACGGAATGAGCAGGAGAATCAAAAGCGTTGCAAGGATCGTCCGCTTTTTCAGCTTTCGCTTTTCCACGGGCGTTTGAATGAGATAATCCGGGCGCTCTGCTTTTCGGCTAATGGACAGCGCAAACACAAGGAGCGCACCGAGCAGGATGGCGTATTGCCTGAGCTGGTCGCCCGCCAGCGCCGTCATGCCGTTCGCATCAATGAGCTTGGTCAGGTCTGTCACGCCAATGGCCTGAATGATGCAGAACAGCAGCACCGCGCCGGACACAGCGGCAAGCACCTTTCGCCAGACTGGGAGTTTTGCCGCTGCCCGTGATGCTTTTTCCGGTGCGGGCGGGATGCGCTGGTATTCCGGTAACGGCGGTTCCGGCTGGGCCGTGCCGCCACACGCCAAAATCACATCTTCCGGCGTGATTGCTTTCGGCAGCACATCCCGCGCAATGCGGTTCGCGGAGGTCGTATAAAAGCTGTTGCCGGAGAAGAACGTTTTGGGTTCGGATTCTGTGACGATATTGCCATCGAAGAACAGGGCGCAGCGGTCCGCATACTTTGCGCAGAACTCAATATCGTGGCTGACCATCAAAACCGCCACGCCGGACGCTTGGAGTGTGCGGAGAATCTGTCCAAACGTCTGCTTGAACTCCGCGTCCAGCCCCTTTGTCGGCTCATCAAGGAGCAGAATGTCGGGGTTCAGGAGCAGGATCTTTGCCAGCGCTGCGCGCTGCTGTTCACCGCCGGAAAGGTCGTAGGGGTGACGGTCAAGCAGCTCCGCCAGCTTGCAGAGCGAAACGACCTGCACCAGCCGGTCAGATTTGCGCTCTGCTTTCGGAAGAATTTCCAACAAATCCTCGCGTACTGTGGATTTTACAAAAAGCGCCTGTGGATTTTGGGGCAGCATCCCGACCGTGCCGGTAATGGTCAGTTCCCCGCGATAGGCTTTCCTCAAGCCTGCAAGGAGCTTCATAGACGTTGTTTTGCCCGTGCCGTTGCCGCCGAGCAGGGCGAGAAATTCACCCTTATGCAGCTTCAGTGACAAGCCCTTGACCACATCGGGCAGGTCTTTGTCGTACTTGAACCACAATTCTTGCGCCGAGACAACGGTTTCCGTGTCCGGTGCGTTTCTGCTTTCTTCTGGAACAGATTGCAGTTCATGTGTTTTCGCATAATCGAGCAGCCAGTTTCGTCCGTCGCAGACGGAAATGGGGCAGGCCGCCGTAGAATCCGTCGCCGCCCAGATGCGCATGGCGGCGGGCATGGCGAGGAACATGGCGTTGCCGCGGGCCTTCAGTTCCGCGCCCACTTCCGCGGGCGTGCCGGTGCAAAGGAGCTTGCCGCCGTCCATGACCGCGACGCGCGATGCAAAAGAAAACGCTTCTTCCAGACGATGCTCGGTCAGGAGGACGGTCGTTCCCAACTCGCGGTTGATCTTGCCGAGGGTGGCAAGAAAATCAGATGCGGCGATCGGGTCAAGCTGGCTTGTCGGCTCGTCGAGAATCAGAACCTTCGGCTGGAGCACCATGACCGATGCAAGATTCAAAAGCTGCTTTTGCCCGCCGGACAGCTCCGTGACCGGCTTGTAAAACCATTCCTGAATCCCGAAAAACGATGCCATTTCTGCAACGCGGCGGCGGATCGTCGGCGTGTCATAGCCGAGAGATTCAAGGCCAAACGCCAGCTCGTGCCAGACCTTATCCGTGACGATTTGATTCTCCGGGCTCTGCTGCACAAAGCCGATTTTTTCTGCCTGTTCGCGCTGGGATAGTTCATCGAGCTTTTTTTCGTCGAACAGGATTTCGCCGTTTCTGCGTCCATGCGGCGCGAGGACGGTTTTGAGCTGCCGGAGCAGCGTACTCTTGCCGCACCCGGAAGGACCGCAGAGCACCAGAAATTCTCCCGGCTGGACGGACAGCGATAAATCGGAAATTGCCTGTTTTTCCTGTTCGGGATATGCAAACGTTAAATTTCGGATCGTAAAGACTTCCACTGTCTGTCCTCCCTTCGGTCGAGAATCACCGGTGTCAGCACCAGTGCGAGATAGACGAGCATGAAACTCACGGTCATGGGTGTCCATGCGGCGGTTTTGACGGTTGGGTAATATCTAAAGTACGCGCCATCTGCCATCCAACCGGAAATGAGATACGCGCCGCAGAAGATCAGCCACGCAAGCGTAGCTTTGTCGCGGTCATCAAAACGATAGATGGAGAACGCTGTGCGCCCCGGCAATCCGTAGCCGCGCGAACGCATGGAATCTGCCGTTTCGATTGCATTTTCCAAGCTCCATGTGACCATGATGGAGAAAATCTTGACGGCGTTCCCAACGCGCCGGAACACACTGCCGTTTTTGGTGTCGCGCCCGATGCAGGCTTGCGCCTCGGAGACGACCTGCATCTGCGCCTTGAATTTCGGGATAAATCGCAGCGCCATGGAGAGAACGAGGGACAGCGCCGGAATGACGCGCCCGAACAGGTACACGAACTTATCTGACGTCATCACCTCGTTATAGCTGGAAAACCAGAGCACGACCGACGCAAGCATGACCGCAGCCGCCACACCGTACAGCATGGACTCCAGCGTCAGCGGATTGCCGGAGGGCAGGTACGTCAAAATCGTTTGACCTTCGTGATTGAACGCCGGGTTGATGAGCGCGGCAAGCGCCGCCATGGGGAGTAACCCCATGACGGCAAAGCGCACCGCTTTTCTGCCCTTGAGATAGATGTCATACGCCAGCGCTCCGGTCAGGGAAATGACAAGGTAGACTGGGTGCATCAGGCACATCGAAAAGAGCAGTACCAGTGCAAAGTATAGGAAATTGATTGTCGGATGATAGCCCGAAAAGGCATCTTTATTTCTCATTTGTTCCAGTAATCGCCGCCAACGTCTTTGCCGAGGTCACAGGTATAGACCCACTCGACCACATCGCCATCCTTGAGCTGATAGCGGCTGCATCCGTAATTGGGGAACCAGCCATTGACCTGATACATCCAGCCGGAGAGGTTGCCTACATCGAACTCATAGAGATTATTGATCCCCTCAATGTAGGCGGAATTGTAGATCGGCGTGTTGGAAAACTCCATGTGGATCTTCTGCTGCTTGCACGTCCGCTGCAAAACATTGAATACGCTTTCGCCCTCATAGAACGTGACGGTCATAGGCTCCAGAATCCAACCGTCCTCCGGCACAAGCTCAACCTTTTCGGGGTCACACAAATCCATGTTATCCAGAATGGTAGCACAGGAGATGGAGAGGGTGCAGGTGTATTCCGCGTCGCCAATCTCCACGTCCTCCGGCTCGACCGGGATGGGTTTGCCCTCCGGCACGGGGTCCGTCTGGTACTTGTCCTTTCCCGTGCCGGTATCGATCATCATGCCGTTGACTTCTTCGTATTCACCGGACGCGCTGGCCTGAACCTCCTCCGGCGAAACGTATTCTGGCGGTTCGGTATTGGTCTGCGCGGATTCGTCCGTCTGCGGGTCGTCAGACGGCTCTGGTGCGCTTTCGGCGGGCGTCTCTACCGGCTCTGTTGCAGTGCTATCTGCTGTGTCTATTGCCGTTGCGTCCTGCTCCGGTGTCTCCACCGGAGCGGCAACAGTCGGCTGCTCTGATGGGTCTTTCTGCTTCGGCATATTCTGGTCGCCAAAGACAAAGGCTGCCGCCAGCACCAGCACGATCAGTACCGGAACAATGATTTTCCATTTGTGTTTCTGCCAAAATGTCATATCAGATCAACTCCGCAGCGCTCAGCATATTGTAAAGCATCTGCGCGATCTCACAGCGCAGAATCGCTTTTGTGGGTTCGATATTGAGGTCGCTCTGGTCAAGGATATTGACGGAGTAGCAGAACGCCATCGGTTCCTTTGCCCAGGACGCGACACTCCGGTAATCTCCAAACTGCGCCAGCATATCCTTGACCGATGCGGCATCCATCGAGGTATCCAGCCCGCAGAGCTTTGCCGCTCTTGCGACCATTGCGGCGGCTTCCTGACGGGTGATGGTGCCGTCCGGATTAAATTTGCCGCTGCCAACGCCGTTGACAATGCCGCTGCTGTTGGCTGTGCCGATGTAACCGGCATACCATTTGGAGCTGGGAACGTCGGTAAAGACTTTTGTATCCTTTGCAGCCAGACCGAGGGCGCGTGTGACGATGGCGGCAAATTCCGCGCGCGTCATGGTCTTGTTGGGCATGAATGTACCTTTTCCCATGCCGTTGATGATGCCGCGGGACGCAAGTTCTTCGATGGCGGCTTTGCTTGCGTGATTCTTGATGTCCGTGAACGTTGTGCCGGGGGCGGTCACACCGGGGACACTCACAGAAGCGTCTACATTGCCCTTGCTGACGCTCGTGGCGGGTTTTGAGGTGTTCTTCGTCACGTCGCTCATGCGGTACAGGCTGTTTTGACCGTTTGCTGCGCGGTCAATGGCGACCAAGGCGTAGAAGCCCTGTTCCGCAGACATCTGGTTATTGCCATCCGAACCGTCGAGAACATGGTAAAAGCCGCCGTTGGACTGCCGGAACGAGAGAAGATTTTCCGTCAGAGTGTGACCATTTTTCACAAAACGGCTGTCGTCCAGAGAAATCCCCAGCTCACAGAGCGCGACAACGACCTGTGCGACGGATTCTACATTCGTCGTTCCCCACGACGCATAGCCTCCCTTACTGTCCTGCACATTGGACAGGTAGGCCAGCGCCTTATCTGTCGCGGCTTTGACTGCTTTCTGGTCCTGATATTTTGCCAACGCCTGCAACGCCATAGCGGTAATATCCACGTCAGAATCCGCCGTGTCGGTCAGCGCCCACCCGCCGTCTTTATTCTGATTTTTGATGATCTCATCGATGTAAAGCTGCCGCGTGGCCTGTGTCTTTGCAGCGGGATTTTTCGGAATCTCATAATTCCGCGAATCCAAGGCGATGAGCGCCCAAACAGGGCCATTCAGACCTTGCCAGATCGTTTTTTCAAAATCGCCAAGCGGCGTGAGGAGGTTATATCCAGCGACTTTGGACGGGTCGCGGCCAATGGCAGTCAGCGCGAGAATGACGCGGGAATACTCGGTGTATTTTCTTTCATGCAGCACACCGGAGCAGTTCTTGACGTACTTCTCGACGCGCGCATAGTAATCATCGTAGTAGTTTGCGGGAACGGAATATCCGGAACGGGCCAAGCCAATGACGGCCCACTCGCCGCCGATGGAACCGACTTCCGGCGCTTTGACAGCGGACACCATGTAGGCAGCGCTGCCTTGTACCTCACTATGGACGCTGGACGCTGCAAGGGTGGGAACGGTCAGCGTCAAAAGGATTGCAAGGGTCAGAATCCATGCAGAAATTCGTTTGATTCTTCTCATTTGTATTTCCCCCTAAAATGCGGCAATCAGGGCTGCCCCCAAAAGGGGGCAGTCCTGTGCTGCAAAGTGTTATTTGGTGGTTGCTACGTTTTCCACGAAACGGTGGAGAATAGCTGCAACCTGTGCGCGGGTAGCGTTGCCGGTCGGCATGAGCTTACCGGCGCTGCCGTTGAC
>ULNP01033128.1_pt1 | contig 11782 bp, 12 predicted proteins | sample 1951941 | NCBI WGS metagenome assembly ULNP01 (sample SAMEA4835579, study PRJEB28245) | human gut metagenome | biome: gut microbiome; material: fecal sample | place: Denmark | collected 2008
AAATATGGCGATGGGCGACAAGGTTGTTATTTACCGGACTAACGACTATATGGGACCTGCTCATCACCGTTCGGTTGTTACTTCAGTGTGTACCGTTGTTAAGGTAGTCAATATTAACCATTTCAGGGATGAGGCAGATTTCCTGAATAAGGTTCGCGGTAAAACGGTTTTCACGTTAGAAGAATTGAAACGCTTTTGGCGAATAAAAAGGTATCCGTGGTTGATATTCCTTCTGTTCAACTTCCCGCTGGAGCGCTATCCTAACCGCAAACAATTGTTAGATTACGGGTTTATTGATGACGGGCGTCTTGTTTGCGAATGCATATCTCAAGATGCGATGGACGGAATAATGGCGCTGGGGAATGCCGATGAAAGCTTTATTGTCGATTAAATCCGAGTTTGTTAAACGGATTTTATCTGGTGAAAAAAAATATGAATACAGGCGTCGTGTATTTGCCCGCGATGATGTTGAAGCAATCGTAATTTATGAGACGCTTCCGGTTGGTCGTGTTGTTGCGGAAGTCGAAATCGAAAATGTTCTTAAGGACACACCTTCCGCGCTGTGGGAGGAAACTCATAAAGATTCAGGAATTACTGAGCAGTTTTTCTTTTCTTACTTTTCTGGACTTGAGCAAGCGTGCGCTATTGAACTTGGTAATGTCAGACTTTTCGATAAACCGCTTTTATTGTCTGAATACAATCCCGATCTGACCCATGCTCCTCAGTCATTTGTTTACGTTGAGTAAGAAAGTCCGTTTCTAATTGCAATGTGGAACCGCTGTTATTCCACTACGGCACCGGAGCCGATGTGGACTCCGGTGCCGATTTGTTGCTGGCGGTCTGCCTATGCAGTTGAGGGGCACAAGATACTTCAGCAAGATTAGTGTCATGGGCTCACAGTCGCGGGGAATAGCGTGTCTTTTACTGGGTTGTTGGGTTGAATATCATATAACAGCACTTTCAATATTGCGCTGGGCACCTGGGCCGAAACCGATCGCGGTGCATTTTTGTAGCTAGAGGCCAGCTCCGTAGTGCTATCGCTCGCTAAATACTTCACAGCTAAGCCTTTCTGCGGTCAGTATACAGAAAGCAAGCGGGAACACCTTAAAAATGACTGCGTCGCGATCGGACCTTCGGAGCGCTTCGACTATATCGTTAGTATCTTTTCCGAGGGCTCCCTGCGACGTTTCTCCGATTACCTTGATGTGGGCATCTCCATGATGACCGTTCACTCCGCTAAGGGGCTCGAGTGGGACACCGTTTTCATTCCGGGCGTTACTCGTTTCGATTGGCCTGGAGGGATTTGCTCTCGGTGCGAAAGAGCTGGTATATGCTCGCGTTCTGCGTATGGATGCCGGATCGTTGATGCGATGAATATGCCAGACGGGCTTATTGAGGAAATGGGCCTGCTGTACGTCGGCGTCACTCGCGCCCGCAAAGCGGTATATGTCTCCGCTTCTATGCAGCGCAGGACAAATAACGGGAACTATCAGGTTGCTTGCCCCTCTTGCCTAACGTCTCTTCCGGGTATTGAACCTGTGAGCTGGTCGGTCATGGACGGAGAGGGGTGATTGCCGGCGGGATGGGGCGTGTCTGCTACTGACGCGAGGTCCGGTCAGTGGCCTGGCCGGACCTCGCTGGGTGTGAAGAGGCCGTTCAGTGCGAAATATAGTGCCTTAGGGCTTCGGAAAGTTCGTCTCTCAGGTCGCCTTCCAACAAGGAAATTGCACGATCGACATAGATTTTGTTATCAATTCCGAAGTAATGCCCAACGCTTGTTGCAAGAGTCTTATCGTTAAATAGCCCGAGAATCTCATTGAAATCATGGTCTTCAATGGCCTGTTGATATCTGTCGTTAACGTTCTTTTCTATGCTCGCAATGTTAATTAAGGATACTATGCCATCGGCAGTCAACTGCTCATTATCCGAAATAGTTATTCCGGAAAGCACTTCCTTTACGCCTGCTACAAGCGCTTCCGATGTCTGCTTCTTTGCTTGTTTGCTGAACCTTTCACTTACATATGTCTTAATGCTGGAAAAGGTCTTATCTGCATCAGCACCGAAACGCTGAGATAGAATCTGCACCGCTTCTTTGGTGGGAAAGAGATTTTCAATTTCTGCGACCTTGAGGTGGAAGATCCCCTTTTCCTTAAGTGCGTTGAGCTGTTCCTCGGTTTTAAAGTCTCTGTCTATGATGCCCTGGGCCTTTATGGCATGAAGGCTTGAGGTACGATTATATGCCTTCACATTATTGATGACCTGCTCGCATCCGCCGGAAGGGACTACATAACAATCGGGAAAGAGTGCGGAATAGATCCGCTTGTCGTAACTTCCTTCGGTTCCTTCAACGAATAGGACCTCTTTCCGGTTGCCAAGGAGCTCTATTAAGAGCTCCTTTGGAAGGTCGCTATCGGGAAGCATTTCTAATTCCCATTTGGTGCCATCGAAATTCTTAACCCAGATGATATCCGAGCTTCGGTGTGTTGAGGCGAAATTAACATCGTGGGTTATGTAGATAAAGAGGCAGTCTGGGCGCGACTGCTCTAGGGAAGTCCAGAGTCGCGCCATAAGCGATGGATGCAAATGAACTTCAGGCTCATCCATGATGATTATTTTGTCGTTTGGGACACAAAGAACTTGTGCGGCAAGATATAGCACTGAACGCTCGCCGTCACTCATTTGCGTTGCGCTGTAGCGATCCGTTTTACTTTTGGAGTACGCGTAGAAGGCCGCGTCTTCCTGCTCGATCTTTCTTTGAGGAAAGACTTCATCCCAAATTACTTTAAGCTTATCTAGTGCTGTTTTCGGTAGAGGGGGCCTTTCTACAGAAATAGACTCCGCATGTTTGCATTCATCAATAAACCGCTGGTTTTCAAGATTTACTTGTGCGATGAGTGCTGCTAAAACATCGTCAAAATCGTCAAGGAGCTTTGTCGTATAGCTTCCACCCCATCCCCATCGAACTTGTTTTTTCTCCTTATATTGGGAGCCGCCGTAAAAAACGTTATCTTCTGCTTCTGCAAAGCTTTTTAAAGGGACTCTCTCAGAAAAATTGATATCGCGCTGTGCTGAGATTCTATGGACCTTTTCGAAATCTTGTTGCTCTATCCAAGCACCGAGCTTTGATTTACCGGATCCATTTGGTCCGATAATAACGACGGAGTTGACCTGTGCTTCTTTACAGATCTTTATGTTGCTGGCATTGGGTAGCCAGTATTCATGTTTCGATTCGTCTTCTGACAATTGTCTCACCTAGTTTATAACGATTATTTATTGATTTAATAATAGTATTGATAACTCCCAGTGGCTTGCTTGGATCCGGCTTTGCATTGCCATACTCTTCGATTTTGCGGCCACAGTTGTTCTCATCAGGCTTAAGGCGCCATAGAAGACGGAACCTTGCAGAGAAATATTATTACCAGAAGTGTTCTTCCGATTTAGTGGGCGCTCGAGGCGGATGTACCTCACGATGCCGATTCAGCCATCGGCGTACCTGATCTCCTCGATCATTCGCCGGTAATCACGACAGTGCTGACAACGATGTCGTTCTCTCGTACCGTGAACATGCAGTAGGTCGGTAAGAGCCAGTTGGCGTAGATGCCCTTCCCGTACGCTAAAGACGCTTCCGTTGAATCTCCCTGCTCGTCGGGTGGGTCATTGTTGTACCCAGCCGCGTTCATATGGAGGCATCCGTCCATCAGGTCGTTGATGTACGCGTCTTGGGGCGCGAACCTCAGTATCCTCTCTGCTCTTTCGCCTTGGCGTGCAGTGCGTCCAGAAAGCCAGGTAGATCAACGCTCCTGCTGCGTGCGCTTCGTTTTTGTCCGCACCAGTGCTTACACTTTTGAAAGACGGCACGAGGGCATCTGTCACATATCTCATGCTGTAGACAGATTGGCGAGTTCTGAGTTGAAGGTGAGGTGATTATGAAAGGCAGAAATCAGCACATTACGATGCGTTCGGATGGCAATTGGCAGGTTAAGGGCGAGGGGACAAGTCGCGCTTCCTTCGTTACGACGACCCAGAGCGAGGCGATAAAGCTCAGTCGACGCATTTGCTCCAATCAAGAGTCGGAGTTGATCGTCCATCGTCGCGACGGCAGAATCCGCGCAAAGGATTCCCATGGACACGACCCCTTCCCGCTGAGGGGATAAGGATTCGGCTCCATAGCGACAACAGCCCGTAATAGCGTGCCCGTTGTCGCTAAATGACTTCTTCATTGTGGCGAAATACGAGCTTGGGGCTATTTCATCTGAATTGGTTGTTTGTTCTCTTCAAAGGGCTGATTTGGGGGATTCGTGGTATTGGATTGACGGACCCCGAGTTCTCCCTTAAAGTAAGCCTTGTGATGAGGCCTTGCGACGGTATGTCCGGCTTGGTCCGTGGGAACCGCCGAAAGGCGGTTTTCGCGTTTAAGGGGCCCATATGGATAAGCCATTTAAATCTATTGCCGAGCAGATTGCTATTCTTGAAAGCCGTGGGCTCGAATGAGATAACGATACTCGTTTAGTTCTGGAGCGCGAGGGATACTACCCGGTTGTTAACGGCTACAAGGATTTGTTTCTTGACCAACGGGATGGTTCTGGCCAAGAGGTTTTCGTAAAAGGGACCAAGTTTTCTGATATCTATCGTCTATTCGAATTCGATCGAACTTTGCGCCTGCTGATGTTTGAGTATTTTAACAAGGCGGAAGCAGTTCTTAAGACCGTCTGCTCTTATCGGTTTGCTATGGCTCATAAAGATAACCCAGAAGCATACCTTGATTGAGATTCCTATCGGGCTGAGGCCGGCTATCGAAAAAAGATTGACACGCTTATCGGTGATTTCGAGAAGGTGCTATGTAGGTCTAAAAAATGGAACAGTGATTATATAAGGGACTACATTCGTCATTATGATAATAATCACGACAATACGCCGGTATGGATTCTTATGAATTACTTAATGCTTGGCCAGACATTCAAGTTTTTCGAGTTTCAACCAGAAAGCATGAGAAATTCCATTGCCAAGTCGTTTTCTGACCTTTATTCCGAGACACATGAAGTCCATAAGCGCATCAGCCCACGAAGGCTAAGACTTGCGTACGATCATATTAAAGATTTCAGAAATATCTGTGCGCATGACGAGCGCCTGTTCTGCGCGAGGGTGTCTCCATCACGTGATGTCAATTTGGTGGGTGTCTTAGGCGATCTTGAGCTAGTGCTAACTGAGGATGATTACAAGATGCTGCGTCGCCAAATACTGCTTGAAGCTCTTAAGTTAAGTGACTCGCTCAGCAGAGATGCCAGTGCAAGGGTTCTTTTTGCTATGGGTGTCAATGATTTACCGAGCGTGTTTCCTACGGAGATATTAGGGTCGTAATCGACGCGAGCGATGAATTTACTATACAAGTTGGACGTGCGTGAATCGCGCAGAGCTGGTAGTAAAGGGGCCATTTCATGGCTGAGCCTCTCGGTGAGCAGCCAATAGGGCCCGGAGGCAGCTCCGGGCCAGCACTCCGCACATGTTTTGTTGGGGGTTCTTTTACGGGAACCCCAGTCAACAACAGCGAACTTTCTGGGGAATGTTGGGGAGGGGGAGGAGTAACTGACTGTTAGGGCGTTGGTCATTGGCGGCGTCCCGCCCGCGCTTCGTTGGCTATGCTTGATGCGGCAACTCCGGCATGAGGCCGTCCTGCGCCTCATCGAGGCTCGGCACCGAGGCCTTCTAGGAAACGTCCGCGAGGCTCTGCTCAGGTCAATCTTTGCATGGGCGTATTCTTTGATTATGCAGCCAGGGCGATTCTCGTCTGGTAAAACTGGCCGCGAAGTGCTTATCACCAGACACGTCTCAAGTGACTCATTAGTTTCAATGCGTTTCTCTATCATGCAATCACTACGTCATGCGGTCGCTCGCACGGGTATCATGGTGAAAGCGATTTCAATGACAGGGGTGCTCGTGGTAAAGATGAAAGATGTGGCCGAGCTGGCCGGCGTTTCGAGCGCCGCCGTCTCGCGCTACCTCAACGGTGGATATATCTCGGCGGACAAGGCCGAGCGCATTAAGCAGGCAATCGAGTTGACCGGATACGTGCGATCCAGCCAGGCTCGCGCGCTGCGCACCGGTTCCACCAAGCTCATCGGCGTCATCGTGCCTAAGATCAACTCGGAATCCGTTAGCCGCATTACCGCTGGCATTGGCCAGGTGCTCGGTCGCCGTGGCTACCAGATGTTGCTTGCCAATACCGATAACGTTGCCAATCGCGAGCTCGAATACCTCGATTTATTCCAAAACCACCCGGTCGATGGCATTGTGCTGGTGGCAACCATGATCACCGACGAGCACCGTCGCGCGATTGAGTCGTGCCGCGTGCCCATTGTGTTGATCGGCCAACATGTCGAGGGCGCGGCGTGCGTCTATCACGACGACTATGAGGCTGCCTTTGAGCTCGGCCGTGCGCTTGCGGGTCGGGTGGATGGCAAGATCGCCTACATCGGAGTTACCGAAGAGGACCGAGCGGCCGGTTATGACCGCCGTCGCGGTTTTGAGGCCGGCTTGCGCGCCGCGGGCGCGGTGCTTGATCCGAGCCGGATTCGCCAGGGGTCCTTTACACTCGACTCGGGCTATCGCGCTGCGCGCGAGCTGCTTGCCGATGCCCCCGATGTTTCGTTTATCGCGTGCGCGACCGACACTATGGCTGCCGGCGCCCTGCGCGCTCTTGACGAGGTGCGTGGCATGGGCGAGGGCGTGCGTCGCGTGAGCGGCTTCGGCGACAACGCATTTTTGCGCGCGCTGACGGGCGGCATTCCCACCGTGCATTACGGCTACCTGACCAGCGGCGTCGAGGCGACCAATATGTTGCTCAACGCGCTCGATGGCGAGGAGGGGGAGAGCGGTCTCAAGACGCTCAAGCTCGGCCATCAGCTTATGAATGTCTAGGCCTTGGGCACGTCTGCCTGCCTCTGAGACTCCTGTTTTTGCTTCAAAACTACCTTTCGCCGGCTTTTTCCTACCGTTCACCCTACTATGAAAACGATTACAGTCATATCAAACTGAAAACGATTACAGTGTATGTGTCAAAGATGGCCGGGTGCACATGCGCCCGTTGGAGGAAAGGGAAGTCATGGACTACCGCAAAACAGCCCAAGAGGTGCTCGACAACATCGGTGGCGCCGACAACGTTATTTCGGCCGCACACTGCGCCACCCGTCTGCGCCTGGTGATTGCCGATAACGCCAAGGTCGACAAGGAGGCCCTCGAGAATATCGACGGCGCCAAGGGCGTCTTTGAGGCCCAGGGCCAGCTCCAGATTATTTTTGGCACTGGCACCGTCAACAAGGTCTACGACGAGTTCATTGCGCTCAGCGGCGTCGAGGTTGCCACCAAGGCCGAGGTCAAGGAGGCCGCGGCTCAGCAGCAGAATATCTTTATGCGCGCCATTAAGGTGCTCGGCGACGTCTTTGTCCCCATTATTCCCGCCATCGTGGCTTCGGGTCTGTTGCTGGGCATTATGAGCGCCCTCAACTTTATGGCCTCCAACGGCTTTATCGCGCTCGACACCAATAACTTTATTTATAAAATCGCCGACCTGGTCTCGGGCACGTCCTTTGGCATTCTGCAGATCCTGATCGGTTACTCCGCCGCTAAGGCCTTTGGCGCCAACCCGTATCTGGGCGCCGTCGTCGGTGGTGCATTCATCAACTCCTCACTGCAGAGCGCCTACACGGTTGCCTCCGAGGGCGTGCAGACCATGGTCAACGTCATCCCCGGCGTGTACAGCTTTGAGTGGGTCGGCTATCAGGGCCATGTGATCCCCATCGTCATCGCCTGCGCCATTCTGGCCTTCCTCGAGAAGCGCCTGCACAAGATCGTTCCCGAGATGTTCGACCTCTTTGTGACCCCGCTCGTCTCGGTGTTTGTGACCGTGCTTGTGACCCTCGTTGCCGTCGGCCCCATCTTCGTCTGGGCCGAGAACGCCATCCTCGGCCTGATCCAGGCCCTGCTCACCCTTCCCTTCGGCATCGGTTCCTTTATCGTCGGCCTGTTCTATGCCCCCACGGTCGTTACCGGTATCCACCAGATGTACACCGCCATCGACCTGGGCCAGCTCGCCCAGTACGGTGTGACTTACTGGCTGCCCATCGCCAGCGCCGCCAACATCGCCCAGGGTGGCGCCGCGCTCGCCGTTGCCTTTAAGACCCGCGATGCCAAGATCAAGGGACTGGCGCTTCCTTCGGCCCTGTCCGCCTTCATGGGCATTACCGAGCCTGCCATCTTTGGTGTGAACCTGCGCTTCTTTAAGCCCTTCATCGCCGGCTGCATCGGCGGCGGTTGCGGTGCCTTGGTCTGCGCACTCACTTCGCTGGCTGCCTCCGGCACGGGCGTTACGGGTATCTTCGGCATCCTGCTGTGCCTGGCCCAGCCCGTACAGTACGCAATCATGTTTGCGGTCGCCGCGCTGGTTTCCTTTGCTGTCTCGTTTGTCCTGTACAAGGACGAGCCCAAGGCTTCCGAGCAGGCCTAAGAGCTTTTGTTTGAGGGGTGCCCGCGGGCTGTATGCTCGCGGGTGTTCCCTGCATCTGGCGCCGATCTCTGACGCCTTGTAACTTTCGATCCGTTAGGACTCTGATATGTCTAATGCACTTGGTCGCGACCTTGCAAAGCTGGTTGCCGCTGTTGACGCCGCTGCCTCTGAGCGCGGTCATGGCGCATATGGCCAGCGCTTCCATATTATGCCGCCGGCGGGTTGGCTCAACGACCCTAACGGTCTTTGCCAGGCAGATGGCGTGTATCACGCTTATTTTCAATATGCGCCGTTTGATGTCGAGGGTGGCGTTAAGGTCTGGGGTCATGCGGCGAGTTGCGATCTTATGACGTGGGATTACGTTGGCGCCCCGCTGCTGCCCGACGAGCCGTTCGATTGCCATGGCGTGTATTCGGGCTCCGCGCTTGCCGAGGACGGTCGCATTCGCGTGCTTTATACGGGCAACGTTAAGCTTTCCGATTCGGACGGCACGTACGACTACGTCAATATCGGCCGCCGCGCCGATACTGTTTATGTCGAGAGCGTTGATGGCCTTGCCGGTCGGGAGTTCAGCCAAAAGCGCGTGGTGCTGGCGTCCGAGGATTATCCCGAGGATTTGACCTGCCACGTGCGTGACCCCAAGGTGTGGCGCGATGATGATGGGCGTTACCACATGGTGCTGGGCGCGCGTCGTCGCGTGGACGGGCCGCATGTCGATAGTCGATTTTGCGCCATGCACGGCGAGGGCGCCGGGCGCGATGTGGGCGAGATCCTGGTGTATGGCTCGCCCGATATGCTGAGCTGGGAGCTCGAGAGCCGTGTGTCTACGTCCGAGCGCTTTGGCTTTATGTGGGAGTGCCCGGGGTATCTGGAGCTTGAGGCGGATGGCGGTGTACCGGCGAAGTGGCTGTCCTTCTCGCCCCAGGGGCTCGAGGGCGGTCGTTGGGACCGCGGCAACGTATACGCCGCTGGCTACATGCCTGTAACGGGTGACATCACCGGTGGCGACAGTGCCTATGATCTGGGCGAGTTCCACCTGTGGGACGCCGGTTTTGACTTCTATGCTCCTCAGGAGTTCACGGCCGAGGACGGTCGCCACATTCTGATCGGCTGGATGGGCATGCCCGATGAGCCGACCTATGGCAACGCACCCACCGTGGTGTGCGGCTGGCAGCACTGCATGACGGTTCCGCGTGAGCTTACAGCCGGTGCCGGCGGCGTGGTGCTGCAGCAGCCGGCGCGCGAGATCGAGCGCCATTATGCCTCGGCGCGCGTGGGGGCGGGCTCGTTGGAGGTTGCCGGCGATACCTGCTTTGACGTTGTTGTTGACGGTGTCGACGACGCATTTACCGCGACCGTTGATGACGAGCTGAAGCTGGCGTTTGTGCCCGCCGAGGGCGAGCTGCCCGCGCGCTTTGAGATGCGATTTACCTATGAAGGCCGCGCTTCTGCCGGCTGCGGTCGTACCGTGCGCTGGGAGCCCGTCGACGGGGTGCGCAACGTGCGCATTGTCGGCGATGTCTCGTCGGTCGAGGTGTTTGTGAACGATGGCGCGCTCGTGTTTTCGACGCGCATCTATCCCGAGACCTATGGCGTGACCGTTGACGCTCCTGGTGCGATCGTGAACTATCACTCGCTCATCATCTAGGCGATTCGTCGTATATCGGCGCTATACTGCAGCCGTTGCCCACGATGCGGGAAACATCCGCATCGTGGGTTTTTGCTTATGAAGGGACGGTGCCGCGTGGACGTGCAACAGCTAGAAGAGGCTTGGGCTTTGAGAGCCGGCGCGCGTGAGGCGCGGTTGCTTGCGGCCTCGCATGTGCCAGCAGCGCTGTCGCAGCTGGGGATTGTGCGTCCCGGTGACCGCTTGGTGGCCTTTGCGGACGACTTTGCCGATGCGTTTGCGAGCGGATTTGACGGCTGCGATGTTGTGATGGTGGGGGAGCCGTCTGTCGAGGCGTTTGCTGCGGCGTCCGGTGGCTTTGCCGGCTCGTTTGACGCTGAGGGTCCGCACCTGTGGTGGTTCGTCAACTCCATCGGCGGGTTTGGTCTGCGTGTGCCTGATCTTCGTGCGCTGGGTCGGGCGGCGCATGAGGCCCATGCGCTGCTGGTTGTGGACAACACCGTGGCGTCAGCTTTTGGCTGCGATTCGCTGCGGCTGGGTGCTGCGCTGTCGCTCGAGGCGCTCGATCGCGTATGCGCCGGTGATGCTCCGCGCAAGTTGGTTGCCGTATCGGTCGCGCGCTCGCAGCTCAAGCGCCATCGTGTGGATGCCGCGGCCGAGTGCGCGCATGTCCTGCTTGAGGGCCGTGGCTTGGCCAAGTTTGAATTGACTGCTGACGAGGCCGGTGTGCTGGAGCGGGGACCGGACTCGCTCGATGTCCGCATGCAGGCACACTTCGACCGCGCACGTGCGCTGTCCGAGTACTTGGCCGCCAATGAGATGGTGCGCAACGTGCGCTATCCCGGGCTGAGCTCGCATCCCGACCATGCGGTTGCGACAGGAATCCTCGAGCACGGCTTTGGCCCGGCAGTTGAGTTTGACCTTATCGAGCGCAGTGCGGGTGATTTCTTCGATGCTTTGCCGGGGGAGTTTCGTACATCGCCCGCCGGCGGCGCAGCGACGCGCCTTTCGGCCCCACGCGGCAAGCAGGGGAGTACCGTCCGCCTCTTCGCCGGCACCGACAATCCCTTGATAGTTGCGGCCGCCCTGGACAACGCCCTCCGCAACTAGCTAAATCATCCTCGACTCCATAAGTTGCGGTGAAATAGGGATTGATTTACGGCTTTAACCGCATAAACAGTCCCTATTTCACCGCAACTTATGAGAAGGGGTTGTGTGGCTATAAGGCCCCGTCCCAAATGGGCTACTCTTTAATGCTGGCGATGAGGGCGTCGGCTTTGGTGGCGATGACGTTGTTGATGTCGGCCTGCAGCTCCTCGTAGACCGCTATGGCTCGCTCGCCGGCGGGGGTGAGCGTGGATCCGCGGGCTCCGTCGCGCTCGATGAGCTTGCAGCCCAGCTGGCCTTCAGCCTCGTTTACAATACGCCACGCTTTGGAATACGCCATGCCCATGCTCTTGGCGGCGCGGTTGAGCGAGTGCTCGCGGGCGATGCCCTGCAGCAGCAAGACGCAGCCGTGACCGAAGACGCCCGGCAAATCCTTGTCGCACGCTTGAATGACCAACTTTGCCGTCGTCTTGTACTCCATGTGCTCCACGTCTCCCCGCTAAAGTGTTTGCTGGGCAAACGCAAAGCCTGCGTCAAACCCTCGTGTG
>ULNP01020861.1_pt1 | contig 11538 bp, 9 predicted proteins | sample 1951941 | NCBI WGS metagenome assembly ULNP01 (sample SAMEA4835579, study PRJEB28245) | human gut metagenome | biome: gut microbiome; material: fecal sample | place: Denmark | collected 2008
GCTGGGCCGGGCCATCCCGGAAGCCGTGGGCACCCTGCCCCTGCAGGTCTATTTCCCGCACGGGCCCCTGACCAGCCTGCGGGCCTCGCGCTCCACGCCGCTGCCGCCGCCCGATCCCGCCACGGACCTGGATATCGGTTATGACATCCGCCTCAATGCCCGCACCGTGCATTACGGCCCTGTGACCATCACTGGCGCGGCCGTGGTCATCGAACCCGGCACCCCCGACAAGGCCGGCAACGGTACGGCCGTGATCCGGGCCACGGGCGACTTTTACGAAGGCCGCCTCAAGGGCCGCTGCGCCATCGGCGGGCCTTCGGACATGCCCACCTTCGACATCGACCTGCGCCTGGACAAGGTCCACGGCAGCAAGCTGGTCAGGGATTTCGACCTCATCCCCGTACGGCGCGGCATGCTGTCCGCCCAGGCGGCCATCACCAGCCGGGGCAGCGACCTGGACGTGTTCCTGAAGAGCATGCGCGGCACGGTCACGGCCGACGGCAGCAAGGGCCTGCTGCCCGCCGGAGGCAAAAAGAGCCTGCCCTTCGAAAAACTCTCGCTGCGCCTCGACCTGCAAAGCGCCCGCCGCGACCTGCGCCCCACTCCCGCCCGGGCCGGTTTCGAAGGCCGCTGGACGGCCTCGCTGGAGGGCGAGGATCTTTCCCTGACCCAGAAGCTGGACGGCCTCGTCTGGTTCGGCGGCAAGGAGTTCGTGGCCTGGCAGGATCTGCCCGGTTCCCTGCGCCTGCACCTGCCGTCCCTTGAAAAGGATCTGCTGCCCCAGGGCATGGATCTGGATGCCGACGGCGTGTTCAGCTGTGCGGGCCCTGCCGGGCTGAAGCTGAAAAAGGCCACGCTCTCGGCGCTGGGCCTGCAGCTCAAGGGCGATCTGGACGTCAGCAACGGCCGCAGCGGCTTGGCCTGGGGCGGGAACGTGGACCTTGCCGCCCGCGACCTGAAGCACAGCCTCCGGCAGATCCGGGGCAGTGCGCCCGCCTCCCTGCCCGCCTCCCTCAACAGCCTGCGCCTCAAGGGCACGGCCTCCGGCACCCCGGACAGCCTGCGCCTCAAGGATCTGCGCTGCAGCCTGGGCTGGCAGCAGGTGGACGGCGAAGCTGCCGTGAACTGGAGCGGCACCCCGCAACTGGACCTGCGCCTGCATGCCGCGGACTTCGATCTGGACCGCCTGCTGGCGGAGATGTTCCCCGACCAGGCCCGCAGCAAGGGACGGAGCAAGGCCCCGGGCGCTCCCTGGGACCTGCGCTTCATGAAGGCCTTCGATGCCCAAGGGAGCCTGAGCGTGGACAGGGTGCGCTTCATGCGTCTGCGCATGCAGCAGATGACCACCCGCTTCAGTCTCAAGGACGGCCACCTTTCCGTGCCTGCGCTGGAAGGCAACTTTTACAATTCGCGCCTGCGTGCCTCGGGCGACTTCCGCTTCGACCGGGGCCTGAGCTACACCACCAAGGTCAGGGCCCTGAACATCAACCTCGACGCCGCCAGCAACGACCGCAACGACAAGCGCGCCGTGCGGGGGCTGGCCTCGGTGGAATCGGAGATGAGCGCCCACCTGACCGGCAGCGGCCAGATGCCCGCGGCCCTTTCCGGCACCTGGGGCGTGGCCATCATCAACGGCAGCTACCAGAACCGCGACAAGGCCGGGCGGCCCGGCGGCAAGCCCACCCGCTTCCAGCGCCTCAGCGCCTCGGGCAACATGCAGGGCGGTGTGGCCCGCAGCAGCAACATCTTGTATCAGGATGCCGAGATGCGCGTGCGCGGCGGCGGCCGCATCGACTTCAACAACGAAGACCTGGACTGCAACCTTTTCGTCAAGACCGACCGCATGCAGGAATTCCCCGTGCGCGTGACCGGCAAGCTCCATGATCCCAAGACCTCGGTCAGCGCAGGGACGGCCATCCTCTACGCCGTCACCAGCCTGACCCACGGCATCTTCGAGCTGCTGGGCGGGGTCATGGAAGGCACCTGGAACCTGTTCCGCTGATCCCGCGTCCCGGCCTTTTTCGTTCCGGTCCCACCGGCCTTCCCCTGCCGGAAAAGGCCTTGCACTTTCCCCGCCCCCGTTGACAGAACCGCCTGCAAAGGGTAGACAGGCTCTATCTGTTCTTTTTTGCACAAACCCAACAACGGTCCGTCTCAATAAGGAGAAGCGCCATGAATATCCTCATCTTTGGTCCCAACGGCAGCGGCAAGGGCACCCAGGGCAACCTGGTCAAGGCTAAGTACAATCTTGCTCACATCGAATCCGGCGCCATCTTCCGTGAGCACATCGGCGGCGGCACCGAGCTGGGCAAGAAGGCCAAGGAATACATCGATCGCGGCGACCTGGTGCCCGACGACATCACCATCCCCATGGTGCTGGAGACCCTGAAGACCAAGGGCAAGGACGGCTGGCTGCTGGACGGCTTCCCCCGCAACATGGTGCAGGCCCAGAAACTGTGGGAAGCCCTGCAGGCCGAAGGTCTGAAACTGGACTACGTCATCGAGATCCTGCTGCCCCGCGAGATCGCCAAGAACCGCATCATGGGCCGTCGCCTGTGCAAGGAAAACAACAACCATCCCAACAACATCTTCATCGACGCCATCAAGCCCAACGGTGACAAGTGCCGCGTCTGTGGCGGTGAGCTCTCCACCCGTTCCGACGACCAGGACGAAGCCGCCATCAACAAGCGTCACGACATCTACTACAACACCGAAAACGGCACCCTGGCCGCGGCCTACTTCTTCAAGAACCTGGCCGCCGAAGGCAAAACCAAGTACATCGAACTGAACGGCGAAGGCACCATCGACTCCATCAAGGAGACCCTGATCTCCCAGCTGAGCTAGCCTGAGCACGCCTTTCCAGGCCGGGGCCCTGCCCCGGCCTTTTTTTTGCCCGAAAATCCCGGAGCCCGGCCGGAAGCGGCCTTGCCTTTTGCCGCCGCGACCCCATCTTTATAGCGGGGGAAAGGTCCGCCGGCCCGCAGCGAGCACGCGTTCCGAAACAGGGGCCCTACTGGACATGCCTGTCCAAGTTTGCCACTATGCCCCCAACTTCACAGCGAGGTATCAATATCATGCAAGTCTGCATCGCGATCATGCACGGCAATCCCGTCATGCTGGAACTGCGGGAAGGCGTCCCCTACATCAATGACGAACCCCAGCCCATCAAGCACCTGACCGAAGATGACCTCGTGGCCTTCCACGAAGCCGTGAGCGCCATCCCCGACGACGGCGATCCCGGCAATGTCGCCCTTGTCAACGCCAAGCGCGCCGCGTTCATCGTGGACCTGCTGGGCCATGCCGTGGGCGACGAATGCGTCTCCTACCTGACGCATGTGCTGGACCACGTGCACTACGACGTCATGGAATATCTGGGTGAAACCGACCCCCAGGACTAGAAAGCCTGCCGGGCTCCCGCAAGGGGGAGGACTTCCGGCATAATTGAGGGAAACAATGCTTGAGATCCAAGACCTGCACGTTTCCGTCCACGGCACGCCGGTGCTCAAGGGCATCGACCTGAAGGTGGAAGCGGGCGAAACCTTTATCCTGTTCGGCCCCAACGGCTCCGGCAAGACCACCCTGCTCATGACGCTGATGGGCTTTTCCGGCTACGAGGTGACCCGGGGCAAGATCATCTTCAAGGGCCACGACATCACCTACGCCCCCATGTACGAGCGTGCCCGTCTGGGCATCGGCATGTCCTTCCAGCGCCCGCCCACCATCCACGGCCTGCCCACGGGCAAGATGGTGGAACTGTGCGGCCGCGGCCGCAAGATGGACATCCCCGCCATGGCCAAGCGCGTGCATTTCGATACCTTCCTGGACCGCGACGTCAACGCCGGTTTCTCCGGCGGCGAGATCAAGCGCTCCGAGCTGCTGCAGCTCATGGCCCAGCAGCCCAACCTGCTGCTTTTCGACGAGCCGGAATCCGGCGTGGACCTGGAAAACATGGCCCTGGTGGGCAAGACCGTGCGCAAGCTGCTGGACGGCGTGCCCGACTGCTGTAGCGCCACCCTGCGCGAGCAGGGTCGCCAGCGTTCCACCAGCGGGCTCATCATCACCCACACCGGCCACATCCTTGAATACGTCAACGCCGACCGCGGACAGGTCATGTATCACGGCAAGCTCTGCTGTGAAGCGCGCCCGCGCGTCATCCTCGACCATATCGCCCAGCACGGCTACCAGGAATGCCTGCGCTGCCTGGCCGGCGACATGTACGGCAAAATCGCGGAGGCTCCCCTGGTATGAGCAGCATCGACCTTTCCCGTTTCAACTTCAGCGGCGGTGAGAACTCCGCCCCCATCGAAGATCTGACCCGTCTGCCCCAGGAAGACCAGCAGCGCCTGGTCCTGGCCGGCATCGACGTGCACGACACCAAGGTCAGCGGTGCCTTCATGCAGCTCAACCATGCCGACGTGCACTGCACCACCCGGCAGGAAGGCCTGGACCTCATGGACATCCGCGCGGCCCTCAAAAAGTTCGACGGCCTGCCGCAGTACTACTGGAAGCTGCTCGATCCCAACAAGGACGAGATCACCCGCATGGCCTACGAACACCTCAACGGCGGCTACTTCGTGCGTGCCCGCAAAGGCGTGAAGATCAGCCAGCCCGTGCAGTCCTGCATGTTCATCAAGGGCAATGCCGCCGGACAGGCCGTGCACAACATCGTGGTGGTGGAAGAAGGCGCCGAGCTCAACATCCTGGGCGGCTGCGCCACCTCCCAGCACAGCAATGATGCCGCGCATCTGGGCATCACCGAATACTATGTGGAAAAGGGCGGCAAGCTGACCTTCACCATGATCCACAACTGGGGCGACTCCACCACCGTGCGGCCGCGCTCGGCGGGCGTGGTGGAAGCCGGGGGCGTGTTCCAGAACAATTACATCCTGCTCAAGAGCGTGGGCAGCCTGCAATCCTATCCCCGCATCGACCTCAACGGCGAGGGCGCCGTGGCCACCTTCAACTCGGTCATCGTGACGCCCACGGGCTCCTACGTGGACAGCGGCAGCGCCATCCACCTCAACGCGCCCCACACCCGCGGCGAGATCATCTCCCGCACCCTGACCACCGGCGGCACCATCATCAACCGCGGTTTCATCGGCGCTTCGGCCACCCCGGTCAAGGGCCATCTGGAGTGCAAGGGCCTCATCGTGGGCGGCGGCCGCGTGCATGCCATCCCCGAACTGGACAGCTGCCGCGACGGCGTGGAACTCTCCCACGAAGCCGCCGTGGGCAAGATCGCCCAAGAAGAGATCGAATACCTCATGGCCCGCGGCCTGGACGAGGACGAAGCCACCTCCACCATCGTGCGCGGCTTCCTCAACGTGGACATCATGGGTCTGCCCGCTCCCCTGAAGAAGGCCATGGACGAACAGATCAGCAAGCTCAACGCCGGCGGCGCCATGTAGCGTCCCCGTGCGATACCTGCCTGTTTTCGGGGCTGTCGTGCATGCGGGCAGCCCCGAAACCTTTTGGGCGAGACAGCATTTTTTTGGGGGAAAGGAGCATGGATGCGTTGCCCGGGTAAAGAGGCTTGCCCGGACAGGCCCGGCAAGGAGATCCCCTGCGGGGCGAAAACGGCAGCGGCCCCGGAAGCCCTGCCGGAAGGGCTTGACCGCCTAGCGTCCTTCCGGCTATAGTTCGCTTCCTTCGTGGGCCTATAGCTCAGTTGGTAGAGCCTCCGGCTCATAACCGGCAGGTCCCAGGTTCGAGTCCTGGTGGGCCCACCATATATTTTCAGCAGGTTACCTCATAGCAGAGGTAGCCTGCTGTTCTCTTTTGGTGACCATTTTGTCACCGAACCGCGTGTATGGGCACGCGGATCTTCATCCATTGCTTCCCTTTCCTGCCCTGTATCTCTATGGGGCACCAGCTGTGCTGGTGCGACCTCTTTGGCGCAACGCGCCCAGGAAGCCGCCTCCTGCCCTCCCCGCACCCCTCCTTATAAAAAAGACAGAGCAAAAGCTCCTATCCGCATCTGCTGCCTTCATTCTGCAGCGGGTCCTTCCAGAGCCCCCCCCTCGAGGGGCCGAACCGGTCGCCCGAGAGGCCGGGGATTTTTCGGGATAGTTTTTCTGGGATTTTGGGACCATATCCGCGGAGATACCAATGACTGAGTCTGACCGTCAGCTCCAAGAAATGGCCAATCGCGTGGCCAAGCAGGTGGAGTCTGAAAAGGCGAAGGCGAAACCTGCCGACAAAAAAGACGCGATCACACCTGATTTCGTGGCCAAGTGCGCCACCTTTTCCGAAAAAGGTGATGGGCTCCTGCACTCCGCCCTGTTCCGGGGGAAGCTGACGTATGTCCCGGAGAGCAAGAGCTGGTACTGCTGGGAGGATCATCACTGGCGCAGCACCCATATTCATATGGTCGAGGCGTCGGTGGAACAGGTGGGAAATAAATACCGGGAAGTCGCTGCCCACTATGAGCAACTGGCCAAGGATGCCGGTGAGGGTGGTGACAACGAACGGGCCAACCATCTGAGAGCGAAAGCAGAGGCCCTGCAAAAAAGGGCCTCCTGGCTGAACAGCTCCAGGGGGGTCAATGCCTGCGTGAAGTTCACCCTGGCCAACAGCGACCCGCTGATATCCAAGCCGGATGTCTGGGATACAGACCCCTGGTTGCTGGGCGTGGCCAACGGCGTGGTGGATCTCAGGACAGGCGAGCATCGCCCGGGACGTCCTGAAGACTACATCCTGCGCTACTGTCCGGTGGAGTGGAAAGGCCTGCACGAACCTGCGCCGCTTTGGGAGGAGACCCTCCAGCAGATTATCGGTGCCTCGGAAGGGGTGTTGCCCTGGCTGCACAAAGTGTTGGGCTATGCCATCACCGGTCAGTCCACGGAGCCCCTGTTCCTCATGCTCTACGGGGAGCGGGGCCGTAACGGCAAAACGGTGGTGATGGAGACGCTCAAGAAGGTGCTCGGTCCCTACATGGGCCCTGTCCCAGCGGAGCTTCTTCTGGACCGCAAGATCCCCAAAGACCCCGATTCAGCCAGCCCGACCATCATGAACATGAAGGGCATGCGGATCATCTGGGCCTCTGAGACCAACGAGAACCGCCGGTTTTCGACAGCGCAGGTCAAGCTGCTTTCCGGCTCTGACTCTCTGACCGGGCGCTACCTCTGGGACAAGCAGAATACGGAATTCCGGCCGACGCATACCCTGTTCCTGCTGACCAACTTCCTGCCATCGGCCCCAGCGCATGACCTGCCTTTCTGGGAACGGCTCAAGCTCATCAATTTCCCCTTCCGTTTCGTGGACCAGCCCAAGGGGGAGTTCGAACTCCCTCGCAACCCGCACCTGGAGAGGGAGCTGGAGGATGAGTACCCCGGCATCCTAGCCTGGTTGGTCCGTGGCTGTCTGCTCTACCGGGCAGAAGGGCTGGTCGCCCCGGCGGCGATCACGAAGGCCACCGAGCAATACCGTGTGGATGAGGACGACATGCAGGTGTTCGTGGATCAGTGCCTGGTGGACAGCCAACTGCCGGAGGACCGCATCCAGGCCACAGAGCTCTATGAGGTGTTCAAGGAATGGTACAAGAAATATATCAATCCCAAATACATACCCAGCATGCACATCTTCGGGCGCCAGATTGGTGCCAAGCTGGAGAAGAGGAAAGTCGGGGGCCACACCTACTACTACGGCAAGCAGTTCTCCGATTTCGGTCACAAGTTCAAGAGCAAGACGGTATGACCTTTCCTTTTTGCCAGGACATTTTGAGGGGGCGAGGTCCTGAACGAAAGTTTTTTACTTTCGGTAGGATAGCTGCGTCAGGAGGATATGACGTCTTCATGGAGGGGCCAATGCGAAATGCTTTTTCATGGGGCGGGTATCTATTCTGTGCTCATGTCCTATTGTCCTGTTTCCTTTTTTTCTCTGAAAAAACAAAAGGATATGTCCAGGACATCTTGCAGGACATTTCAGGATGTTTTTCGGGGGCCCCTTATGCCTGCTGATATCATCGATCTGTTCCGTGAACAGGGCTTCGAGCCCAAGAAAAAAACTGCCGGCGAATGGTCTTCTACCTGCCCTGCCTGTGGCGGGACGAAGCGGTGCAGCATCTGGCCCGCCCGTGGAGAGGGGCGGGGCTACTACTGGTGCAGGGAATGCGGGGCCAAGGGGGACGGCATCCAGTTCCTGCGTGACTACGCCAAGATGTCCTATGCCGATGCCTGTGCGCGCATTGGCGTGGCTTCTGCTGCCTGGGCTGTGAAGACGCCCTCCCTGCCCCAGCGGGCGGAGAAAAATCGTTTTGAGTCTGTGGAGAATACGGGGCCCAAGGATGTGGACGTGGCCGCGTGGAGGACCTGTGCCGGCAATTTCGTGCGCTGGGCAGAGACCTGTTTGCAGCGTAGCCAGGAACATCTGGCCTGGTTGGCCGCCCGCGGCATCGATGCCGCAGCGGCCCGTCGGTACAGGCTGGGTTTCAATCCGGGGGAACGGGGGAAGAATTGCATTATCAGGCCCCGATCGACCTGGGGGTTGCCGGATGTGCTCAAGGATGACGGCAAGCCCAAGCGCCTCTGGCTGCCGCGCGGGATCGTCATCCCTCAAATCGTCAATGATGAGGTCAGACGTTTGCGCATCAGGCGCCTGGATTCTGACCGGGCCGAATTCAATCCTGACCACAAATATCATGTGGTCGAGGGCTCCGAAATGCAGCCGCTGTGGCTGGAGAGCACCACCCCCCTGCGGGATGGGCAGGGAGCCGTCGTGGTAGTGGAGACAGAGCTGGATGCCCTGATGCTCAACGCGCAGGCCGGCGATCTGGTGCATTGTCTTGCCCTGGGGACCTGCAATGTGCGTAACCTGCCAGCCCAGCTCTACAAACGGCTGACGGATTCGCTGGTGATCCTGGTGGCACTGGACGCCGATGACGCGGGGGCGGAGGGCTGGCCACGCTGGCAGGAGACGTTTCCCACGGCCAAAAGGTGGCCTGTCCCTGCGGGGAAGGACCCGGGGGATGCTTTTGCCAAGGGGGAGGACATGCGGCTCTGGCTGCTGTCCGGGCTCCCGGAGGGGCTGCGTCTGACTCTGGACAGGGCCACGCCAGCAGTTGTGGAACCGGAGATCCAGGAGGCCACCTTCGTGGATGAGGAAGAAGAGATCCTGGATTCCACTGCAGCCTATGCCGCAGATCCAGATCGTCCCACGGATGCCATCCTGGAATTCTGGGATATATGGAAGCGCTATCCCATTAAGTACATCCGTGAACGCAACGCGCAGGGGAACGTTTGCGGCTTTTCTTTCGTCTACCCTTATCCCTGGTCCCATGCGAATCCCGGCGTGATCCACCGTTTTTTTCAGTTCCGGGATGACCATCCAGAGATCATGGTCTGGCTGTCTCGCAACAAACACGACATCGTAACGGCTCGAAATTTCATGGATGTTGAAAAATACAATGATACAGAAGAGTTCTAGGAGGGAATATGAAAATTGAGACCTGGTCGACAGAGCGTCTTTCCCCTTACGCACGCGAGCTGAAGAAGCACGAGAAGGCACTGCCGAAGATGGTTGCTGCCCTTCAGCAATGGGGGTTCCGCATTCCCATTCTGGTGAGTGCTGCCGGTGAGATCATAGATGGCAAGCTCCGCTACCTGGCGGCGGTGCAACTTGGGATGCAGGAGATCCCGGTTGTGGTCGCTGATGACCTGACGCCGACGCAGATCCGGACGTTCCGCCTGCTCGTCAATCGTAGCGCCACGTGGGCTGACTGGAATGATGAGTCCCTGCGCATCGAGATGGCCGAGCTTCGCCTTGCTCTGACAGATCTCAGCGTGACCGGCTTCGATGACAAGGAGTTGGACGCCATCCTTCTGGATGCGGTGGCCTCCGGAGAGAAAGACCCGGATAGCGTACCTGAATTCAGGGAGCCTCCTGTCTGTCAGGTAGGCCAGGTCTGGCAACTTGGCATGCATCGGCTCATGTGTGGTGACTCCACCCAGCCTGCGGACGTGGCCACGCTCATGGCTGGTGAGCATGCGGACATGGTCTGGACAGACCCTCCCTACAACGTCGACTACAGCTCCCGGGCCGGAAAGATCAAAAACGACAAGATGAGCCCTGCGGAATTCGACCAGTTCCTGCGCCGGCTCATGGTCAGCGCCTGCGACGTCCTGGTGGACGGTGGGGCCATCTATGTGGCCCATTCGGAGGCTGGTGACGGCATGGCCTTTCGGGCGGCTTTCAAACACGCGGGCTTCAAGCTCTCCTGCTGCCTGATCTGGAAGAAGAATCAGCTCGTCATGGGGCGTGGCGACTACCACTGGCAGCACGAGCCAATCCTCTATGGCTGGAAGCCTACGGGCAAGCATGTCTGGTACGGAGACAGGAAACAGCGCTCATTTTTTGAGCATTTCGCCGGCAGCGTGGTGCAGAAAGTCTCCGAGAATGTCTGGCAGGTGGCCAGCGGCGACAGCATCCTCCGGATCAGCGGCAAAGACCTGGTGGTGGAGGACCTGGCCAGCAGCATCCTCTCGGAGCCCAAGCCCAAAAAATCTGAGCTGCACCCCACCATGAAGCCCGTGGCCCTGGTGGAACGCATGCTGGTCAATTCGTCGCCGCGGGGCGGCCTGGTCGTCGACCTCTGCGGCGGCAGTGGCACGACCCTGATCGCGGCGGAGAGACTGGCCCGTCGCTGCAACATGATGGAGTATGATCCGCGTTACGCAGACGTCATCATCCGGCGCTGGCAGGAACAGACCGGCAAGGTGGCTGTGCTGGCCGGCAGCGGTGCTCCCTATCCCCAGGAGGCGGAACATGATGCAGAATGATGTCCTCGATCTGGCCCGGCAGAGCGCGGCCAGTGACCTGGCGTTTTTGCTCAAGGCCAAGGAACAGGCCAAGGCCCGGCTGCGGGATGACGCCACGCAGGAGAACATCGCGGCCTTCAGGCGGGCCAAGGGCGCCGTGGAGGAAGAGATCCGGCGGTTGCAACAGGGAGGTGATTTCGTGGGGATGGTGATCAAGACCCAGAAGGAGAGCGTGGAGTTCCTGACCAATGCCGGCTTCAAGATTTCCACGTCGCAATTCAACCGGGACGTTCTGGCCGGCAAGGTGGCCAGAACGTCTGACGGCTATGAAGAAGGCGCTCTGCTGGCCTACGCTGCGGCCCATCTCAAGCCCCTTGCCAGGCAGGAGCAGCGGGAACTGACCGATGTGACGGTCAGCCGCCTGACTGCCGATGCGGAGATGAAGAAAATCAATGCCGAGCGCAGCCGTCTGAAGCTGGAGAAGGAACGGGGCACGCTCGTACCGCGCAGCGAGGTGGAGGAAGCTCTGGCGGCGAGGGCCCTGTTCTTCAGGAACGAGATCGAGAACTTCGGCCTGCGTAAAGCCGGTGAGATCATCGACCTCGTGCGCGGTGATCCGGCCATGCAGGAAGCCTTCATGGACTGGTGGCGTGATGAAACGGCGGACTGGATGGATGCCTGGAGCGGCGAGATGAGTTTTGGTGGTTCCGAGGATGGCGATGATCTCGGACCAGAGGATGCCTGATGGCATTCCGGTTTACGGCCGGAGAGCGGCATGTTTTTG
>ULNP01004255.1_pt1 | contig 11472 bp, 11 predicted proteins | sample 1951941 | NCBI WGS metagenome assembly ULNP01 (sample SAMEA4835579, study PRJEB28245) | human gut metagenome | biome: gut microbiome; material: fecal sample | place: Denmark | collected 2008
AAAACGCATTTGCGACCGCCAAAGAGTGCAAAATGCAATTTATCTCCAAATTGCTTCTCTTTAAAGTCTGATTTGCCTTTCGTAGAATCCCATAGTTTATCTCTATTTTGCTTATTGTATTCTTGAGTAATACCTAATTCAGAATTAGCTGTTTGTCCTAAATTACTGTTTTGAACTATTGTATCTAAAATAGGCGTTTCATTATTGTTCATATTTAGCTCTCCTCAATTACAATATTATCACCTTGACTTCTCAGCCACATGTCAATACCAGCGCCAAAAGTCTCGGCTTCTATATAGTACTCATTATCAGTAACAGACATTATCCTTGCAGTCGGTAGACGATCTAGTACAGCATCAACATCTAATCCTTTATATTTAAATTTTACTTTTCTCAACTTACCGCCTATCATAAATTGGATTCGCTTTCTAAATTCTCCTTCTTCAAAGCGACTACTATAAGGAATATGAAAATACTCATTACTTACATTCAATTTTTTTATTCTGTCCAAACGATAGATTGTTGGAAAAGAATCATCTAAAACATCAAACTCCTTTTTTACTTCATCATCATCAATAAATGCTGTCACATAGAAGTAATATTCAGAAAACATAATAGCTACTGGTTTTACTTTTCTGTGTACCACTTTTTTATCTTTTGTTCTTACATAATCAATCTCAATAAACCTACAATTTCGAATAGCCTGTCCTATATCCCACATTGTATCTAAGAAATCTGATTGATGTCTTGGCTCCACATAATGAAATTCTTCATTTGCTATTAGGTCTTTTACAAGTTTCTGGTTCTTTTCTGGAACACAACATGATATAAGCTTATCTAAAACAGATACCATCTCTTCTTTCTTAAAAGCTCTGCTATCCAACAATATCTTACAAATTGCTAGTATTTCGCTATTAGTAAGCTTTAACTGATAAATCTGTTCTAGCTTATATCCCTTTTCAAACCTATCATATATTACAGAATTAATAATCCCCGTATTCTCAACATCAGTTTCTAAGAAATTTCGAATATCATCTATATCCCTTTGTATTGTTCGCTCATTCACCCCATACCTCTGAGCTTCTTCTGCTTTATTTACTGAATAACCTCCAAGAAGTCTTGTGTATATACCAAGTGTTCTATCAACCTTTCCATTATCCATAGCCTCACTCCTATCCTTATTGTTAGGAACAGTCTATCAAATGACTATGACAGGAACTGTCACCCTGAAATTTATTTAGCACTTTTTCTCCAGTTCTTATACTCACCAGTTGTAACCCTTCCATCAACAGGCTTTTCTGCATCCTCTGGAATTGCCCAAGACCTGCCAAACTTTACGGCTCCCGGAATATGCCCTTCTGCACACATTATCTGAACACGTCTGGTTGTAATATTCCACTTTTTTGCTATTTCACTTACTTCTAAATATCCGTTTATCATCTAATATACCTCGCTAAAATAAAAAACGCACTGCCACTTAATAATTCAAATTATTAAGCAAACAATGCTTATCAACGAGCAACTGGCTACCATTTTACAGATCCTTTAGTTTTGCGTCACAACCTTTCGATTGTTTTGCCTAATAGTATATAGTTTTACTAAATCTCACAGCTTCTATTATATTCTCTCAACCGAAATTTGTCAATATTTCTTTATATATTTTGCATTCTTTTCAGTCGGCTTACGAACTCGGTTTGTGCACTTTGCACAATTATTGTATTTATTATGTACATGATACCACCAAGAAATCTTGATGGTATCCATAACACTACTATCTACTCTTTTCTATATTAGGTTACTGGTGAAAATCATGCAGTTTGGGCCTTCCTTACTGCATCTTCGGTCAATCATATCGAAAAACAGACGGGTGTTTTCCATGTCGAAGATGCTTCTGCCGATTTCATCGATAATCAGACATGATGGTCTGACAAGCCCGGATATTGCACTGCTTTCAGTGCCTGTTCTTCGGGCCTTTGTGAATTTTTCATTCAGTTCTGTGGCTTTTATGAAATAAGCTTTTAATCCTTTTTGGCAACAGGCATTACCATATGCCATTGATAAATGCGTTTTTCCAACACCCGGAGGACCGATAAAAGCTATATTCTGTCTTGAGTATAGCGCTGTCAGATTCGGAAGATTTCTTATCTGCGCTGCTTGCTCGCCAGTCACTCTGCTGAAATCAAAGTTTTCGAATGTACTTGGCTCTTTCTGTGGAATACGGCTGTGCTGCAATAGTGCGCTTATTGCTTTATCTCGCTGATTTTTTCGTAGAGCCCATATGCTTTTTCAAGTTTTATGCGGCTTTGAGCCGATTTTCTATACCACACATCTTAATGAAGAGCCTTATATCATCTTATTTAATATTTTATGCACAATCTTCCATAATAACCGCTTACCTTCTTTCTGATCCATCTGATATAGAAAAATTCTTGTTATCCGTTCCATAAAATCATCAGGCATTATTGAACCTTTGAACTGGTTATCTTCCAGACAACATTATTCATATAATCACAAAACACTTATCTTGCTTTTATTGCTGACGCTAACCAAATATCCATCGATTCATATGCAACAGTATAATAAATATCACCTGAATATGTCTGATTCTCAATAAGTTCAAGTTCATCAGGAAGTGTTTGCTTAATTGCTTCTACACGTCCAGCAGTCAACCTTCCCCAGTTATCTTTGAAATATCGATCAACGAAAACCGTTACGTTTTTGCCATCAACATTTACTCCTACAATAATTTTTGATGGCTTGCTAACAGTCCCCCATCCAAAACCAGTCGGTGTAATATACTGACCTCTTTTATTTTTATGCTTCCTTTCATCGCCCTTATGTCCCTGTGTAAGATAATATTCACCTGGTACATATGAAATAAACCTTGTATCTGCTTTCATAAAAAAGCCTCCTTTACATTATTATTCTTATTGCCACTTCGGACACTAACATAATAATATAAAAGAGACATTCTTTCCTTATGGAATTCCTCTAATAATTGTTCAACTCTTCAACTGCAAATTTGTCAAAACCTAATTCTCGCATTCTCTTATGTTCTTCATCACTAGTTACCGACACAAACTCTTCAAATATAATAACTCTTTTCTTGGCATTTATACGGAAAATAAACATATAATCAGAAGAATAGTTCGTAGTATATTTTGATTCGAATGTTACAGCCCCTGATTGAGACATAATCTGTTCATTATTCAGAACTTCCTCTACCTGCCTTATTACTTCATTTGCAACTACATCACCGATAGCAGAATGATCAAGTAAAAACTCCCGAAACATATCATTACAATTGATTGCTGTCGGTGGGAATACAAATCTAACGTTCTTTCCTTTCTTTCGAAGTCCTTCTACAATATATCGTTCAAAGTTTTCACGAACGGAAAATGCCGCTTCAGCACTTACCATAGCCCTTACAACAAAATGACAAATACAATCATTAGCTACATTCATATCAACTAAACTATGGTAAGAAAAAATAATTGTCTTTACTTTGTAGATAAGTTTTTCAATTTCTCTAGCCAAATCCATCAACTCATGGCATCCAAAATTCATTGCTGTACGGTTTTCAATTTTTCTTATCCAGGCTAATCTTGCGACCGCATCTGCTTCAGCAGGTTTTTTTACAGCACTTAAAAGTGGCTTCTTTGTATATCTGTTGCCAAAATAGTCGTTGTTGAATGTTTCCTTTTCTCGTTTTACGGAAATCAACTCTTGCATAATTATCACAAACAAGTCAAGGGATATTCCATCGGAAAAATCAGCATTTTTGTCTTGCTCTATCCATCTTGCAATTGTTCTAACATATTTCAGTGCAAAAAGACAATCCTTTATATCTTCTTGTGCAAGTGGATTAAGACAAGTAACAAGTTTCAGCACATATTCTACCTGAAAATTCTCTTTATGATCTTTTAGATACGCTGTCATTACATCTATAATTTTCCAATCCACTCTTACTTTTTCTGTCTCTTTAAATGCGGAAACAAATTCTTTATTTGGAATATCAGGAACAAATAGTCGATCTGTTATATTAATTCTATCTATGTCATTGCATAATTTTTCATGACATAAAAGCAAATTATAAAATGACTTCATTACTCCTTCATTACTGACAAATGAACGTGGCTTTACAGTTTTGCATTTCATAATAATCTTTTCTGACAAATACCTTTTTATTCTTTTTAACTGAATCAAATTTGATTCCGGAAATTTTGTTGCATAATCGGAAAAAACATAAGCGAAAAGAGAATCTGTAGCATATTTCCAAGTTATATTTATCTTTTCAATCACTCCCCATCTTTTTCCAGCATCATCAATATTTTGACCAATTAAAAAAAGCATTGAGTCAACTACATCCCCAAACTCTGATTTTGGCGAATAATCTGTATGTATATTTTCGAGTCTCGGTTTTGCTAAAATATCCGTAATACATAACTTGCTTGTTACCTTACTTCCAAAAGTATCCTTCTTTGGTAAGCCATCTTTCTCAATGTAATATAATAATTTTAATAACTTCAGACCGTCAAACTTATCTTGGTCTGATTGCTCCATCATCATTTCTATATCAAAGCCAAGATTATCATTAAGTTTATTTATTAGTCCAGATCTATCATTACTCTTAATCTTCTCTCTAAAATATTCTTCTCCCGGCGGGTTTGTATCATTGGGATTCTTGTTTATATACTCTTCTAGTAATTCTTTACATAATGCAGCTATAGATAATTTTGTAACACCATCGTAGTTTTCATGAATACCAAACATACTTTCTCCCATCACGAATAATCTTTGTTCCTCTTTATATATATAAAACCTATTATTCTTATAGCAATATTAAAATGCCTTCTTCATAGTAGTTCTTGCATTATTCTTTCCACCGTGTCCTTTATCGCTTGGGGTGCTGGCATAAATGATTGTATATCGATCATCACCGTAATACTTTACTTTCTGATGATCTGACTGATCAAAAATAAAACCAATATCTTCTAAGCCTTTCTTTAATTTTGGCGTCATTCCACTATAGTTGCTGAGTAAACGCTTTGCCTCTTCTGCTCTTTGCTCGCCTATTGCCTCATAGCTATTAGCATTCAAAATATCCGCCAATACATCGTATCTTCTTGTTCTTGTTTCTGTGGCAGACAGTTCTTTTTTCACAGCAGACAATACAAAGTCCTTTACTTCTCCAGGATAAAAATCATCCTCATCCCCAGCAATTAAAACAGGAATATCTGTCATAGAGTCCAACTTGGCTCTTAGCCAACTTATTTCATATTCTTTCTTTTGAAGTTCAGAAGTTAGCCTTTCGATTTCAGAATCTTTCTTCTGCATATCTCCTTCAAAACCATCCAGAATTCTATCCGCTTCTGCTTTTGCCTCTTTTAAAGCCTGTTGGCGTATACTTTCTTTCGTCTGGTCCAAATCCGACTTAAGAGTGAGTAACTCATAAAGAGCCTTTCTTCGTTCTGCCTCTGCTTCTACATTTTCTTCACGTTTACAAGCTAATCTGTCCTGCAGTATTGCATTATTTACTCCAAACCAGGTATAAAGTGATCCTACCATCTGAGAATTACTATACTGCATAACTGTTCTCGTTACTTTATCAGAAAGAATACGATCAATGCCCTCAGACATTCTGTACAAATATCTTCTATGCCCAATTGCAGGATTCGGATGATATATTCCAATAGCACCGTAATACTCGTTTTTGCCGTTACATAATTCTTTTAATTTACGGTTTGTACAATTTGTCTTTTGTACTAAAACATGAGCTACACCTTTTAATTCCTTGGCTAATTTATTAGCATCTACCGGGTCCTCATCATAAAAAGTTTTCGTAATAATTACAACTGGTAATTTGTATCTTGCAGTTCCATTAATAACATTGACGATCAAATTGAGATTTTCTTCATCAATAACTAATGGTGTACGCCGCACTTCAAGATTACCATCTTTCAGAATATAGCCTCGATCAATTAACATAGAAATAAAAAACGGCGTAAAAAATTTTGTATCGACATTTAATGCCTCTTCAATATAACTACGATCCAATCTTACTGCCATTTTCATTTCCGAAAAATTCATAATATAATCTGTATCCCATACAGCTCCGTCTGACTCTCTCTTTTCAAATCGAACTGCAATTATATTTTTATTTCTGTATTCTTGAATTTCTAGACATTTATTCTCATCTTCATAGCGAACATTTCTTTCTCCATTCCACTCAATGCCTGATATAACACTTTCTGGATGGCCTTTCTGATTCCACTCAATCACTAAATTTATAAAATCATCTTTTGTCAGTTTTTTGTCAATTTCAAGGATAGTTGAAAATAATAACATTCTTTTCCCTCTTTATCTACAGTAAAATGAAAGTTTATTGATGCTACGCTGGGCAACTGCTATTATGGTTACCCAGTATCTAATAAGTTTAAAACATTATGCTCTTTTACGGTACTCTTCCAAATTGATAATCTTATCGTTTTCTGTTTTCCCTCTTTGTTCGATTTCCGGCTTCTCCAAAATCTTCACAGCACAATCTTCTCCGTTTTTTCGCCTTCTCCACATATCCCATTTTTCAGAAAAATACGGATAGAGCTTCTCATCAGTAAAACGCTTCAATGTTGGTACGGCAATTGAAAATGTTAAAGCACCTGCCACATCAACCACAAATCTTACTCCTTCCGCTTTTAACATCTCCAAGAATTCATTATTCTCTTTGTATGTTGGCTGATCAGGATGAAAATTACCTTTCTTACTTCTAAATCCATTATTATCAATGGCTCTTCCAGATTTTAAATCTTCGTATGCTTCATCAGAAAAGATTGCGATCATCTTCTTTGCCATTCAATACCCTCCACTTATATAGTTTACAGCAGTTTATTTTCTTTTGTCTGTAACTGCCTTAACTAACCATTCAATTACCCCATCAATCATTGCGAAACCAATTGTACCTATCATAGCTCCGGTAATAAGCCCCATTGCAACAGCTGCACTCGTAAGTTCTTTTGAGACTTCTTTACGACTTGTTGTACCCGCTAAGATTGATGGCGTAATCATATTTGCTTTTGTTAAAAGTTCCTCCCGTTCATTTGAATCATAATTTTCAGGATGATCCACAAATACATCCAAAATCAAACGAAGCATATCTGTATCTTCGGGGTGCTGACGAATTTCAACATCAAGACTACTTCGAATTGCAATGTATTGAGCTTTCGTTAGTTTGTTTCTTTTTCCTTCCAGATTGTTAATTGTCTGTCTACTAACCCCAATTCTTTCTCCAAACTCCTCTGCACTCCAACCTACAGCTCTACGAATCAATAACATGTATTCTTGAAGTCTTTCTACCTCATTCATGCCTCTCACCTCCAGTATATTAATATGTTATCACTTGTAAAAGATCTTGTCAATCATTCTTTTTCTGTCATTGTATTCTTTTGAACACTTCATAAGAAACAGCCATATAAACTACTCTAAAGTAATTATCAATTTACCCTGTTCACATTGAATCTGTACTTGACTTTCTGGTTCAAAACCGCATTCTTGTAACCATTTTCCCTGCAAACGAATTTGAGGAATAGAAACACTCTTTTTCCTGCAATACCAAAAGCCATTCGGATTATTTATCTGGTATTCTGTTTCATATACTTTCAATTTTCTATTTTCATTATGTATTTTTTCTCCTATTCCAGTCCTGCTTATTACTCCGCCAACAATAGCTTATTCAACTTTTCCGTAAAGTCTGCCCCACATTTCATTTTGGTCTGATACCAATATATTTCAGTTATCATTTCGTAAAATTCTGTTTGGGAAAAATTCTGCTTGAATTGATTACATGATCTGCACGCACATTGAAAATTAGATATATGATTTACTCCGCCATGAGCCAACGGAATGAAATGATCAATAGTCATCGCTTCGTATGCCAGCGATCTTCCGCATATTTGACAAGTGCCGTTATCCTTTATGTACACCTTCCATCTTTCATCTGCCGTAATTTGCCTTCGCTTCATCGCAAACACCACCTCTATAATAAATATGTCTTGTGTGCGAAAAATATGTCACTTTTTTCTTAAAAAGTGACATCCCACCCCTATACCTTTTAACGATCCAGCACATATCGTTAAAAGGGTATGCAAACCGCTTTCCTCGCTCTACAATAAGATTAAGCAGAATATCTCGTTCAATGCAGGATTCGCCCTCAAAACTGTTATAACGCCACGTATTCTGCACTTTCCCTACTATCATAAGGCGTTGAATTGTAGCAAATTCGTAGTTACGAGGTTCCCTTGTCCCTGTGGATACAATCCCAATAAAAAAATCATGGTTTTAACTTACACCATGATTCTCTTCCAATCCTACATCATTTTTATTCCGTTCTCGCACCATCAACTGATTAAGATATGCTTCAAGCCTTGGTCTACAAATAAGATATTTGTTACCCCAACGAACACTAAACTCTCCTTCATTGCTTTCACACAGCCTTCTCATATTCTTAATTCCAATATTAAAATATGATGCAGCCTCTCGAATAGTCAACATATATTTTTCAGGAATTGCAACCAATTCCTCATTACTCTTTTGGTTCTGTAAATTCTCCATGTGTCATATCCTCGTATAATAAGTGTATAGCCAGTAGAAATGATGGTTATGCACTTATCCTTTCTATAAATTTATAGATGATCTGAGACACCTGGGATAAACCCTTTCCATCTCATCTACATTGGTTATTAGTTTCATAGGTTATTCTGTGGTATGATATCAGCAGAGTCTGATGTCTAGAGGCACTGCTTTTAATCCTTTCAGCCCGGTCTCCGGTGCCTGCTTATGGAGCTTGCAGCCTGAATCATATGTCACATTCCGCTTACACAGATGTTTCATCCCCTGGCGTACAGCACCAGCAAAAGAGCTGCCAGGGTGCATGCTTATTATGCGAGGTTTCGGTCAGCATATGATTCCCAGGATAAACCTTTTTCTTCAGGTTCCAAGAATACTTAATCGGAAAGGCGGGTGATATCATGTTAAAGATTAACCCATTATCTACGCTTTACGTCGGTATTGACGTCAGTTCAAAATCCAACTATGTTTGCGCTTTGGATTTTTATAAAAATAAATACATAAACTCTTCTTTTGCTAACAATCAGCCTGGGGCTGAGGAATTAGCATTGAAGATACTTGAGTGTTTAAAAGAACACCCTGATATAACTACGATTGTTGCAACTTTAGAATCAACTTCTGTTTACAGCATCCATATCGCTAATTATCTTTCTTCCTGTGAAGAATTGATGCGGTTCAAGCCTTACGTTTTCGTCCTGAACCCTAAATGTACTGCAAACTACAAGAAAAGCTATATAGGACTTGGTAAATCGGATCCTATCGATGCTTTTGTTATTGCAGACTATGCAAGAGCTGGAAACATTGAATCCGAGCCTTGGCGTGGCAGCCAGTTTCTGGCTTTGAAACGTCTCACACGGCATCGCCTTCACCTTGTTGAATGCATGACAAGAGAGAAAACTTATCTTGTTTCCAATCTTTATCTGAAATTCAGTGAATTGCAGATGCTTGAAGGAGACGATCAGCCTTTCTGCGATATATATGGTGCTACATCTTCCAGTGTATTAATGGAATACTTTTCCCCGGAAGAAATCTTAGATTCTTCCGAAGAAGATCTGATTGCATTCCTTGCAAAGAAAAACCGCAACCGCATTAAAGACATAAGCAAGACCGCTGATTTATTAAAGAAAGCTGCCAGAGATTCTTATCGTCTGGACAAAGCTCTTTATGAGCCTTTAAATGTGTCTATTGCCAGTTCTTTCAATTGCATTGAAACCTTTAAAAGAGAAATCAAAGTCATTGACAATGCTATTGAAAAAGAAATAAAAGGATTGAACCCAAATGCTTTTATTATTCTTCAATCTATTGACGGCATCGGTCCTGTCTTTGCTGGTGGCATAATTGCTGAAATAGGCGATATAACCGCTTTTCATTCATCTGATGCTCTTGCCAAGTATGCCGGTCTCACATGGAAATCCAACCAGTCCGGTGATTTCGACGGAGAAGATACTCCTATGATAAAAGCTGGTAATCGTTATCTTCGATACTATCTTGGCGAAGCTGCCAACAGTATGAGAAAACACAACGTTGAGTACGGAACGTACTATCGGAAGAAGTACAATGAAGTTCCGAAACATCAACACAAAAGAGCACTCGCGCTGACTTCACGTAAATTCGTTCGTTTGGTTTATGGATTGCTGGCCAGAAACCAATTGTACTCCGGCGTATCGCTGGATACATCAATTAAAGATTCTAACTAGTCGAACTTATGTTTTGCTTGAATCATAGGTCTATTAAAGTTACCCTTTTTCTGAAAAACATATCGAAATCTTTTCAAAAATCATCTTGACATATCACCAGATTGCTCCAATCTGATTTTCAAAGGGATATAACATATATCACTCTTACAGCGGGATAAGTCAACTACTATCTTCTTCCCGCCAATCTTTTCTCAGACAATATACACTTTATCCATCTGACTCATAGAAATAGATCTTACAAGAGCATCTGTCCGTCACTTGCCGCCGGAAGTCCTGCACCAAATCTTCCGCCAAATCCCAGCTTTGCTTCTTCCATTACCTTTGCCTTTTCATTCTTCCACTCACGTCCAAACGGAGGATTAGATAAAATGTAATCAAATGTACTGCCGGCAAACTGATCATCCGATAAAGTATTACCATCTTTAATGTAATCTGCATTGTTACCCTTGATCAACATATCCGCCTTGCAGATAGCAAATGTCTGATCATTAATCTCCTGCCCAAATGCCACAAGCTCCGTCTCTTTATTCAAGCTGTGCAGATATTCCTCGGCAACAGATAACATTCCTCCTGTACCGCATGCAGGATCGTAAATCGTCTTTGCTACATTATTGTCAGAAAGAATATCATTATCATCATAGAAGATAATATTAACCATAAGCTGGATAACTTCTCTGGGAGTGTAATGCTGTCCGGCATCTTCATTATGAGACTCGGAAAATCTTCTTATAATCTCTTCAAAGATATAGCCCATTTCAAGGTTAGAGATTTCATTCGGATGAAGATTTCCTCTATCTGTTGTATATTCCTTTAAAACAATATAGAGAATTCCCTTATTTGCCATGGTTGTGATGTGACCATCAAACTTAAACTTTTCCAAGATGTCCTGCACATTTGCTGAAAATCCATTCAGATAATCTCTGAAATTCTCCTCAATATGGTCTGGATCATCCATAAGTCTCTCAAATGTATATTTGCTGGTGTTATAAAAATCTTTTTCTGCTGCCTTACGAAGTAAAACATCCTTCATCGGAAGATTTTTTACTTCCTCATATTTCTGCAAAACTGCATCCTTTGTATCGGAAAGAATACAGTCAAAACGTCTGATTACTGTAAGCGGCAATATAACATCTCCGTATTCATGTGGTTTATA
>ULNP01046229.1_pt1 | contig 11445 bp, 19 predicted proteins | sample 1951941 | NCBI WGS metagenome assembly ULNP01 (sample SAMEA4835579, study PRJEB28245) | human gut metagenome | biome: gut microbiome; material: fecal sample | place: Denmark | collected 2008
TTGCTCTCATACTCTTTCAGCAGGCTTTCCAGATAGGCTTTGCGGACGTATAGTGCCTGCAATTCCTCCATCATTTGAGATAGTGCGGACGGTGTGCCCATGTTCTTTATTGCTGCCGCCTGCTCTGGGTCTATGTCTTCATATCCCGCCTGCGCAAATGCCCCATGTGTTACGGCGTTTTTATTGCCCTTTTTTGCTGGTGTTTTTCCGGCAGCATTTTTGTTGCCTTTTTGACCCCCTCTTTTTTTCGGCTTGTTTTTCAGTGCTTCGTCCCAGTTGTCTTCTGACTTCCATTTTCTTATCCGCACTTCTGGCACCCCTGCCAGCTTCGCCAGTTCCGCTGTTTCAATCTTGCCGTCTGCGTCCAGATAGCGTTGCATTGACTTGTCCCGTTCCGGGTTCCGTGGTCTTCCCATCTTCTCACCTCTTTTCGTTCGTTTTCATTCTTTCCAACTCTTCCAGTTTACGGAAGTATAAAAAATTATGGGCTTTGTAAATTCAAAAAATCACCAAAGCCCACTATTGCCAACGTGCAAATATAACGGCTTAAAGCCTGCTTCACTGGCTTAAATTATACCAGTAAAACGCAGGCAATGGCGGGCAATGATTGCTTATGCAATCCTCTGAAATTGTGAAATAATCTTGTTCTTTTCAAACCTCTGTGAAAGTGTTTCAAGTGCTGTATCTCTGATATTCTTACACTGTCTTTCACTGTATGAATTGCGTACCGCTACTTGTTCCCATTTGAGGTTGTGCATATAAAAATCAAAAATAATGCGCTTTTCTTTCAGTTTCAGCCTTGAAACTTCCTGCAAAATCTGTGCCTTTAAGGCTTGCAACTGCTGCACCTTTGCTTCATACTCTCTGATTTCGCCGCTGACATAATCTGGAATATTAAGCGCCATATTTTCTGTTTGTCGTGATATATTATTTTTTCCTTTTGGTAGACCGTCGCATTGTATAGCGCCAATGGGATTGTAGTATTGGTCCGTTAAGTCACTTATAATCTTTCTGTATATACTCACCTCCCCGTCTATGTCTTTGTAATATTCCAGCAATTCAATAACCCTGCCTTTTTCCATTGCCTGCGCCATTTGCTTTTCCTCCATTCTTTGTTTTTGCCAGTCTTTCCCGGCTTCTATCCGTCTTGCACGTCAACTGCGTGTTCTCCTGCTGCCTGCTGCCGCTCTTTGTAGCCCATGCACTTTATGTATCTTTCCGGCTTCCCGCAGCTTTCGTAATATTCGCAAGACTTGCATACGTTTTCTTGCGTCATTTCCTTTTCCTCCGTGATATGTACCCTGCGCACTCCGGCTGTCCCCTTAATAACTGCATTGAACATGAACCGCCGCACTCATAGGCTTTTGAAATGTACTTTGCGCATTTTGTATTTGCGCACTGGTTTCGGCAAAACACGGGCATATTGTCTGTATTAAGCATTATTATTGGTCTTTCCATCTGCTGCACCTCCGTTTCTTCTCACAAACTGAAAGCACCACGCTTCATCACGTATGGTTTTTATTGTTCCGTCTTCGTCAATGTATACTGCGTCAATAAACTTCGGCTTTGGTGGTTCCCCCTCTTCTAACGGTCCTGCAAAATCAATCATAATTTGCAATACGTTGTATACTCTTTCGTTGATAATCATTCTATAATCTGTCATGTTTATTGGCATTTTCCGCACCTCCTATGCTGTTTCATGCAAAATTATCTTTCTGAACATACTTTCAAATATCGGAACTGCAATGCTGTTTCCAGCCTGCTTGTATAGCGCCATTCTGTATCTTCCAGAACGCTTCTGGACTGCTTTTGCCCTTTCATAGTCCTTGTCTGTATATCCTTGCAGGCGCCAGCACTCCCGTTCTGTTAAATATCTATAACGCCCGTTTCCGCAGTCAATCACCTGTGCTGGTGTTCTGTCCTGTCTGGTCGTGATTGTGTATGCAAAATCTTTTATTACTGTTGCTCTTCTTATGCCTTTTTCTCCAATCACACTGTACACACTCGGTTGCGTCACGTCATACACTGGCGGCACTTCGTCGTTGTTCAGAAGAAATTCTGATATATCTTTCATTGGCGTTCTGATTAAGTCTGAAAAGTCGAACTTTTCACCATTCAGCACCGATACCGTGAAAACTCTTTCCCGTGCCTGTGGCAATCCAAAGTCCCTTGCGTCTAATATTTGATAATTGCTTGTATATCCCAGCTTTTCCATTTCTGCTATGTATTGTTCAAAGTTCTTCTTGTTGTAGCCGTTTAATACATTTTTCACGTTTTCCCAGATAACATATTTTGGCTTCCATTCGCCCATATTTTGAATAATGTGTATTGTTTCCCACATCAAACTTGACCGGGTGCCGCTTCCTTTGTCTGCTCCTTTTCCTCTGTTTATCCTCCCCGCTTCCGCAGTTGCTTTTCCTTGATGTCCCGCAATGCTCATGTCTTGACACGGGCTGCCATGTATCAGAATATCTGGTTTGAGGTTCCAGCCCACCACTGATTGTGTTTTATACTCTAATTCTTCCGCAAACATTGCATTGTATGACCTTACGGCGTTTTCGTCTATTTCCACATAGTCAATAGCTTTTGTTGGAATGTTCAAATTTCGCAAAGCACATCTGGGGGAACCAATTCCCCCAAATAGTTCTAAAATCTGTACCACGTCTACACCTCCTGCAACGCTATTACACAATAGCCCTCTTCAAGTGCGCTGCTGGTCGTGTCGTCGTCCATGCAGATAATTTTCATGTCAGACGTGTTTCCGGTTGCTCTTCCCTCTGCAAACTCAATCAGCTTCACTGTGTCGCCCTCTCTGTAATCGTCATTTTTCAAAATCATGTATGGTCTTGTATGGTCGATTGCAACGGCTTTCATTTTGTCCGGTGATACTCTGATTGTTTTTTCTTTTCTTTCATCAGACGGCAAGTGCTGCATTTTCTCTTCCTGCTGCATTTCACGCAGTTTCTTTTGTGTTTCCCGGTCAATAGCTGCCTGCTCTTCGTTGTATCTCTCTTCGTCCGTCTTCTGCGCTTCTCTGCGGTTCTCATAGGCGTTGCAGCTTGTCACGGTTGCTGTCTTGTCGTGGCAATCCTCATAATGTGTGCAGCTGTAACAAAGTGATGTTATCTGTTCCGGTTGCGGGTCAATGTATTCTGACTGCTGCCCGGCTGCGTCTTCTGTGCCCTCTGTGTCTTCTCCTGTCCCCTCTGTGGCTGTTTCTTCTTGCTGCACGTCTGTTTCACCATCTGCGGTGTTTTCCTGTGCCTGCTGCTCTTCTGGCTGCTCCTGCAACTGGTTTATGTCCATCTGCCCCGGTATCTGCTGTGTTGCTTCGTAGTTCTTTTTTAACTGCTTAATGTCTGCCAGCGTCAGCACTTCATTTTCCCGGAATATCTCTGCTGCCTGCTTCTGGTAATCTTCCGGCAGCCCGGACGCTTCATAAATGACAGATACAACAATTCTGTTTGCCCTAAATTCTGCCATCAGTTCTGGAATGATATTGTTATAAATTGCCTTATATCTTCCAACCTGTGCCGGGGACGTTTCTATAATTTCCGCTAATAAGTCACGGGTCCTGCCCGGAATGTTCATGCTTTCTTTTAATTCCAGCACCAGTTTTTCTGTTTCCAGCGCTTCTGTCATTCTTTCCCAGTCTGTTTTCTCTCTGAAACGGTTTGCCATAATCAGTGCCAATCTGTCCAGTATGGCGTTTTTCTTCGGCTTGATTAAGATTGGAACCCGTCTGAAACGCTCTTTTCCCTCGTCCACAAGCTGCATGACCGCCAGCCGTCTTCTGTGCCCTGCAATGATACGGCGCTTGCCGTCTTCCTCTTCATCAGTCACCAGAAGCGGTTGCAGCACTCCCAGAAGTTCAATAGACTGTTTTAAGTCCTGCACGTCTTCTACGCTGTAAAAATTACCTTTTGACGGTATAAGGTCGTAAATATCAGCTGTGCTGCTCACGCCCTCTTCGGACGTGACAACCTCTGCGCCTGCTACTGCCTGCTGCTGTTCTGTTTTCTGCTGCTCCCCAGCTTCCTTTGACCGCTGGTTTAATAACTCTGTCAGATTGAATTTTTTTGCTGTTCCTGCCATTGTCTTTTCCCTCCTAACGTGTCCGAATTGGTCACATTCTCAACCATTCTTCCACTAACGCTTTATAGTCGGCACTTGCACCGCAGCGTGGGGAATATAAAATGATTGGTAATCTTTCAAATGTGCTGGGCTTCATTTTTGGTGTCTTTCTGATATGTGTTTCAAACACCGGATATTCAAGCGTTTTCAAGAACTCTTCGCCCTGCGTGTCCGCTTCATTGGTTCTGTCGTACTGTGTTACAAAGCAGCCGCAGAAACGCAACTGCGGGTTCAAGTCCTCACGGGTGTTGTCAATCTGTTCTTTCAGTTCTGCCAGACCGTCTATTGCAAAATCATCAATGGTTATAGGCACCATGACGTCTTGTGAAGCTACCAGCGCATTTATGGTTGAAATGTTAATGTCTGGGGCGTTGTCAATAATGCAGTAGTCGTATTCATTCTGTAAGCCGTCCAGAAACTTTTTGAAGCGTGTCTGTTGCGGTCTTGACTGGTCCAGCATGACTTCAAGGTTGGCTGTAAGCAAATTCATGTTCGCTGTGATAATGTCTAAGCCCTCAAAGTCCGTGTGCTGGATAACCTCTGCCGGGTCAATGCCCCGCTGTGTCATTACCTCTGCCGTGCCCTTATGGTCATAGCTGTGGCGGTTCATAATCTTGCTTGCGTTGCCCTGCTTGTCATTGTCAATCAGCAGGACTTTGAAGCCTTTTACTGCTGCCAGAATATGTGCCATGTTTACGCTGGAAATGGTCTTTGCCACTCCCCCTTTAAGATTGATAATTGATAATACTTTCATGTGGTATTCCTCCTTGTATCTGGTATGAATTTATAGTTGCTTCCCAGTAATGCGGCAGGCTGGATTTGAACCAGCGACATCATAGACACAGACTGACACCGGCTGCTGCCGTTTTATTTCACCGTGCCCGTCCCTCTACCAGCTGTGGTACTGCCGCCCGTTTCCGGGCGCTTGTCCCGGTCTTTTACGCTTCTACTGTTTCACTGCCTGCGAAAAATACTTCTCTGCTTCCCCAGTCGTGAACTTTCGCCCGCTTTTCTTCTCTGCGGTTTTCGTTGTATCTTCCGGCGTGGTGTATTGCTGCGTATGTGACAGTTTTTGCAGTTCTTTTTGTGATTTCAAATACAACTGCGCTTTCTCCGTATCTCTTGCCAACTTCAAATGTTCTCATGTTTTATACCTCCGTTTGCTTTACTTCTTTAACTGTCTTTATTATATACTTACGGAAGTATAAAGTCTATTGACATTCTGCACAATCTTACGGAAGTATATTTGTATATTTTGTATACTTCCGTAAGTATTTGTTATTATCTGCCACGGCGTTTCAGTTCGTCTGCAAATTCTCTGACCGGAACTTTCACGGTCAACGGTTCATATTTTCCGCAGCCGTCCAATTCATACAAGAACTGTGTTTCGCCTTTTTTCAGATAGTGAAGCGTTGCAATGTCTGTGACCTTGTGCAGCGCAACTGCTGCCGTTGTAATCACCGTGCAGCCCTGTGGCAAATAAAGCGCTTCTTTTGTTTCTCCGTCCTTTGTTGCCTTGATTGCTACTGTGTCCCCAATCTCTAACGGACACACCGCCTTGAAAAATTCTGCTTTCATTCCTCTTTGTCCTCCTGTTCGTGTTTCTCTCTGTTCTGTCTTCTTACCTCCCAGCCAACTTCTCTGACTACTACAAAGACCAGATATAAAATACCCAGTCCCACGCATACCGCAAAGAATGTTACCAGTGCTTTTACAACATCAATCAGAAATGCAATCATTGTTCTTTCCCTCCCTCATTTTCTGTTTTGCCCAGCCAATAGCCCGGCTGCTTGCGTTTATCTGGTGCAGCTGGCGTACTCTGATATTATTTGTCTTTTCTTCTTCCTCTGCCTGCTGCCGTTCCAGCTGTCGGCGGTATAGCAATTCTTTTCCGCTGTAATACTTCCGCTTCTTTTTCGCCATCTTTATTCCTCCATCAAAAGAACTTTCTATGGTATCTGCTGCCCTTGCTTGCCTGTTTGCGTCGCTGTCGCTGTTTTCTTCTCTTCTGGTACTGGGCGTCTTCTGCTGCCGCCACCTGCCTTTTGACCGCTTCGTGGTCTATGTTGTCTACCTCTTCTTGCAAGACTTCCAGCATTTCAACTTCACTGTCCTTGAAAGTAAATGTCATACCGGGGTCATACTCTCCGCTTGTCCAGTCTTTCTGGAACTTCTCAAAATTATCTCTGTATCTATACGGCGCCTGCGGGTGGTACTGTTCGGCTTCATATATGCCCAGCATAACTTCTTTGTCGTCCTTGTTGTCCCAGTTGTAAAGGTGCCAGCTTTCGTGGTTGTCCCAGTTCCACTTTGACAAATACAACACTATTCCGTCAAAGTAGTTACCCTCACGCACCATGCCTTTCATTTGCTTGCAGGTGAAGCCCTGCCCCTTTAATTCCTCTTTGATTTTCTCATAGTCCCTGCCGCCAGTATGTAACTTTGCTTTTACGATTAACGGCAAATACTGTGGCTGTTTATCTTCTTTTCTTGCCATTGCTTGTCCTTTCCAGTCTGTCTGCAATCCTCAATATGCTTTCCATTGACTTTCTAATGTTTGTGTCTGTGCCCTCTGTGATTTTCAGTACGTCTGCTATGTCCCGCAGTTCTTGTGCCATTTCTTCTGTTTCCCCGGTCACAATGTCATATTTATTGCGGCAGGCGGTGCAGACCTGCGAACCCTCCGGGATAACTTCGCCGCATATCAAGCAGCGGTCAACGCCGTTCATTCTTCCCAGCTTTCGTATTTCTTCACACGCCTTGTCAAGTTCTGCACCTGCTCAACAAGGTTTGCAACCTCATGTGGTGACAATCCGGTTTGTTCATAGTCATACAGCTTCTTTGCGGCTTGATTGACTGTGACGTGCGGTTTCAATATTGCTTTCTGTCCGTTCTGGCTGTATTCTGTCAGCGTCGTTCTTTTCTGCCGTTTCCGTGGTTCCTGCTGCTTAAATGCTCCGGCACGCTTCATGGTGCTGTAATATGGCACCGTCTTTTTCAATGTGTGGTCCATGTAGCCCATTACAATTCCACCTTTCTTCCCGTCTGTTCCATAACTCCCAGATAACCTGCTATTGTGTCCATTGCTTCTTCCGCTGACCAGCAAACCGCCGTTTCATACCCCTGCTGCCGTAGCTGTTCCAGCCACCAGTCCTGCTTCTCTGTGGTCTTGTTATTCTGCCACTTCATTTCCACATATAGCCCGTGTTTGCCGTTTCTTGCCACTGGCAAGCATAAGTCCGGCACGCCAGCTTTCACACCCTGTCTTTTAAGGTTCGCCGCTTCCAGCTGGTTTCTACTGCCGCCGTTTGGTATGTGGTGTAGCAAGTCCAATTCCGGGAAGTCCTTTGCGTAGAACCTCGCCCAGTTTATAACTCTTTCCTGCTCTGTGGCTTCACTGCGCTTTCTGTATTGTCCTCTACTCATTGTCTTGCCCTCCTGTGGTTTCTTCCCGGCTGTCTACCAGATATATTTTGCCGTCCTGCTCATACAGCATGGCTTTTCCTTTCAGCGCCGCCAGTGTTATTTCTGCTTTCATGCCATCTGATATGCCGTACTTGTCGCCAATCAGAATGTATTTGCAGTTTTCAAGTATCTTCATTCCCGCTGCCATGCCCCGGCTTCTTTCTTCTGGGTTCTGGTCGTCTGTAACTTCCGTCAAGTATAAATGCACCGTGACCGGGACAAAGCCATTGTCTATGGCTGCCCGTGTCAGCTTGCGTGCATATTCCTTGTTGCGCTTTGTGTCGCCCCGGTATGGGCTGCACACATACAACAAATCATTCACTCGCCGTCACCTCCGTTCTTTTCTTTGTATGCTTGCGCACGCTTTTGATAATATCCCTCTTCTATATCTGGTATTCCAATATCCATACCGCATTTATCATTCAAGAACTGGCATACCTCACGATAGCCCAGCCCTCCGTTTTTCTTGCTTGTAAATGCGAACTTTACCACGTTTGGTTCCAGTTTTTGCAGTCTTATAAATCTGTCTGGGTCATACATTATGCCAAATCCACATAATTTACAGCCCGTCCTCTGCTCTCCTGTTAGCTTGTATGTTTCGCACCCAGCACATTGAAGCCCGCCGCATACGCACTCCCCATATACGGGCATAAGCGGTATAACCTCCGTGTATATGTACCACAGCACCGTCTGTTCCTCTACCGGTCCCAGCGGCTTTGACTTTGGGTGGTCGCCGTCAAACATATTGCACCCAGTCATTCTATATGCTGTCATTCTGTCCCTGCTGTCTGCTGCCATTTCTCCTGTTACCGGGAGCAGCCCTCCCAGTTCTTTTTGTGCCTGTTTCATAGGGTCTTTTTTTAGTATTCCGCAGCACTGCTCTGAAAGCACTATTTCGTCATTATCCAGAATAGGTCTGTATTTCACTGGAAGAAAGCGGGTTCCAATATAGTTGTCAGCCCTTATCTTTGTTAAATTCAAAATTACCGTATCATTGAACCCCAGTTCACGCAGGCGGTCTGCTGCTTTTATCATTTCGCTATGGTTGTTCTTTGTGTAGTGCTGCGGCATATATTGTTCTATATCTGCATACTTTAAGCCAAGTCTTTTCAGTGTCGTTTTGCAGTCCCTCACCATTCTTGAAATCTTTTTACTTATAAATGGCAGTCCTACTGTGTCAACAATGTTTATATAGTTGTCCTCTGCCTTAATTTCGTGGTACTCAACTTCTATTCCGAATTTTTCTTTGATGAACTGCAAATATTCTTTTCTATACTTTGTGGCACAGCTAAATTCATTTGTTGTGTTTGAGAAGAAAACCCGCAATGGCTTGTCTTTGTATGAAGACACTGACCACATCTGCGCCATGAGGTACAGCAATACTGCGCTGTCTTTTCCTCCGCTGAATGAAACTGCTAACTGCCCCCCCGTCCTCACTATTGCTTCTAAACACTTTGCCTGTGCAACCTGTATTTGTTCCGGCTTGCTTCTCTGCCACATCATGCGCACTTCTTTTTCTGTGTATATATACTTTCCGTCTGACATTACGCCGTCACCTCCGTTGCCGCCTTTATCAATCTTTGCTGTATTGCTTCAAAATCAAGCCGCAAGTCCCGCATATTCCAGTATGTGCCACAGCCCGTGCATTGTTCGTCTGTGTATGTGTACGGGCAGGCGGTGCAAATGTCCGTTTCTTCCTGCAATGTCTGTGCGACTGCTGCCAGTTGAAAAGCTATGCCCCAGAATTTCTTCAAGTCAATTTCTGAAATGTCCACCGGAACTGCTGCTGCCTTTTCAATCTCTGCGTCTGTTACTTTGTATTTTTCTTTCAACGTGGCATACATCACTTGCGCTGTCTGCTGTTCACCGCCTATGCCACGTTCTGCCAGTGCTTTTATTTTCACCAGCTTTTCAATAATTTTCTGTCTATCTTCCATCAGTCTTCTTCCTCCGGTTCTCCAAGCAGTGCTGTTGGTGGTTTTCTCTTGTCCATAAGATTTGAATACCACGCAGCCTTTTTCAACATTCGCTTTTCTTCGTCTGTCCTCTCCGGCGCTTCTGCGTCGTCTTCTTTATAGCAACGTGCCGTTTCGTCCGGGAATAGGTCATTGCCCCACCTAAACGCCATCAAAAACGCTTCCAGTTCTCTTTTCAATTCCTCTTTGTAGAAATTGTAAAGCAGTGTTATTTCTGCTGCTTCAATCTCCGTGCAATCACAACCACGCTTCTTCCTGCGGCTGTATTTCCCAGTGTATATGTGGTAACTTGCGTCACCCGTCACCTTGTAGAAAATCCAGCGCAGCACCCTTTCTTCCAGTTCGTCTGCATATCCGAACCAGTGAAGCGTCACTGCGTCCAGCATTATTTCTTCGTCTTCCAGTTCGTATCTGGCTTTTAAGTCCTCATACATTCGCATTGCGGTTTCTTTTTCACCGCCCACGCCACGTTCTGCAAGGGCTTTAATTTTCTTTAGCTTTGCAGCTATCTTGTCACGTTGTATCTGGTCCATGTCTTTTACCTCATATACTGCCACGACTGCGGCGCACGCTTCATTCCCAGTTCTTCCAGCGTCACTGTTCGTGGATATTCTTTCACGGCTGTTATTTCCCAGCCATACACCTTGTTTCTGCTTCCTGCTGCATAATTGTGAATATCATGTGCAGGAACCTTGCTTTTTCTCTCTGCTTCTTCAAAGTTCTTGATTTCCAGAACTTCCGGGCAGATAAATTCACCAACTATTCCCACGCCGCCCGTGACGTACACCAGCACCCGGAACGGCGCTTTGCATTGTGGCTTTGTCTTCCGCAGTTCCAGAACCTTTTCGCCTGCTGCCATCTTCTGCCACCACTTCTGGCGTAGTGATAATATGACCACTGGCATTTTTTCTGCTTCTTCCATGCTCTTTACCTCTCAAATTCGCTTTTCAGTTCAATTCTGATATACAGAATGTGTTGCAGGTCTTCCACCCGGTATTGTGTGAATTGCTCAACTGGCACCTGCTCCGGCAGGCTGTCTGTTTTCTCCCAGTCCCACATTTGTTCCGTGGCTCTGTATGTTTCCATACCCAGCCCCATTTTCTTAATGCGTCGCTGCGGGTTCAATGTTCCATGCACTGCGTTTGCAGCATATCCACGGTATACAACCTGTCTGGCTGCGTTATATATCACCACTCTGTCACTGGGCGTCAGCTTGTCCATAATGTCACCCAGTCTGATTTCATTTTCCATCACCATTCACCCCTCATTCTTCTTTCAATTCTTTCTTTCGCCTGCTGCACCTCTCTTGAATACTCTGTTTCTGTCAATCCTTTGTTCCATACGTGTTCATAAGCACCAGCAACACCGTAGTTGTAGGCTGTCAGCACTTCTGCTTCTGTGTCGAACCTCTCTTGCAGTTCTGCCAGATAATCTACACCGACAAGCACGTTGAAATATGGGTTTTCCACATTATCAACATTCAGTCTGTGCATACGCTCTTTGTGCCCCTTCGGTAATACCTGCATATATCCAGTTGAACCCTCTTTGCAGCTGGCGTCCCATCTGTACCCGCTTTCTATCTCAATAATTGCCAGCACCAGCGTATATTCAACGCCATACTGCTTGCAGATTATGTATGTGTACTGCTGTATACATTCCGGTAAATACCCGCCGTTGTCTGCGTAGTCCTCCGGTACTTCATAGCGTGTCCAGCCGTCCAGCGCTTCCCCGTCCCAGTCAAATGACATAAGGTTGAACGGGTACGCTTCCGCTTCTTCTGTTGTGCTTCCTGTCGGCTGTGTGGTCTGTACTGGTTCCGGTGTGTTCTTCGGCAGTGTGCTTGCTGTTGGCTTTACTGCTGCGCCTACCA
>ULNP01044440.1_pt1 | contig 11437 bp, 10 predicted proteins | sample 1951941 | NCBI WGS metagenome assembly ULNP01 (sample SAMEA4835579, study PRJEB28245) | human gut metagenome | biome: gut microbiome; material: fecal sample | place: Denmark | collected 2008
CCGCTGGCGCTCCAGATTTTTCTTTTCCCGTTCCGCCCGTTTGGCGTCCCGCTCCGCCCGGTACAGCTCGATTTGGCGTTTCTTTTCCCGTTGATATCGGCCATTGGACCGGTTATGCGGGTGACTGTACGCAGGATTCAGGTGCGCCGCCCGCAGAGCGTCCGACCAACTGCCGAACCGCTCGGCAATGTAGCTTCCGCCGACGATCTCACATGGGGCAGGGGACCGTCCCCAATGTTCGGCGCAGCGCCGCAGATAACAGGCCAATTCCGCCAGCGTATCCCCGGCATGACGCTCCGCAAAGGCCCGGTCCTGCTCGTCCAGAGCCGCCCGTGTCCGCTTTGCGATATGCTGTTCGTGCCAGTTCCTGCCATCAAAATTCTGAGCGCCTGCGACCTTCCCCATAGGGGCACACCTCCTCCGTGTTCGTAAATGGTAAAAATAATACGCCGATAAACCCATAATGGGTCATCAGCGTACACTCCTGCCATATAGCACCACGGAGAGAGCGCCCGCTGCCCGGAATCCTAAACTACACAATTCTACTGACTTGCGCCACGAGGATTTTCCTCTGCGTCCATGATCTACCTTCTCACGATTTCTCGCAATGACGGACTTTCGCCCCAGCGGTTTCCCGCCTCGATCATATCCTTGCGCTTACAGTGCCGACCGCATGGGGCATTGCACCCCTTTCCTTTTAGGCAATCACCTGGCCGTTTCTGGCTCGGATGACCGCCGTGTCGCATCATCGGATTCAATTATTTTATTTTCGAGAATCAACTTAGGCTTGATGGGGAATGATAGAATAGGAATTCCGGAAATGGGGTTTCGTAAATTTACCCCATTTGCGATAGCGCTGCCAAAAGCTGTTGATATTGGAGCGTTTCCGGAAAAACTGACGGAGACGGTGACGGCGCAAATTCTGCGGCCAGCGCCGGAGCAAGGAAGCAAATGCTTTGGATCACCCGCATTTTGTGCTCCAGGGACGAATGGACATAGACTTGAAGTGTGGTGCGGACATCCGCATGACCCAGCATCTCGCTCAGGCTCTTTACATCTATCCCACGCTCCACACAGCGGGAGGCGTATGTGTGCCGCAGCGTGTGAAAATTTCGGTACGGGATACCCGCTGCTTTCAGCAAAGCTCGGTACTGATATTGCATTGTCCGTGGCTCCATCGGCACATTCTTCCCAGTCAAGAGATAGTTTTCGCCGTTGGGATGGGACTGGACCAGCTTTTGCAGAAGGGCGGCCATGTCCCCCGGCAGCGGGATAGTACGCCGGGCGCTGTCACTTTTGGGCGGCAGCACCATCAGACTGGTGCGGTCCCCACTGCGGATGCGCTGTACGGTTTTGCGGACATGGACTACCCCATTCCGCAGGTCAATATCCTTATATTGCAGGGCGCACAGCTCCCCAAGACGCAAGCCGGTGTTCAGTGTCAGCAAAATGCCGATACCGGTTGTCGTCGGTTCGTCCATGATCATCTGTGCCAACCGCTGGATCTCGTCCGGATAGAAGATGTCGATCTGCTTTCGTCGATACGCTGGCAGCTCCACAGTCATCCCCGGACTGGGGCAGTCCAGCTTTTTGGCGCTGTATCTCAGGATGGACTTCAATAACACCCCCACGTCTCTGGCGCTCTTCCCGGAAAGACCGTTTTTCTGTAACCGACGAAGAAATTCGGAAATTTGGTTCGCCGTCAGTTGGCTGAGAAGAACGGCCCCAAAAACGGGCAGAATATAGTGTTTCAGTACATAGGTGTACCTGGCAAGGGTGGACCGTTTCAAGTCATCCTGCTTGTCCGCAAGAAACCGCTCCGCAGCCTGATTCAGTGTGAGCGAGGAAGCTGCTACCGGCGCTTCTCGACAGGCGTCCAAACATTTCTGCCGTTTCGCACGGCACTCCCGATAGCTTCCGGCATAAACATAGCCGTACTCGGCCCGGCCGGAGGGCGACCGTCCCCGGATATACCGCCCCTCCCACCGGCCATCTTTTCGCTTGTAAATGTTCTCTCCACGCTTCGGCATATAGGCTCCTCCTTGACGATGTATTTGACGGCGTATTTTACTTGCATTTCCCGTTTTGACCGATACAGTTGGCACAAATGCGCTGAAACCGAGTATAACTATCATGCGTATTTGTAATTTGCATGAGATTTTGCTAAATTCCGGCAATACGGTCATTGACTTTTGCGGTGAGTGCCGATATAATATAGATGGTTAGATAGATTTAGGTATCGCAAATGGGGTAAATTTACGAAATCTACAGACGCTTTCCTTTTCCGTGAGTTTACTACAAATTCATTATACTATTTAGCGCATTACCGTCAATTCGTTTGTTGCGTTGCTTTTCAGAAAAATGGTGCCACCCGATGGGGTGACACCATTTTCTTTGTTACGGGCACAGAACACCATATCCCAGAATCTCGTAATGCCCTATGGGATAGCGGTTCACCCGGCAGAGGTTTCCGGAATTGCCCTCTACGGTGTAGATGATTCCGTCCTCCACCTTCTGGACGATGCCCACATGGTCAGCCTCCCCATCCTGGGGGCCGGAGCCGCCCTTGTTGTCCCAGTCGAAGAAGATAACCATGCCGGGAACAGGCTTGGCGGAGCCGTCCAGCCATTGCCCACGCTCCTGAAACCACTGCACGCCGTTTCCGCAACCGGAAAATTTCGGGCAGACACCGGTGTCGATATAACCGCACTGGTCGGCACACCAGCTGACAAAGCAGGCGCACCACTCCACACGGCTGCCGAATCCGTACCAAGACCAGTATGGTCCGCCGCCTATATTTCCGACCTGCGACAGCGCCACTGTAACGATGGCATCGTCCCCGGAATAGATGCCGTAGAGAACGGATGACCACAATTTGCGGTTTTCCTCGGCAAGCAGTTCGGAAAGCTGCTGCCGCTGGTCGGCAGTGAAATCGAATTGCTCAGCCATTTCCTCGGCGGTCTTGTGGCTGACCGTGATATAGAGATAGGTGCGTGTGACCGTCGTGACGGTTTCCACAATGTTTCCGTGGCCGTCGTCGGTTTCAGTGATGACATCCTCAGTCTTGCTCTCCGTGCGGGAAGACAGGTCGTTCATCTGCCAGAAAATATCCTTGAGGATGACTTTCTTACTATCGTCCACCGTGGCGACCTCCTGCGGATCATCGGGGTCAGTAGTGGTTTTCACCGCATAAACGGCCAGCACCTCCGGCCAGACCGCACGGGAGCCGGACATTTCCAGTTCGTCATAGGTGCTGCCTGCTTTTGCAGCGTCGATCTGCGATTGATAATCGGTGTTGATCTCCTGTACCACCTGCCGCATGGCCTGTCCCGTGCCGCTATCCTCGCCGGAGAAGAAGATGCCGAAGCAGGAACTGGCAATCAGCCCGACCACGCAAAGCACAAGGACGACGACTACCGCGACCCAGCCGCCTGCGGCAATGGCGGCGATCAGCGCCTTTGTTCCGGCAATGATCGCTTTGACCGCCGCAACGGTGGCTTTTGCGGCAACCTTAACGGCCTGTACCGTGGCCTTGGCTGCCGCCTTTGCCGTCTGTACGGTTTTCTGCGCCGCTTTTGCGGAAGCCTTTGCCGTCACCTTGGCGGTCTTAGCCGTGGTCTGCGCTGTTTTTACTGCTGTACGCCCGGTCTGCTGCGCGGTTTTGACCCCCTTCTGTGCGACCTTTACGGAGCCCTTTCCGGCGGACTGTGCCGTTTTGAGCGTACCCTTTCCGGCTTTCTGAACCGCTTGCTGTGTGGCTTTTTTCGGCTGGGTTCCCTTGAACGCATCCTTGCATTTCTGAATCTTGTCCCGTGCTTTACCGGCATTGCGTTTCGCATCGGAGAACCCGCGCTGTCCGCGTTTTTGCAGCTGAACCCCGGTTTCTGCCACGCATCGGCGCACGGTATCTTTGATTTGCTGTGCGCCGTACTCCTGCGGAGAAGTCTCCGCAGGAGCGGCGTTTTTTTCAGCGGTATCCGCAGTGTCCTTGGTGCGGACGGCAGCAGATTTGATGCGTTCAGAGACAACGGCAGCATGGTCAATGGTCTTGACCGTACCCCGAACCGACTCTTTTGTTTTAATATCCGCCATGATGTTTCTGTGCACCTCTCATTTCGTATTACCTCCCACAATAATGCTCTCATCCGGTTTGGTGGTCATCAGGCGGTACAGCTCCGTATCTTTCGGAAACTGATTTTTGAAGGGCACCAGTGCGCCGCCGTAGCGCAAAAGGCCGCAGCCTGCCGGGGCGTTGGTGATATAGCCGGTCTGCTCCGGGGAAATGTTCAAAAGTGCTGCCAGCTTCTCCCGGTCGCTGGGAGCCTGATTAAGCAGGATCAGCATTTCGGAATTCGACAGCATGGTGCTGGCCTGCACGGAATCCAGCAGATACTCCACATTCTGCGTAATGGCGGTGGGATAGGCACCGCGTTTGCGGAAGCGACGCCATGCGGAATCGAAGAAATCCGCGCTGTACGGATTCTGAAAGACCACATGAAATTCGTCGATGAACAGGTGCGTCCGCTTGCCCTTGCGCCAGTTTTCCGTCACGCGGTTGAGCATGGCATCGGTGATAATCAGAAGTCCCATGGTTTTGAGCTGACGCCCCAGATCCATAATGTCATAGATAACGATGCGGTTTTGGGTGTCCACATTGGTTTCATGGGCAAAGGCATCCAGACTGCCGGTGGTGAACAGCTCCAGCGCCAGCGCCAGATCGCGGGCTTCTTCCTCCGGCTGTGCCAGCAGCTTTTCCCGGAGAACACGAAGCGTCGGGACAGGGCCGCCGCGCTTATAGGCCGCATACACGGCGTCTACGCACCGGTCGATGATGCTCTTTTGCAAGGGGCCGATGCCGCCGCGGTCAAGCTGTTCAAACAGGGACAGGATAAACTCGGATTTATCTACTACCGGGTTGCCGCCGTCGCCGTAGCCCTCCACCATGTCCATGGCGTTGATATGGTCGGGGCTGCCCGCCGCAATGCGGATGACCTCACCGCCCAGCGCCTGACCCAGCGCATAATACTCGCGCTCGGGATCACAGATCAAAATATCATCCTTCGTGGCCAGCGCCAGAAAGACGATCAGCTCCTTTGCCGAAAAAGATTTGCCGCTGCCGGGTACGCCGGTAATGATGGTGGATTGGTTGAGCAAATTTGCACGGTTGCACAGCAGCAGATTGCCGGAGATGGCGTTCTCACCGTAATAAATGCCACCCGGCTCCATGATCTCCTGCACACGGAACGGCATCAGCGCCGCCAGCGCTTCCGAGGTGAAGGTGCGCAGAATATCAATTTTCCGCACGCCAATGGGCAGTGCTGTGTTCAGGCCGTCCATCTGCTGAAAGCGCAGCGTGGCCATTTGGCACATCCGCTGTGTGGCAGAGGTGAGGATGTAGTCGGTGTCAGCGTCCAGCTGCTGCTTGCTGTCCGCCGTATGCACCAGCGTCACCATGCCCAGAAGCATCCGCTGGTCACGGGAGGTGAGGTCGTCAAGAAATTCCTTCATCTCCGCCCGTTGCTTTTCCATGTCGTAGGGGATCGTGCCGGAGAAATTGTTGTTTTGCTGCTGCTTGCGTAAAAAGTCCACGATGTTTCTCTCTACGCCGAGCAGACGGCTTTCTCCGTCGCGGATCGCCTCGTCCATGGGGATCGGTACCACATCAATAGACAGGATCATCGGCCGGTCAATACCGGACAGCTCCGAGAGAATATCGTCCCGCAGATAGGCGGCGTAATCCTTGAGGAACAGCACACGGCCGTAACGGTCGCCCATGCGGAAACAGTCCCGGTCAAATTCAAAGCTGTCCGGACTGATGTAGTCCTTAAAGCTGTGACCCAGCTTCATGGACAGCTTTGGGTCGAAATGAAAGTCCGCTTCCTCGCCGTGACGGAAAAAGCCGTGCAGAATGCGCAGCCGATCCATCATATCCAGCTCCGTGCAGCGCGAGCCGAGGCGGGAGAGCGCCAGCGTATACTCTGAACCGGTGCGGGCGAAATAGCTTTCGGCCTCCTTATAGCTTTTGCGTGTGATCGTCACCGTGATATACAGGTCGCGGATCATACCGCTGGCGTGGGATGCTTTTTCCAGCAGCATATCGTTATATTCCTTGCGGTAATGGTCGCGGCCGTCGTTTTCATAGGGGATCATGATGTATTCCTCAAAATCACGGCGGTTGAGCTTTCGGGTGACGATGCTCAACTTGGTGTCGGCGTTACTGTCGCAGAGGTTCAGCAGGGCGCTGTACCCCAGCAGCATGGATTTCTGATCTTCCTCGCCGGCCAGCGCGTAGTTGATGTCGGAAAACTGCCAGGTGCGGCTATAGCGGTTCTGCCCCACAAGCAAAATGCCGCTTTTCCAGACCGTGCGGATGGGGATCACCTCCTGCACGCTGTGAGGGATCATATATTTATCCGTATCTCTGCGGCGGATGTTTTTCAGTGTTTTCAGCATTTTTGCCTCCTTCGGGTGTGGTCGGATGTCGTTTTGAACTTAGGGCAAAATGCACCCAAGTTTCCAATGTCAGTGTCGTTTTTGGGCTTTGGCGTGCGCTTCCTGCATGGCTTCGCGGTATAAATTCTTCGGCTTGAAGGTCAGCCGCCTGGGGATCAGAAATTCCGAGCGTACCCATGCGATCACGAATTTTTCCGCCGTCATGCCGTGGTATTTTACAAAGCCCATGGCAGCAAAGGGAGCCGCGCCGAGGATACACAGCCAGCTGACCGTTTCCGTACCCAGCACATTCCGCAGACCGAAATAAATACCGACGGCAACACCGCAGGCCAGCACAGAAAAAACGAGCTGCCGCAGCGACAGCCCGAAAAACATATTCTCTTTATATTCGCGTATCTCGCGGTTAATCTTGATTTCCATAGTCGTTATCCTCTCTCCGGTGTGCTTTTAGCCGGTGCTTTCGGTTGGAGCGCCGTGGGGCTTTCACCGCTCTCCGGGCGGAGAAAATCCAGCCGCGAGGCAGCATAAATAGCATTGTCATTGAGCTGACGCTGCCATGCGCCGACAGACGGTGCCCATTTGAAGCCGTTATATTTTAGCTTGCTTCGCTGTTCCTCCGTGGGCTTTCCGTCAAAATACAGGCGCAGGCGATTATCTTCCTTGTCTGCCTCGGCATGACCGCCCGGAAAATCCCAGCCTACATATTCCGTGTTTTGTGTTCGGGACACCTCCTCAATGCGCTGCCTAAGTCTGCGCATTTCCGCTGTGTTGCCGCTGAGTATATAAGACGGATAGGGCTGCTTTTCCCACGAATAGCCGGTTTGCACACGCTCGTCCAGCTTGGCCGCCTCCGCGTCCGAAAGGCCGGGACAGCCCAGCGCTGTGGCGTGTTTCTTGAAGTAGGCGTTGATCTCCTTCATACGCGTGTGCTGCTTAGTCAGTTTATCGAGCTTCGCTTGCAGCTTTTCCACCGCCCGGGGATCATCGCTGCGAATTACATTATTTTGAATCATTGTATTTCCTCCTTCAAATTAAAGACCCATCATTTCGCGTACTACGCGGTCTGCCATTTTTACCGTTCCCACCAGTACGAGCAGGTTAAAAATCAGCTCGCCAATGTAAGACCACACCTGTGTGACCGCCGCTGCGTTCGGATCGACCACGGGCGGACTGGATGCGAACAGAGAAAAGATGATACAGGCCAACACAATGATCGCGCCCTCCAGGCAAACGGCGGCGTAGGATTTCAGAAAGCTCTTACCCACCTGCTGACTCGGTTCACCGGCAAAGGTAGCCAGCGGTACCGGCGCGATAGCTGTGTAAATATAGAGCTTGAAAAAGCGCCCGTAAACGGAGAGAATCATGATAAACGAGAGGATTGTGATGAACAATCCGCCGATCAAGGTCACCACCCAGAGTGGAATACTTTCCCAAAAGCCGCAGTCCTCAATGGCGGTCACGATCTCTGCCGGAAGCACGGTCTGCTGTGCTGTGCCCATACCGGCCGCCGTCATTATAGTGGAAATAACGCCCTGCACAATGGAAAACAGCGCCATCATCAGCTCCAGCCCATAGGTGACGACCGCTTTCGCCAGTGCAAAGCGGACAAACAGCTTGATTGCCACCTCCGGCTTTTTGACCTCGGCAAAGGAGCCGCAGGTCTTAACGATACCTACCACGAAAAAAAGCACCAACAGCGCCAAGCCGATGGCCTGCACAGTACCGTTAATGGTCTTGATCACATTCCATATTGTGCCGCCCTTGAAGTTTTCGGGGGACTGTGTGAGCAGCTGCCATATTTCCGCCAGCTTTTCATTCCAAGTTTCAAGTGCGTTTTCGAGATTCTGTACGACCCAGTTATCACTCATATAGCTTCCTCCTTTCCCGACAGCATAAGGGGGCAGGCACGAAGCCTGCCCCTCGCTGCCGTATTTTGATTATCGCTCGCCCCGGTCGGGTGTGCTGCGGATCACGCCATACACATCATCCACAAAGTAGCGCCCGGCAAAGGGATTGAATATGGCGTGGCATTTTACGCCGTTATACTCTGCCAGATAGTCATTGTCTCCGAGGCGTTTCAAAATCGTCGCCTCTCCGAGCACATGATTTTCACCCTGCTTCAGCGAATGGATATAGCATTGGCACTTTTCCATGACCGTTTCCTCCGTTAACCCGTGATCAGCGTCAGGATTTCCTTAGCAAAGGTCACGACGACACCGCCGGCAAGTGTCAGAAATCCGTTGCTGCGCTGGCTGGGGTCATGGCTCTGAAAGGACAGACCGATCTGCACGATACCCCAGCCCAGCAGAATCAGACCGACCGCGCGGATCACGCCGAAGATAAAATCAGACAGATTGTTGATGACCGCCAACGGGTCATTTCCTGCGGCAAAGGCTGTCATGGGCAGACAACATACGGTGAACACAACAGCGGCATAGACCGCCAGGACACCCCTGCTCTTTTTCCCCATAGGCAGAGGACGGGTGTGGATGTGTTTGCTTTTCTTAGTGCTTTTGAGATGCTTCATTGGGTTTTTCCTCCAGCTCATAAATTGCCTCCAATTCCTCGTTGGAAAGGAGTTCGTATTGGGTTTCGTTTTCGCTTGGCACTGCCACGGGATCCGTTGGCAGAAGCTGGTCGTGAATGGTGATCGCTGCAATGGCGTACTCGGCGCTTCCGTGGATATAAGGCGGTGCGCCGCCGTCCGGGGTGTGCGACACCAGCGGATGGGTCATGATGTCAAACTTGTCGTCGCAGACCGGTAATTCGCCGCGAATGAACAGCAGCGCCTTGCCGTTGTCCAGCATCCGCACCTCATCCGGTGTCATCAACTCACGCCCGGTGATCTGATAATTGGTGCTGTAATTGCCGTTTCGCCCGGACGATCTTCCGTAGGTGTTCGTGTCGATCGTGGCCTTGCCGAGCAGTTCCGAGATGTACTTGTGGGATCCCTGCTCGTTGCCGCCGAGATACAGCAGCTCGTCGCAGTTGCCCAAAATGCTCTCCCACTGCTTTTCAAACAGCGCCTTTAACTGCGCAATGTTTTGCAGGATGATGGACACGAACACATTGCGGGAACGCATGGTGGATAGCTTTTTGTCAAAATCCTCCGGCAGTGAGATGTTCGCGAACTCATCCATGAGAAAGTGTACGGGAACTGGCAGGCTGCCGCCATGCTTGTGGTCGGCGCTGTCAAAAAGCTGCTGAAAGAGCTGCTGATACAAAACGGATACTAAAAAGTTGAAGCTCGTATCACTGTCCGAGATCAGCGCAAACAGTGCCACACGCTTTTCGCCCATATCCTGCAAATTCAGTTCGTCCGTGACGGTCAGCGCCGCCACAGACGAGAGATTGAATTTTTCGAGCCTTGCCGCCAGTGTAATCTGGATGCTTTTCAGCGTTTTGGCGCTGCCGGAGTGATAGTCCTTATAATACTTGACAGCGATATGCTCCGGGTCGCGCATTTCCAGCCGCTCAAACAACACATCCAGCGGCGACTGGTAGGAATCATCCTCCTCCCGCACCTCGCCGGCGCGCAGCATCTCCATGACCATCGGGAAGTTTTGCTCGTCGGGCGGCGCTTCGTGGTAGAGATAGTAGACCAGTGCCGACAACAGCATAGCAGCCGTCGTGTCCCAAAACGGGTCATTGGTCTGGCTGCCCTTGGGTGTGGTCGCCTTGAACAGATTCGTCACCAGCATCTGCACCTCGTTGTCATCGGTCAGATAGACGAATGGGTTATAGCAGTGACTTTTCTCCATGTGCAGCAGATCCAGCACCCGGATCTCATATCCGGATTCCTCCAGCAGCCGTCCGGAATCGCGAAGCAGCTCGCCTTTGGGGTCAAGGCAGACAAAGGACGAACCCTGCGGTGACAGGCAAGCCTCATACAGGCAGGGCTTGGCATACGAACGGGTCTTGCCCGCGCCGCTGCCGCCGATGATAACGGTATTCAGGTTGCGCTTGTGCTTGCGGCCGTTCAGCCCCATACGGATGTGCTGTGTGAACACCTTGTTTGGCTTTGGCGGGCGTGCCCGGTACTTTCGGTTCACGGTTTCCGCATCGCCCCATTTGGCAGAGCCGTGTTCTTCGCCGCGCCGGTAATGACGGCGGGTGGAAAGATAGACCCCGATCACCATGGCATACAGGGCAATGAAAACGAGGACAGATTTCAGGCTGTCCTCGCACCACTCGATATGAAACGGCTCATTCATTGCCGATGGAAATTGCCGAAGGATCTCGGGAAGGCCACCGGAAGCAGCCGGGGCGATCAGCAGCCCCAGCCACACCGCAGGGATCAGCCCCGTCGCATACCACAGCCATTTTTGTTTACCGTTCATCTTTCTGCTTGACTCTTTTGGATTTGCTCGGTGCGTCAACGGTTTTAATGAGAACTTCATCGACAATATCGGTGGGGCGTTTGTCCTCGATCAAATCGTTACGCAGGTTGTTGAGTGCATTGATCACGACGCCGTGCTGATACGGATCAAGGGTCAATACCCGCATATCCTGTTTTTCCATGGCTCATCGCTCCTTTCCGGTTTCCTTTTGCGCTGCCGTGCGGCTTTGCTCCAGCGTCCGCACCATTTTGCCGGTCATGGTCTGCAGCGTGTCACGAATGTCGGTTAGCTCACCGCGAATGGTCTGCGGCTCCGCATTTTTCAGCTCATCGGGCAAGCGGCTGAAATCATACCCCTGTGTGTCCACACCATACTTGCGGCACAGCATATAGGAAACGCAGTAGCTTTTGAAGGCGTCAGCCTGCGGGGTACTGTTTTCCTGCTGCGCCATCTCGGCACGAGCCAGTGCCAGCGATACGCTGCGAAACAGGTCTTGCCCGTCCATACCGCGCTGGACGAAGATGGTTTTGCGCTCATAGTCATACACCGCACCGTTTTGCACGCTGTCGGCCATTTCAATAGGCACCGGGCGCTTGGCGATCAGTGCAGAAAGCAGCAGGCGGTCATCATAATGCACCTGCGGC
>ULNP01028748.1_pt1 | contig 11400 bp, 6 predicted proteins | sample 1951941 | NCBI WGS metagenome assembly ULNP01 (sample SAMEA4835579, study PRJEB28245) | human gut metagenome | biome: gut microbiome; material: fecal sample | place: Denmark | collected 2008
TGATGAACAGCTCCTACAGCTCCCTTTTCAAATTTCACTTTGACGACCATGATGTCATCATTGTAACCCATGATCTGGCGCACTACACCTTCGCCTGCAGGTTCCCATTCTTTGCCTTCTGCAAAAATGAAGTTTTCACTACCTGTTTTCATAACCTTTTTTTCAGTGTTTTTGTTTGTTTCTTCAGTACACTCTTTGTCGCTCTCTTTTTTTTCACTTTGTGCATTGCAGCTCTGCAATATTAGTGGTGCCATCAGGGCACAAGCATACAATGCGGTTCTTACTTTACGATTCATGATCTTGCATTTAATATAAAATGAATAACTAAAACTTTTCTTCAAATATATATAATATATAAGGAGAGTGGTTCACCGTGATTAAAATATACGAGGAAAAGACCAAATATTACAATCCCATACCCTAAAAAATGGCTTATTTTGCTTCATAATGATATTCAAACTTGAATCAAAACACTACAACAACAATGAAAAGCACATTAAAGAAGAGATGGGGAAGAATTGCCCTTTGCTTGTGTATGGCAAATTTTGCTTGCGCAGGTATGGCTCAAACTAATAAAAAGTTAGATGACCAAGTGATAAATACAATGAAAACCGCCACTCAGTTTATGATGGATAAAGTGAGTTATAATGGTGGTTTTGTATGGAATTATTTGCCGGATATGTCCCGCTCATGGGGAGAGATGGAAGCCAAGAGGACAATGGTTTGGATTCAGCCACCGGGAACTCCTTCTGTCGGTCATTTGTTGCTTGACGCTTATCATGCTACAGGAGATGAGTACTATTATGAAGCTGCCCAAAAAGTGGCTAACACTTTGATTTGGGGGCAGCTTGAATGTGGAGGATGGAATTATGTATTTGATTTTGCAGGAGAGAACTCGTTAAAGTCCTGGTATGATACCGTTGGTAAAAATGGCTGGCGTCTGGAGGAATTTCAACATTATTATGGAAATGCGACTTATGATGATGCGGGTACTATGGAGGCTGCTAAATTTCTACTTCGTATGTATGTGGAAAAAAATGATCCTGCTTTCCGTCCGGCTTTGGAGAAAACCATTGATTTTGTTTTGAAAAGTCAATATCCGGTGGGTGGATGGCCTCAACGTTATCCTTTGATGTATGATCACCCTTTTCAAGGTAAGAAAGATTATTCGTCTTTTATTACTCTGAATGATGATGTGATTCCTGATGCGACCGAGTTTTTGATTCAATGCTATCAAGCAATGGGGTTGCAAGGGGTAAAGGAGCCTATTATGCGTGCTATGTACTTGATGATTTCTCTTCAACAAGGGGAACCTTATGCAGGCTGGGCGGACCAATATACAGTAGATGATTTGAAACCGGCTCATGCCCGTTCTTATGAACCGCGCAGTGTGAATACCGGTACTACCGTCCGTCTTATCAATTTAATGATGGATTACTATAAACTTACAGCTGATACTCGTTTCCTGTCGGGGATTCCTGCTGCAATTCGTTTTTTGGAATCAATGAAATTACCGGAATCGGATGTGAAGAAATGGAAGCGTCAGTCTACTAATCCGGAAGCTATTTTGGTTCCTCGTTTTGTTGATCCTGATACAGGTAAACCACTGTATGTCCATCGTAAGGGAAGTAATGTGAAAAATGGAACGTATTATATTGATCAGAATATAGAAAATACAATAGCTCATTATAATTCGGCAATTTTTGTGAATCCTGGTGAACTGCGTCGCCGTTATGAGGAAGTGAAGAAACTTCCTGTATCCGAGTTGGCGAAGAATTCACCTTTGCTACAGGATCATTTGGTTCCTTTACCTAAATATTATACTCGTTTACGTGGAAAAGCTACGGAAGAAGTTGCCCGGAAATTGGTGCAATCACTGACTAAGGACGGTTGCTGGCTCTCTCCTTTAAAGTCAACCTCGAACCCGTATAAGCCATATACTGTTTCAGGACCTAGTGAGGAAACGAAATATATAGCTACTTTTGTAGGGGACGAGCACGATACATCACCTTATCCGTGTACTACCGGAGAATTGTGCATCTCTGTAGGGGATTATATTGATAATATGATAAAATTAATTAGTTACCTTGAAAAGTAAAAGTTTGTTAGGTATAGGTTTATGAAGAATGCTGTAATTTGTTTATTGTTGTTCGGGATATGTCTGACGGTTTCTGCTCAAGAAAAGGTGGAAACCGTCTCTATGCGTTATGAAACGCAGAATGATATGCCGCTGTTTTATCAGAAGCTGAAAGAAAGTCTGACTTATTCTATGGCATGGGGGAACTCTTCTATCCGAAATTTTGAAAAATGGCGTGAAGAGGCTAGAAAAGTTTTGTTGGATTGTATGCAGCCTGCTCCTCCTGTAGCGGCTTTTGATAAAGAAGTGATAGATATTGAGCGGAGGGAAGGGTATACAGTGGAAAAAATTCTGTTTAATGTTTCGGAATATTCCCGTGTTCCCGCTTATCTGTTGGTCCCTGAGGGGAAGGGACCATTTCCTGCAGTGTTATTACTTCACGACCATGGGGCCCATTTCTCAATAGGGAAAGAGAAGATGGTACGTCCGTTCGGTGTGGAGGCATCTGTGACAGCCGATGCGGATGATTGGGCGGAAAGATGTTATGATAAACAGTATGTGGGTGATTATCTGGCAAGCCATGGATATGTAGTGCTTGCTGTGGATGCCTTGTTTTGGGGGGAACGGGGACGTAAGGAAGGAGTGCGCTATGACTCACAGCAAGCGTTGGCTGCCAATATGCTACAGATGGGAATGTCATGGGGGGCCTTGATTGTTTGGGATGATATCCGTAGTGCTGAGTTTTTGGCTACATTGCCTATGGTCAGTAAAGATAGAATAGGTACTATGGGCTTTTCTATGGGAGCACATCGTGCTTGGATGGTCAGTGCCGCTACAGATGTGGTGAAGGCAGGCGCTGCTGTGTGCTGGATGAATACTACAGATAGCTTAATGACACTTACCAATAATCAGAACAAAGGCGGGTCTGCTTATTCCATGATTATTCCCGGAATACGGAATTGGATGGATTATCCTCATGTGGCATCTATCGCCTGTCCCAAACCGATGTTGTTCATCAATGGTTTGCGGGACAAACTTTTTCCTGTAAAGGGCGTTGAAAGCGCTTTCTCTACCATGCAGGATGTATGGAAGGGTCAATCGGTAGAAAATCTATTGACTACCAAGTTCTATGATTTGCCTCATTTTTGCAGTAAGGAGATACAGGCTGATATACTTGAGTTCTTTAATCAAAATTTAAAATAGAAAGCGATGAAAATTAAGATGTTGATGGCATTTGTTGCCTTGTTGTTATTTTCTGCTTTTACGGCAGACCACACAATTACTATTTTTATGATAGGTGACTCGACTATGGCCAACAAATCCTTAGAGGGAGGTAATCAGGAACGTGGATGGGGCCATGTGCTGGGAGGATATTTCAGTGAAAATATTCGTGTGGAAAACCATGCTAGAAATGGTCGGAGTTCTAAAAGTTTTATTGATGAAGGATTATGGGAGGTAGTAATTAATAAAGTAAAGCCGGGTGATTATGTTTTTATTCAGTTTGGGCATAATGATGAGAAGGTAGATGAGAAACGTCATACTGATCCCGGATCTACTTTTGATGCCAATCTACGCCGTTTTGTAAAAGAAACACGTGCCAAAGGAGGAATTCCCGTTTTGTTCAATGCTATAGTTCGCCGTAATTTTCGGAATAATAAAAATGCGGTGGCCGAAGATGATGTGCGCAAGGATTTGTCAAAGGGGGGTGTTTCTCAAGATGGAGAAGTGCTGATTGACACTCATGGAAAATATTTGGATTCTCCGCGCAATGTGGCAAAAGAATTGGATGTGCCTTTTGTGGATATGAATAAGATAACGCATGATTTGGTGCAGAGAATGGGGCCGGAGGCCTCAAAAAAATTGTTCATGTGGATTCCTGAAGGCGTGTGTGCAGCTTGTCCGAAAGGCCGTGAGGATAATACGCACCTGAATGTATATGGGGCGCGTACTATTGCAGGTTTGACAGTGGATGCTATAGCTAAAGAGGTTCCTGTATTGGGGCCTTTTATACGTCATTATGATTTTGTTGTGGCAAAAGATGGCAGTGGTGATTTCTTTACCATTCAGGAAGCGATCCATGCTGTTCCCGATTTTCGTAAAGCAGGACGCACTACTATTCTAGTCCGTAAAGGGGTATATAAAGAGAAAGTGGTTATTCCTGAAAGTAAGATTAGTATTTCTTTGATAGGTGAGGACGGAGCAATTCTGACAAATGATGATTTTGCTTCTAAAAAGAACTGTTTCGGAGAAGAAATGTCTACCTCCGGTTCATCAACCTGTTATATCTATGCTCCCGATTTCTATGCTGAGAATATCACCTTCGAGAATAGTGCCGGCAGAGTAGGGCAGGCAGTGGCCTGTTTTGTTAGTGGAGATCGCGCTTATTTCAAAAACTGTCGTTTTTTGGGAAATCAGGATACTTTGTATACTTATGGCAAAGACAGTCGTCAGTTCTATGACCATTGTTATATAGAGGGTACGGTGGATTTTATTTTTGGCTGGTCTACGGCATTGTTTAAGGATTGCACCATCCATAGCTTGGGTGATGGTTATGTTACCGCTCCTTCTACAGATCAAGGCAAGAAATATGGTTATGTTTTTATTGGCTGTAAATTGACGGGTGTGGTTGAGGCTCAGAAGGTGTATTTGTCCCGTCCTTGGCGTCCTTATGCACAGGCTGTCTTTATTCATTGTGATTTAGGAAAGCATATTCTTCCGGTGGGGTGGAACAACTGGGGCAAAAAAGAAAATGAGGAAACCGTATTCTATGCTGAATATCAGAATACAGGAGAAGGGGCGGCTACCGCTTCGCGTGCTTCGTTTGGAAAGCAACTGAACGATATCAGTAATTATAATGAAGCACAGATTTTGGCAGGTGATGACGGATGGAATCCTGTGGAAAATGGAAATGTATTGTTGCAGAATTTAAAGAGATAAGCTGTTTTTTCTTCATGTAATAATACTTTGTCACTGTAGGGATGGATCTTATTTACCCCTATGGAAAATGTCAAGGAAGAGTGGAATGATAAAAGGGGTATTTAACTTTGCCCCTTTTATTTTTTTAGGAACTTGTATGTCGGTATCTCTCGTTTTTTATGTATTTTTGCCATACTATATATGAAAATCTACGAAATGAAAAGACACATTCTGTTTATACTTACTTTGCTGTTCTTTTTTTATGCAAAAAGTCAGCCTAATTGTATCTTTACTCATTATTCTTCGGAAAACGGTTTGTCTCAGAACTCTATCATGAGCATGGTACAAGACCATAATGGAGTGTTATGGTTCTCTACTTGGGATGGAATCAACCGGTTCAATGGTTATGACTTCAAAGTTTATAAAGCCAGACAAGGGAATAAAATTACTATGACTAACAACCGGGTAGACTTATTGGAAGTAGACCCTTATAATTATATTTGGCTGCAAACGTATGATTACCGTGTGTATCGTTTTGACCAAAGAACAGAGAAATTCGAACAAATTCCTGCAGAAGGTGAAGAGGAGGGCATGCGTTTCTCTTCTATTAAAATATTGCCCGACAGTGTCATTTGTCTACTTTCTGAAAATGAGGGGGCTGTCCGTGTGAAAACAAATCCTAAGGATTACAGTGTAACCACTCAAGTATATGCTACTCATAGTCATGGAGGAAATGCCGCTCACATTAATCAGGTTTTTAGCGATGCTTATAATCAAGAGTGGTTACTTACTGATAACGGTCTGCTAAAGATTACGAATGATAAAGAAGAGCCTGTTTCTTATTTTGTGAATATCCAATCAGGCAAAGATGAATCCGTACAGGCTTTCTACTCTTTTTGCAGTTATGGTGACGAACTTTATTTTGGATCAGACAGGGGACGGATATGGTGCTATTCTTTGCAAAATGAAATCTTTCGTCTTTGGGAATTGCCGATAAAGGATAAAGTGATTGCTATAAATGAAATAAAAGGTACGGGACTGTTGATAACAACTGCCCATGAAGGATTGATATTGTACCATTCGGATACAAAAGAGTGTAAAGTCTATAATAAATCCAATTGTCCCGAATTCCCGGCAGACGCTTTCCGTTCTGTTTATGTTGACAGTAAGCAGGAAGCATGGTTTGAGATGACCGAATGGGGAAAGGTTTGTCATTTCAATCCTTTGACGGAAGTATTTAAGCAAGAAAAGATGCAAGTGGAGCCTCGTGGTGCCGATCGTTCCTATCCCAGTTTTCATATTTGTGAGGACTTGAACGGTAATTTGTGGGTACATCCGCAAGGAGGAGGGCTTTCTTGGTATGACAGGGAGGCAAATCGGCTGTTACCTTTCTACAATGACCCCGATTCACCTGATTGGCACTTTTCTAACAAATTACATTCTATGTTATCCGATAAACAAGGCAATCTTTGGTTATGTACTCATTCTAAGGGGTTGGAGAAGATTACTTTTTTAGGAAGCCAGTTCCATATTTATCCCCGCATGGGGCACAGTTATGACTTGAATGCCAATACGGTACGTGCGTTGTTTGAAGATAGCGAACATCGCATCTGGATGGGAAAACGGGACGGTCAGATTGAAATTTATTCTTCTGATTTAGATTTTCAGGGTATTCTGACTGAAGAGGGGATTATAGCTAAATCTGGTAGGCCGTTAAGTGGAGTTCCTTATCATATCATGCAAGATTCTCGCGGAAACATTTGGATTGCTACTAAAGGGGATGGTATTATTCTGGCAGAAAAGGAGGGGGCACATTTTAAGTTTACTCGATTCAAATATGATGAAGATGATATTTATAGCCTGAGTCATAATAGTGTTTACTGGTTACATGAAGACAAGCATGGACGTATTTGGGTGGCAACTTTTGGTGGAGGGTTGAATTATATTCAGAAAACTCCTGAAGGGAAATATGTGTTTATTAGTTCTAGAAATAACCTGAAAGGTTTTCCGTATGACCGTTGTTATCGTGTACGCCATATCACTTCTGATAAGAAGGGGAATATATGGGTGGGGAGCAGTGATGGCGCACTTAGTTTTAAAGAGGATTTTAAGGATCCGGAGTCGATTGTGTTCCATCTTTATGCACGTATCCCCGATGATATGAATTGTCTGAGCAACAATAACGTATATCGGGTTGTAACCACTTCTCAAGGAGAAGTTTATTTAGCTACATTTGGTGGTGGCCTTAACCAACTTGTTTCCATGAACGGAGAAGGGGGAGCTGTATTTAAATCCTATACAGTGAAGAATGGTCTGCCTTCAGATATCCTGTTGTCTGTAGAAGAGGATGACACAGGAAGCTTGTGGATAAGTACGGAAAACGGATTGAGTAAATTTATTCCGTCCGAACAACGTTTTGAGAATTATAATGAAAGGGATTTTGGTGGTAAGATACGTTTTGAGGAGGGAACGTCGTTGAATCTTAGTTCCAGCACCATTTTGTTTGGTACCAGTCGTGGCGTGCTTTATTTTGAACCAGAGCATATTAAGAAGAGTAATTATGTACCATCCATTATTTTAGGTACTTTGAAGATATCCAATCAAGAGGTAGTTCCAGGGGTATCAGGAAGTTTGTTGCGGCAATCACTCAATAATACAGAACATCTGGTACTTTCACATAAGGAGAATATTGTAACCTTATCGTTTGCTGCATTGGATATGATTTATCCTGAAAATATCCGTTATGCTTATCGTTTACGCGGATTTGATAAAGAATGGAATTATGTAGACAGACAGCGTACCGCTACATATACTAATCTTCCGAAAGGAGATTATGTTTTTCAGGTTAAATCGACCAATAGTGATGGTGTTTGGGTAGAGAACGAGCGCAGTTTGAGAATCACCATTCAGCCTTCGTTTTGGGAAACAGCTTGGGCTATGGCAATTTATATTCTTGCTTTTCTGTTGATTCTGTTTTCAGGAGTATATATATTGTTTACTATTTATCGTCTGAAACATGAAGTGTCTGTGGAACAGCAGGTTTCTGATATAAAACTTCGTTTTTTTACAAATATTTCTCACGAACTTCGCACTCCGCTAACGTTGATTGCAGGTCCTGTAGAATATGTTTTGAAAAACAAGACTTTGCCAGATGATGTACGTGAGCAATTGCATGTAGTAGAACGTAATACCGACCGTATGCTTCGCTTGGTGAACCAAATTCTTGATTTCCGCAAAATACAGAAAAATAAAATGAAGTTGCGTATAGAACAGATCGATATTGTTCCTTTTGTACGCCATATCATGGATAATTTTGAATCGTTGGCCGAAGAGCATCATATTGATTTTGTATTCGAAAGTGAAATGCCTTCCTTGAAACTGTGGGTAGATGCGGATAAGCTGGAAAAGATTGTCTTTAATCTGCTTTCCAATGCTTTTAAGTATACTCCACAGGGTAAGATGATTACGCTTTTCATTCATGAAAATGAGCATAATGTGGCGATTGGTGTACAGGATCAAGGTATAGGAATTTCTGAAAGCAAGAAAGCTTCTCTTTTTGTCCGTTTTGAAAATCTGCTGGACAAGAATTTGTTTAATCAGCAAAGCTCAGGCATCGGTCTTTCTTTGGTTAAGGAATTGGTGGAACTGCACAAAGCGACTATCCGTGTGGATAGTAAAGAGGGGGAGGGCAGCTGTTTCACGGTTGAGTTTTTGAAAGGTAAAGAGCACTATACGGAGAATGTGGAGTTCATTCTCTCTGATTCTGTCGAAATGAGGCCGGAAGAGGTGGAAGAACCAGTTCAGGGACATGAAGAGAAAAGGAATGAAAGTAAAACGATGTTGCTGGTTGAAGATAATTTGGAACTTCGTTTCTTTTTGCGTAGTATCTTTATCTCAAATTTCAACGTCATAGAGGCTGTTAATGGGGCTGATGGTTTGGATAAAGCTTTGAAGTTTGTTCCGGATATTATTATTAGTGACATCATGATGCCGGAAAAGGATGGTATTACTATGACAGAAGATTTGTGTGCTAATATGGCGACCAGTCATATTCCAGTGGTTTTACTGACGGCTAAAACGGATATGGACAGTAAGTTGGAGGGTATGGAGCTGGGAGTTGAGGATTATATAACGAAGCCATTTAGTGCCACTTACCTGAAGGCTAGGGTGGAGAATATTTTGACACAACGTGTCAAGTTACAACAGTTGTATTGTGCGAATCTGATGAATATTCAGCCTGTTCCGGAGGAAGAACAGCAAACACAGCCTGAGATGTCTTCGCATGACCGTAAATTTATGGAAAAACTGACGGAATTAATGGAGAAGAATATGGATAATGGCGATTTGATAGTGGATGATTTGGTACAAGAACTTGCGGTGAGTCGTTCTGTCTTTTTCAAGAAACTGAAAACCCTGACAGGACTTGCCCCCATTGAGTTTATTAAAGAGATGCGTGTGAAACGTGCCGCGCAATTGATAGAAAGTGGTGATTATAATATGACGCAGATTGCTTATATGGTAGGTATTAATGATCCTCGTTATTTCAGCAAATGTTTTAAACAACGTTTTGGTATGACACCTACTGAATATAAAGAGAATGCAAAAAATAAGCGATAACTTTTGCTGCTATTTGTTAGTTCTTGCAGCGTTTATTTTTTAATGATTTCTTAAAGGGTATGTTTAAGTGTCGGGTATTTCTTTTGTTATGTGAGTGAGTTGCTCATGTTATTTTATTATTTTTTCGAATATGTAATGGGGGTTTTTCTGAATTTTTAGTCTTTTACATAGATAATGAACTAAAAAGAGGAAAAAGATGAAAAAAGTAATTTTATTTATGGTAGGTGTTTTGGCGAGTCTGATGTTGAGTGCTCAGTCTCGTTGGAGTGTTACGCCGGAAGCCGGCTTGGTAGTGAATAAGGAAAATGAAGGGACATCAGTTACATTAGGTTTTAAAGCTGGTGCCGGTGTATTGTATCAGTTAAAGGAAGGGGTGGGAAAAAAGCCTTCTTTTGGCTTGAAGTCCGGAGTTTATATCTTAATGCAGAAAGGTGGGTATCATCCTATGAGTTGGGGAAACATATCAACAGGGGGAGGATTTAGCATGGATTATGAAAAAACGGATGTTGAGTCCACGCGTTATTATTTGCAATTGCCTGTTATGGCTCATTGGGGTTTTAAACTTTGTGATGATGTGCGTCTTAAATTAGCAGTAGGGCCTTATGTAGCTGTAGGAATTGGTGGACGCACTCATGCTTATGTTTCTTCCTCAAAATATAATATAGATGAAGAAACAGGTGTTGGACAGTATGAATATCGGAATGATTAACCGGTTTGGCACATTTAAAGGAAAAGCAGTAAATGAGGAATTTGGTTTTGAGGCGTCCCCTCGTTTGGATTGGGGAGGAACGGCTTCTGTCGGGATTGCTGTTAAACGGATTTCATTTACTATCGGGTATGATTTGGCTTGGGGAAAATATAATAAGGAACAGAATGATTTAAGGATACGGAATCATATGGTTAGCTTTATTTCAGGGTATACTTTTTGATAAGAAAAAGGATAAATGAAACAAACATACACAAAATTTCTTGTTTAAGATTGTTAAATGAAGAATTTTGTGTATGTTTGTTTTTTCATAAACACGATAAAAGTTCAATCTATGAGGAAAATGCTATTCATTACCCTTTTAATGGGCGGTCTGTGTACGACTGTCTCTGTTGCAAAGGCACAGGAACGCTTGCCAGAATACCTGCAGGCAGAGAAGTACACACAAGAAAAATTGAACACCATGTTGTTTTCTACTGTGGTGGATCCGCATTGGTTCCAGAAAGGTAATAATTTCTGGTTCGAGTACAAAACAAGTGAAGGAACCTTTTGGTATGTGGTTGATCCGGTTGCCCGGACAAAGAAGCTTTTGTTTGATAGGGATGAATTAGCTTCTCAGCTTACTGAAATTGTAAAAGATCCCTTTGAGGCACGCCATTTGCCAATTATAAATCTGAAAGCGAAAGAAGATGGGCGTACCTTTACTTTTGAAGTAAAATCAACAAAAGATGCGACACCAAAGACAGAAGGTAAGGATAAGAAAGACAAAAAGAATGAGAAGGAAATCTTTTATTTTTCTTATGACTATCCTACTCGTAAATTGACTCATTTGAAAGATAAAGAAGACGACCTGAAGAAAATCTATTGGGGATCAGTTTCTCCTGATGGTAAAACGGTGATTTATGCCAAGGATTTGAATTTGTATCGCATGAGTCGTGAAGATTATGAAAAAGCGAAAAAAAATGAAAAGGATAGTACGATCGTGGAAATCCAGCTTACTACAGATGGCATGAAGGATTTTGGCTATGGTATTCCCTATAGTATGCTTAATACAGATACTTTATGTAATGGCAAGCGTCGTCGT
>ULNP01036585.1_pt1 | contig 11175 bp, 8 predicted proteins | sample 1951941 | NCBI WGS metagenome assembly ULNP01 (sample SAMEA4835579, study PRJEB28245) | human gut metagenome | biome: gut microbiome; material: fecal sample | place: Denmark | collected 2008
GGGCGGCTCAATGCCACGCGCCTCGAGTGCCGCACGCCAACCTTTCATACGGCACTGGCTCGACAACGACTCTTTCTTACCAGAGACGAAGTACACGTTTTTATGCCCGTGGTTCAAGAAGTACTCGCACGCCATGCGCGCGCCGCCCTCTTGGTCGTCACTGACGGTGGAGCAGGTAGGATGTTCCATCGGTGTGATAATCACCGTCTTGAGGTCTTTCGGTGCCTCAAAAGTATCAAAGTCATCGACCATCTGACGCAGGTTGAAGATCATGCCATCAACAGGCAGCTGCGACATCTTACGCGCCGCTTCGGCAAGGGTCATCTTCTCCCCCGCCCGCTTTTTGATCATCGTGAGCGCAAAGCCGCGTTCTTCGGCGGCATCTGCGATACCGTCAATCATGTCCACGGCACCGCCCGACAAGTGGAACAGCACCACGCCGATGCACCCGTAACGGCCCAACTTGAGTGAACGCGCGGCAAAGTTGGCTCGAAACCCGAGCGCCTCCATTGCCGAATGGACCTTATCGCGTGTCGACTCTCGCACGCTATCGGGCTCGTTGATCACGCGCGACACCGTCTTGAGAGAAACGCCCGCGGCAACTGCCACATCATTCATTGAGACATTTTTCTTGTCCATCGTTGCCACTGCTTCTCCACTCGGTTCTCTATCGCTTGCTTTTTGCGTTCTAGCATACACTACCTGCCCGACTGACAAATCAACCGTTTACCGGACAATATCGACCGCTCACCCGTATATCCTTGTTGCTCTTCCAAAAATGTCTTACGTTGTCATTAACGGAATGACAACGTTGTCATTTCGCAATGCCTTCCTTAAGCAGGAAGGTTTCCGGGCAGTCCTGACCATCCATCGACGACCAGTTCCATCCACATGCATCGCGCATCAAGTAGCAAAGGAGCTCTATGGACGCCATCGTAAAGATGCTCGAAAAGCATCAACCGTTCTTCGAGAAGATCTCGAGAAACATCTACCTCCAGGCCATCAAAGACGGATTCCTTGGGTGCATGCCCATCGTCCTTACCTCTTCGATCTTTCTGCTGATCGCCACCCTTCCCGGCGTAGTTGGAATCACGTTGCCCCAGCCGCTCATCGACTGGTGCAACAAGCTGTACAACTTCACCATGGGCGTCATGGGCATCATGGTTGCCGGCACCACCGCCAAGAACTTTACGGCTTCCATGAACCGTCGCATGCCCGCCGGCAAGGTGCTCAACGACGGCTCCACCATGGTTGCCGCCCAGTGCAGCATGCTGCTGCTCGCTGTTACGCAGTTCACCACCAAGTTCAACGGCTCCGAGCTTTCTGTCTTCGATTGCACCAGCATGGGTACGCGCGGTCTGTTCTCGGCCTATATCGCCGCGTTCATTACCGTGTGGGTCTATAAGTTCTGCGTCTCGCGCGATCTGACCATTAAGCTGCCCAAGGAGGTTCCGGGCGCCATCGCCCAGAACTTCCGCGACATCATCCCCTTTGGCGGCGCTGTCATCATCTGCGGCATCATCGATGTCGTCGTGCGCAACCTCATGGGCGTTCCGTTCTCCGAGCTGCTCATCAAGCTGCTCTCCCCGCTCTTCACTGCGGCAGAAACCTATCCTGGCCTTATCCTTATCCAGGCAGCCACCGCGTTCTTCTGGTTCATCGGTGTCCACGGCCCCTCGATTGTCCAGCCGGGCATCGACCCCATCCGTCTTGCCAACCAGGCTGAGAACCTGCAGGTTCTGCTGGCCGGCGGCCACCCCGCCCACTCCCTCACCTTTAACATGTCGCTCGTGGGTGAGTTCGGCGGCACCGGCGCCACGTTCATCGTGCCGCTTCTGCTGATTCTCTTTATGAAGTCCAAGCAGCTCAAAGCCGTCGGTAAGGCCTCGATCGTTCCTGTTGCCTTCGCCGTCAACGAACCGCTGCTCTTTGGCGCGCCGATGATCCTTAACCCCTACATGCTCATCCCCTTTGTTGCCGCCGGCTGCGTCAACGTAAGTGTTGCCAAGTTCTTTATCGACAACGTGGGCATGAACGGCTTCTCCTTCGTGGTGCCTTGGGCTACCCCTGCCCCCATCGGCATCTTCATCACCACGAACTTCCAGCTTATCGCCCTGGTATTTGTCGCGATCATCATCTTGCTGGACGCCATCATCTACCTGCCGTTCTTGAAGGCATACGATAAGCTGCTCTGCGACCAGGAGGCCGAGCGCGCCGCCGAGCTGGGTCTCGAGTCCGATGGTGCTGCCACCATCACCGCCAGCACCTCTGCGCCCGCTGTCGAGCAGACCGCCGCTTCCGTCGAGCCGACCGCCGCTGCCGCCGACAGCAAGCCTGTCGCCGATCAGCCCGAGCCCGCCTCCGACGCATCCGCTAAGAAGGATGTCGATGGCCTGAAGGTCCTCGTCCTGTGCGCCGGCGCCGGCACCTCTGCCATGCTCGCCAACGCCATCAAGGAAGGTGCTGCACAGACCGGAGAGAACATCGCTTCCTCCGCAGGCGCCTATGGCCAGCACACTGCCATCATGGATCAGTACGACGTTATCGTGCTCGCCCCGCAGGTTCGTAGCTACTACAACGACATGAAGGCCGACACCGATCGCCTGGGCATTAAGCTGCTCGCCCCGCGCGGCAAGGAATATATCGACCTTACTCGCGACCCCGCTGGCGCCATCAAGTGGCTCCGCGAGAACCTCGACTAGTTCCTCCCTCTGTTGGTGCCCGGATTCCCGGTTCGGGCACCTCTCCCTATTCGTATCCCACAGAAAGGATGACTCATGACCAACCCCATGCAGTTCCCCGACGGCTTTGTGTTTGGCGGCGCCACCGCTGCTTACCAGGTTGAGGGCGAGACCCGTACGCACGGCAAGGGCAAAGTGCCCTGGGACGATTTCCTGGCAGCCCAGGGTCGCTTCTCCCCCGATCCTGCAAGCGATTTCTACAACAAGTACCCGGTCGATATCGACCTGTGCCAGCGCTTCGGCATCAACGGTATTCGCGTCTCCATCGCTTGGAGCCGTATCTTCCCCAGTGGCACCGGCGAGATCAACCCCGAGGGTGTCGCTTTCTATCACGAGCTTTTCGCCACCTGCAACAAAGCTGGCGTTATCCCCTATGTCACGCTCGATCACTTCGATACGCCCGAGGCCTTTTACCAGAACGGCGGCGAGGGTTTCCTGACGCGCACGACGATTGACGCCTTTGTCGAGTACGCCAAGTTCTGCTTTGCCGAGTTCACCGAGGTCAAGCACTGGTTCACGTTTAACGAGATTCCCGCAACCGCCGAGGGCAGCTTTATCGTCGGCAACTGGCCGCACGGCGAGAAGTACCGCCTGGACAAGGCCTTCCAGCTCATGCACAACATGATGGTGGCCCACGCCAAGGCTGTCGTCGCCTTCCATGAGGGCGGCTTTGAGGGCGAGATCGGCATTGTCCAGAACCTGGAGCCCAAGTATCCCCTCGATCCCAACAGCGCTGCCGACTGCGAGGCCGCCCGCATGGCCGACGTCATCAACAACCGCTGGGTGCTCGACGCCACTTTCCGCGGCCACTATGCAGCCGACACCATGGAGGCTGCGACCAAGCTGGCCCATATCGCCGGCGGCGAGCTCGACGTCCGCGACGAGGACATCGCCGCGCTGACCGCCGCGCTCCCCTACAACGATTGCTTGGGCGTCAACACCTACAAGTGCCAGTTCCTGCGTGCCGCCGAGGGCGAAAACGACATCAACCACAATGGCACTGGCGACAAGGGCTCCTCGCGCTGGTTCCTCAAGGGCGTGGGCGAGTCATGCGTGCGCGAAGGCGTACCCACCACCGATTGGGACTGGATTATCTATCCCGAGGGCCTGTACGACCTGCTGCTCCGCATTAAGAACGATTACCCCAACTACAAGAAGATCTACATCACCGAGAACGGCATGGGCTATAAGGACGACTTCGAGGACGGCTTTATCGACGACGCCCCTCGCATCGACTACATGCGTCAGCATCTCGCATGGATCCTCAAGGCAATCGACGGCGGCGTGAACGTCGACGGTTACTTCGTGTGGTCGCTGCAGGACCAGTTCTCCTGGACCAACGGCTATAACAAGCGCTATGGCCTGTTCTACATCGACTTCGAGACCCAGAAGCGCTATCCCAAGGCGAGCGCGTACTGGTACAAGAACGTCGCGGAGACCGGCCTGCTCATGGCCTAACTTCTGCCACATACCCCCTGTCGGCCGCATGCGAATCCCTCACGGGTTCGCATGCGGCCTTTTTGTTTTTGGTGGGCTCGAGCGGATCATTCGTCTCGATCTGTAACATCTAGCAGGGATTTTCAATCCTAACTGTTATAGATTTAGACGAACGGGCGACCAGGGCTGAAAGATCTCAATCTGTAACACGTAGCCCACTTTTAACCGTCTAACTGTTACAGATCGAGACAATAAGATAGTCAAATCCGAACTTTCCAAGCAGTTATAAAGCATGGTTTCTAGTTTTCGGTATCACGAACATACTTTCGATATCATTTAATGATATTATGATATCGAAAGTATGTTCGTGATACCGAAAGGAGCCGCATGCGCCAGTTCGATTACACCACAGTCCCAGCGGAACTCGAAGCAACTCCAATCACCAACCTCCTCCTCTCGATACGCGAGCATAAAGGCCGTCAGCTTGCTCTGAGTCAAGTCAAACCCGAGCTTCTATCGTCCCTAATGGAGGAGGCTAAGATCCAAAGCACCCGGTCCTCCAACGGACTTGAAGGAATTGTTACCACCCAAAAAAGATTCAAAGCGATCATGGCGTATTCCGCCAAGCCAAGCTCCCGCGCAGAGGAAGAAATTGCTGGATACCGAGATGTGCTGTCGCTTATTCACGAGCAACACGATTCCATTCCCGTAACGCCATCGGTCATTCTGCAGTTGCATCGTGACCTCATGGCGCACACGGCAATCTCGTATGGAGGCCATTGGAAAGATAGCGATAACGAAATCGTCTCCATTGACGATCAAGGAAATCGATTTGTGCGCTTTAGGCCCCCTTCGGCCCTAGCAACCCCGGGACTTATTAAAGAAGCCTGCCAGTCCCTCAACGATGCTTTATCTCGCCAAGTTTGCGATCCCCTCCTTATATCGCTCCGCTTTATCTTCGATTTTGTTAGCATTCATCCCTTCAACGATGGCAATGGCAGGATGAGCCGGCTCCTTACAACGCTGCTGCTCGAAAAGACTGGATACGACGTTGCGCGTTACATCAGCATCGAACGACTTATTGAAGACAACAAAGCGCTTTACTACAACGCTCTCGCTGCAAGCTCCACTGGATGGAATGAAAATCAAAACACCGAAGTGCCCTTTATCCGTTTCATGCTCGGAACAACCCTGGCCGCCTACCGACAGCTCGAGCAGCGTACCTTAATTGAATCAAGCACTCGTCCCATGTCGAAGCAAGCGCGCATCGCCGTTCTATTTCAACAGAGACCCGGCGTCATTAAGAAATCCGACATCCGATCCAACTGCCCCGATATCAGCGAGGTCACCGTTAAACGAACCCTCGGTCAGCTTGTTAGTTGCAGCGCAATCGAAAAAACAGGAGCGGGTCGTTCGACAGGCTACATACTCAAAGACGTCCATGCTCTAGAACTATTCTTGCAATCCACAATACCCGATAGCGAGGCCGCAATAACAAAAGAGGCTCCAAAGGATAAGCTCCTTGAACGTATAAACCACGCCGAGGATGAAAGCAAAGAGGGGCTCTATGAAGACTATGATTCATTCTCAAGGGACATAAAGACGAAATACGGAGTCTAGTCATATCTCAGAATAGCCTCATCCTTGTTGCTCAAAGTTATTTGCGCGTCATTGTAAAGCGGTACCCCCGCGCCGGCAGGGGGGGCAGAAGTATCGCCTGCAGCGTTAGTTAGCAGATGATCTGCGTGTGCTCCTCGATGGCGACACGATCCTCGGCGGCGATACCCGGCTCGCACACCACGGCGTCCAGGCTGTCCAGGCGGCAGAAGGTGTAGAAGTCGCGCTTGCCGATCTTGCTGGAGTCGGCGATCAGATAGCGCGAGTCGGCCTTGCTAAAGGCGAGCTGCTGGATACGACCCTCATCCATATTAGACGTAGACACGTCGCCATCCAGAATGCCGTTGGCGCCGATAAACGCCGCATCGATACCCAGCGCACGCAGAGTATCCTCGGCCGTTGGCCCCACAAAAGCGGCGGTGCGGCGACGGTACATACCGCCCACGAGGCACAGGTCGCAGTCTTCGCGCGCCTCGAGCAGGTTAAACACCGAAAGCGAATTAGTCACGATGCGCAGGCGAAACGCCGGCAGCATCGAGGCCATCTGCTCCACCGTAGTGCCCGTGCCCAAAAAGATGGTCGAGCCCTCCTCGATGAGCTCCACAGCGCGGCGCGCGATCTGCAGCTTTTCCTCGGCATGCTTGGTGCGCTTTTCGCTGTGCGAATACTCGTGGCGCAACATAGCGTGGGGACGGCCCTGTGCACTGCGGGCGCCGCCGTGCACGCGCTCGATCTCGCCTAGGCTCGCAAGCTCCTCAAGGTCACGACGAATCGTCATATCCGAGACACCCAGTGCATCCGAAATCTCCTTGACCGAGACCGTGCCCTGCTCTTCGAGCAGCTGACGAACCTTATCCTGTCGCTCTGCCTTAATCACGATGAATCCTCGCCGTTCTATGCGTGCATATCATTCAAACAATAACGAACAAATTGTATCAGACTCGCGCGCGTCAAAAATGAACGCCCGCACAGCTCCAATCATCACTTTTTTGAGAAAAATACCCCCTGCTTTAGTGGGGTGTAGTGATAATCTCGCCTGTTCGCGCTACAGTTTGTCAGAAATACCTCGATGTTAGGAACCAAATGATCACTTCCGAGCTTTTCGGCACCGCGCCGTGCGGTACCCCCGTTCATCGTTACACCCTCAACGGGCCCGAGATCTGCGTTCGCATTATGGACTATGGCGCCACCGTGTTGGGCATCGACGTGCCCGACATCCCCGGCAACGTGCGCGATGTGGTGCTGGGCTTCGATAAGCTCGAGGATTACTTTGACAACCCCGCCTGCTTTGGCGCGACCATCGGCCCCGTGGCAAACCGCACCGCGGGCGCCACGATCACCATCGACGGCACGGACTGGCATATGCCCGCCAACGAGGGCGCCAACAACCTGCACAGCGATCTTGAGCACGGTCTGCATAAACGCGTGTGGGATGTTGAACTCGACGAGGTCCACAACGCCGTGCGCATGACCACCTCACTTGAGGATGGCGAACTGGGCCTCCCCGGCAACCGCACCTTTACGGCCGTGTTTACCGTGACGCGCACCGGCGTCTTTCGTGTCGAGTATGGCTGCGAGAGCGACCGCGCCACCTACGTGTCCATGACCAACCACACGTACTTTAACCTTGCCGGCCATAACGCCGGCATGGACTGCGAGCACTTCTTTGTTGCCAACGCTGCCCACTACCTGCCCATTGATGACCAGAACATTCCAACCGGCGAGATCGCTCCGGTCGAAGGCACGCCGTTTGACTTTCGCGAGCTTCGTCCCGTCGCGCCTGGCATGGAGGCCGACGACCCGCAGATTAAGCAGGCCCGTGGCTACGACCACTGCCTGTGCATCGATGGCTATCAGTACGGTCGCAACCTGCGCCGCGCGATGCACGTCGAGGAGATGTGGACCGGTCGCGAGCTGGACTACTACACCACCGCACCGGGCGTGCAGCTCTACACCGGCAACTGGCTGGGCGACGAGCACGCCAAGGACGATGCCAACTATGGCTGGGGCGCCGGCTTTGCCCTCGAGGCCGAGATGTACCCCGACACGCCGCACCAGCCGCTGTTCCCACAGGGCATTGTGGGCCCGGGTCACCCCTATAGCAATGTGATCGAGTACCACTTTATGAGGCACTAAGCCCATAACGCAATAAATCGCACAGCAGCGCCCGCCGACACCACCGCCGACGGGCGTTTTTCCATCTTTTAGGATCATTTTCCCTGTGACTGTATGAGTGACATATCAAAACTATGCCCATTTACTACGTTTAGCCCGGGAGGCTCGACCATGCACCGGTTTTTTTAAATTCGCGAGCCGTCTACCTGCGGTTTTGTTTTTCTCAAATTCGACATGCTCGGCGATTGCCGATCAAACGTAGTAAATGGACATAGTTTTTGACAGGCGGCGTCGCGCGCGTCCCTCGCAAGGGCAAAATGATCCGTTTTCCTCCGTCCCCAAGGGATCAGTTGAACAGATTGCCGATGGGGTCGGGATTGGAGCTGGGGAGATAGCGGATTTCTAGCTCCATGCCGAGCGCCTGCAGTTCTTTGAGGGCAGCGACATCTGCGTCGCTCACGGCAACCGCGGGCGTTATGGGACGCTTGCCCTCCCCCACCTGCATATGGCCAATGCTGATCTTGGTTATCGGCACGCCGCCCTTAACCAGCGCGAGCGCATCGGCGGGTGAGGCCACCATGATCAGAATCCATTGACGCGGCGTTGCAGTATGAATGATGTCGATAGCCCTTTGCACCGAGAAAAATCTTGTCCAGACGCCTTCTGGCGCCGCCGCCCTCATGGGTGCCCACTTGCGAGCGTCCGCGGCAATCTCGTCGTTGACGACCAGGACGAGGTTAGTACCTACGGCCTCGTTCCACAGCGCAAGATCTTGCCCATAGATAAAGCGGTCGTCGATACGCGTCAGGAGAATCTTGGGCTGAGCCATCGCCGCCTCGTTTCGCTCGACATCCATACGAACAGGACGCCGGCAGCCAACTCGACAGCAGGTCAAGCGCCAAATGGGTGCCGCAGACATCACGTCTCCAATATTAGTGCATTTAAAGTGAGAAAAGCCGCCAGAACACTTGCGCGGATTTGCGATGTCCCGTATCATAGACAGCCGTTGACGCCTCAGCTGCGTCACCACATGGCCGCCAGCGTAGCTCAGTTGGTAGAGCACCGCTCTCGTAAAGCGGGGGTCACCGGTTCGAGCCCGGTCGCTGGCTCCATTGCACAAGACAGCCGCCTTCGGGCGGCTTTTTTGTTGCCGATTTGAGTGCATGTGCGCCAACCCATGTATCGCCACGTCGATCGCTTCCCGCCCGAAATCAAAAAACCCCGCCAAATGTGATTCTCCTAGGGAAAACACGCTTGGCGGGGTTGTAGCGTGATTCTCCTAGGGGAATCACGCCATCAGACGAACAGCTCCACCGAGTGGTTCTTTACTTCTGCCAGTAAGCGTCGGCAAGCAGCTTACTCGGCGAACGCATTACCAAAGCTGTTGCCGCACACCCGCGTCTCGACCAGGGTAAGGTCGGGATTGAACACGACAAAGTCGGCGTCGCGACCCGGCATGCTGCTGCACTTGTCGTCGACATGAACCAGCAAGCGACGCCGGGGCCGACACCCGAGCTCCTACAGCTCGGTTACGACGACGCCGTTGTAGACCTCGTCCCAACGATCCATAACCAAGTGGCCAGTCATGGGATCCATGGCATTGAGCTTGCCGCAGGTGTTGGCGGTACGCAGGACCGTCTCGTCATCCGCGCCAGCAGCAATCGCATGTGCGAAGCCGGCAATGGTCGAATCGCCAGAGCCCGTAGCGTTAACGGCGGGGATATCGGGCGTCTTTGCGCGGAACGCACGGCCATTGTGGAAGCCAACGGAGCCGGCAGCACCCATGGATACGACGACCCAGGGGATATCGGAGAAGCGGGCATCAGAGGCGAGCGCGGCGCGGAGCTCGTCCACATCGTCGGTGGTAAAGCTCGTGCCCAGAAGGCCGTTGATCTCGGTCAGGTTAGGCTTGACCAGCTCGGGTTTAATTTCGGACTTAAGGGCGGCCTCGAGCGAAGCACCCGAGGTATCGAGCAGCACCTTGGCTCCGGCGTTCTCGGCAATGCCCGTGATCTTGGCATAGTAGCCTGCCTCGACACCGCGGGGCAGCGAACCCGAGATGGTGACAACGTCGGCCTTGCCCGCAAGCTCAGTAAACTTGGCGGTAAAGGCATCGAGCTCCTCGGGGGCAATTGTCGGGCCGCTCTCGAGCAGCTCGGTCTGGTTGCCGGCGTGGAGGATGTTGAGGCAAATGCGAGTCTCGCCCTTGATGGGCACAAAGTCGTTGTTAATACCGTTGGCGTCCATAAGCTCAGCCATGTAGGCGCCCATGTGGCCGCCGAGCAAACCGGTTGCCACAACGTCGTCGCCCAGCTGACCCAGCACACGGGCCACGTTGAGGCCCTTGCCGCCGGCGGTCTTTTCGGGCGTCACACGGTTGACGTCGTCGATAACGAGCTCATCGAGCTGATAGCGCGTATCAACAGACGGGTTCATCGTAACGGTGAGGATCATTTTTAGCTCCTTATCTCGCAGGCTCCTTATGCCTCGCGATACGAGTCGACAAAACGGAATTACAGAATCTCAATCGTGAACGAGCGAACGACGGTCTCCTTGGGCTTGGCGACAAGGCAGCCGCGCTTATGCTCAAGCACGTCGTCCTCATCGGAGCAGGTCGAAAGGCCGCCCCAAGGCTCAACCGCCACAAAATCGCCCTCGGGCTTGCTCCACACAATGAGATATGGGAAGCCCTCAAAGCTCAGGCGGACGCCCTTGTCCTCGCCCTTTTTGGAAAGCGTGACCTGACGGCTCTCGAGCACGTCAAAGATGGTCTCCGCAAAATCGAAGAGCTCATGCGACAGAGGCAGTGTCTTTCCCACCATGGGGTTCTTGGAGCGATTGGTCACGTCAATCAAGCCAGTCGAGGGGACGGCAGTGCAAAGCTCCGCAGCCTCGTCCTTCTCAAAGCGCAACTCGTAGTCCGTATAGGCCTCGCCCTCATCGAGCGGACACCTAAAGCCGGGATGACCGCCGATAAAGAACGGCATGTCCTCGGTTCCCTCGTTGGTCACCTCATAGGAGACGCGCACAGCAGCGTCCTCGAGCGTATAACGAGCGACAAGCTTAAACGGGTAGGGATAATCGCTCAGCAGCGCCGCGTTATCCTCCGAATCCAGGCACATCGCCAGCTCGTTCTCGCTCTGGCTCAGCAGCTTCCACTCCTGTTTGCGCGCAAACCCGTGGCGAAGGACCCCGCCAAATGTGTTTCCCCTAGGGGAATCACGTTTGGCGGGGTCCTTGCGTGATTTCCCTAGGGGAATCACGC
>ULNP01036847.1_pt1 | contig 11161 bp, 21 predicted proteins | sample 1951941 | NCBI WGS metagenome assembly ULNP01 (sample SAMEA4835579, study PRJEB28245) | human gut metagenome | biome: gut microbiome; material: fecal sample | place: Denmark | collected 2008
CAATATGACCTCCCAGATCGGATATTCCTATGGAGGCAGGTAATTAAACCATGGTTTACCCCACAAAGGTTTAACCTTACCTATGTATACTTTGGATATTCTACTCCTTTAATCCAACATCTGAAGGAAGAAGTTCTAGATATAAATGGGAGGGTATGGTTCAAGGTACCATTAGAAAAGCTTAAGGACCACGAATATCTTTTAGGAACAGCATTCTGGTTCCCTGTATCTAGAGAATATAATGCTGAACGTATTATAAAATACTAGAGTGTGCCCTTGAGGACTTAGAGAGAATTAAAAGGGAGGGAGAACCAAAGCTCCCTCCTCTTACATTTGAAGAACCTAAAATATACCCATGATGGAAGAACTCGAGATGTATTATACTTTCTTCTATGAGATAAGAAATGGTAGAAGGGTCTTAGGGAAGGATAGGATTAAGGAGATATTAGATATCCTTTTATAGGATGAATGCCAGGGATGTTAGGTCTCTGGCTTCTTTGTGTGTGGTTGTGGTGTCTTGGTATGCCTTTATCACGAAAGCCTAAAATTTCCTGGTACTAAAAGGGCCGAACGGTTACGTTAAATTTAACATTTAAAAATAAAAAGTAAGGGATAAACATTTATTTGCGTATCCCTTATTTCTCTATTAATATACGATTGTATCGTAGTGTTTATTAAAATACTTATCAAAGAAATTTTTATTTTCTTTATGTGTGCAAGCAAATAGATATATAATGAATAAACTAAATGATATTAAAGTAATATTTAAATAATTTCTTTCGTCTATATCTAATACATTATTAACGTTATCAACGTAATTTTCTAATGTATTTACGTCTATTAATTGATAACTGTTATTAATTAGTACAATGCAATAACGTTTATCTAAAACGTTTGCTATAAAATACAGTAAGCAAACAAAACAAATCACTACTATTAAAGTAGCTACTAATAAAGTAAATATAAGCATATTATTTAAAATTAAAAAAGGGAAAGATTTAATCTTTCCCTTTGCAGTTAGTTACTTGAAATTCTTAACAATATTCAAACCTTTTGTAAGAACTTCTTTTTTTGTGTCCTTTGTATTTTCGCTTGCAATAGACGCAAAAGAAAAATCATGAATTTTATAAACTTGCTTATAAAAATCGTTGAAAGCTGAAACAAGTGTTTTTAATTCATTTTGTTTCTTTTCTTCTTTTGCTTTGCAAATCGAATCAAGCAAAGAAAAAGTTGTATTTCTTAACTTTTTTCGATATGCTTTTTTTTGCTTTTCGTTCAATTCAGCAAACAGAGATTCAACATAAATTTCTGTTTTCTTTCCTAAAGAAGTTTTTAAAAGTCCGTTTGTTTTTTCATTTAGACTTTTAAAAATACTATCAACTGATAGTTTAATAGTGCTATTTGCTTTTGCAGTTGCAGTTGCTTTTTTTGCACTAACTTTGTTAATTTTGTTGTTCTCAACTTCTTTAACGTTCTCAACTGATACTAAATTTTTTGTTTCCATAAAATAAATACTTATTTGTTTAAGTTTATATTATTATATCCTTTTCTCATAACAAATAAGATTATAAGAAAAGAGAAAAGGAGTAATTAATTTTATGTTGTTTCAAAATGTCAAACGATAAAATACTATCAATACAAAAGTAGTTTTTATCTCTCTTTCTGTATTACAAAGATACAACTTATATTTTAATCTACAAAATTTTTAGAGAATTTTTTCTTTAAAAATAGTTAATCAAAATTTTAAATATCTCTTTGCTTTTTCAACACTACAAAGATAAGAAATATCTTTGAATCTACAAAACATTTATAGAAAAATTTTCGAGAAATTTTTAAAGAATTATTTTTAATAATTTCGTGTAAAATTTGTGCAAGTAGGTTTTAGGGGTTTGAATTGGGGGCATGGTTGTGGGTAGGCAATAGGGGTATATTGATGGATATAGGGAAGGGGTTGGTATAGGTACCACTTTAGAAAAAAGAAGGCCCCATACAGTCCGGTAGTTATTATCTGTATATTATATCATATAAGGCCATTAGGTGACTAGCAGGCTTTTATACCAATGCCCTGGGCCATGCAGGGAGTCCTAAAGAACTAAGGCCCATAATTAGGACATGGGTAAGCCTTAGCAAGTCCCATGATGGCCTACAGAGATAAGCCATAAGAAAAGCCCAGTACCTAAGATAGGTTGGGCTTATAAGGTAACATAGTTAGCGAGGGTTTAACATGAATAAATGTCGGTTATGATAAATGTATTGTTAACGTAATTGATAATAGGTTCGCATTGGTCATTGTTCTCGCAGAATACATTGTATAAGGCAGCTTGGATATATTCGATATCGGTATCCTGGTAAGTAGTGCCAGTAGTGAATATCCAGGTATGAGTACCCTTATAATCCGTGACCGTAGAAGTAATTGAAGCAAGGTGTAAGTCGTATTGCTTAAGGGAAGTACTTTGGATTGCTTCTAGGATAGGAATGATATATTCTGAGTATCCCATAGAGTCATCGATAATAGAATCGTCATGGCCAGTAGAGATAACTACCAGGTCCTTGGCAATAGGATAATAATAGGCAATTGGGTAATTGTTACCGTTGAGGATTTGGTTTGCATTAAATTGAATTGTTTTCATATCTATATATTTTTAATTGTTTATACTGCAAATATAGACATTTTTATTTAAATATGCAAATCCTACTGAGGCCCCTAATGGATAATGTCTTAAGGCTACTTAACTTATTAGTAATCAACTAGTTACATAAAACATATACCTTCTAGCAATCTAAAGTTTCTTTTTAACTAACTACAAGGGCCATTAATAACATACTTACTAGTTTTAGGTACCCCTAACAGCCTACATTTTTAATATAATCCCAATAAATTTAGGGGCCATGAATGGTATATTTTAATGCCTAATCCCCAAATCCTATTGCCTAATCCTAACCAATTTCTATATAATATATACTAATATAAAAGGCCATTAGGGGTCTAGGATTAAGGGGATTTAGGTACCCCAATGGGCTATTGTTGGGGGCCTTTTAGGCAATTGGTTATAATGACCTAAGGCTATGAGACATATGTGTTAGATAGCTATAGAGTATGGTGGTTGTATAGTGATAGGGGGGCTAGGCCTAGAAGTTTGCCTTAATCCCAATACCCCCGGAAGACCTTCAATATTGTATTAGTTATATGTATATTGATTATATGATATTAGGATTAAGATGTATCTTAGGTATGTATGTAACATAGTTAGGCCCAGTATGATTTTGTTTTATACTGGGCTTTAGTATTTATTTTGATATTTGTTTGGGGTTAGGTGTATCTTAGGATTACAGTTTCTAATAGGATGCATTGTAGGATTAAGTATATGTATTTTTGTTTGTTGGTGGGGTTTGGTATTTGATGGTATATCTTATCCCTGTGGGTTAATGATAACCAGGTATATAGGATTACTGGGATTAGTAGTATTCCTTTTCTGTTTTAATTTGTTTTGGGTACGTAGGTGCTTGTTGAAGATTGCACCTGAGTCTGTGTAGTAATTGGGGTTTGGTTTACCTGGAGTAGGAAAGTGTTCATTCCATTTATCCTGGTGAGGTATGTATACTTGGTTCTTGGATTTCTTTTTCATAGGTCTAATATTGCAGTTTTGAATCCTATTGATGTTAGTTCTTGGGTTTGGATATGTACGATTTCGAAGTAATCCTTGATACCTTGTAGAGAATAGAATTGTAGTACTCCTCCGTCTCCATATTCAGCATTTACCTGGTCTATGATTTCTTGATAAGCCTTGTCTTGGTTATCTTCAAGTGAATGGTAGATGTCTTGGACTTGGCCCTCTTCTACGATTACTAAGGTTGTGATTTTTAGTTTCATTTTCCGTAATGTTTTAGTTGGTGATTATATTCTGGGTATTTGTTCTCGTAGTAGTCATAGAGATATTGGTATTCGTCATCTCCTGACCAGCAATCAAGGAAGTAATCATATTGGTCCTCGGTTGCCTGTGATGGGTGTATGTGCAATGTATACTTGCAGTAGTGTTCCCATACTGTTTTAGGTTGGAATTTATTGGTAGGGAAAGCCATGACTACTAGAGCCATGGCAATTGATGTTAGGATTATAAGTTTAGTTCTCATTTGATAAGGGATTTGAAAAAGTTGATAGTATTTTCAGTGAAAGTGTAAAGAGTTTCTGGTTTTTCGAGAAAGTTAAGATAATAGAGATAATAGTCGATTTCCTCGGCATGTTCTTCCTCATCGAAGTTATCCTTGTAGTATTGGAATTTTTCCATGATAAGGGGTTTGTATTTTTCTTGTTCTTGGATAATGGTTGCACCGTAGAGTACCATGTCTACTTCGTTTACGTTATAATCGGAGTATTGGTCATCGCAGCCTCTGAGCAAGTCCATTTGATTGAGGATTTCCATTAGGTCAAGTTCCAGGGATTCCTTATCGGCATAGGTATATACCCAGAGCATTTCGAGTGAATAATCCGATATCTCCTCGTAATGTGGGTCATCCTTGGCAATTTCGAAGTCATATGTATTTTGAGCATGTGACATAGGCCTTTGACCTTGGATAGAGATAATGTGATAAGGGTTTTGTGCAATGATTAAGGCAAGGATTGAGGTGGAATTTAATGTGTCCATAATTTTAAAATTTTATTGATTAATACTATTTTATTTCGATATGCAAATATAAGAATAATATTTTAAATATGCAATAACCTTGATTACTTACTGAAGCCTTATAAGGTCAACTATTTCGATGGAAGAGTATGGCATACCTATAAGTTCTGAGATTATCCTTTTAGTATGATATACATGAAGGTGGTTAGGATTTAGTTTTACCCTTGGGAATATTAGATATGGCCTTAGTTCCTCAGTTCTATAGGTTATGATTAATTCTTCGCAGAACTTTTCGTTTTGGCAATCGAAGGATACTAAAAATTTGGACTGTTCTAGCATATTATTAATATTAAGCAATGAGTATTCTCATAAGTTAAAGGTTCTTTGCTAGTAGGATGGGAGGATGCACCCATTATTAGGATAATTCCTCCCATGACTAAGATAAGTATAATATTAGGCTTCATGTAATTCCTGATAGGTTGTACATAAGTCCTCGATTAGGTCCTCGATAGTATCCTCCCAGGAATCGTACCCGTCAAGGTTATATTCCCCGGCAAATACGAAAAATACGTCTCCGAATATTAGCCGGACTGTTTTATCTGTAAGGTCCTCATCCTCGTCATATAGTTTGTTTTCGGTTTCATTATCCAAGTCCTCGTCTCCATTGAGTATATTGGATATTTCTGATAAACGTTTGAGATATGAGTTAAGAGTTTCAAGGTCCTCTTGGGAACGTGTCTCTTTAAATTTAAGATAAGTTTTTGATGGTACCATAGTTAGTCCTCCTTTGATTTTAATGGTTCGGCAATTACTGAAATGAATCCTGCAGGATACAATGTATATAGGATACGATATCCGGGTTCATGTGGTGGTAAGAATACATTAAGTATATTCCTAAGTAATGGATAGAGTTTCCATTGATTATCCTCTAGGAATTGTTTCCATTCATCGATTTCGTTATCATCGTAATTGGCAGTTAATTGAATATGATACCGAGTATTATCCTTATCGAGAGGAGTAAATACGTTAGTGACTACCTCAATTTCGTTTGAAGGCTTTTTGTATTGGGTAATTGGATACCAGATACCTTCGTTTTTCCATTGATTGAGCTGGAATATTGTCATCCCAGATTCAAGTAAGTTGGTGAGTTTGTAAAGATTAACCATGTTGTTGTCTATTTTAAAATGAATAAATATATTTTATTTCTCACTACAAAGATAAGAATAAAATAAATAATATGCAAATATAACTGAGGTAGAGGCAGGACTCTTAGTTAGGTTAGAGTCCTGCCTCTGGGATAGATATGAAAACAACTGGTTAATCTTCATCTAAGGTCTCATCAAGTACTTCATTAAGAAGCTCTTTACGTTGTTCTTTTGGTAGGCCATCCAGAGTTCCCTTAATCCTATCTTTTAATACCCTTTTAAGTGTATCTTGATACTGACTAATAAAGGTATGGGCAGAAATAGACACTGGAATAAGTACTCTCATTTGTGTAGTAACATTACAGTTATTTAATAACTGGGATAACTCTTTGCGGTTTTCCAATGAATGTTGAATAACCATGGCGATTACATCTGGTTGTTGAACATCAGTACAACCCGAAGCATAGCGTACAATTCTATCAAAGGTTGATTCTGTAATGTCAAAGGGCATACCATTTAAGAAGGGTTCCCTGAAGTCAGGGTCCATTGTTTCTGTTTCTAAAATAGCTCTGATTTTCATAATTCTACTTCTCCTATTCCGTTACTTCTCCTATTCCGTTAGCAAGTAAATAATCGTAGTACAAATGTACGTTAGTATCTCCGTAAGTCCTAATATAGGATTCAGCATCCTCTGGGTCTGCTGAGACCCAGGGATATTCTTGTATCTGTGCCTTATGTAACTGTAAGGCCAGAGATTTTAATTCTTCTTCGTTCATGATATTCTGAAGTTAAGTTGGTAAACCCAATGATTTTTATCCAGCTTGGTGAATGAGATAAAGATACCGTCACCATCGGTAAAATTTTGCATAAATCGTATGCAGCCATCGGCAATGATGTTTTCTCTTGGTCGGTCTACTGTAACCAGGCTTTCAAATGTAAATGTATAATAGCAAGTTTCGTATACCCAGATTTGATTGATATCAATGCAGGCCAATTGATAGTTATCGTATATCTTACTGAGCAGTTTAAATAAGATATCCTTTAGGTTCTCGTTTTCCTCATCTGTAAGAGAGAAAGTGTTTTTGTTAGCAAGGAATCTTTTAAGTACCTCGTCCAAGTTCTGGATAGAGGATTTAGATGTTGTTGTTTTCATATTTTTATTGTTTAATTATTACACTACAAATATAAGCATTTTATTTTAAATATTACTTTATTCATGCAATTATTTTTAAATAGCTGAGGTTCTGCACACAAGAAAAGGCAGTTGGTTAGACTGCCTTTGATTCATTGTTTGATTATTAATCCCGAGGATAAGGTTTCTTCTTTTTGAAAGGTTTTACTTCCCGGGTAACTTCTTGTTTATAGAAAGCATCGATGTTTGAATGAAGCATTTCTATTGTCTCCGGGGTCCTGTTCCTTAAGTGGAATACGTCTAATGATTCCAACTTGTTCGAAGGTTAAGTAATACTTGGTTTGCATGGTTATAAAATTTTAATAGTTTATTAATTCATTACAAATATAAGAAATATATTTATATCTGCAAAAGAATTAATAAACTATTTAATAATTACTGGGGTAGAGCCCGGAATCTGTTTAAGTCCCAATCGTACTTTCTGTCTCCCTTATTAGTAAATACCCAAAGGTAATGGTCTTTGTATTCCTTTGATATGGTATTATACTTAGAGGTCTGAATGATGATACGATTTGGTTCGTATTCAAGTAATTCTGCATGTACTGTAGATACATGATGACTTTCAAGATTAAGTTTGGCCTTGAAGTCTTTAAGGAACTCATCTCGGTTTACACCATAGTTATCTCCCACGAATTTAATGTAATCGTCCTCTACCTGTTCTAACATGGTAGATACCTTGAATCTAAACTTGTTCATCTTTGTTATTTTTAAGGGTTCGTAATTTCTCTTTGAGTTCTTCAGCACATCTTTCAAGGATATTACTTACTACTACCAGGCAATCTTCATCTACAAATGACATAATGATATCCATACATTCATCAAAGTAGTTTCCGATTGATTGAGGATTATTCCAAAGTACATCCCAGTTCTTGCAATAATTAAACCGGATAATATCTACGTATTCATTTACTGATACCTTACTATCTGGTAAATATGGATATACCTTTGAATACATAGATTTAAAATTATCCTCAATCTCCTCATTCAATCTAAACTCTTTTGGTAGAGCCTCATAGTAAGACATATCTGGAATGTAGAATTGGTAAGCAAAGTCTTTATCTGTCTGTGCCTCAATTCCCGGGTATGAATTAGCAAATAATACTGGTATTTTATAGAGCAATAAGTCTGGTACTCTATCATATACCTTGTAATGGTCTTGGTATTCTTTGTACGCATTAACATATACCCGGTCATCATATATATGAAGTTCATTGAGTATCGTTTGAACTCTTGAATGAAAATCTTCTAACTCAAAGTGCATGGCAATGTTAAAGGTATCTTCCATACCTTCTAACTTTTGTAGAATAATAAGTCTGCGGCTTTTAATTACTCTGATTTTCTTTTTCTTTCTGAATAAGTTGAACATGTGTTAAAATGTAAAGTTAATATATACGTCCTGAGAACCTTTCATGAATTTCTCATGGTTGGTATCATCGAATTTAAAGCAAGAATATTTGCCTAATGAGCGTTCATATTCTCCTCTTACCCATACTGGTGCAGTAGTAGTGGGTTTAAGTTTAAAGTAAGTACCTTGATTGATGTTCTTAATCTTGGTCTTTTTACATTCGGGGTCTAATGTTTCCATATATTTGTCTATTTTTAAAATTGATATGCAAATATAATACTTTTAAATTTAATATGCAAATCCGTATATACACAACTGAGGCCACCATTAATAGGTAGCCTCTAAGTTATTTTCTTTTGTTTAGGAATGATGCAGCAAGGGATGTATCTTCTTCTGCTTCTAGTATTTCATCATCCTCTAAGTACCTATCCATCTCTGGGTCATAAGAATCGGTATCAATCCTCATTTCAATCTCCCTACGCAATTCATGGTGTTCTTTAGAGGATATTTCCATAGCAGCCTTATAGTTATCTGTGATTTGATTGAGTTCTTTCTTATTAAGATTAAGGCCCTCCTTGGACGTATCTACTCCCTCTTGCTTAGTTGCAACTACTTCAGGCAATGAATTGATATCGTATTTGTCCTCTAAGAGTTTTGCTTCTTCAGTTTTAGTAAGTACCTTTTGAGATTCTAATACGATAGTTCTTGCTTCCTCTATCGAGATAGTATTCTCAGCATTGAGATTATTCTGTTGATTGAACTGATTGAAGATATTAGTTGTATTGCCTCCAGTAAGATTACGAATGATTGATTGTAATGATGTAGAAGATTCCAACTTAAGCTTCAATGTCTTATTAACCTCGGACGAAATGAAAGGAGTATATTTACCTCCTTGGGAATCTCTTAAGATTTGCAACTGGTGAGATATCTCCATTCTATCCTCTAATGCCCATGCTAGTTGTTCTCCCAATAACGCGTTAAGTAATTCTTCCTGTTTATCTTTATCCCATATTCTAGAAGACAATAATCTGTCTCTCATGAATACTCGTACATATTCTATATCAATCCCTAATCTATTAGAGAATGAATTGATATCATAGGTTACTCCACACAAAACACCATTACCCATTAACCATTGATTAATAAGGTAATTCTGTACCTTAATCAATGCTTCCTCTTCATGTGTTTTCTGGTATTCTAAAGCCATTGCAGTAGTACCCATAGGACGAGGGAATCTTGTTATCTTATCTTCTTTTGCCATATAAATAAGCCTTTCTTATATCTTTAGATTCATCATATCCTACTAGCTCTAACTCATAACATACATAGCAATTAATACTAAGGTTATAGAAATATGCCTTATAGGTTTTCTTTTTCACTGCCAAATTAAAAGAATCACCAGAGACATAATCCCTGGTGAAAATTAATTTATCACATTTGCCTATCGGAATACTAAGGCAAAGTTTCCAATCCTTGGCAATAAATTTATTGCCGTGAAGGTCTAGGATTTCCTTTGCCATGACTTCCCTTTTTATAGGTAGATTGTTTTTTGTCTTGTTCATTGAGGTATTCCTTCTTCCTTTTTTCAATGAACTGTTGGATATCTGGGAACATCTTTGCTCTTAAAGGTACTACCTGAGTAGCAAAGAAAGCATTCCATAGGTTCTGTGTAAATCCTTCACCTACTTTAAGCTTGGATATTGCCCAGAATTTACTTTCGAAATTCTTAATGATTTCCTTGAACCGATAATAATATAACTTATGAGTCTTAGGGTTAATGCCAATGGTAGTAGTTTGGCAATAATCTAGAAACTCTTTACCCAATTCGGAAATAAACTCTTCCCTTTTGAAGTCGTAATTCTCTTGGTCGAGTTTAAATAACTTTACGTAATCTATTGCTTCCATATATTTACTCTTTAATTGTTTCTAAAGGATAAGCCTTTAGTGTTACTTTCTTGGTTGCATCCTGGACCTGAAATAAATATCCTCGGTAATTATCCTCATAATAGGAGGACCAGATTGCTTCCTTTACCCTGTACCAATCTAAAGTCTTGGCACCTTTGGGGATTCCTGTGATTAATAACATGTGAGGGTTTTCTCCCACTTGAATGTTAAAAATATCCTTGCCATCAAAGTTACCTATTACTACATAGTCTGGAAAGGTAGGGTATTCCTTTAATTTAGGGTAAAGTACACCCAAACTATCTACTATGGTTTCAGGCTCTATGATTTGATTCTGAAATCGGATATTTAGTTTCGATTTACCTATGTATAGGTCTTTGACTATATTCGTGAACATATGTAGATTATTATATGGGTTATACCTTGGTCCTTGAAGTTATTTAGGTTAGTTGCCTTTTCCTCAAGTTTCCTTAGTGTCTTTCTAGAATCTGTACAGATTCTTCTGGTTGGATTTCTAACCAGCATCAGAATATTCTCTAGTGCAGGTTGCAAAGCATTAACTGGTCCTGCATAAAGTATATTATGCTTCTTCCCACTAATTACATTGTACTGGGTTTTATAGGAATATTTACCTTTGATATAAACTACCTCAACCTTTTCTATTTTTTCTTTTCTTATGTTTCTTACCATAACCGTCTTTATTTACATAATCCGATATTTCGTCTAATTGTCCCAATATTAGTGCCTGCACAAATATAGATACAGGCCTGAAAAAGAAGTTTCTTATGTTACTGGTGTTAATATACCAGTCGTATACAATAAAGAACTTCTTAATCTTCCTATGTTTAAGTGAACGTTGAACTAAGTAGGTTTTAACGCATCTCTTATGCAACTCCACCAACTCCTTGTCTTGCTTTAACATCTCCTTTGCGGAGAATATAGTGTAATCCATTTT
>ULNP01006817.1_pt1 | contig 11152 bp, 5 predicted proteins | sample 1951941 | NCBI WGS metagenome assembly ULNP01 (sample SAMEA4835579, study PRJEB28245) | human gut metagenome | biome: gut microbiome; material: fecal sample | place: Denmark | collected 2008
CCAGCCGCAACAGCATGAAGATTACCACCGATGGCACCGAGCACATCATGGTCATGGATGAGCAGCAGTGGTCCGACAGCGACGAGACGCCGCAGGAGTTTCTGTTCGAGCTCGTCAAACCGAAGGACATCGCCACGGCCACCGTCAAGCTCTACTTGAACGACGGCTACACAGTCCCCGAGGTTGACCCCGACCCGCCCGTGGCTTTCGATACGCCCGCCTACAGCGAGATGATCGCCCGCAGCTGCCTGAGCACCGGCAACAACATCCGTATCAAGCGTGTGTTGCAGCAGCTCCGCGATGGCAAGCCCACGACGATTGCCTTCCTGGGCGGCTCCATCACACAGGGCGCGGGTGCGGTTCCCTCGCAGGAAATGTGCTACGCGCGCAAGACCTATGAGGCCATCTGCGAAAGGTACACACCCGACCACGGCGCACATGTCCGCTACATCAAAGCGGGCGTCGGCGGCACGCCCTGCCAGCTCGGCATCATCCGCTATGACCGCGACATCACCCGCGACGGTGCGGTGCAGCCCGATCTGATCATCGTCGAGTTCGCCGTCAACGACGAGGCTGACGAGACGAAGGGCCTGATGCACGAGAGCCTGATCCAAAAGATCTGGTCAGCCCCCAATGAGCCCGCCGTTGTGATGCTGTTCAGCGTTTTTGCCAACGACTGGAACCTGAAGGATCGCTTGGCTCCCATCGGTTGGCGGCATGAGCTGCCGATGGTCAATGTGCTGGACGCCGTCAGCCCGCAGTTCCGCGTTGGTGTCGGTGAGCGCAGCGTCATCACCCGCCGCCAGTACTTCTACGATGTGTTCCATCCCTCCAACAGCGGGCACCGCATCATGCGGGACTGCCTCATGTATATGCTGGACCGGCTGGACAAGCAGCAGGAAGGGCCTGCCCCGAAAGAGCTCGCCCCCTACTACGGTTTCGACTTTGCCGAGACGAAGCTGCTGGACCGCAGTGTGAACCCCTTTGACGCGGTCATCGACCCCGGCTGCTTCACCGAGACGGACACCGATTTACAGAGCGTGCCCTTCGACTTCGAGGATGTCAACACCCCCGAGTTCCCCCACAACTGGAAGAAGGGCGCGGGCGACAACCCGTTCACGATGGACATCACCTGCCGCAGTATCCAGCTCGTTTTTAAGGATTCGGGCAGCAAGGAGTTCGGCGCGGCAGTCGTCACGGTAGACGGCAAAGAGGTCGCGGCCTACGACCCGCGGCAGGCCGGTTGGACCCACTGCCATGCGGCCATTATCTTAAAGGAAGAAACCGCGCAGCGGCACCACATCGAAATCAAGATGCAGGAGCCGGGCACGGACAAAGTATTCACCATTTTAGGCTTCGGCGTTCTGTAAAGGACACGGAAGAACAGGAGGAAGCACTATGAAGAGAACCAAGAATCCCGCTAAAGAGGCTGAGTACCGCAAGCGTGCGGCCGACCTCGTTGCGCAGATGACCCTGCACGAGAAGGTCAGCCAGATGCTGAGCTGGGCTCCCGCGATCGAGCGTCTGGGCATCCCCGCTTACAACTGGTGGAGCGAGGGCATCCACGGTGTCGGCCGCGCGGGCACTGCTACCGTCTTCCCCCAGGCCATCGGCATGGCCGCCGCCTTTGACGAGGACATGATGGAGCAGGTTGGCAACGCCATCGGCGTTGAGGCTCGCGGCAAGTACAATATGTGCCGCGCCCACGGCGACCGCGACATTTTCAAGGGTCTGACCGTCTGGGCCCCCAACATCAACATCTTCCGCGATCCCCGCTGGGGCCGTGGCCACGAAACTTACGGCGAGGATCCGTTCCTGACGAGCCGCCTCGGCGTTCGCTTTGTTGAGGGTATGCAGGGCGATGATCCCGATTACCTGCAGGCCGCCGCCTGCGCCAAGCATTTCGCCGTACACTCTGGCCCCGAAAGCGACCGCCACCACTTTAACGCCATCGTTTCCAAGCAGGACCTGTGGGAGACTTACCTGCCCGCTTTCCGCGCACTGGTCAAGGAAGCCGGTGTCGAGGCCGTCATGGGTGCGTACAACCGCACGAATGGCGAGCCCTGCTGCGGCAGCAAGACCCTGCTAAAGGATATCCTGCGTGACAAGTGGCATTTTGACGGCCACGTTACCTCCGACTGCTGGGCCATCAAGGACTTCCATACCGGCCACATGGTCACGGACGGCCCTGTAGAATCCGTCGCACTGGCCGTCAACAACGGCTGCGACCTGAACTGCGGCGACCTTTACGTTTACCTTGAGCAGGCCGTCGCCGAGGGCAAGCTTTCCGAAGAGAAGATCGACGAGAGCCTGACCCGCCTGTATGTGACCCGCATGCGTCTGGGTATGTTTGATGCCGAGGATCAGGTTCCTTATAATAAGGTTGGCTACGACGTTGTCGACAGCGCCGAGATGAAGGCCCTGAACCTGAAAGTCGCCGACAGCATCATGACGCTGCTGAAGAACGACGGCACGCTGCCGCTGGACAAGTCCAAGCTGCACACCGTCGGCGTCATCGGCCCCAATGCCGACAGTCGCAAGGCGCTGCTGGGCAACTATGAGGGCACTGCCTCCCGCTACACCACCGTGCTGGAGGGCATTGAAGATTACCTCGGCGACGATGTGAAAGTCCGCTACTCGCAGGGCTGCCACCTCTACGCCGACAACATCCACAGCTTGGCCGAGTCCAACGAGCTGATGAGCGAGGTCAAGGGCGTCTGCGAGGAGAGCGATGTCGTTATCGCAGTCCTCGGTCTGGATGCCGGCCTTGAGGGTGAGGAGGGCGACCAGGGCAACCAGTTCGCCAGCGGCGACAAGCCGAACCTGAAGCTCCCCGGCCATCAGGAGGAAGTCCTGAAAGCCTGCGTTGAGAGCGGCAAGCCTGTTGTTCTGGTTCTGCTGGGCGGCAGTGCATTGGCTGTCAACTATGCAGATGAGCACGCAAGCGCCATTCTCGAAGCCTGGTATCCCGGTGCCCGTGGCGGCGAGGCTGTGGCCCGCGCTCTGTTTGGTGAGACGAACCCGCAGGGCAAACTGCCTGTCACCTTCTACCACAGCGACCGCGACCTGCCGGAGTTTACCGACTACGCCATGAAGGGCCGCACCTACCGCTACATGGAGAAGGAAGCCCTTTACCCCTTCGGCTACGGCCTGTCCTACACGAAGTTCGGCTTCAAGAACGCTGCTGTCAGCGCGAATGAGGCGGGCTCCGACGGCCTCGATGTGACGGTGGACGTCACGAACGAGGGTTCCGTTGCGGGCCGTGAGAGCGTGGAGGTTTACGTCAAGGCCGAGCGCGAGAACACCCCGAACGCCCAGCTGAAGGGCCTTGCCAAGGTCGAGCTGCAGCCCGGTGAGACGAAGCAGGTCAAAATTCACCTGCCGCTGGCCGCCTTCGCCCTCTGCAATGAGGAAGGCACGCCGATCGTTGAGGCAGGCAGCTACAGCGTTTATGTCGGTGCTTCCCAGCCTGATGCCCGCAGCGTAGCGCTGATGGGTCAGGCCCCCGCAAAGCTGACTGTCACCCAGTCTGCAACGCAGGCCCTTGACCTGTGATTGATATTAGGAAGGAGAGACAGAACCATGCCCAAGACCGCACAAAAAGACGCTTCTGTGGCCACTGTCAAGAAGCAGGGCGCCGTGATGAAGCACATTAAAAAGTACTGGCAATGGTACGCAATGATGTTCATTCCCATTGTGTACTACATCGTGTTCCGCTACATCCCGATGTTCGGCAACATCATTGCGTTCCGCCGCTACCGCGCCGGCAGCAGCATCTTCGGCGATGAATGGAGCGGCCTGAAGTACTTCAACCAGTTCATGAAGGATCAGAACTTCTGGCGTGCGTTCAAGAACACACTGCTGTTGAACTTCAAGTATCTGATCATCAGCTTCCCGCTGACGCTGATCTTCGCCCTGTTGCTGAACGAGGTCAAGAATGTTCACTTCAAGAAGATTGTGCAGACGATCTCCTACCTGCCCCACTTCATCTCGATGGTCATCGTTGCGGGCATGGTCCGCGAGATTCTGTCCACCAGCGGTCCCATCAACAACATCATCACCAAGCTGGGCGGCGAGGCCATCACCTTCATCTCCCTGCCCGAGTGGTTTACGACGATCTTTGTTACCACGGGCGTATGGCAGGGCCTTGGCTGGGGCACCATCCTTTACTTGGCTGCCATGTCCGGCATCAACACCGAACTGTACGAGGCTGCTGAGCTGGACGGCGCAAACCGCTTCCAGCAGTGCCTGCACGTTACCATCCCCGCCATCCTGCCCACCATCTCCACCCTGTTGGTTCTGAACATCGGCAGCCTGTGCGGTTCCGCCGCTTTCGAGAAGGTCTTCCTGCTGTACACCCCCACCACCTATGAGACGGCCGACATCATCGCCACCTACGTCTACCGCATGGGCCTTGGCTCCGGCAACTACAGCTACGCAACGGCCGTCGGCCTGTTCCAAGGTGTTATCAACCTGGTCCTGCTCACGGTTGCCAACAAGGTCTCCTCTTGGCTGACCGGCAGCGGTTTGTGGTAATTAGGAGGATAAAATAATGGCAAAAGCAACTACTATGGGCCCCATGAAGATCAAGGAATCCGTCAGTTACCGCGTGTTCAAGGTCTTTAACGCCATCATCCTGACGCTGATCAGCGTTGCGATGCTCTACCCGTTCCTGTACTTGGTCGCCCAGTCCTTCTCCTCTACGCAGGCGATCGTTGCAGGCCAAGTCGGCCTGATCCCGAAGGACTTCAACATCTCCACATATAAATACGTCATCACCGACGGCAAGTTCATCCCCTATTACGGCAACACCATTGTGTACTCCATCATTGGCACGGTCTGCGCTCTGCTGTTCAGCGCCCTGCTGGCCTATCCCCTTTCCAAGGCGGAGCTGTACGGCGGCAAGGCCATCAACAAGTTCATCATTTTCACGATGTACTTTGGCGGCGGCATGATCCCCAACTACATTTTGATGGTTTCCTTGGGTCTGCGCGATACCGTGGCATCCTTCATCCTGCCCGGCATGATCTCCACCTACTACGTCATCCTGATGCGTTCCTTCTTCCTCACTCTCCCCCGTGAGTTGGAAGAAGCCGGCGAGATCGACGGCCTGGACAAGTGGGGCGTGTTCTGGCGCATCGCCATCCCCCTGTCCAAGCCCATCATTGCCACCATGACACTGTTCTACGTCGTCCAGTACTGGAACGACTGGTTTGATGCTTTCCTCTACTTGGATACGACCACGAAATGGCCCGTTGCCTACTATCTGCGCCAGCTCATCAGCAGCGCTTCCGGCACAAGTGCCGATGCAGGCGACGCCATGCAGATCGCTTCCAACATCAAGTCCTGCGCCATGGTGCTGACGTCCGCTCCCATCATTTGCATCTACCCCTTCATCCAGAAGTATTTCGTGCAGGGCATGATGCTGGGCGGCGTTAAGGGCTAACGTTTTCGCGTTAGTGCTCTGCGTCCCGTTTTTCCACTGTCTTAAAACCGACGCCGACTCCGGCGCCGGATGAAAGAAAACGCCTGTTTTCCCAGGGTCTTCCGGGGAGCAGGAAAAAACGTAATGGAGGTTACGAAACATGAAAAAGCTCACATCCCTCGTGCTGGCTACCGGCATGGTGCTGTCTCTGGCTGCCTGCGGCGGCTCCGGCAGCTCCACGGCTGCAAGCACCACCAACACCGGTGACAGCACTGCTACCACCGACACCGCTGCTGCGGACGAGTCGAACCTCGGCTATGAGTACGGCGAGCACTTCCACTCTGACGAGCCTGTCACCTACACGATGTTCTTCAACGACAACCCCGCCTATCCCATGAACGACAAGTGGATCAGCGAGGGCGTCTTTAAGGCCATCGAGGATGCCACCAACGTCCATCTGGAACTGACCGTCGTTGACAACTCCAACTACACCGATAAGGTTTCCTTGGCCGTTTCTTCCGGCACTGCCCCCTACATCATCCCCAAGATCTACACTGAAACTGCGTATGTCACCGGCGGCGGCGTTGTCCCCGTCTCCGACTATGTCCAGTATATGCCCAACTACTCCAACTTCGTCGAGGAGTACAACATGCAGGACGACTTGGCCACCATCACGCAGGCCGACGGCAAGTACTACCGCCTGCCCGGCCTGAAGGAGACCGCTCTGCAGGATTACACCTTCCTCATCCGCAAGGACATTTTTGACGCTGCCGGCTACGATGTCGCCGAGCTGGAAAAGGATTGGACCTGGGACGAGTTTGCCGACGTGCTGATCGGCGTCAAGCAGTACATGGTCGAGCAGGGCATGTGCGGCGAGAATGACTACATCTGGTCCGATATGTGGTGCGGCCAGACCTCCGGTTACGGTCAGGGCGGCAACCTGCTGAAGCTGCTGGGTGCCTCCTACGATATCAACACCGGCTGGGCCATCACCACCAACTACGGTCTGGTCTATGACGCCGACAGCGATTCCTTCGTTGACGGCTCTGTCTCCGACAAATACAAGCAGGCCTACACTGTCCTGCAGAAGCTCGTCCAGAACAAGGTCCTTGACCCCGAGACCTGGACCCAGGATGACGACACCGCGCTGAACAAGTTCTACCGCGGCGAGACCGTCATCATGTCCACCAACCGTGCCCAGTACGCCGTCCAGGACGCCAAGGTCAAGGAGCAGCTGGGCGAGGGCAACTACGAGCTGTACCGCATCCTCACTCCCATCGGCACATCCGACTATCAGGCCGAGAACCAGCGCCTTGAGTGCGGTATCATGATCTCTTCCAACGCTCTGAAAGAGCTGGGCGAGGACGAGTTCATCAAGATGATGCGCTTTGTTGACTGGCTGTGGTACTCTGACGAGGGCCTGACCCTGACCAAGTGGGGCAAAGAGGGCGAGACCTACACCGTCACCGACGGCACCTACAGCCTGACCCCCGGTTACTACTGCAAAGGCCTGTCCATCGGACAGACCTCCGACGATCAGGTCGACCTGCGTGAAGAGCTGGGCTACGCCTGCGGCAACTTCATGTATGGCGGCAACACCGAGCTGCTGACCAGCAACTTCACCGATGATCTGCGTGACTTCTACGACCGTCAGGGCCAGTACCGCAAGCTGCGCCCGCTGGATCCCACCGTTACCTTCGACGAGGATCAGCTGGAGATGCTGAACCTGTGGGGCACCCCCATGACCGATACCGTCAACGCTTGGACCTGCAAGTTTGCCATGAATCAGGCCGACATCAACAACGATTGGGATACCTACGTTGCTGAGGTCGAAGCCCAGAACATGCAGAACATCGTTGATATGTACAACGACACCTACAACGCAAGCAAGTAATTTGTTTGGAAACTGACTGTCCCTGCGACAGTGATGCAACTGCCGGGGGCAGCCTCACGTAACAACATGGGGCTGCCCCCGGTTTGCTGTTTATGGTACGCAAGTACCGCGCCCCGGTGACGGGGCGCACCGTGTGTGCCCGACACGGCCATGTCGGACCTGCACGGCACTTCCCGTCACATCCCCTTACCCTTATGAAAAGGAGCTGTTCCTTATGAAACGCACCGATTTCAGCGTCGACTGGCTGTTTGCCGCCTGCGCGCCGGATACCGAGCTGCTGCCTTGGAACGCGCAGTTCACCCCCGTCGACCTGCCCCACGATTGGCAGATTCGCCACGCGGACGATCTGTACCGCGATGGCACACTGTTCTACCGCAAATATTTCTTTGTCACTGATGTGCCCGGCACCCGCCGCATGCTTTGGTTCGGCGGGGCCTACATGGATACGACCGTTTTCGTCAACGGCACCGAAGTCGGCCAATGGAAGTACGGCTACACATCGTTCTGGTTCGACATCACCGACGCGCTGCATGAGGGCCAGAACGAGGTTCTTGTCCGCTGCAATCTGCGCCACCCCAACTCCCGCTGGTACTCCGGTGCGGGCCTGTACCGCAATGTGGAACTGTGGGAGGCTCCCGACCTCCACTTGATGCCCGATGGACTGTATGTAGCTGCCAAAGAGGGCGACAACGGCGCTTGGACCGTGGCCGTCACTGCCGAGGCGGGTTCCGTCACCGCCGCCATCACGGGCCGCACGCTGACGCTGCATCTGACCGATGACAACGGCAGCCTTCTTGGCACTGCCGCCATCCCTGCCGATGCATGGGCTGCTCTCCCCTCCCCCGATGGCTGGCGCACGGGCAAGGAAACCGCGATTTACAAAGCCTCGCACACCTTCACGCTGCAAGACCCCGCTTTGTGGGACTTGGACGCGCCGAACTTCTACCACATCACGGCAGAGCTAACCGGCGCCGATGGCGTTACCGACACACTAACCACCCGCTTTGGCTGCCGCACCATCGAAGCCACACCCGACTGCGGGCTGCTGGTGAATCACAAGCGCGTTTTGATCAAGGGCGTCTGCATCCACCACGATTTCGGCTGTCTCGGTTCGGCGTTTGAGTACAGCGCCGCCAAGCGTCAGCTTGAAATCCTCAAGTCCATGGGGGTTAACAGCATCCGCACAGGTCACACACCGCCCGCGCCGCAGTTCATGGATCTGGCCGACGAGATGGGCATTTTGATGGATGTCGAGAGCTTCGACTGCTGGCGCAGAGGCAAGAACCCTTACGACTACGGCCGCTTCTTTGACGAGTGGCAGGAAAAGGATGTTGCTGCCTGGATCCGCCGCGACCGCAACCACCCAAGCCTGCTGTTCTGGTGCATCGGCAACGAGATCTACGACACCCACGCGGGTTCCGAGGGCGCGGACACAATGCGGATGCTGCTGGCCGAGGTCGCCGCGCACGACCCTGCGCGCAACGGCATCCCAACGCTCGGTTCCAACTACATGCCGTGGGAAAATACACAGCACTGTGCCGATATCATCAAGGTCGCGGGCTATAATTACGGCGAGCGCCTCTACGCCAGCCATCACGAGAAGCACCCCGACTGGGTCATCTACGGCAGTGAGACGTCGTCCATCGTGCAGAGCCGCGGCATCTACCACTTCCCGCTTTCGCAAAGCCTGCTGTCTGATGATGACCTGCAGTGCTCAAGCCTGGGCAACAGCCGCACAAGTTGGGGCGCGGAGAGCTGGGATGTCTGCCTGCAGAGCGAGCAGCGCTGGCCATTCACGCTGGGGCAGTACCTTTGGGCCGGGTGGGATTACATCGGCGAGCCGACACCTTACCACACGCGCAGCAGCTATTTCGGCACGATTGACACGGCAGGCTTCCCGAAGGACGCCTACTACGTTGTGCAGGCCGCGTGGCTCGACCCCAAAACACACCCAATGGTACACCTGTTCCCCTACTGGGACTTCAACGAAGGGCAGCTGATTGACCTCTGCGCTTGCACCAACGCCCACAGCGTAGAACTGTTTGTGAACGGCGAGAGCCTTGGCCGCAAGGTGCTGGACTCCGCCAAGGGCCGTACCGCCAGCTGGCAGACACCCTACCACCCCGGCAGCGTCAAGGTCGTAGCCTACGATGAAAACGGCAAGGTTGTGGCAACCGACGAGCAGGATTCCTTCGATGACAGCGCTATGGTCTGCCTGCAGGCTGACCGCAAGACGATTTCCGGCGATGGCCGTGAGCTTGCGTTTATCACAATCACAACCCGCGACAAGAACGGCAACCCTGTGCGCAACGCGAACGACCGCGTGACGGTCCGCGTAAATGGCGCGGGTGTGCTGGTGGGCCTTGACAACGGCGACAGCGCCGACCCCGACGAGTACCAGACCGACAGCCGCCGCCTTTTCAGTGGCATGCTGCTGGCCGTTGTGGCGGGCAATGGCCGCACCGGCACGATTACCGTGGATGTCACGGCCCCCGGCCTGCGCCCTGCAGTGCTGACGCTGAACGCCGCCCCGTTTGAAGGCCCCGTCCGCCGCCGTCTGCCGCCGCTGACCTTTGGCGGCAGCACACAGGAAATCCCTGTGCGCAAGCTGACCCTGACCGCCGAGCGCACAGCGCTGGACAAGGAGCACCCCGTAACGCACATTACCGCTGCACGCCGGCCAGCGGCAGCAACCTTCACCGACATCGAGTGGCAGTTGACCGACGACAAGGGTGTGCCCGCCGTGAACGCGGCCATGCAGCCGGACGGTGATGTGCTGACGGTGACCGCCCTGGGCGATGGCACACTACGGGTTCGCGCCCTGGCGCGCAACGGCCACGATGCGCCGCAGCTGATCTCCCAATTGGAGTTGTCCATCTCTGGCGTCGGTCAGCTGCACAAGAACCCTTATGAATTTATCTCGGCCAGCCGTTTTGATGCGTCCTTCGGCGACATCGGCAACGGCAACGAGCGCGGCGTTTCCACCTCCCGCACGGGCCGCAGCTGGGTGCTGTTCGATGATATCGACTTTGGCCCCGATGGTGCAGATACGGTGGAGCTGCCAATCTTTGCGCTGGACGGAGAACCGACGACCTTCCGCTTCTGGGACGGCGAGCCCTACGCCGAGGGCAGTACAATGATCGGCGAGCGCGTCTACCACAAGCCCAAGCAGTGGAACGTCTACCAGCCCGACACCTTCAAACTGGACAAGCTCCTGCGCGGCATCGGCAGGTTTGCCGTGGAGCTGAACGTGAAGGTCCACATCAAGGGCTTTACCTTCACCCGTCATTCTCGCGCATGGGATACCCTGGCTGCGGGCGCGTGCGATGCCGTCTATGGCGATTCCTTTACCCGCGACGGGTCGCGTGTGCTGGGCATCGGCAACAATGTCTCGCTGCTGTTTGACCGCATGGACTTTGGCAAGACCGGCTGCTGCGGCATTCGCATTACGGGCCGCAGCCCGTTGCCCGCCAACACGGTGCATCTGCTGTTTGCCGCTGCAGACGGCGGTGAGACCGAGCGCCGTGTGGTCGAGTTTGGCCCACAGGCCGATTGGGGCGAGCAAACCTTCACGTTTGAGCCCGTCACGGGGGCGCGGCAGGTCACGTTCCTCTTCCTGCCCGGCACGCAGTTTGACTTTGATTCCTTTACATTTATTTGAGGCAACTACTTATGAACCACGAAATTTATGCGGACCATGCCGCCACCGCGCCCATTGAGCCGCTGGCGCTGGAGGCCATGTATACCGCATACCAAGAGTACGCGAACCCCGCCGCACTCTACCGCAGCGCCCTGCACACCAAGCAGACCGTGGAAAAAGCACGGCTGACCGT
>ULNP01060109.1_pt1 | contig 10896 bp, 20 predicted proteins | sample 1951941 | NCBI WGS metagenome assembly ULNP01 (sample SAMEA4835579, study PRJEB28245) | human gut metagenome | biome: gut microbiome; material: fecal sample | place: Denmark | collected 2008
CTTGTTATGCTTTTTTAATCGTCAAACTTATCTTTTTTTTGAAAACCAGAAGCAAAATAACCGCTGCGGCACTGAGCACGGCGAGGGTTATGCCGCCAGCTGCAAGAAGTGTTGTGCCGGCATCGCCGGTTTTCGGCAGGCGATACCCGCGCGTGTTCATCACATGAATCGGCACAATGGCGGAAGCAGAACCGTTATCGTCGTTCATGTCTTTGGCATTGTCGTTTTCAAACGCTTCGGCAGTCAGCTCGCTCTTTCCGCAGGTGCCGCAGATCTTGCCAGACTCTTTTGCGCGGATTTCCATGGTGATGAAATTTCCGAGCAGCGTGTAATTTGCATCCGTGTTGATCTCCGTCACGCGGTAGATGTCGTCTTCAAGACCTTTTAAGAAAAGATGCCCGGAACTGCCGGGGGTCAAAACGGAAGCGTCGTCTTCCCTTTCGGCATGTCCGCTGACGAGGTAATTACCGTTATCATCGGAATTTGCGGTTACCCAATAACCGTCGGTCGTGTTGTAGAGCTTGAACTGTACCTTGGAATAATCGCCGAGGTTATCCGAGAACAGCTTTAAGAGGTTTAATCCGTACACGTAGAAATGGCAGTCGTCCGTTAAAGTGTCCGAATACGCCGTGTTGGTGCGCGACCACGTTAAGGTGACTTCGTTCGGGTTGCCGATGTCGCCGTATACCGGCGTATAATCCCTGCTCGAGTTCCGCGGCTGAGGTGTGCCCTGTGCTGTCCGTTTCCGGCATAGAAGTGCCGTTTTGGCGGATAAAAGCTTCCAGTGCGTTTTTCGTCCGGCTTTCTGCTGTGTTCAGATGATTGGAAAGCGCATCAATCAAGGTATCCGAAGTGAAATACAAGTCGCCGCGGTCGGTTTTGTAGGCGTTTTCGGAAGTGAGATCAAGGCAATTCATAAGCGCGGTGGTTTTGTCGCCGCCCGGCAATTTATACAGCAGCATATTTTGATGTTCGCCGTCTTTTGTTTCGGCATGTACCGCAAGATCGGCGATTTTGGCATAGCTGAATACAACGCCTTCGATGGCATACGGCATCAAAGTGTTTTCCACGTTCTCATCGGCATAGCCGGTTGAAATGTACGTGTTGTCTCCCAGAACACCGTCTGCGTGCGCGGAGGTGAAATCGTATTTATAAAGCGATACGGATGCTTTTCTGCCGGTGTCAATCACGGCCTGCGGAACAGAAGCCGCCGAAACCGATAGGATGCCGGAGAGTAAAACCAGTGCGGCGGAGAGCACCGCGCCGAGTTTTATGAGTCGTTTTGTTTTCATAGCGTTGTCCTTTCAAAACTTTTCTTTTTGAACATACAGAAGACCGAATAAACCGATCACGGCGAAAACCATACCGGTTGCGGCAGATTGCATCCCGTTTCTGCCCGCGGCGGGAAGCTCAAATTGCTGCCCGTTGACGGCGGTGATCGTAATATCCTGCTGCGGGGTGCCGTTTACGTCCTGCGGCAAACTGCCTTCAAACAGCGGCTCGCCCAAAAGCTGAAAGCCGTTTTTGGTGCGCACTTCCGTGATGCGGTATAGGACGGTGACATTTTGGTTTTTAACTTGCAAACCGTTAAACGTAACCTTGCCGTCCTCACCTGTTGTGAGCACACCGTCGGAAATCCCCTCGGACGTGCAGCTGCCGACGGAGATCGGATCTGCTTCTTTTCTTGCGCAGATCGGAGACCATGCCGTGCCACCGTCTATCGAGTATTGCAGCAGAAAAGAAACGTCGTTTAGTGTTTTGCCGTCCGGTGTGATTTTTCGGATTGAAACAGAACCGGCGCTCGGGGTATTTTTGCGGACGATTTGAATGATCTGCCGGTCTTTTTCAACGGTAAACGGGTACACGGTGGAATCCAATTCATACCCCTGCGGCGCGGAGATTTCGCGGTAGTACCCGGAGCGCAGGTCGGATACGGTAATTTTGCCGTCTTTGCCGGTGGTTTCGGTCGCGATGACGTTTTTGTCGCTGTCCATGATCTCGAACACGGCGCCTGCAAGCGGTGTTTTGCCGTCTGCATCGACTTTGCAGATTTCGAGAGTGCCGCGAATCAGCGTGTTTTCAAACTGGACGGTCACACTGCTTTTGGCGGTCAATGTGATCGTCTGCGGTTTCGGTTGGCGGTAAGAAGACGGCGTGTTGATCTCGGTCACGGTGTACTGAATGAGCGTGCTCGTGCCTCCGCGAAAGACCGGCAGCTCGCTGATTTTGGCTGTACCGTTGTCGTCCGTTTTGACCGTTACACTCCAGTTATCGGTATCTCTCGTGACTTTGAAAGTGAAGCCGCTTTTCTTTCCGTCTTCGGAGGTCTTTTGAATGATCAGCTCACCGTAATTGATGCGTTCTGTTTGAAGGCGCAGATAGGCAGAAACGGTGGTTTGCCCGCCCGTAAAAGTCGCCATGCGCTGAATGGCGCTGTCTACGCATTTCCAAACGGCAACGGCATTCGGCATCGTCCGGGTCGAGTAAATGAAGGCAGGAGTACATCTTTTCAATCATGAGCCGGTCTTCGGTTTGCTGTTCGATGTCCGTGTTTTCATCGCGCAGCGGGATTTCCTCGGATTTAAGGTCTAAATTGCATAAAAAAAGAGCGCTATCTAATTTTCTTAGATAGCGCTCACGTTCCTTCTCTCGGTAGAAGGCTTTGTAGGCGTCTTTTGGAACTTCCAGCAGAACGCCTTGTACCGGTATGAACCAGTGCGAAGCTTTGTAATTTTCAGTTGTGTTTCGTATGCGGCAAAATTCCGCATATGTGATTTGTACATATCCAACGTCTGTTTTGATATAGACGCATTTAGGCTCGTTTGACAATAGAATAACCTCCGATCAATTTGAATTCGATTTCAAATTGATCGGAGGCGGGGCGCGGGGAGCAGGAAAGTGGTGAAATGCTCCGAAGATCGTAACCCCGGTAAAAATACAAGAACTATAAATGATGCAGAACACTAAACAGTTAAATATTCTGTTTTATTATATTGAATTTTTAAATTGCTTTGAATTAGCTTTAAGTTTTGTTTTGAATCTTTAAGAAAGGTGTTTTCTTCGTAAAAAATGAAAATTCGCAAGTTTGATTTAAAGAAATCCGGCACCAAATAAAAAAGACGATTTATGACTTTAGATGAACTCTCGAAAATATTTTGATCGATTGTATAAGCGGAGAAAAGTTCTTCAACGGATAGAGTGCGGCTGCCTTTTCGCCAATGTAAATAATATTCATATACTTCATCCTTTGTCATATTAGGTCACCACTTTCAATTTTTTCTAATCAAAAACCTGTTCTTCATGTGACATAAAGAACAGGTTTTTGAGGTTTGTGTTGGGCTTCGATTACTTCTGAAGCATGCTCGGAACTTCGGGCTCATAGCTGCAGCCATTGGAAGCTGCGCCGGCACCGAGCGATGCAAACAGTTCAACAATCTTTGCCAAAACTGTCCATGCGTTCATACACTTTCCCTCCTTGTGCTATTCTTTTTAAATAAGGTGATTACCATCATAATGGCAACTGCCGATAATGACAGTGCCCAGGTAGCTAAGTAACGAGTGGGCATACCGGTGATGTACAAAATTAAAAACAGCAAAAAATCAATCGAAACGATAATTCGAGCTGTTTTTTTATTTTGCGCATAGAGCCGCTCCGATAATGGATGTTTAGTGCTTCGAATAGGAGAGAGAAGGAAAATGGAGATACAAGATAAAATAGCAAAAGGAATAAGCAGAGGCTTGTACCACCGAATAACTTCGCTCAGAAGGTATACAAATACGAAAATAGCATTTGTTAGTATGAAGCATCTTGAATAGGTGGGAGCGTGGTATCCACCGGAAAAAGGGCGCAGGAAGAAAAAGATATATAAAAACAGCAAAGAAAAATATACATTCTTAAATATTATAGAAACTTACCAGACAAGAGATATGTCAAAAATCCAGTAAAATCAATACTTTTAGAAGTGGTTAGGAGTGGGTAAAAGCAGGGAAATGTAGGTAACTCGTACATTATTCCCGCACCATTCCTATATCCATATTCCTACACTTTATCAAGCGTCCGAATACTTTTCTGGCTCAGAGATGTCGTTTCTTCGACTCGTTTCGTTTATGTGGGTGGCCTTGGCGATACGGCTTACTCCAGCGCTTCGGGCTCTTTTGGAGTTCGTCCGGTCTACAAGCTATTTTATTTTTTCAATCTCTTCTCGCAGCCAATCAAACTCTCTGGCCGTATAGACCTTTTCTGTAATATCCGTTATCTTATGTCCCACCATATATTTGATAGCGTACTCATCCACGCCATATTTTTTTGCCATCGTGACGAAGTGTTTACGGCCGTCATGCGGACGGTGTTCCGGATTTAGATTGAGCTCATCACGAATACGGCTGAATACCCTTTGATAGCGGTTATAGGTAAGCTTGATATTCTTCTGCCGACTATCTGGATCAACATAATTGAACAGATATTTGCTTCCCAGTTTTTTGGCTTCTCTATATTTTCGTTCCACAAGAGACTGAATTCTGGAGTGAATGGGCACAGTGCGATCTTCGCCAGCTTCTGTTTTCATACCACCGGTAAAGGTCCATTTCGATAAATCAACATTGCTCAGTTCAATCAACCCCAATTCTTGTGGTCTCCAACCAGAATAACACTGAATCAGAAGGACATCAACACAATATTTATCATCCACATGCTCCCAAAGCAATTTCATTTCGTCGTCGGAGAACGGAATGTGTTCTTTCTTGACGGTCTGAATTTCCTTGATGGTTTCATCGGTCAAGGTAAAGGTTCGAGCATAATTCTGTTTGACAATCTCATATTCCAAAGCATAATCCAGCATCAGGTTGAATAGGGACTTGATTTTGTTCTTCATGGAGGCGCTTGGCTTCTGTTCCTTTCCCTTTACGATGGCGACTCCCTCATCCATACAGCCTTTCACATGGCGGGCTCGTATATCCATAACTCGCATATCATAGACAGATGAACAATACGCCCATGCTGAGTCTACAGCTCTTGCACTGGAATCATTCTTCAAAGTCTTGAAATATTCCTCGGTCCACTTTTCATACAGTTCTTTTGCCGTGATAGCAGGCTCCAAATCATACGGATTTTTATTGTACTCCGCCAAGGCTGCATACGCATCGTTATAGGTTGGAAAATAAGATTCCGGCTTTAGCGGCTTGCAGATCGGCTTTCCCTCTGGTGTTTTTCCAACTGTAACCATGGCTCGAAAAGGGTTTCTTAGATTTCGGTTTTTGATTTCACTGATCTGTCCGAAGCCGTTGGGGAGCCGTCTCCGCTTGTTATTTTTGCTTCGAGGCTTCCTCGGTTTGATATCTGGTTGCATGGGATAGCCGCAATGGGGACAGAATGTCGCCTTGTCGCTTACCTGCAACTCGCATTCGGGGCATTTTATCAACATGTTTCATACCTCCTCAATACCTTTTAAAACGAGATTTTCCGTGTGGCAAGGTTGATTTATCATCAGTAATCATATATGATGGTGTAGGAATTGTCAACTCCTACACTAAACTTTTTAAAGGGATGGGTATATGGTTAGTGATGAAAAATTAACCTGTCGGAACTGTGGGGCAAGGGTGAAACGGTATGATAATGTATCAAGAATTGTACGAACCAAAGGAAGAAAGACATCATGGGTAAAGGTTGAACGGTTTCGTTGTCCTGAGTGCGGACAGATACATAGAGAATTGCCTGACTATATTTTTCCATACAAACAGTACGAAGCCGAGGTAATTCGTGGCGTTCTGGAAGGATTTATTACTTGTGAAACATATGGGTACGAGGATTACCCTTGTGAAATGACGATGATTCGATGGAGGAATTCGCAGGAATTACAACTCCTTTTGTGAAAGATAAAACGAAAGGAGATTCATGATGTCAAAAGAGGAAAAGCACTTACAGACTAAGATTCGGATATTTGAGGATATGCTTTTACGATGTAAGAATTTTGGTCAGGCGGAAGCGATTCAAATCGAACTGACACGAATGAGAGCAAAGCAGCAAAAATTATATTTCAAGAGAATGGAGTCCTAACAAGGGCTCTTTCTTTTTGTCATTTTGCCACCGAGGTTGTTTTAACAAACTGCGGTTCCTATCCTAGAATAGCCGTTGAAAGGAGGTAACAGCCAATGGAAGAAATGATATTTGCTCCTGGCTCTGTTCCGGTAGCGGTCGTTGCCAGAGTGTACGGGAAAGATGCTTCCTGGGTTCGAGCCGGTATTATATCTGGATGGCTTCCCATTGGAAAGGCCACTAGAAACGGAAAGTTGATCACTAACATCGAAGAGATGAATTCAAAGTATGGACGCATCAACTTTTATATTTCTCCAAAGCGGCTCTGGGAAGAAACCGGATATTTATGGAAAGGAGAGAAGCGTTAATATGGGAACAACGATTCGTCCAGAATTATCCGAGAAAAACCCATATTGGATTGAGCGTCACCGGTACTACGAATTGAAGCATTTCTGTTTACAGTATCCGATATGGAAGAAAGCATACGCAGCTCTTGATGGGCTTAGCCGTCGGCCTTCCGATATGGAAATATTTTCAAAGAATAGAACGGCTGGCGATCCGACTGCTCGATGCGTAGAAGCTCGATCTCATTATTTGGATCGTATGAAAACGGTCGAGCAAACGGCGATTGCGACAGATGCGGAACTATCCAATTATATTTTAAAAGGCGTAACCGAAGGTTGGTCTTATGACATCTTGAAAGCTAGATTAAATATCCCATGCTGTAAGGATGTTTATTACAACTTGTACAGACGGTTCTTCTGGTTACTGAATAAAGCGAGGGATTGAAATGAAGATTGTAGACATAGCAGTCAAGAAAGTCTATCGCTTCAACTGTCCGAATTGTCAGAGTCGATTGGAGGCGGACAGCAAAGAAGTGGTGGACATCGGAGGAAAGGTATGTAAATTCCATTGTCCTGTATGTCGGAAAGAGCGGTATATTGCCTGGTCCGACATGAGAAAGAAAATTGTGTATGAAGGAGAGGGAACGCAGAAATAACATCTCCTATTGTGAAAGGATGGTGTATAATTATGAAAGTGTTTTATGGAAAAACGGCACATATCGTCGCAGCTATTCTTGGATTGGGTTTGTCAGTCTGTTCTGTCTACTGGCTTGGTAGGTCGGACGAGGTGCAACAGATTCTTGATATGCTCGAAGATGATGGAAGCGTTTTGGTATCATTCCATAATCGTCGTAACGGGAATAACACATCAATTCATATTACAAAAGAATAATCAAATTGATTGAGCCGCTAACAACGGCTCTTTCTTTTTATCCTAGGTTAAAACACAGTACCAAGGTATCCGAAAGACATGCTATGTTGATATGTGAAAAAATCCCGGGTGAGAAATTTGGAAAAATGTTTTTGGAAAGGTGAGATAGAATATGGAGCTCATTCTTTGTATGGTTGTTGGCATCATTATCGGAATCGTCTTCGGACGACAGGTGTTTCGAAGAGATGTCATTGGTTCGCTGCGGGTTGATCAATCTGATCCGGATAGCGGGCCTTATTTATTTTTAGAACTGTCTCATATAGGAGCAAACGCGATATATAAGAAGAAGTATGTGGTACTAAAAGTCAACATCAAAGATTATATTTCGCACGAATAACAAGTCCTTTTATGAAACAGTTAATGAATTCACGAAAGGAGAACTAAAATGGGTGAAAACATCAAAGAATTGCTGAACGAGGAAATAGCAGCGGAGATTCAGGCGATATCTTCTCTGGATTCGGGTAGCGAAGAGAAATCAAAAGCTATAGAGGATCTGGCAAAGTTGTACCGTTTGAGAATCGAGGAAACCAAAAGCGAGCTGGATGCGGAGGATAAGCGAAGCCGGCGTACATTAGAAAGTGAAGCGAGTGTCCGGGAAAACGAGATTAAGAAATCACAGTTGGATGAGCAGATCAAGGCTGATGTACAGGATGAGCAGTATAAACGCTCACAGCTTGACGAACAGGTGAAAGATCGATATTTCAAATTGGGAATAGCAGCGGCAGAGCTCCTCATACCACTGATGTTCTACGGTATCTGGATGCGGAAAGGATTCAAGTTTGAGGAAACCGGAACCTATACCTCGACAACATTCAGGGGATTGTTCAATCGTTTTAGACCGACAAAGAAATAATTAACCGGTCAGAAATGAGGAGGGCATGATTTATACATGTCCTCTTCGTTTTTGCGTGATTTTTACAGACGCTATTATGGAAAGGAGATGCTACAAAGAGCTCTTTGTCTCTTGACCGTACACCGGAAGAAACCGTACAATAATAGCGGTTCTTTCGAAAAACGAAAGGAGATAATATTTATGAGCCACAAAATTATCAAACCAGAAGGTATTGAATTGATTGAGTACCTGAATAACGGATATGCGATTTGCAATCGGTGTGGAGCCGTCATGAGGCAAGCAGAAGATCCGAAGACTGGATGCGGAGTTTATATTTGTCCATCGTGTGGATTAAAGGTGGACGAAGAGGATTACGAGTATAAGTCCGATGAAGAAGTAGAATGGACGGAAGAAATGCTCGATATGGAACAAGGAGATATTCCGCCAGCCGGATGCAGAGCCTGCGGAGGCCCATATCCATATTGTAAAACGTCATGTAAGCTATTTGATGACTAAAAATATTATTGAGAGAAGGTCTATGCTTCGGCATAGGCTTTTTCTTTTTGGAGAATAAATGATGCGATACCATTATGAAAAGCCGGACATCTATTTATCGATGTATGGAAAAGTATATTTTTGTGATCATCCGGTCTATCATTGCTGTACTCTGTTCCAAATAGGAGAAAAGGGACTGGCGGTTATTCAACAGCGATTTGATGAGAAAACGAAGAGTACCTGGTGGGGAGAAGTGGACCCATGGATTACGGACGATTTATATTTGCATCCGCGTTTTAAAGAATACTTTGATATGCGTTCTGGGATGTCTACAGATGGGCTTTATCCGACGGTTACAGTGAGACAGATAATGTGGGCCTTAAAAATGAAGCCGATTAAGAGAGAACGATGGGAGACGGTCTTTGACAGACGAAATGTTTAGTTCGCAGAAATCACAGCTCCTTTTATGGAAAACTGATTGAAAATGAAAGGAGTTTAAGGGTGATGGATGAAATGAAAATCAGCTCAAAATTTACGCGGATGTTGCTTTCGAAGTTAGCAAAAGGGGTATTACATAAAAAACTCGGATATAACGTTGATATCCAGTTGAATGAATTGAATGCTTCGATTTCAGATGAGAAAGCACATGTGCATGTAAGTATTGATGCGGATATGAGTAAAGAAGAACTCATGAAAATTCTGAAGAAGATCGGTTTGAATTAGAAGGATTGGGCCAGCAATGGCTCTTTCTTTTTACTTCGCAAAATTTACAATTCCTATTATGGAGAAACAGTTAGCTCATTGGTAGAGCGCCACACTTCCGTGGAGGTAATCGGTTCGAATCCGATACTGGTTCTCTTTTATTTTTTATCAATCAGGAAAGGGGGACTTTAAGGAGGTGGTTAGAAATTTGAGCTTGGACGAATTGGAACTGATTCTGTGCGATGTGTACGAAATGGACGAATGGTTACCAAATCCTATGTTTGACAAAAAAGAGTTTGCCAGGACAAGCAATACTTTATGGGCGATTGGGGAATTCAGAAATTATGTAGAAAACCACATTTATCCCCAAACTAAAACGTCCATTAAAAATCTGGAAGCAATGGCCCGATCATTTACAGAGAAAATGGAGGACTTTGCTTCTATGAATCAGCAGAACAGTTCTATATTTACTGCCGCTAAGATAGTCGGCGAGAATATTCAAGACCTATTTTATGCAATGGAATAAGGTAAAGCGAAAGGAGAAACATCATGAAAGGTAAGAACATTATTTTAATAGGAGTAGGGGCTTCTGCAATAGCGGCATCATTAAAAATTGCCTTTGATTTTGGAGCAAAGATGGGAATTGCTACTGTGTTATCGGATTTGTCTCTGGAAGATATATCAGAGATAGTCCCGAAAGAAAAAGGCGGATGGTACAAAGATATTTCAGAAATCATAGAGATTGTTAAAGAAAGGAAAAGCAAATGAATAAAATTACAACAAGAATACGACATGCTTCCCCTTCTATTCTAACAGTTTTAAGTATAGCGGGAGTAATAGGAACGACGGTTACGGCTGTGCGAGCGACTCCTAAAGCGTTGCATCTTATTAAAGATAAGAAAAAGGAGCTGGATGTCGATCAACTGGAACTAAAGGAAGTAGTGCAAACCACTTGGAAATGTTATATCCCGTCCATCCTTATTGGTATGGGCACCGTTACTTGTATCATCGGAATCGGATGTATGGATAAACGAAATCAGGCTTCCTTGATGAGCGCGTATGCCATGCTTAACGAATCATATAAACAATATCGAAAGTCGGCCAAGATTGTTTATGGAGAGGACGCAGATGATAAAATCCATGCCGAAATGGCAAAAGATGCGATGGTGTCTACATACGACTATGGCTACCAGGTTTATAACATGGATATGGATTCTGAGAGCGAGCGGTTACTTTTCTATGATCTTGCCTCGAAGAAGTATTTTAGAACCACAATGGCAGCGGTATTAAACGCCCAATATCATGTAAACCGGAATCTTGCCATTCGAGGCGATTGCTCGTTAAATGAATATCTATCATTTTTGGGTGTCGAAGGCATAGACGGAGGTGATGATCTCGGTTGGGATATTTCCTATATGGTGGAAGAATTAGATTGCTATTGGTTGGATTTTGATAATTATAAATCAACTTTGGAAGATGGCTTGGAGTGCATCATTATCGATACAATGGCAATCAACAAGTTTGAATGATTCGCAAAAATTACAGACCGTATTATGAAAAG
>ULNP01041595.1_pt1 | contig 10891 bp, 13 predicted proteins | sample 1951941 | NCBI WGS metagenome assembly ULNP01 (sample SAMEA4835579, study PRJEB28245) | human gut metagenome | biome: gut microbiome; material: fecal sample | place: Denmark | collected 2008
GTGGGTATATAGCGCAACTATTTCTGCTTTGCAATACCCAAAATTGTTCCCGTTTGTACAGTATCCATGTTTTGGATGACGGCATAATAGTTATATGCCGTATCGAGATTAGTAAATGAAACGTAGGTGGTGCCGCCGCTCATAGGACTTGACCATGGGAGATTCATAGTAGTAGCAACACTTACTCCATTGCTCTTGTACAAGGTAACCTTGATATGCGGAGATGCACCGGCAAGACTTTGCAAACCAATTTTGATTGTACTTTTCGTAATGCTGTATGTATTCGTCCGATAAGTAGAGTTTGCCTGTAGTGTCCCTGCAGTGAACGTGTCCTGACCTGCGGAAAGGTCAACCACACTTCTAGCGCGGCGGGGAGTTGAAAAGTCGTAAAGAGAGGATAGGTCTTCATCGACGACTTCCACGAAAACCCCTACTTTTGCAGTGCTTTGATCCTCGGATACAGCAAATGCTGAAATAGGAGCTAACGAACACACCAGCAAAAGTGACAAAACGATAGACAGTATCTTCTGCATTGATTACGCTCCTTTCCACGAGAGAACACATGGATGTTTGTAGTTTCTTCGATTCAATGCACAATGTATTTACCTTGTTAATGGGTTGCTACTTTTCTGTGGAACATTTTTGTGGTATAATTTAAAATAAGCAGTCGATTGTTACTGCAACGAATACCCATAATGCGCAAGGATAAATTTACTTGCTCACTTAGAATGGGCGGCCGCAGGGCTGTCCATGAGGAAACTATATGATGATACTCCTATTTAGTGTTTTGAATGATGAACAACGTGCGCTGGTAGAGCGGATATTCCATGAGCATCATATCCACTTCCAGCGCATTTCGTTTAATATTGTTAAATCAGAGGAAGCCGCAGAGGATGTCGTGTCCACCGCATTTATAAAGATCATGGACAACATCGAGAAAATTTCTGATTTACCCTGTCCCCAAATGACCGCTTTCTGCGTTACCATAGTGAAAAACGCTTCTATTGACGTGTTGCGTCAATTACAACAGAGGGTTCACATTGATTACTGGGACAATATTTCGGACGAGGACACGGACGATATTGCAGATGAATGTATTCACAATGCGGACGTACATAGGTTGACTGAGGTAATAGATCAGCTTGATCCTGATGATCGGCATTTTATCTATCTCCGCTATACGCTGGAAATGGGATATGGAGAGATTGGTGAACTGCTGAATATTTCGGAGGATGCCGCAAAAAAGCGTGGGCAGCGGCTCGTCAAGAAGCTTCGAAAACTGTATGAGGAAAGGTGACGATATGGATATGAATTGGCAGGCCATGCTGCATGAAGCAGCAAATGCCAGCTTTGAAAAGGATATAGAAGTTCGCTCCGCCGCCGATGATGACGCCTACTCCTGTATAGATTTGCCGAAAGCAAAGCTCCGAGAATTGAGCGAAAAGATTCTGCACTTGCCACATCAGGGAATTATTCTGTTATTTAGTAGATACTGCTTCCGGCTATCCCCACAAGAAACGGAAAAGTTCTTCCAAATGAAAAATGCAAAGGGTCGCTTCCGCTTTTACCGCGAGCTGCTTTCTTCAAGTATGGATCTTAGCTCGGAACAAGTGATTTCGGATGATTCTCTCAATCAGGCCTGTAGAATCGCCATGAAAACCTATCTGCGCATGGAGTTAAAAGAAGATCCTGCTGCAAATAGTGCTGGAAAGCGACGGACGCACATTGCGTTTAGGCGGCTCGGAAAAGCTGTTGCAGCCGCAGCAATTACCATAACGCTGTTGTTCTCAACGGCTATGGTTGCTAACGCGCAGTTCAGGGAAAAGGTGATCGCGTGGGTGGTTGAAACATTTGAAAAATACAGTATATTTGAACTACAAAGCGACGGTGAAAACACACAGCCCGATTTGCAGAGCTATAAGCCCACCTATATTCCCGACGGGGCAGAATTGCAGAATACTGTTGAGGTACCGGAATTTATCAGTTATAAGTATGAAATAGGTAGTTCTGACTACTTTATCATTCAACTCAGTCAGTCTGATATACGGATTTATGTTGATGCAGAAAATGCAGATATAGAACCCTTGAATAAGGACGGAGTAACAGGATACTACTTCAAAAAAGATGGTCTGAATTATGTATGCTTTGAACGAGATGGCTGTTCATTTTCTGTCTATGGTTCGCTTAATCTTGACGAGCTGATAAAAATTGCTGCGGGCATTGCAAAAAAATAATTCAAAAAAGATGTCCCTTTTTTCCTCCTTGTGCGTTATATGGGTGATTCCCAAGATGCACAAGGAGGATTTTTTTATGGCGAAAAAAGAGATTGTTATATTGGCACTAACCGCTGCTCTTTTAATGACAACTCATGCAGTACCAGCATCGGCAGCGGAGAACGCACCTGATGGTGTTCCGCAAACGACTTCAACACGAGTTATTACTCCTCGGTGGGAAAGCACAAACACAGTTGTTCCGCTTATATCAATTTCAGGTAAAAAAATTTCCGTTTCAGTAGTTATCGAACCCAAAAAATCGACGATCTCATCTGTGGGCACGCTCTATTTGGAAAAGAAAGCCGGAAGCAGTTGGTCGCCAGTTACTTCTTGGCCGATTGATGAAACCGGGTCGGTCAGCATTACCAAAACCTACACCGGCACAACGGGCGTTACCTACCGTACCAGAGTAGTTGTTACAACTGGGGCAGACGAGATTGATGTAGCTTCTAACGAGCGCACCGTCTAAAATTTTTGAAAAGAGATTGTCCATTTTTCTGCTTCCGTCCGTTATATAGGTAAAAGGACACAACAGGGGGGGTGAAATAAGCAATGACAACGGTTGATATTCTATACAGGCGCTTGTGCGGGTCTGCTTATTTCTCCTGCCAACTATGGAGGCTGCGACTTAAAATCAGCAGGATAGGCGCACAGCCAAGCAGATTACATAGAGACTTGGGCTGTGCGCCTAAATGGTGGATAAGTAATCATAAAATATGGAGGTTGAATTGTATGAATAAAATGAGAAAAAAGCTCAGCATGATTGTGCTGGGAGTAGTGCTTGTAATGGCATTGAGCGTAACTGCCTTTGCTTCCTCTGCGTGGGATTCCTTTAGTACAAAATTGCCTGCAAATCAGGGGGATACCGAAGTTAGCACTGTCGCGCGGGCTTCTGATAGTGTTGACCACTTCAACATTCAGATTAACAGCCTCAGCAATGGATACACGGCTGTCCGTGCGTGGGCAGAGGGTTCTTGGGGCGGAAACTACTCCGATCCTTATTGGGAGCTCGGCGTTGGAAGCAACTGGAATGTTTATTACTATTCCAATAATATTCCGTCTAGAGGAACCAACATCACGCTGAATTTGGATAACCCCGTTAGCACAACCATTACTCCCAGCGTTTCCGGAAAATGGACACCTAATTGATGGGCCGTTTTTTAGAGTTTAATAAGGCTTAAACCATAGAGAGCGGACTTGTTGGCAGAAGGCCGCAAGTCCGCTCCTTTATTGAGGGAGTTGATTAACTATGTATTTTATATCTGACATCAAAAAAATGTTGTCAAGCCGGATAGTGCAGATTACATTTATATTTCTGCTGGTTACTATGTTAGCTGACCCTATATCAGTATTGATTCATGCGAGACGGTATACGGGTTTCTTTGAAAATATAGGAGCAAACCCGTTTCAGTTTTGGCTACTTATGAACTCAGCAAGTTGGGGAAATAAGGTTTATAATATGCTGTTTTGGGTTATTCCTGTTTTAGCTACAGGAATGATTTACTATAATGAACAATCAAGTTCAATGAGCAAATTCTTAGTCGTAAGAAAAAGCAAACTACGATATATGTTGTCAAAGGTAATCTCAGTATTTTCATTCACGTTTGTTTTTTGTATGTTTTTGCTGTCCTTGAATTTGCTTTTAACCTTTCTCATCTTTGACGTGAGAGCTCCTTTTACAGAGCAGTATCAACGGCTTGTTCCTAATGCGGGAACATTTGGATATACGCTGTATCAGATTAGTCCTTTACTTATGGCGGTCGTGTATTCCTTTTTTAATTCACTTGCGCTTGCTCTATTTGCTGTTTTTGCATTAGCCATTCAAATGATTGTTAAATTTAAAAATCAATACGTTGCTATTGTGATACCAGTGATTTTACTCTATGCGATTACATTTGCTTTTGATTCGGTTCCGCTTCTACTACATTATGATATAAGAATTATTATCCAACCACGTTCAGCAAATGCCATTACCGAGATTGTTACGAAGCAGGATTTTGAAATAACCTTTTGCGCATGGATAGTCGCTGATTCTTTTTTGACTTTGATTGGGTTAGCAAGGAATAAGGATATTCTATGATGTTATATGACAAAAAATTCTACAAGTATATTGGATGTTGCGCGGTATACTTTGCGTTCACTATTTGCTATCTGTTTTTTTTAAATGCTACAACTGTTTGGCAGGTAAGTTGGTTTTCAGATAAGTTTTTTGTTTACCAGTACGCAATAGTTTTGCTGATAGGATATTCGATAATCAGTTCATACTACAACAGTCAAACATATAATCGCTTTGAAACAAGAAGGCGGATAGTTACAAATCAGCTATTTCTTTATTCTTTGCTGAATTTGATCCTGGTTACAATGCTTTTTGTTTTTGCAATGGCCGTAACTATGATATTGGGTGGAGCAAAAAGCTTCTTTACACTTCAAACGCTATTGGATTTATACTTCAGATTTTTACTTGGTTCATACCTATTAGAGACTATAGATTTGATATTTGAGTACTCAGGCGTTAAGAGCCTTTCTGCTGGAGCACAAATTATTTCGTTTCTACTTCTGAATTTTGAACTATTGTTGCTTATTCCAAGGCTTCATTTGCACACTTGCAATAGTTTGAATCTTTTGTTTTCTTGGATCTTTTTTGCTGATATATGGGGGTATGTGCCATTAGGGGTGCTCTGCTTACTATCGACAGTAGTTGTATATGCTAGAGCTAATCGAGGCGATTTGTTGAAATGAAATATATAAAAAATCAATTTGCAAAGGTGACTTTCCTTTTTCCGGTAATAGTGTTAATCGTCACAGGTATGTTGAAACTAGCCGACCATGATTTCATTTATTCACTTTCTATATTGTTTGGCTGTTCATCACCCGCGCCATTAACATTAAAGATCTGCTTTTTCATGTTCGTTATACTTGCACAATACTTTAATGCAGATGGTTTTATTTTTTATATCAAAAATATTGACTACCTATGGATAAGATACGGGAGTAAATATCAGACATTGAGAAGCCTGCTTAAGTGGGTATTTTTCTCAAACATGGTTTTAGTATTTACAACTTTTGTTGGCGCTGTAGTTGCTTTGTATTTCTGTACAGGTTCTTTAAGTGGTTTATTTTCAATGGATTCTATAGCGATACTCACAAGAGGATTTTTCCATTGTGTCATTCTGGCATTTTTTCAAGCAATGCTGCTCATCCGCATTGGAGAGACAAAATGCTTTGGAGTAATTCTGTTGCTTGCAGTAGGTTATACTTTTTTGAAACTGTCGTATTCACCATTGGATTCATCTGCATTTTTATATAGATTCGCACTCGGTGGAATCATTTATTCGCTACTGTGTTTTTTAGAAATCACTGCGCTCAAAAAAATATATATGGAGGACTGGACTGACTATGAGAATAGATGTTACTAATTTATCGAAGATAATTAGAGGATCTGTAATCCTCGACAATATTTCAATTCATTTTGAGAGTGGACATATCTACGGTATTATAGGAAAAAATGGAAGCGGAAAGACCATGCTTCTCAGAGCTATATCTGGTCTTATCGTTCCAAGTAGTGGTGTTGTTTATGTTGATGGAAAGGCTCTCGGCACAGAAATATCATTTCCTCCTGAGATTGGCGTTCTTATAGAGAAGCCTGAATTTCTGGGACACTTATCTGGATTTGAGAATCTCAAAATGCTATCTGAAATAAAAGGTAACATATCTGATGCCAATATAGCAGAGTACATGAATTATTTCGATTTAGACCCAGAGGAAAAAAAGCCTGTCCGCAAATACTCACAGGGAATGAAGCAGAAACTTGGGATTATTCAAGCCGTTATGGAAAACCAAAAGCTATTGGTCTTAGATGAACCCTTTAATGCCTTAGACGAAAAATCGGTAAAGCTATTTCGAGAACTTTTGATCGAATACAAGAAACAGGAGAAGTTGATTATCCTTACATCTCATAATAAGGAAGATATTGAATCTCTCTGCGACCACACCTATCAAATACAGTCAGGGCAGATTATTGCAGAATGATGTAAAGCAAAAGCCAACGCAGGATGCGGCAACCGACGATGGCTGCTGCACCCTGCATTTTGCTTTAGGTATTGTCAATACCCGCGTTTATAATATCGCTGATAATCTCGGCAATTTTGGTATCTTTTTTTACCTCACGATTCTGCGCATCAATGAAGCTATGCTTTTGCCTCCTCTTCTTGAACATCTGCAATCATCCTGATTGATTACAAATTCACGGAATAGAAAATCAAAGCGCCCTGTACCACTGCTTATCTTATCCATATTGCAAGACTGCCGCTCGGCAGTTTTCGCTGTCGGGCGGCTATCTCATGCTTAAAGCAATATATTCAGGGTCTGCAGAGCAATGCTGATTACGGAAATAAGCACCTTGCATCCGTTCTCGCCTTTGAAAGATTGAACTTTAGAGAAACATACGCCCCAGACGAAGGCGGAAACGAAGTTATTACAAATAGTGGCGATCATCAAGCCGCAGCTAAGCCTGCAAGTAGTATTGATTACAGGAAAGGCAATCAGACACAGGATAACATTCTGCCGCCCCTACATCTTGCTTATAATTTATCCTCCGTCCGCTTTTGCAGGAGGGACAAGCCCAAAAAGCAGAGTGCAGAGAAGGCGATGCCGCAAAGAATGTATGCCCAGTTAAAGAACAGCAGGTTGACTGCGTACCGCATGGGCATCCGGGTAAAGAGCACCGCATACGGCTCAATCGTTCCAATTGCCTCCATGACCGCCGTGACACGGAACGGACTGACCCCGCACAGATACGCGCCGAGGAAATACAATGTCAACTTCTCGGCAACGGCAGGAAGCAGGAGTCCGAGTACATAAAACCACGGTTTTTGCTTCTTGCAGCGCTTCCACAGATACAGCGCCCCAAAGCAGTACGGCAGCAGCGCAAGGCAGGCTCCCTGCGCAGTCAGGTGCAGCTGCAGCCCGAATACAAGAAAGACCATACGGATCAAAAGGTATCCGCCGAGAATGATCCCCCAGCAGATCGGCAGGGATTTCAGGTTGAGTTTTCCATGTGCGGTTGCTTCATTATTGTACATTTTCGCATCCTCCTTACAGATTCTCATTTTTCAGGGCGTCGATGGGATTGTCCTTTTTTATCTTGCTCATTGAATACATCATAGTGGCGAATACGACCAGAAACACGCTCAGTACGGCGATGCCGATGGCTGCCCACGGCAGACGGAAGGAGGTTTCATAGGCCCTTGTGACTGCACGGTAGATGAGATATGTAATGCCGCAGGATATCGGCAAGCCGAGAAGCAGCGCCTTGGAGCCGTACAGCAGGCACTCGTAGTTCATCATCCTGCGAAAGCCCTTCTGCGTCATGCCCACAGATTTCAGCATGGCAAACTCCCGGCGGCGCAGGCTGATATTCGTGGAGATCGTGTTGAACACATTGGCCGCGGCAATCAGGGAGATCAGCACGATAAAGCCGTAGGCAAATACCCGGATAATGGTCACAACATTCCGGTTTGTCTCGGCGTTTGCGGCGTAGTCGAAGAGCTGCCGGCTGCTGAGACCGTTTTCCGTCAGCACGGTCGCCAGATTTTCAAAGCTCGCGGTGTGATTGCTCGAAGTAAGGAAATACTCTGTATTGCGGAATTGATTCAGCGCCGCCTCGGGAACCACGCTCTCCAGCATGCTGTACGGATAGATCATATTGATGGCTACCGGTGTGCTGCGGCTGACAAAGAACGGAGCCTCCTCAATGGTTTTTTCGGACCGCAGCGTGTACTTTGCAAAGGATTCCTCATAGGGCAGCTCGATGATGTCGTTCTCGTTGTCTCTGTTTTGATAGAGGACGACCTTATTGCCGTTTTCATCGATCCGGCCGTCTTTTCTGTAATATCCGTCGATCTCTACATAGTAAAGACCCTCGATCACGCACCCATCGCCCTTGAGCGTGTCCAGCGTGACATACTTCTCAAGCCGGCGGTCAAACTCAATATTACGGTCAAGCGCGATGCCCAGGGGCTTGTCCCGGTCATAGTAATCCGCTTCCTTCAGGTTGTACTTTTCCAGTAACCTGTTGAACTCGGCGTCCGCAACGAAGTACAGATAACCGGAGATGCCAAGCTCCTTCGGCGCTCTGTCCTCACTTTCCATGCCGAAGTTGGAAAAACGGCCGGCAAACATTGCCGTGACATATTCGCGGGAGATATCGCCCTGCAAAAACTGTTTCTTGGTATAGGTACCTCCGGTGACATTCTGCTCGGAGAAAAGAAGCTCCAGAAGCTCATCGGGCGTCATGGCGGAGGAAGCATCTGACTCCGCCGCGTAGATCAGGTCGAATTGATCGGAGGCCAGCCCTCCCTCGGCGGATTCCATCATGTAGTCGGTGAAGGCCGCCGCAGAAACAAAGAGGACGATGCTCATAAAGAGGCTGACGACGGTGGTTCTGTATTTTTTCCGGTTGCGCTTATAGTGCTTGCCGGCAAGGACGCCGGGAAGCCCGAACAGCTTGTAGGCGAGCTTCGAGGTTCGGACGGGTCTGCCGCTTACCTTGATGTCCATGCTCTGGCGGATCGCCTCCACGGCGGAAACTCTGGTTGCCCTTTTTGAGGGAATCCATGCCGAGATCAGAACCGTGACAAGTGCAATGACCGCAGCAATGACGACAGCCTGCCACGAAACACAGAGCCGCATGGGAATGTCCACACGGACAATGGAGAAAAATTTATCTCCGATCAGGAGGAGCGTTATGCCGATACCGCCGATACCCACCAGAATGCCCAGTGGGATGCCGACAATGCTGACCGCCAGCGCCTCAAACAGCACCATCTTCCGCAGCTGTTTTTTTGTGGCACCTACCGAGGACAACAGACCGAATTGCCTTGTCCGCTCCGAGACGGAGATGGAGAACGCGTTATAGATGAGCGATACGGAGCCGAACACGATCAGCGCGATGATGATGGCGGCAAGACTGTAAAACGCGGTAAGGAAGGAATCGAACGGAGCCGTGCCGGAATACAGCAGGACCTTTGTATTGTAGGCATAGCGATACTCTTGCGTATAGCCCATTTCCTTCATGAAGTCATACACCCCGGCGGGCTTGTGCAGCTTGAAATAACAATGAATCGAAGACTGATCGGCGGATTTGGGATCCGCTGTCGTAAGTGCTGTGTACCCGGGCGCGGAATAGTCCTCAAAGGTAGGCCTTTCATAGATACCGACCACCGTATAGGTTCTCGGTTCGGTGTTTTCGAGCCTTTCGCCGCTCATAATCTCCACCTGCGTTTCGCTGTCATAGGTGTATACGGGCGTGTCCTGTCCCAGCCTCCGGCCGTCAAGTGTCCTGTCACCCACATCAAGCGTGACGGTGTCGCCGAGCTTATAATTCACCTTGCCGTTTGATGTCAGGTGCTCCGGCAGAATAATTTCCGTGGAGTCCTTCGGCAGCGTACCTAAAATGAGATGCACCGGCATTGTCTTAAAATAGCCGGAGGCCACATCGCCGCCAAGCACATACAGATAGGGCTTGCGCTCGTTGGCACTGTCGATCTTCGCGTAACCCAGAACCTGCGCGTAGGCTGCGGAGGAAACCCTGTCGGAATCGCGGATGTCCTCATAGTCCTTATATGCGGCGTCATAAACCGCTCCGTACCAGTCCCCATCGATGTGGATCGCACAACGCAGCACGAAATTCTGCATACTGGAGACAAGGGTCGTGGACGCGCAGATCATCGCCGCCGAGAGCATAATGCCGATGATCGTGACGATGGTTCTCGTCCTGTTTTTCTTCAGGCTCTCTAAGGTTACCTTGTTGAAAACATTCATCTGCGGATCACCTCGTCTCTGGTGATTTTCCCGTCCTCAATGGAAAGGATTCGATCCGCCTGCAGTGCGATGCTCTCGTCGTGGGTGATGACAAGGAGGGTCTGCCCGTATTTTTCGTTGGAAACCTTCAGCAGTTCCACGATCTCCCGGCTGCTTTTGGAGTCAAGATTTCCGGTGGGCTCATCGGCAAGCACCACCGCAGGCGCATTCATCAGAGCCCGGCCGATGGACACCCGCTGCTGCTGGCCGCCGGAGAGTTGGTTCGGCAGGTGGTTCTCCCGGCCGGTAAGCTTCAGAGTGGTCATCAGCTCAGCCAGTCGATTTTGATTGACCTTCTGCCCGTCCATAAGTACGGGGAGCGTGATGTTTTCCGTGACATTGAGCACCGGAATGAGATTGTAAAACTGATAGATCAGTCCCACCTGACGGCGGCGGAAGATGGCAAGCTGTTCCTCGTTCTGCGCGTACACATCCTTGCCGTCCATAAATACCTTGCCGCCCGTAGGCCGGTCTACGCCGCCGAGGATATGAAGCAGTGTGGATTTGCCCGAGCCGGAGGGGCCGATCACGGCGACAAACGCTCCCTTCTCCACCGAAAAGGAAACACCGTCCAGCGCCCGCACCTCGTTCTCGCCCTTACCATAAACCTTTGTCAGGTTTTCCACTCTCAAAATCTCCATATCGGGATACTCCTTTCGCTTTTTACACCCCCATTCTATTTTGTCAAGGTGACACGGCGGTGACTTTCAGGTGACGGATCCGTCACTTAGTAAAAAAGGGAGCCGCCGGTCAGACGG